>Ga0209713_10001265_pt1 | contig 14963 bp, 10 predicted proteins | sample ArcOceMetagenome_3_FD_187444 | JGI IMG/M metagenome (GOLD analysis project Ga0209713, IMG submission 187444) | Marine eukaryotic phytoplankton communities from Arctic Ocean - Arctic Ocean- Svalbard ARC20M Metagenome (SPAdes) (version 2) | ecosystem: Environmental > Aquatic > Marine > Oceanic...
ACTCGAGGTCTCGGCGGCCTCGCCGCGCGCTCCCTCGATCAGATCTTGGGTGGGGGGTGGCAAGGGCATCCAGGAGGGCAAGATCCATGGTCAGGAGGCGCCTCCCAACAAGATGACGCGCCGCCACCCCCCTCACTTGCGTTTGACACACAGCTACCAGAGAGGGGGGTACGGAGAGGTTGCATGCTCGGGCGGGCGCTCCACGGTGCTACAGAGCTGTCCAAGGGTGTGGTCATGTACACTAGGACTCAGTGCACTCACGTGATAACAATAGATGACAGTGGGAAGCTGTGCAGGGCTCCCGCCCGAGCATGCAACCCCTCCGTACCCCCCTCTCTGGCAGCTGTCACGGCCAAGATTGGGGGTGGGTCGGGCGTCATCTTGTTGGGAGGCGCCTCCTGACCATGGATCTTGCCCTCCCGCGAGAAGCTGCAGCAGAAGATGAATGAAGGCGCGCACGTTGCGCTCGAGATGCTCGCCTCGCAGAGGCCACGACCTTGAGGCCGCGGCAGTGTTTTTTTAGCCCCCCCCCCCCCCCCCCATACGGTGGTTTGCTTCTGCAGTACCTTGCGATGTCTGAGATTGGGCTTTGGGTGGTTCAGCTCCTCCACACGGCCGCACGGCCCAAAATTAGCTGGAGCCTTTGGCTTGGCTACAGACGAGTCGACGCGGCCGCCGTCATGCTGGCCTATATCGCGATGCTCTCGATTCATGAAGACTTCAACGATCCATGCGCCCCCGATTCCGGCGTCCGGTGGCAGCTGGGAGCGGCCGGCCAGAGCTGCGAGGCCGTCTGCTCCGACTATACGCCAAAAATGACCTGCGTCGCTCATCCGTCGTGCGCCAACTCGTCGGCCAGCGTGCGGCAGCTCGCTCTCGCGTCAGACCTATCGTGCTCCTCTACCAGTGCGTCAAGCGGCCCCGAGGACCCGTCCATCACCGCCGACGCGACGTGCTTCTACCAGACGGCGCAGTCATCGTTCTCGTGCTCCGCCGCCAGCCCCAGTCGACGACGCTTCTGCTCCTGCACCGCTCCCTCGGACTTGGCGCCACCCTCGGTGCAGCTGCCCTCGTGGCTCACGGGGGAGTGGCGGCCGTCGCCGCGCGTTCAGCTGCCGGCCGAGGGCGACGTGCGGCTGCGCGATGGCCCGTCCGCGCGCGAGGGGGTCGTCGAGATCTTCCACGACGGCATCTGGCGCACCGTGTGCGGCGACGGCTGGCACGACGCCTCCGCGCGGGTCGTGTGCCGCCAGCTCGGCTTCGCCAACGGCGTCGCGCTGCCGCGCGCTCACTTTGGCCAAACGTCAGGGACAATCTGGTTAAACGGCGGCCGCTGCGCGGGCGGCGAGGCGGACCTGGGCAGCTGCGCCCGCTCTGGACGGGGGAGCGGGGACTGCGGCCAGCACGCGGCCGCCGCCGTGTTCTGCACGCTCGTGCCGCTCGCGCTGCCTCCGCCTCCGCCTCCGCCTCCGCCTCCGCCTCCGCCTCCGCCTCCGCCTCCGCCTCCGCCTCCGCCTCCGCCTCCGCCTCCGCCGCCGCCGCCGCCGCCGCCGCCGCCGCCGCCGCCGCCGCTGCCGCCGCCGCCGCCGCCGCCGCTGCCGTCCCCGCCGTTCCCGCCGTCGCCGCCGCCCGCAGGGCTGAGGCTCGCGCGGCTGGTGGGGCGCCGGTGGCCGCGGCGCAGGCGTCTGTCGGCTGACGCCGAGTGCGGCGATACGGGCGCCACCTGGACGTACGGGGCGGACGGCCAGAGCTGCGACGCCGCCTGCGCTGCCATTGGCAGCTCGTGCGTCGCCGTTCCGAGGCAAGCGCTTGCCTCGCAGTGCATCCAAGCGCTTGCCTCGGAGTTTGGGTTCGCCTGCTACATGTACGAAGGGGGGACTTCGATTTGGGAGGGCGCCCCGCACACAATCCCGAATTTCGTTGACGTCGCCTGCTACACGAGTCAAGAAGTGACGTCGCCCTTCTCGTGCGCGGCCTTCTTGCCGATCGTTCCGAATTTCCCAACCCGGCGCTTCTGCCCGTGCGTCAGCGCCATATCCTCGCCGCCGCCGCCCTCGCCCCCACCACCGCGGCCATCACCTCCGCCGCCCTCGCCGCCGCAACTGTCGCCGCCACCACCCCTTCCGCCGATCGCCTTCCCTGCCAGCGGTGTCTGGGTGCTGAACGGCGACCAGACTGACGGCTCCGGCACATGCGTCACTGACTCGGCAGCTACCAGCGACCCAGCCTCCGGTCAGGCGATCGCAGCGCAGTGCTGCACGACGGGCGGCGAATGCCGCCGGTACGTGGGCACGAATGACGCAAATGGCTGCATCGCCGGGGTGTGGGACTCGTCGTTCGAGTACACGACGTACCAGGAGGCCGTGCGGCGGTGCTGGCTGCGCGGCCTCGTGCTGTGCGACCAGAGCTGCAAGGGCGAGGGGTGCTCGTACAACAGCATCATGGTGTGGTCGAGCTTGCCGTGCCCGTCACCCTTGCCGCCGCCACCGTCGCCGTCGCCGCCGCCGCCGGCCCCCTCGCCGCCGCCGCCGGGCCCCTCGCCTCCTCCCTCGCCGCCGCTGATTCCCGGATCGCCGTGCCTTCGGATCGTGACCGGCACAGCGGCCCAACATGTCAATAACCAGGGAACCCTTGATGTGTCTGTCGACCAGGGCAGCGGCTACACGGTGCTCACCAGCGGCCAGCATTGGGATCTTAGCCAGACGGTCGTCGACGCCTGCTTCGCCACGCTGCTGAGCGTGCAGGTGACCAACCCGACGTGGGACGCCTGGGGGGGCACCATCTTGCTCTCGCAGGGCGGTGGGTACGTGCCCCTCGACTGCACAGACTGCACCGGCGTGGGCAGCTCGGCGAGCATCGTGGTGGACGGCAACGGCGACGGCCATGACATGGCGAGCACGCAATGCGTGAACGGGGCGCCATGTACGCTCGTTCGGTACCCGGACCCTCCGGCGCCACTACCATCGCCTGCCCCCTCGCCCCCTCCAGAGCCTCCCTCGCCGCCGCCGCCGACCCCCTCGCCGCCGCCGCCGCCGCCGTCGCCGCCACCATCTCCGCCGCCTCCTTCATCACCGCCGCTGTCGCCGCCGCCTCCGCCTCCGCCGTATTCACCGGGAGGACTGTACTGCGGCGACTCGACGTGCGGCGCCGCCCTCCTGAGCGAGGGGTGGAAGGTGCTCTCCGAGTGGGGCACCGTCAATCGCTTCGGCGAGGGCCTCATCGACAACCACGCCGACTTTGTGGCGAAGGGGTGGTTCGTCCCCAACGACGGCTCCGTGGCAGCGGCCAGCTTCAACAGTGGGTACGAGACGGATCCTCAGGTGACGTCGTGGTGGGCACCACATGCGCCGAGCGCTGCGTACGAGCACTACGTTCCGGTCGGGACGACGCATTTGGTCGTTGCCTTCGCCGGCAGCTCATTGAACGGATATTCGTGCACCACGTCCATTTACGACAGCTCCGGCGCTCCAGTCTACACCAGGACCCGGCAGTACGACGGCTTCTCACCATTTCCCGACCCAGACGTCGTCGCAGTCGACACCATGGCGGGGCCGGCGAGGATTCGCTTCCAGGAGTCTCAAGGCATCTGCTGGACGGCGTACGTTCTGTATTACGACGCTCAGACCGACCCCTCGTCTCCGCCGCTGTCGCCGCCACCCTCTCCTCCACCATCGCCTCCGCCGCCCTCGCCGCCGCCGCCGAACCCCTCGCCCCCGCCGCCGGACCCCTCGCCGCCGCCGCCGGACCCCTCGCCACCGCCGCCAGGCCCCTCGCCGCCGCCCTCGCCTCCACCACCATCGCCCCCGCCGCCCCCGCCGCCGCCTTCGCCACCGCCCTCACCGCCACCCTCGCCTCCACCACCATCGCCCCCGCCACCCTCGCCCTCGCCACCCCCTTCGCCCCCGCCGCCCTCACCTCCACCTCCGTCGCCACCGCCCTTGCCCCCACCACCGTCACCCCATCCGCCGTCGCCGCCTCCCTCGCCTCCCTCACCTCCCTCGCCTCCGCCGCCGTCTCCACCGCCAACGCCGCCGCCGCCCTCGCCGCCACCGCCATCGCCTCCACCGCCATCGCCCCCGCCGCCCTCGCCGCCGCCGCCCTCGCCGCCACCGCCGGCGCCACCGCCTCGGCCACCGCCACTCCCGGAAAGCTGCACCCACCCTTGCGGGTTCGTGCCGTCCACATGCCTCGGCCTGAGCCGCTCTTTCTCTTGCCAGACGCTCGAAGCGCTCGGGTGCGACTGCAGCGGATGCTGCTCCGACACCGCCCCTTCGCCGCCGATGCCACCGCACGTGCCTGCGCCTTTGCCGGCCGCCGCGACGCCTACACCGCAATCGCCCTGCCCGCCGCTACTGCCTCCTTGGGCGCCGCCACCCGATCTGCCACCGACTCTCCCGCCCGGAACCCAGCTTCCGCCCGCCTCGCCTGATCCCCCGTCTCCACCACCGCCACCGCCGCCAACACTGCCACCATCACCCTCACCCCCGCCGCCACCGCCGCCTCCATCGTCACCCCACCCATCGCCGCCGCCATCCATTCCGCCGGTCCCCTCCGCCTGCTCCAATCCGTGCAAGCGCAACACATGTGGGCACCTCATGGCCCTCGACATCTTTCTCTGCCAAGACCTCGCCACGCTCGGCTGCGACTGCGACGGCTGCTGCGCAACCGAAGCGCCGTCGCCGCCGCAGCCGCCGACGCCGCCGCCACCAGTCAAGCCGCCGCCGTCGCCACCCATGCCGCCGCGCCTGCCGCTGCCGCCGAGTGCTCCTCCGTTCCCTCCGGGCGACGCACCCATGCCGCCGCCGCCATTGGTGCCGCCGAGCACGCCGCCACCGACCGATCCGCCGCCCGTCGCGCCGCCCTCGCCCGCCTCTCCGCCCTCGCCCGCCTCGCCGCCGCCCACGCTGCCGCCGCCCGAGCCGCCACCGCCGCCTCTGCCGCCATGGTGGCTCATTGACTGCGATGCCGGCAGCGCTCCGAAGCAGATGGAGGGCGGCACCGTGACGTGCCAGCGCTGCCAACCGGGACGGTACGCCAGCGTCGACGCCCGCTCGGGGCTGAAGGAATGCGAGCCCTGCGGCCCGAACACGCTGATGCCGCTCGAAGGACAGACGCAATGCGTGGCGTGCCCGGCCAACGGCGTCGACTGCCGCGTGCAGGACCGCATTCAGGTCCTCGAGGGCTGGTTCCTCGGCTCCGACGGCAGCGCGCGCGGCCTGCCCAACACCACCGCCAACGCCACCGTGCGAGTCACCGTCGCTGGGTCGCTCGAGGCCTTCGATGGCGCCGCCTTCGAGGCGGCGCTGCGCGCGTGGCTGCAGTGCGCCGAGCTGAGCTGCTCAATCTCCCTCCAACTCTCGGCGGGGAGCGTCGTCGTGCAGGCGACCGTGACCGACGCCAACGGCGCCTCCGCCGCCGCCACCGCCGCGCTGGCTGCGCTCGACAGCGACGAGCTCTCAGAGGCGCTGAGGACCTCGGTGGAGGGCACGGCGACTGTCTCTGGCGAGCTGGTCGTGGCGCTGACGGAGCCGCGGCTCACGCCGACGCGCTGCCCGCACGGCGACAACTGCGTCGGCGGGCCGGAGAGCACGTGCGCCGAGGGGCACACGGGCCCGCTGTGCGGCGCGTGCGAGGAGGGGCACTACCTGCGCGCCGGCGCGTGCGACACCTGCGCGGGCGCCGCGTCGCCCGCCACGCAGCGCGCGCTGTACGTCGTGGGCTTCGTGGTCGTCTTTGCGGTCGCTCTCAGCAACATGTTCGTGCAGCTGCGACGCTCGCTCCACGTCGCCCAGCGCGCGCTCGAGAGCGAGCGGCGCCGCTCCGCCGTCGATCGCTCCTCCGCCACCGACGTCGAGTATGACTACGAGGACCCGGCAGCGGAGGCGGCGACGGCGGCGGTGGGGGGAGCGGCGTCAGACCCCGAAGCGCACGCCGCCGCTGGACCAGGCTCGCGAGGTGGCGGCGGCAGCAGCAGCAACAGTGGCGGCAGCGGCAGCGTCAGTGGCGGCAACGGAGCGTCAATGGACAACGACGCCGCCGCCGCCGACGAGGAGGAGCTGGGCGTGTGTGCGAAGCTGCAGCTGCTCTGGACGCAGCTGACGCCGCACCTGCGCACGGCGGGCGCGCTGCTGCGGATCGTGCTCGCCTACTTCCAGGTGATGCACTCCTTCTCGCAGATGACGACGGTGCCGTGGCCGGAGGCCTTCCAAAGCTACCTCTCGTTTCTGGAGTTCTTCTCGCTCGACCTCTTCGCCGCCTCGCCGCTCGGCTGCCTGCTCGGCATGGAGGTCACGCCGATGCTTGAGCTGCTGACGATGATGCTCCTCCCCGTCATCGCCGCCTCCCTGACGCTGCTGGTCGCGTGGATCGCCGGCACGCTCACGCAGCCGCGCGGCCGCCGCGGCCTTCTCGCGGCGATCCAGCGCCCCGAGACGTGCGAGCTGCTGCTGTGGGCGCTCTTCGTGATCTACCCGTCGGTGAGCAATGCGGTGCTCATGCCGTTCCACTGCATTGAGACCGACGGCGTGCGGCTGCTGCGCAACCACCCCGCGCACGAGTGCGCGGGCGGCGCGTGGCAGCTCCTCGCAAGCTTCGGCGTCGTTGGCATCGCCCTCTACCCCGTCGGCATCATGGCCCTCATGTTTGTGCTCACGCTCGAGGGGAGGCGCGCCAAGGTGCGGGCCGAGGCGCGCAGGAAAGACGAGGGCGGCGGCGACGGCGCCGACAGCGGCGGCTCCACTTCCGCATCATCATCTGGCGCCCCGGTACGGAGCGCGGCGGAGGTTGCGGCCGCCGACGCGAGGGCGCTGGGGCGCGCGCGGCTGCTGATGCGAGCGTACCGCGCCGAGTACTGGTGCTGGGAGCCCATCGACACGCTGCGCAAGTTTCTGTTGACGGCGGTGGTGCCGACGGTGGCGGTGGGCACGTCGGTGCAGATCTACGTTGGGCTGCTGATCGCCACCCTCTTCGTGATCACCGCCGCCGCGTGCCGCCCGTACGAGAGCTCGCTGTGCACGGCGGTGCAGTGGTTCTGCCTGACCTCGATCGCGCTCACGTACGGCACCGGCCTGCTCTTCTTCGACGACGGCTCCGGCCGCTCCTTCTTTTCCTCCGAGGCGTCGGAGGCGAATTGGGGCCGCATTCTCCTCCTCATCAACGGCTTCGTCTACGTGCTTCTGGCGGTGGGCACGTGGCGCGCGCTGCGCGTCGCCTTTCTGGACGTGGAGGGCGCCATCCACTCGCGTCGCACCGGCCGGCTGATGGAGCTGCCGCCGCTCAAGCCGTGGCACAACTACAATCTGTTCGTCTCGCACTGCTGGAAGACGGGTCAGGACCAGGCGCGCGTCATCAAGACGCGGCTCAAGCAGCTCGTGCCGGGCATCAAGGTCTTTTTGGACGTCGACAGCCTTGACGACGTCTCGAAGCTCGAGGAGTACGTGCGATGCACCGCCGTCGTGCTGATCTTCCTATCGGTGGGGTACCTCGAGTCGGCCAACTGCCGCCGCGAGCTGCGCGCCGCGATTCAGCAGGGCAAGAGGATCGTGGTGGTGCGCGAGACCGAGGATGAGAAGGGCAAGCTGACCGACGCGGCCGCGCGCGTCGCGTGTCAGGACGAGCCGCGGCTGCTGGGGCCGCTGCTGGGCAAGAAGGCGGCGCCGCAGATCGACTGGTTCCGCGTGAGCGCCTTCCAGGACATGTCGCTCCTCCAGATTGCGCAGCGGCTGGTGACGCCCCACACAGACGGCGTTTTGCGCGGCAGCGGCGGTCGCGCCGGTCCCAAAATCGACCCGACCACCGATCTCTACATCCCGGGAGGGCCGCTCGACAGGCTGCGCGACTCGCCGCTGCAACGGATGCCAAAGGAGGGAACGCCGCACCTGTACGTGAGCAAGTGCAACCCGGGCGCGCTCGCCCTCGCCAACGAGCTCCTCGTGCTCTTCGAGGGGCTCTCCCACGCGGACAAGCCGCATGGGAAGCGGCGCAGCACCTCTCCCCTCCGGCGCTCGAGTGGCCGAGGGCGCAGCAGCAATTCCAAGGCTGGTGGCGGCGAGGTTGCACCGCTGTTGGTGAGCAATGAACCAGGCGACCTGCAGCGTGCCGGTTCGATGCTGGTGTACCTCGACGCGACCACGTGGGCCGCCGACGAGAACGACAAGATGGCGACGGCGCGCAAGACGAAGCTGACCGACGAAGTGCATCACGCAATCGCACTTGGTCTGCGCGTCCTGCTGGCGCATGAGTGCGACGCGCGCGCCAACGCGCGGAGACCGGGCACTGTCGTGCCGTTTGGCTTCTTCTTTGGCGATGCGCAGACGCCCAAGCACCTGATCGCGGCGGGCCTGTACACAGAGATTGCGGTGGCGATGCACGGCGGCGCGCACCGCGCCGTCTCGACGGCGCTGCTGGCGGCCAACGTGGTGGCGGCGACGGCGGCGAAGCGCACGCCGAAGCACGAGCTGCTCACCGAGCGCGACCGCCGCCAGCACGCCGTCAACAGGACGCTCTCGGTGCCGCAGCTGCTGCCGCAGCCGGGGGTGAGGCCGAGTGCCGTGCAGCATGCCGTAGGTGGGTCCAGTGGCGGAGCCGGCGGCGGATCGGGCGGCGGCACGAGGCGAAGGCCGGGGAAGAATGTCGCCGGGCCGAGCTCAGTTGCGGGGGCGTCGAGCAGCACGGACGATGCGCTCGAGGAGGAGAGCTCGGTGATCTCCTCGTGGGCGGCGGGCGGCAAGGGCAAGGGCAAGTTCTCGATGTCGATGCGAGAGCTCATGGACGCGGAGTTTGCAAAGGCGACGGCGGGAGGAGGGGGTACGGGTGGTGGCGGAGGCGGGTCGTCGTCGGCGATGGACGCGGCGGCGGAGACGAAGGAGCTGATGCGGCGGCGCAAGATCCAGCGCAAGATGTCGCTCACCGCCGGCGACGACGCGTACGAGGGCGCGCACGGCACCAAGAGCCGGCCGGGGCGCGAGACCACCCGGCGCGAGACCACTGCGCAGCGGGAGACGATCACGCAGCGCGAGACGATCACGTCCCTCTCGCCGTCGGATCGTCGTGACACGGCGAGCAGCAGCGCGAGTGGCTGGGCGCTGGCCGAGGCCAGCGGTGGTGGCGAGGCCGGGCCCAGCTGCTTGGTGGCGCCATCGGAGGCGCCGCCTTCGGCGGCTGCGGCGGCGGCTGCTGGCGAGGGGTCCGTCGGCCCCGATCTGCTCCGCTTCTGTGGGATGGTCGGCGGCGAGTGCGGCGCCAGCACCCAGCAGAGTGAGCCGACCCGCCCGCGGCTGCCCAAGGCGACCATCCTGAGGAAGCCAGGGGCGACCGGCAGGGGCCCAGGTGGGGTCTGCCACGTGTGAGGCGTCTTCCGGTGGCGGGGACTGTTTGCGAAAGAAGAGGGGCGGTGTTGGGCTTTGTGGGTCACTTGTGCTTGGTTGGTTCATCTCCTCGACACGAAGAAGCTGCGGCGTCTCGCACGGAGATTAATCGCAGCAATTGCATAATATCCAAGTCTTGCATGGCTAACGAGGTCAAAACTACATTGTTTTGGGTTGCTAGGCGGTCTAACCTGTTCACTGTTCACTGAGGTCAAGACTACAGAAAGTGCCAGACCGATGCGAGTCCTCACCTCGTTCGTCCTGCTGCTCTGCAGCAGCACTCAGGCGCTGCTGCTGCGCCCGACGCTGCGCGTGCGCGCTCCATCGTCAGTGCCGCTGGCGACCGCGCGGCGCATCTCGATGGACGAGTCGGCACAGCTGCCGCCCTTCCTCCTCAACCGGGTCAGCTTTCAGACCGGCGGCTCCAAACAGGCGAACCAAGAGGCCGAGGTGCTCATCTTGTGGAACGCGTTCAAGCAGTGCTACCCGAGCGACGAGGCCGCGGAGCTGGCTGTCAACAAGAATTCGATGACGGTGAACCCGTCGGTGAACTCGCCCACGAAGATCACGGGGACATGGGCGCTGCTGGTCGAGCGGTTTGGCGATGCCAAGGCCACGGAGATTATCACGCTGAATCCGGGCATCCTCACTTGCACGGCAAGTGCCGTCGCAACCCAGAGTGATGCCGACATTCTCAACGCCACCGACATGGCGGTGAAGATCGGCGAGAACAAGGACCTGATCAAACTGGTGGCACTCGGCTCCTTCCTCACCTTCTTCAACCTGGTCGGGTGGCGCATAGGAAGCTACCGTGGGTGGTGGTAGTTTTTCGACTCCAGACTTTGCACATCTTGAGCGTTTTGCGCACAGAAATTGCGCGTTTCCTGCCTCGCAGAGACGAGAACTAAGCACGCGTACCGAGCCGTGTCCCTCTGGATCGCGTTGACTTTAGATTCTTACTTTAGATTACTTTAGATCTTTCGATGGTGTTGCACGTGCTTTGACCCCCGCGCCGGGCCCGCCCTCCTTGGTATCTTCTGCTGGTCGACGCGCGCGCACACCACATCGATTGCACCGCGCCACCTTGGGGGATCGCGGCTCGTTCCGGAGCGATGGCGATGCCGGCGGCCGCGCCGCGGCTAAGTGGCGCCGACCATGCCCGGCTGGTCAAGCTGCGCGAGATCCAGTTCGCGATTAAGCAGAGGGAGGGCCGCCGGACGTCCCAGTCGTCGGACGCGGCACCTTTGGGCAAGGCGGTGGCGGCCGGGCTCAACGGTGGCAGCCCACGAGCGGTGCCTTCACCCCAGGCGCGCCCACTCCGCACGGCGGCGCCTCCGTCGACGCAGGTGCAGGCGCCGCCGATGCCCTCGAAGCGGAGCCACATTCTTGCGCTTCTTCGCGCCCGTCGGCGTGCTGGCGAGCGGGGCGACACGGTGACGCTCAACCGGCTGTGCACGTACCAGGGCGCCACGGCCTTCCTGCGGCAGCGGCGCATGCTCGCGTACGGCCGTATCCAGAGCACGGTTAATGGCATTGCGTCGGCGCGGCCGCTCAGGAGCGAGGTGGCGGCGGAGAATGGGACGCAGACGGAGGAGGAGTTGGCGGCGGCGGCCGACCTGATGGTGAGCGATGAGCAGGCGCTGGACGACCTGGCGCAGGCTGATCTGGCTTACCTCGAGATGGTGCGGCACAAACTGGGCCAGAGCCAAGACCTCACGTCGTCGGCCGAGCACGCGCTTGCCGAGAGCTGGCAGCAGCTGATCATGCTGCGGCTCAACTCGCAGAAGATGCAGCTGCGGCAGCAGTCGCAGCCGGCGACGATGTCGTCGGCGGACATGGAGCGCGTCGAGAACGAGATCACGCAGGCCACCGCGCGCATCGGCTACAATCTGCAGAAGCAGCTGGCTGAGCTGATGCCGCACCGCACTGCGCAGCTCGCCGAGCTCGAAAACGGAGACGCGCCGCGCGGCGCCGGCGAGCACGGCGGGTCGCCGCCGGTGCCGCCGCCGGTATCGGGAGGCCCCTCCGGCTCCTCGGGCGACGATGCGCACGCCGCCGCGTCCAACGGCGGGGCGGCCAACGGCGGCGCGTCACCCAACGGCAGCGGCGCGGCGGCAGCGGGCGGCGGGGCGTCGCCGAGCTCGAGCACGCCTTGCAACGCCGCGAGCGACGAGGGCGGCGCGGCGGGCGCGGGCGGCGAGGGGGCCGATGCGGACGGCGACGAGGCCAACGGCGGCGCGGAGGCGGAGGCGTCGGCGGCGGGGGCGAGCACAGCGGCGCTGCTGCAGGCCAGCGAGCAGCAGCAGCAGCAGCCGACGCCGCCGTCAGGGGGGGCCGCGGCCGCTGCCGCCGCCCTCGCCGCCGCCAAGCTCGCGCCCGGGCCGTGGTATGACGTCAAGTACGACGTTGCGACCCCCTGGTACGGCGAGCGTCCCGATGGCGGCCGCACGCGGCAGCGCCAACGGGCGCGGGGCGGCGCGGCGGGGGCAACGGGGCCCGTCAGCGCTGGCAGGGCGCGCCCCGGCGCGGGCGCGGGCGCGGGTGCGGGCGCGCCGCGGCGCGCCGCTGCTGCGCCGGCCCGCGGCGCGGCGCCCAGCCGGGCCCGCCCCAGCAGCGCGCCACCGCGCGTCGGCCACCGCGGCGGCGCGGCGGCCGCCCGGCCGGTGACGGGGTGCGCCTCGTACGGCGCGACAGTCCCGGTGCCGGTGCAGTCGGTCGAGACGCTCCACCGCACCATCGCGCAGATGGAGCGCGCGCTGCGGCGCGAGGACACCAACCTCTCGCAGCTCCGCCTCAAGCTCAAGGGCCTCGCGCCGGGCCGCGGGGGCGGCGGCGACGGCCGCTCGCAGCGCCAGCTCGAGAACCTCGTCGCCGCGCTGCAGCTGTCGCATTCCGAGCTCGACAGTGTCCAGGTGCCCTCGCCCCCCTCCCACCCACACCCTCCCTCCCGCACCCCTCATGAGCGCCCCACGCCATGCTCGCGCATCTCACCCCCTCTCGTTGCGCTCGCAGAGCAAGCTCGCTCTGCTCTCGATGCCGAACGGGCCCGACATGGCGCGCAGGCGCAACGGCAGCAGCAGGGGGAGCGCCGGCGCATCGGCGTCCGGGTCGTTCACGCTCTCGGTCAGCATGAGACGCCCCAGCGCGGGCAGCCAAAGCAGCGGCGCAGGCAGCAAAGCAAACGACGCGGCGGTGGCTGCGAGCTGATCATTGGGGAGGGTGCGAAACGGACGATGCGCTCGCCTAGTCAGCAGCCACTCAGAGAAATGATGTCAGGCCACCCTGCTGACTTGCATGCATCGTCTCATGCATGTGGCCATTCAGCGCTCAAGCTCAGCAACGCAGAGGGTGGTGAGGAATGATGGATGCCTCGGGTCGGACACGGAGGGCCACGCAACAGAGAGGGGACAACTCGAGGGGGCGGGCTTGGGTATGTGCGCGTTTCATGCGTGCTGTCGGCACCGTAGGTGTGCCGCGGGAGGGGCGTCTCAAATTACTCTATCTGCCGGAGTGTGTACTTCAGAGTTTGATTCAACAAGAGAGGAGCCAGGACATGCACAGCTTTATGTACCGTATCGAGTATCGTCTCCTCCTCGCGGCGAAAACACACCTCGCACCGGTGCATGCGGGAGGTACGGGGATCGAAGCCCCGATTCTCCATTTTGGGTTTTTCCAACTTCCCTTTTTTCCCGGGGGCCAAGGGGAGCTCCTCGACCCAGGCCGTGCTCACAACCGTTTGATCCGGCGCGCGAGCTGCGCAGGCTTTTGCCGCCGCGCCAGGTTGGCGATGGTGCGTGCGCGCCGACCGCCACGGACGACGACAGACAACGCCACCGGACCGCCCCGAGGGCACGAGCCGTCCTATGGTCGGACACGCTAGCTCCATGGCTAGCTCTCCGACCCGCATCCGCGACGCGGCTGACTCGCCGGGCGGGAGCGTGCCCGGGTACAGCTGGAGTTGGGCCCACCGGCGGCGCGCGGCTTTGCCCCCTTCCGATGTTCGTCTGGTGGTTCACCTCTGGCCCAACTTGCCGCGTCGCACAAACAAGCTGTCTTCGCTGCGCACACCAGACACGACATCGTGACATCGAATGCTCCGCCACTCGAGGGAGTTCGCGGCTCGTTCCGGAGCGATGGCGATGCCGGCGGCCGCCGCGCCGCGGCTGGCCGTCGCCGACAGCAGTGCGCATGTGCGTCTCACGGCTTCTTACTGGCTGCGTCAGACGTGCCGTCCGGCAAGACGCCAGAGAACACATAACGCGGTTTACGGAGTACAAGAGGGCCTGTAGAGCTCCTATACGCACCTGTATCGAGCTGTAAGGCTCAGCCACGAGGGTGTGGGACAAAGTATCACCTCGATCCGAGCTCATGGGCCCGAGCAGTGCCAGTTTCGCGCCTGCGCCTGACATCTTGCCCCGAATCGGTACTGCGTTGCAATCGACGTGTGCTCATGCCCTTCCAGTCCATCACCACGACTGACTCGGTCGAAATGATCAACTATGGACTTGTGGAGAGCCCCAGCGAGGTGCTCAGTCCGCCCAGTTCATCGCGCAAAGCTGCAGGTAGCCGTGTGTAGTCGTGCCGATGCGTCTCACGGCCTCTTCCTACGTCACACCGTGCCGTCATGCCGGCAAGACGCCAGAGAACACATAACGCGGTTTACGGAGTACAAGACGCCCTGTAGAGAACTCCCATACGCACCTGTATCGAGCTGTAAGGCTCGGCCACGAGGGTGTGGGACAAAGTATCACCTCGATCCGAGCTCATGGTCCGCCCCGAGCCAGCAGTGCCAGATTTGCGCCGGGGCATCTTTTACTACGGCCTCTCCCGATAGGTGTTGCAATTTGACGTGCTCATCGGTGTAGCTCTTCAGTACGCGTTCGTTGGAAGATGACCCTCACTAGGGAGGGTGAGAGCCTTGCAGCGCGGTACTGACGCGTCACAGCTCATGACATGAGGATCTAGCGCACCGTCGTGACGGTGATGCAAGTGTGCGGGAAGGAGGTGCTCCCGCAAGATGCGTGGCGGTGCCAATTGACGCGCTTATCGAGATGTAGCTCTTCACTACGCGTTCGTTGGAAGATGGTTCTCACTAGAGAGAGATTGAAAGTCTTGGAGCCAATGCCAACACGCCACAGCTCATGACATGACGCCGTCGTGACGCTCGTGCAAGTCTCTTCACAATGACATTTACCCTGCAAATAAATAGAGGAAGCGGTGAAACGGCGCGCTCTGACTTCGCAAGTTCGGCCACTGCTCGCTACAGCTTGTTTCTTTGCTTACACTACGGCTCCTGGATTCGGGCTACCCCGTAGCATGCATAAATGCTACGGTCCAGGCCAGGATCACTTGCGATTCACGTTCACGGGTCCTTAAACGGGTCCACTGGGCAACATCATATGGCAAAGGGAGCGCACACCTGACTGGTGACTGAGCCTATGGCAGGTTGACTCACCATGGAGGCAGGTCTGAACACCTGTTTGCACTGCTCTCACCTGCTTGCTCGCGGGCGCTCTTGCGGCTCGTGGCGATGGGCTCCAGCGCCAAAGGCAGCGGACTCAGGCAGGGAGGGAGAGCTGGTGCTGACTGACTGACTGA
>Ga0209713_10001267_pt1 | contig 14955 bp, 7 predicted proteins | sample ArcOceMetagenome_3_FD_187444 | JGI IMG/M metagenome (GOLD analysis project Ga0209713, IMG submission 187444) | Marine eukaryotic phytoplankton communities from Arctic Ocean - Arctic Ocean- Svalbard ARC20M Metagenome (SPAdes) (version 2) | ecosystem: Environmental > Aquatic > Marine > Oceanic...
AAGCAGCGTGGCTACCAAACGCGCGGCAATTGTCGAAAGCGCCCCAAGACCCGCTTAACTACGCTGAGTTCCTTTCCTCTTGTCTATGGGTAGAGCACAATTGCGCTGGATGGCTCATGGGAGGGAAAGTGTGCGTCTGGACGTGTGGGCAAACCTTCTTCGAGGAGAGTCCAAAAAGGAAAAAAAGAAAAGCGCGTGTCGTGCAAAATTTGCACGCGCTGGCACGTGCAAAAGGAAATTGATGATTTAATCTAATTATTCAAGGTCGTGAACATAATGAACTATTTTTTGCTACTTTGTCTGTGCGTCGCAATCGATAAGGAACACGGCGCATCCAAACGGCGCGGTTCAGAGTCGCACGTCATTCTTGTCCTTCTCATCACTCTATATGCTTCGCCGCTTTGACGTTTAAAAAATGGGCGCGCGTAAACAACTTCCGAAAGGTCTGGAACGAAAGGGCGCGCACGGAGAATCTGACACTCAGCAACAGGTTAAGCGAATAGTCATCGTCAACCACGAACGGTGTAAGCCAAACACGCAAGCGTTTCAATACCTAAAAAAGCATGCCAGGGGCTGTGGTCGCGAATGCATCATGGTCAAGTCGAAATTTGGCGGGAAGAATGGGAAAGAGACTCGAGAATACATCCATGTCAGCGAGTTAGCGTGCCACGCCTGTCTCAATCGCGCGAAACGAACCCCGGGGGGAGCTGTCAAGGTTGTAAATCTACCTTCGAACCTGAACAAGGACGTCACGCACCGATACGGCCAGAATGGCTTCAAGCTTCACCGTCTCCCGACACCTCGCGCCGGATGTGTCGTTGGCTTGCTCGGAAAGAATGGGATCGGGAAATCCACCGCCATAAACATCCTTGCGGGAAGGCTTAAGCCAAATCTTGGTCGCTTCGACAACCCTCCCACTTGGGCTGATATCATAGCCTACTACCGTGGCAGCGATCTGCAACAGTATTTGACACGATTGGTCGAGAATGACATGAGGGTGGTTCGAAAGGTACAGTTGGATCATGACTACGTGCGGAAGCTGGAAGGGAAAGTCGTCAGGGAACTGCTTGAGGAACACGATCAACGCAGGGTGAGTGCAGGACTCATCGTCAAGCTCGAACTGGAAGCAGTCCTTGAACGTGAAGTGCAGACTCTCAGTGGCGGCGAGTTGCAGCGCTTCGCTGTCGCCATGGTATGCTCTCAGGACGCCGATGTGTACATGTTCGACGAATGCTCTTCCTTCCTTGACATCAAGCAACGTATGACGGTGACAGAGTGCATTCAGAACCTACTTGTTGATGATAGTTTCACCGGTAAGTCGGGGACTAGCAAGTATGTGGTAGTCGTAGAACATGATCTTGCGGTGCTCGATTACATGTCAGACTATGTCTGTTGCATGTATGGCGAACCTGGCGCCTATGGTGTCGTCACCAAGGTGGCGACCACCACATGTGGGATAAACAATTACCTTTCTGGATATTTTCCAGCGGAGAATCTAAGATTTCGCGCTGAGGAGATTTCATTCCATGTATCCAGTGCATGCTCGTCAGGGGATGCATTGCTCGCATCAGCGTCTTTTGCCTCAGTGGAAGATGTGCTCGGTGAGATCAAATACCCGGCAGTGACAAAGACATTAACCCAGAAGAGCACTGGTAGCACATTTACGCTGCACATCGAAGGTGGAAGTTTTCGTGCGTGCGAGTCAATCGGGCTCCTGGGGCAAAATGGTTGCGGCAAGACCACGTTTATGAATATACTTGCCGGGAACATCAACACGGATGAATCCAAACCACCACGTGATTTGGAAGGAAAAGACATCCATGGGTTCTTTTTATCGGGAATTGGAGTCTCATACAAGAAGCAAGTATACGCTCCTGAGTTGCGAAAGTTTCAAGGCACAGTAGCGGACCTCTTCGAGCAGGAACTTCAGAACATGTGCGCCGATCACCTCTTCAAACTGTTAGTCATGAAACCGCTTGGACTGGAAGATATCCACAGCCTAGACACGAATACTCTATCGGGTGGTGAACTGCAGCGGGTGGCCATAGCACTGTGCCTTGGGAAACCGGCAAATGTGTATCTTTTGGACGAACCGAGTGCGGGCCTCGACTGTGAACATCGTGTGATCGCAGCAAAGGTTATCCGCCGTTGGATCCTGACGCATCTACAGAAGACATGCTTTATCATCGAGCACGACTTTGTCATGGCATCCGCCCTCGCTGATCGAGTTGTGGTGTATGAGGGCACTCCAGGAGTGGAATGCTATGCCCGCACTGCGGTGGACCTCTCCAATGGGTTCAACTCTTTTCTCGCACAGTTGTCCATCACGCTGCGTCGTGATCCGATCAACTGGAGGCCACGAGTCAATAAACGTGGATCGCAATTGGACACCGAACAGAAAACCTCTGGTAATCTCTTCGTCTTTGATAAAGACATCGTGTCTATAAAATAAATGATTGCAGTGCGGGTCCAATCACGGCCGCGATGGGTCCCCGGTCTTTGTCACATCCCAGTCGCTACGCCCCAGGTATGGTAACCACCCAGATTACTCGAGGCCCGTGATATTCAGTGACACCTTCTGTCGCATAGATGCGCATCGATCCATACGAGACCTAGCCGTTGGGGGGTAGAAACACGTTTCTACCTTTTCCATGGGACCCGGTCACTTCGAGAGGTTCTTGGTCGCTACGCTCCAGTCACGGCCGCGGTTGCATTGGCACTTGATATGATTGATTGGAGCGGATAGGAGAGCATAGACCCCCCCCCCATCCCAGTGATTTGGTCTCATAGTCTCGTCAAGTTAATAATAATCCATTAATCCATTGAAACAGGGTTTCGTTTTCCGACGGAGGGGGGTTTTCGAAAATGGATCGTCTCGGATCAAATTTATCCGCTGACCATTTCCCTGAATTAATAGACCATAGAATGCCCATATAAATCGTAATAATCCCTCGGTCAGAAAGTTCCGTCATTCGTACTTAAGCAGAGAGTAAGCACGAATCACGGGAGTCAGGGTTTCGGTACCCGCGAAAAGAACGAAATACCCCAGGCCAGTACCTTTCCAAAAAAAAATGTGAGGCATATAATGGGCATAGGGGCGGGGGCGCGTGGGCATAGGGGCGGGTGTGTATAGGCAAAGAGACTGAGGTTGAAACCCGGGGCCAGAGGGCGCCTCGACCTCGACCTCGCGCTTCGAACCGCTTGTATCGTCACCGGCCTCACCGGCCTCGCGCGCCTCCTCGTCCCGTTCAGCCAGCTGCCTCTTACGAATCATCCTTTTGGTCCCCCGCTCCACGGCTCCGACCACATCGGGCTGCGACCAGTCCTCCCTGACGAACCTCCTCGCGTCCGCTTCGATCGGGGCGGTGAAATACGGGTGCGACAGCGCCTGCCTGGCCGTTATCCTCTTGCTCGGATCGAGGGTCATGAGCCGCCAGAGCAAGTCGGCGGAGAGCGGCCCGATGGCATCCTCCGGAAAGACGTCGAGAAGCGACCGGGGCGTCCAATGCGGGTACGAGTCCCCGCTCCAACCCTCCCTGCCCTCGATGTCGTCCCAGTTGGTGCGGCTCGGGGTACCGAACAGCCTGAAGATGGACAAGAGCTGGTCCAACGTCCTCGCACCGTGCGCGTACGAAAACTTGTTGAAGAGCGAGTGGCCCAGGTGGAGCTCCGCGAAGATGCAACCGGCGCTCCATACGTCAACCTCGGGTCCGTATATATCCCCGTCGTCGTCGCCGTCGTTGTCGGGCGGAGGGTCGTTGTCGGGCCCTCCGGCGAAATAGTCCTCCTCCGTCTTCTCATGGTGCAGCAGTCCCTCCGGCGCCACGTTGTACGGCACCGTGCACGTTCGAAGCGGCGACACGGGCGCGGGTGGGTAGCTGAGCCGGCGACTGCTCGACCAGCTCGCGATGGCGACCCGGCCCTCGCCTTCCGGGTCCAACAGTAGGTGGCCCGAGTGCAGGTTGCGGTGGCATATACCTCGCGAGTGCGCGTGCTCCAAGGCTTCCAGAACCTTTCGCATGACAAACCTGATTCGCTCCCGTTTGAGCGTCTTCCGTGTCGGTTCGGTCCAGTGCACGGGGGGTCGGCACGACTCCGCGTACCCGTCCAACGCGTCACTACTTCCATGGCAGAGTGAGTCACCGCCGGGCGTACCGCACAGCCGCGTCCACTGCGCCCGTAGGTTACACGGGAAGTAGTGATGCACCAAAAGTAGCTTCGCCCCCTGAGCGCTGTCGTCGGGGAGTCCCACGTCCTGGGAGTCCCAGTCCAACGGAGGAATCGCCCACTCCTCCGTCTCACTCCTCCTCGGCAAAGGGAGGGCGGCGCTCGTCGTCATCGTCCGTTCGAGCGTCGCTATTCCCGGCGCGTCTCTCAGCGCCCGCAGATTGGCCACCTCCCTCAGTTTCCTGCAGGGCAGACCCTCGTTCGGTTTGTCTTCCATGTTGACCACCTTCACAGCCTTCGCCTCGCCCGTCAGTTTGTCCTCGCAGAGCCAGAGTCGTTCGTGCCTTCCCGTCCGAGGGAACACGAGCTCCCTGACGCCGAAGGAGTTGTAGTCCGCCAGACCGGCGCGATTCGTAGGCGCCTGACCCTCAGTGGGCGGCACGAACGAAAATCCCCCGTGCACCGCCGCGTGGCCCTGGGCTACCTGCGGGAGGTCATTGTCCGAGACGTTGAGGCCCAGTGTTGGTATCCTCTTCACGAACCTGAATCTCTTCGCAGGGTCCCTCGCGAGCATCTTGAACGTCTCCCTGGCTCCTCCGTGCAGCGCCTCCATCTCGTCCACCGTCTTCTCATCCTCCAGCCTGAGGCTCAGCTCCCTCCAGACCACCCTCGACCTACCGGCCTCCGCCATCGCCTTGCACGTGCGCATGGCGTTGCAGATGTCAACTGAGGATTTCAGTTGTGAAAGGATCCGGCCGAGACAGGAGCCGTCGAGGTGGGATATGTCCACGGTGGACCGCATCTCGGCCGGGGCGGACGATTGGACCCATCCGCTCAGCCTGACGCTGCGTCGCGCACGCTTAGCCTCCCTGGAATCCTCCTTCATGCTCTGAGGCGGGGCGCGTGCCCCACCCATTCTGCGTTTCCTCGTTTGAAACGAATGTTGGTCACCGAGCAACTCCACAGCAAAATTCAGCCGGCGCGCCAACCCTTTTCTCCAATTCACGACTTGGGAAGAGGGCTCGATCTCGCACTCACTGCGACCGGCGCCGAGACGCGACACCGAGCGACAGTACATCGGTTGAGCCGAGGTAGATTGCGGCGCGTCGGGGGCGTACATCGTTCTTTGTGAGCCGTGGGCGGGTGGATTGGAGCCCGTCGGTGGAAACCCTCAAATCAGCGACGATGAGCGGGTCTCCCGGGATGGAGGTAGCCAAGACCGCCTCTGAGGTGGTGGATGTGGTGCGTGCCCTCCCCATCGACCGCCGCTCGATCGTGCTGTCCCGTGCCGTGGCGGAACACCGGAACCCAACCCAGATCCCACCCCGATACGCCCATCAACCACCTGACTCCCACCTCGATCCCGCTTACTCCCACTCGATCCAGAATCTCACGGACCGCTCGGTGAATGTCGACGGCGGCACCGCGATCAGACTGGAGACCCAGACCCACGCCGTGGGCATCATCCAGCCACCGCCGGATATCCGCGCCATCGTGGACAAGACCGCCCAGTTCGTGGCGAGAAACGGACCGGACTTCGAGAAGCGCATCCTCGGAAGCGAGAAGAATAACCAAAAGTTCAACTTTTTGCTCCCGACTGATCCTTACAACGCGTACTATCAGAGCAAGATCGCCGCGTTCAAGGAGGAGGCTGCGGGCGGAGACGATGCGACGGTGCAGGCCAAGGCGGAGGAGGCTGCCCAGGCCGCGGCCGAGAAGTCCGGCATCACCGTCGTGGCGGGCACGGGCGCGGCGAGGGCGAAGGTTCTCCAGGCGCCCGCCAAGGCTGAGTACAGTGTGGACGTGCCCCCCGGGATCACGTCGCTCGATCTGGACGTGATCAAGCTCACGGCGCAGTTCGTGGCGAGGAACGGGAAGACCTTCCTGACCGGCCTGACGAGCAGGGAGCACAGCAACCCGCAGTTCAACTTTCTGAAGCCGACGCACTCCATGTTTGCGTTTTTCACCTCCCTCGCGGATGCGTACTCGAAGGTGTTGATGCCCCCCAAGGGTCTCGCCGAGCAGCTCAAGAAGGACGAGGACAAGTCCGCGCTACTCGAGCGTGCGCTGCAGCGGCTGGAGTGGGACAGGACGCAGGAGGCTGCCAAGAAGCAGGAGGATGACGAGCTCGAGAGGGAGCGCGACGCCATGGCTATGATCGACTGGCACGACTTCGTGGTTGTCGAATCCATCGACTTCTTCGACGAGGAGGACGAGGATCTGCCCATGCCCCTCACACTGCGCGACGTGGTGGCCCAGCTGCGCGATGCCGAGGCGGAGATGGGCGCGGAAGGGGCCGCGGCGGGTACCGCGGACGAGGAGGGTGTAAAGGAGGGTGCCGCGGCGGGTATGGATGTGGACGAGGACGAGCGCGCTATGATCCAGGAGGGCGTCGCGGCGGGCGCGGCGCCGAGCGGCGTGTCGGGCCCGGAGCCGTCCATGAAGATTGTTCGCAACTACAAGAAGCCCGAGCAGATCGCCGCGGAGGCCAAGGCGAAGGCTTCGGGAGGGATGGACGCCACCAAGTTTGCGGTGTCGCCAATCACCGGCGAGCTCATCGCCGTGGACCAGATGGCGGAGCACATGAGGATCTCGCTCATCGACCCAAAGTGGAAGGTGCAGAAGGAAGCTATGTTGGCGAAGCTGAGGGACAGCACCATGGCGAACGACGAGGAGGTCGCGACGAACGTGCTGATGCTGGCGCGCACCAGGCCGGATATCTTCGGCACCACGGACGAGGAGGTGAGCACCGCCATCAAGGAGTCCATCGAGAAGAAGAAGCTGGGAACCGGGGGCGGCGCGGCGGAGACGGGAGCCGGTGGCGGTCTGCCTCCCGCCATCCCTCCCCCGCCTCCCCCCGTGCGCATGGCAGTACCCGCGCCCCCCGCGGCTCCGATGATGCCCCCGCCCGCGCCGCCGCCCGTGATGGGGGTGCTCCCATCATCCGTGATCACCCCGGCGGCGGCTACCGGTCCCGCGCTCAAGGCTGCGCCCGCGGTGCCGATGCCTCCGCCTGTCTCCGCGCTTCGGCCCTTGGGCCCCGGCATGGCCGCGCCTCCTCCGCCTGTCGCCCCTCCCGCTCCTCCCCCCGTCGCGCCGCCCGAAGACGACGACGCGCCGGCGTCAAAGAAGCGGAAGGTTGGAGAGATGGAGTTGGAAACCGAGGAGGATTTCTTGGCGCTCAACGGGGGCTCGGGAGTTATCAAGGTGACGTTCCCCAGCGTGGACGGCGACGACAACCTGGTCGGGCAGACGGTGGACCTCAACGTGACATCCCTGAGCTCACCGGTATCGGAGCTCAAGAAGCTCATCAAGGAAGCCGCCGGGGGTCTCGCGGCGAACAAGCAGAAGATCTCATTCCCCGGGTTGGGCTTCTTCACCGACAAAAACTCGCTGGCGTACTACAACATAAAGTACGGTACCACGCTGCAGCTTAGCCTCAAGGAGCGTGGCGGACGTAAAAAGTAAAGTAGCTCTCGTCGGTAAACAAAACATCAGACATTCATGACGGGTCAAAACGCGGATCCAGCCTTCCCCCGCGGCTCAAACTGCCTCAGGCCCGGCTTGGCGAACAGCACGGGCGTGCCCTTGGCGCACTTGACCTCCTTCTCCCGCGCCCTGGCCTGCTGGTCGGCCAGGCGCTTGCCATCGCGCAGAGCACCCGACGCCGCGCGAGATGAAGGGTCGAAGCGCAGCGCGGTGGTAAAATCCTCGCACGCGGCGACGTAATCCTCGAGCTGCATCCGACACCTTCCCCTCGCCAACAGCGCAGAGCACGCGTCCACGCCCTCGGACTCCACGGATCCGCCCCGTTCCACCGCCGCCAGCGTCGCGGTATGATCCTCGACGGCGGACCTCAGGTCACCGAGCTGTTCCCTGGCGCGTGACCGCACGGCGTGAAGCCTGGCGCACGTCCGAGGGTCGCCGTCTTCGGTGACGAGCTCGAGACCTCGGCTGAAAAATACATCCGCTTCGGCGTGTTCACCCCGCGCCGCCAGCTCAAGGCCGGTCACGAGCGCCGCCGTCGGGTCGACGACCGCGTCGATGTCGGCCCGACGCGTGAGGGAGGTCCCATCATCGGCGGTGGCGGCGAGGAACTTGCGGTTGTTATCGCCGAACCACGGGAGCTGGTTGGCGAGTTTCCCCTCGCGGCGCTCCAGGATCTGGCGTCTCAGCGCCGAGAGATCGGGGGGCGGCTGGTCGCTCGACGCGTCCTTATCACCGAGCGAGAGAGCCTCCCGAGCCTTGAGCGTCTTCCACCCGCCCCGGGACGATACCGACTTGACCATGACCAGCTTGACCTCGTCTCGCGTCTTGACCATCGTCAACGAGTCCACGCCCCCCGCCAGCCGCAGGGTGAGCACGCTGGAGCCCGCGCCGTCGGCGTCGGGGATCACGAGCACGAGCGGCGCCCGGGGCTCATGCGTTGAACCGCTCGGTTCGGACGTCACCTGCGCGCCTTCCATGTTCGCGCGCACGCCCGGCTTGATATCGCCGGACCTGACCACGACCACCACCTCGTCGGTATCGTCCGCCCAGGCGTACCTCTCCACGGGTCGCGTCGCGTTGGTCTCCGACGTTTGGGCTCGTTCCGTGAGTGGCACCTCGTCCGGCTCGAGGAGGCGCGGGGGCATGCGTTTGATGCCCCGCGCGGCGTCGAGGCGGGCCATCCTCGTGTCAACCTCAGGGTCCGGGCGCGTCAGCTCGTTCTGGACCAAATCGATCGCGCCCTGCGTCATGTGGTTACCCACGAAGTTCGTCGTCGCTCCCGAGTCTGGCTTCTCGTACCCCGGCGCGACGGTGAGCGCGGTGCCGTCGGGGTTCTGTTCGAGGGCGTCGTAGCCGGTCCTCGATCCCGGTCCGGTGGATATCTTGTACTTACCCCCGTGCGCCCCTTTGGTCCACACCCGCGGGTACCTCTTGCCGTACCGCTTCTCCGTCACCTCATCATCGTCGTCGGATCCGATGACATCGACCTCCTTGTCCTTGTCTTCGTCGCGGCCCAGGGTGCCGTGCTGCTTGTACTCCTTCCAGGCCTTGGAGTGCTGCGCCCCCAAGCTGACCTTGTCTATCCCGGAGTTGTACAGAGTCGGATCGGGCGCGTCGAACGCCATGGCCCGCGACTATGAGGCCGCAGGTTCGACGCTCCGAGAGGAACCTGGATAACGCTCACCGAGCGTTTTTGGCCGGCGGGAAATCGGCGGGAAAAAGTCGCCCGTCAGCTGAATTCAAACTCCGGCAGAAGCCAAGCGCGCGTGAGCAGCCATGAGCGGTATCATGCGGGCCGCGGCGCGTGGTGCACGTCGCCTCGAGTCCTCTCGAGTCGCATCGCACGCCCGCGCGTCGATCGCCCCGTTTCACCGCACCGACGGCTCCGAGAAGGCGTGGAACCCGTCCGCCGCGCAGATCCCCGAGCCCACGGGCCTGCACATGACGTTCACGCCGTGGGGGGGAGTGAGCGACGGCGAGAAGATCAGCGCCCTGGAGGCGAAGGTGCGATGGATGGAACACACGATGGAGAAGAAGATAGGGTACCTGGAGAGGGAACTCAGGAGCGCGAGGGAGGAGGCGGCGACCTCGCGGCAGAGGGCGGTGCCCGAGGTGCCGGAGCTGTACTCGAGGACGACTCCCGAGTCCTTGCCCCAGTTTGAGGCGCTCAGACGGCTGAGGGTGGTGGACCTGAGGGCGCTTCTTAAAGTTCGAGGGTGCAGCACGGAGGGACGGAAGCACGACCTGGTTCTGCGACTGGACGAGAACAGGGACGCGCCCATCATAGCCGCGTCGGGACCCGCGGGTAAGGCGGCTTCGGCGGCGTCGGATGCGGCGTGGAGAAAGGTGCAACGGGACATCACGCCGCCCAAGTGCAAGGGACACGACGAGGTGTGTGCGGTTCGCGTGGTCAAGAAGAACGGGCCCAACTTTGGCAGGCTGTTCTTCGCCTGCCCACGGACCAAGGACGACAGCTGCGACTTCTTCCAGTGGACGCACCTGCCCAGACAGACGGACAAGCGAGGGGGCGTCTCCAGCAGGAAGGCGTCGAGGCGGGTGACGGAGGAGGAGGCGGATCTCTCGCGGCGTGCGACGACGCCCTCAAAGGTGAGCCAGGACGACCTGCTGTCGGTGAACCTGTCGGAGCTCATGGAGGAGTTCACGATCGTGGCGTCCGGTAGGTAGGTTGCGTGACGTTAGAATAGCTGCTCAACGATCTCACTAAGAGTAACTTAAAAGATGCTACTCGATGGGCGTCGACTTGGGGTCCTTTTCCGCCTCCGCCGGGGTCTTCGTCTTGAGACTCAGCGCGTGTACGCCGTCCTTTATTTCCTGATCCAACACTCCGTACACCAGCCTGTGCCTCGCCACCATGTTCTTGCCAGCGAAGGACTCGCTCACCACCGTCACCTTGAAGTGCGTCTCCGCGTCGGGATCCCCGCTCGGGTTCCCCGAGTGACCCGCGTGCATGAAGCTCTCGTCCTTGATGGTCAAGGCCACGGGTGACAGCGATTCCGTGAGCTTGGCGTGGATCCTGCCGTAGATCGGCCTCATGGCAGTTGACATCGCCCGCCGGAGAAGCATCACCGTGCCGCCGTTTGTGAGCTCTCAACGCGTGCAGACGTGGCCTTTTCCGATGAAAAAACCTGGAGCTGGCCCACCGGACGCCACACGCGGTGGCGCCTTCGGGTAGCGCGGAGCGACACACGCGATGTCTCTCGTGGCACGCGGTCGAGTTACCCCGTGTCCGGCGCCTGCGCTCGGTCGATACGATCCCGGGACACGTCCACGGGCCAACCTTCTTCCGTGGTTGGAATCGCGAGAGGGCACCATCGTCGCGGCGGCTAAGCGGGTTCGAGCTGAGTTCCCTCCGTCCACCTCCGGAGGCTCCAACCCTCCCGCGGGTTCGAGGCAGAGAGGTCGCGGTCGCGGCCGCGGTCGCGGGGGTAAAGCAGATCGCGGCAGGGGCGGACGAGCCGGGTCGGCTGAGAGAGGCGGGGGCAGAGCTCGGCGTCGGGGCGCTCCCGCCCGAAGGGTGGACGCGGACGAAGCCATCGAGAGGGCGGTCGCGCTCGCTGCCACCCTCGGTGGCGAGGGCGGCGGCGACGACGTCGACATGCGCCTGGTGGGTCAGATCCTGGCGGACTGTAAGGATGCACGAACGGAGGCGGCGTCGGAGGCGGCGTGGTCGCTGTACGAGGCGGCGGTGCTCGCGGGCACGGCGGCCAAGTTCAACATTCGCCAGTACAACTTTGCGCTCGGGGCGGTGCAGCACGGGCCCGCGGGGGAGGGACGCGTGAAGGCCGTGTGGGACGCTCTCGTGACCGCCGTGGTGCCGCCCAACGCGGTCACGCTCTCACAGCTGGCGCACGGGCTGTGTAAGGGCGCGAAGGATGTCCCGGGCACGCTCGCGGCGCTGAGGGAGTGCGCCAGCCGGGGCGCCGCGGTGGATGCGTACGTCCTCAACATCCTTCTCAACGCGTGCCTGCGGGAGATGGCCGCGGCTGGTGCGGACGCGGACGTGGACCTGCGGGCTACCGTGCGCGAGTCGGCTCTCGCGGTGTGGGAAGCTGGCAAGGGCATTCACAACGAGCGCACGTTGACGAGCACGATCAAGGTGTTGGCGGATGCGGGCGACGTCGACGCGGCGGTGCGAACGTTTCGGTCGGCGTGGGAGGATAATGTTCCCCTGGACGTCGACGCGCTGGCCACCGCGCTGAGGATCATGTCCGTCACCGAGCCCGCGGCTGTCCTGATCGGGGTCATGAACATGGCGCAGGAGCAGAGGGGTCTCGTGCCCAGCACCATGTGCGCTAACATCGTGCTCGCGGCGTGCTCAAAGGATGGAGAGTTTAGCACGGCGCTCACGCTCTGGCGGCACATGCTGGAGCGAAGGATGCCGCCGCCGGACAAGGCGAGCCTCGCGTCCGTGATCTTGGCGTGCGGACGCGAGGGGCGAGTGGACCTCGCGCTCGAGGCGTTCGAGGAAGGGAAGAAGAAGGGCGTGGAGTGCGACACGGTCACCGTGAACGTCCTTCTCGAGGCTTGCGCAAAGTCCGACGCGCCCCCGGGCGAGGCGCTCGGCATCCTCATGGACGCCATCGAGTCCCGCATACCGGTCGACGCGTACACGATCTCGTCGCTGCTCACCGCGTACTACTCCTCGCGCACCCCCACGGGCCTGGCCAACACCCCAGGCGCCCTCGACCAGGCCTTCGCCATCGTCGAGCTCGGCCGGTTCATGTCGGTTGAAACGTCGCCGAGGGTGACCAACGCTTTGCTCCGCGTATGCGTCGCCGCGGGTGACTTACCGAGGGCGTTGAGGACGTTCGAGACGACCGCCGCGACGCAAAAGGACGACCAACCCGCGGTGGACGAACGATCCATCAGGGTTCTCATGGACGGCTACGCGGCAGCCGGGGACCTGGCCGGCGCGGCTGAGGTGCTCAAGTTTGCCCAAAGTTTGGGGGTTGAGTTCGGGGACGGAACTGCGGCTGCGCTGATACGCGCGTGCATCGACGCCGGGGACGTGGAGAGCGCGCTGGGGGCGTACGAATCGTGCGTGAATCACCACGGCGTCGGGCCGACCACCAGGATGGTCAACGCGCTGCTCGTCGGGCTGGCCAGGTCCGGGAGTTGGCGCGAGGCTATCCGATTGGTGAGCGACGACGTCATCGGTTCGGAGACTTGCGAGGCTGATGACGAGACGGTGCGGCTCTTCTCCACCGCGTTTGAGATCGGAGGCGAGGAGGAGCAGGCTGAGGTTGCGAAGCAGATGGGCATGTGGCTCACGGGGTCCGACGACGCGCTGATCGCGCACCTGCTCGAGAGGGACAGCGACGAAGAGAGTTGAAATATGTAAATCAGGAAATATTTAGTGTAAAAAGTCCAGCCGCCGGCGAAGGTCATCAGAATTTCAGTCGAGGGCGCATGACCGTCGAGACTGGGAAGCGATCGAGGGAGGATGACGGGCCAGACGTAGGACCCGCGCCGCCTCCTCCCGGCGCGGCGGACTCCGACAACGACGACGACGCCCCGATGCCCGGCCCGGCGGGGCCGATGCCTCCCAAACCCAAGAAGCAGAAATCCCTCCCGTTCGAGCAGGTGTACCTCGACTCGCTGCCGAGCGCGCAGATGTACGAGAAGAGCTACATGCACCGCGACCACGTCACCTTCGTGGCGGTCACTCCGGGCACCGATTTCTTCATCACGGCGTCGCACGACGGTCACCTCAAGTTCTGGAAGAAGAGGTTCGAGGGCGTGGAGTTCGTGAAGCACTTCAGATCGCACGCGGGGCCGATCCTCGGCCTCAGCGTCAGCGCCGACGGCCTTTACTGCGCCACCATCGGCGCGGACAGGAGCGTGAAGGTCTACGACGTGGTCAACTTCGACATGACCCTCATGATTCGCACGCAGTTCGTGCCCACCGCGTGCGAGTTCGTGTACAGGAAGGGGGAGGCGCAGCAGAAGATCGCGGTGGGCGCGCCGGATGGAGCGATACACGTGTACGACGGAGCCAGCGGGGACCAGACCCCGGTGCACACGCTCGAGCTGCACAGGGCGGCGGTCAGGTGCATCAAGTACAACGCCGCCAAGAGGTGCGTCATCAGCTCCGACGACAAAGGCGTGATTGAGTACTGGTCCCCAGCCACGTACGAAGCCCCGACGCCGGATGAAGTTGACTTTAGGTTCAAGCTGGACACCGACCTGTACCACATGGCCAAGGCGAAGACCAAGGCGCTGTCCCTGGAGGTGAGCCACGACGGCGAGCAGTTCTCCACCATGGGACCGGACCGGAGGGTGCGGGTGTTCCGCTTCGGCACCGGCAAGTTACGGTGCGTCATCGACGAGACGCTGGAGTCGGCCAACGACGTCCAGCGCGCGGGTGCCGACGCGTACAAGCTCGAAGATATCGACTTTGGCAGGAGGCTGGCGGTGGAACGGGAGATGGGCAACAACCCGGATTTGGAGATTGGGTTCCCAAACGCCGTGTTTGACCAATCCGGACACTTTTTGCTGTACTCCACGCTGCTCGGCGTGAAGGTTGTCAACCTGGTCACGAGCCGATGCGCCCGGATCATCGGCAAGGTTGAGAACACGGAGCGGTTCATGAGGCTGGCGATGTTCCAGGGGGTGCCGCAGAAGGACAAACGCGCGAGGGGCAGCGGCAAGGACACGAAGCAGACGGCCGAGAAGGACCCCACGCTGGTGTGCAGCGCGTTCCACAAGACCCGGCTGTACCTGTTCACCTCGCGGGAGCCCGAGGATGGCGACGACGCGGCGGGGGGACGGGACGTGTTCAACGAGAAGCCCCTCGCGGATGAGAGGGTGAGCGCCGCGTCCCTCGTGCCGACCGCATCGACGTCCCTGGCCCGCTCGGCGGTCATTCACACCACCGTCGGCGATATTCACGTCCAGATGTTCCCGGATGCGTGCCCAAAGACGTGCGAGAACTTCACCACGCACAGCAGAAACGGGTACTACGACAACATCATCTTCCACCGCATCATCAAGGGGTTCATGCTGCAGACCGGGGACCCGCTCGGGGACGGTACCGGGGGCGTCTCCATCTGGGGCGGGGAGTTCGAGGACGAGATCACGCGGGACCTGAGGCACGATCGCCCGTACACCGTCTCCATGGCCAACGCGGGACCAAACACAAACGGATCGCAGTTTTTCATCACCACAGTCGCCACGCCGTGGCTGGACGGGAAGCACACGGTGTTCGGTCGGGTGACCAAGGGCTCCGACGTGGTGCACGCCATCGAAAATTCAAAGACGGACAAGCAGGACAGACCG
>Ga0209713_10001268_pt1 | contig 14947 bp, 6 predicted proteins | sample ArcOceMetagenome_3_FD_187444 | JGI IMG/M metagenome (GOLD analysis project Ga0209713, IMG submission 187444) | Marine eukaryotic phytoplankton communities from Arctic Ocean - Arctic Ocean- Svalbard ARC20M Metagenome (SPAdes) (version 2) | ecosystem: Environmental > Aquatic > Marine > Oceanic...
GGAGGCGGGCAGCAACAGAGAGAGAGGGGGAGTGCAAGAGGACATCTCGTGAAAGAGCGTGTGCGGGTTGCAATGGTGGTCAGGTAAAGCGATTTCTTTCCAAGGTTAGAGGTGAAGCACCGCACGCAAGATTTTGGGCGATGCAAGGCTCGCTGATTGTTGATGCAGGCCTCGCGGCCGTCAGCTCAGCGGCCGCTTATTTGCCAGCCGACCCAGCGTCCGCTGCCGGCGGCTAATGTGGGTGCATGGCTGGCTCGGCGCTGCGCCCAGCTTCCCCCTGTGTCGAGGGCCCTCGGCGGCACGGTTTCCAGCTCTCCTCGCTCTCCTCTGCATGCTGCGAGCGGCCGACGGTTTCGACCTGACCAACTCCACGAGGTTAACAGTGACTGATGCCACGACGGCCGTGTCGCGCGCGTGGAAGGACGCCATCACGAACGCCGGCCCGTGGCATGGGACCGAGAAGTGGATCCCGTCGATCGAGCAGACTGGGCGTGCCGAGCAGGTGACGCCTCGCGGCCCGGCACCGCGAAATGGACTCCCCAGGCTGAGCCGCCCGTCCGTTTTGCCCCCGCAGGAGGCGTGGCTTCGCGTGTACGATGCGGCTGCCACCGAGTCCGCCGGCACGGCCACCATGGTCGGGGCCTGGCTCAACATGTCGTGGCGGACAGACATGGACACCCCCAATCGCAAGGGGGTCACTGCGATCATGGCGGTGGCCTCGCACGGCCATACCGACGTGAGGGCTGGCACTTCGAACCCGGCCTACATATCGTCGCAAAGCTTGCCCACATACGCTCACTCCCAACCCCCATTCCCCGCGATATGCCTGCGCAGCTCCTGATTCGGCTGCTGAAGAGGACTGCGAAGACGGACAAGCCCTCTCGCGACGGCATGACCGCCCTCATGCTGGCCGCGGCCAACGGCCACAGCGAGTGCGTCGGGTGGCTGCTGCTCGCTGGTGCGGACACGTCGCTGAGGGACGCGCGCGGCCGGACGGCGCTCGCGCACGCGCTGCTCCGCCGGCAGTGGCATGCGGCGGTGGCGCTCGCAGAGTGGGAGCGGAGGCTCGTGGTGCCCAAGAGCGCGGCGCGCGTCGAGGCGCCGAGTCCCGAGGGGGCGCACGCCCCCGCCGACGAGCCGGGCGGCGCGCGGTGGTGGGGGGCGCTGGTCGACCTGCTCACTGCGCCGCTGACGCCCGGCGCGCACTCGCTGCAAACGCTCTGCGCCGCGGCGGTGGTCGATGCGGTGGGGGTCGGGCTGCTGCTGTGGGGGCTGCTGAGCGGCGTCCGCCGGCTGCGGCACGGCGGCGCGCGGCCGCACGACACGGGGCGGCCGCACCAGAGAGCGCGACGCCAGGCCAAGGCTCAGCAGCAGCAGCAGCAGCAGCAGCAGCGGCAGAGGGATGCCAAACCGCAGCGAGCGCCGGCCGCCGTGCCAGCAAAAGCGCCCGCGCCCGCGCCCGCCGCCGCGCCGGCCAAGGCGCCCGCAGCCGCGCCGGTCAAGGCGCCCGCAGCGGCACCCGCGCCGGCCAAGGGTCGCGCCAAGGGGGCATCGCAAGCGGCGATGAACTCCAAATCGGCCAAGAGCAAGGAGCGCGGAGGCGGCGCGCGGCGCGGCGAGCGTTCGGTCGCGTCGGCGCAGGCCGTCGTGGCCGGCGATGAGGCGGCCTTCAGCATGCACGTGGCCAAGGCCTGGGAGCAGGAGCAGGCGGCGATGGAGGAGGAGGAGGCGGCGGCGGCGGAGGAGGTGCACGGCGAGGAGGGCGAGGAGGAGGGCGAGGATACCGGCGAGGAGCAGACGTTGGCCGACGTCGAGTCGACCTCGATGTCGTCCTCGTCCGGCTCGTCGCTAAAGGGGTCGTCTGCCGACCTGACCGCGACTGGCGTGCCCGAGCCGCAGAACGACGACACGGAGCCGACCAGCATCAGCAGCCGCAGCTCGCCGCACGTCCCTACCCCGGCGCCAGCGCCCTCCGCGGCGCCCGCGGCGGCGGCGGCGGCCATGTGGCCTGGACTGCTCACGCCCGAGCAGAAGGCGGCGGAGCAGGCGAGCGCCCGCGCCAAGGCGAAGCAGCAGCAGAAGCTGCGGCAGAGGAGCCGCAAGCGCGAGGAGAAGCGCGAGGCGGCGCAGGCGGAGCTCGACTGCGCGTGGGGCCGTCAGATGCCGCCGGCTCCCCCCGCCGGGCAGCCGCGCGCGGCGCCGGCGGCCACCGGCGCGCCCCCGCCCCACCTCGGCAGCGCGCACCGCGACGCGGCCTTCGCCGGCTTGCCGCCGCGCCGCGAGGCAGCCGCGGGCATGCAGCTGCACCGTGCGGCGCCCGTCGACATTGAGCCGATCGACTCTGCGATGGGCGATTGGCTCGAGCGGCTGTGGGATGCGCCCCCTCCCCCGCGCGGGGGCGGATCACCCCCCGCGGCGGCTCCGACCGCGCGCGCCCCGACGGCGGCTCCGCCCCTCGTCTTCCCGGGCCTCTCGTCGCTCCAGCCGACGCCCGCAGACTTTGCGGGGGCGTTTTCCCCGGTCGGCAACCCGCCCGTTGGCGGCCGGGCGTCGACGACTCCCCTGCCGTCTCTTCCGCCCATCCACCCCTCCCTTACGATGCCGCAGCTGCCTCCGCAGTCCTTCCTGAGCCCGACGCCGTTCTCGCCACCCGTCCAACCGCCCCTGTCTACGACTCCAGGGGTCCTGCCGACCCCGCAGTCTCTGATGTCCGCGGGAAACGTGCTCTCGTCGCTCCTGCCCCCGACGCGTCGCGAGGAGTGAGAGCAGGTTCAGACTTCGAGGCTGCGCTCCGAGCAGCCCCGCCGCCGATCAAGTATGAGATCGACAGGCGAGCAGATCGTCCAATATGAACACGAACACCCGCTGCTCGCCCGATGAACCCGCTGTAACCTAGTCTCAAGTACCTCGCCGGCGCTAGGCTAGCGGGCGAATATAAGAAGCGTGCTCTTTTGGTACGTGAGCGGGTAGAGGAAGACCACACTCGCGCAGGAGATCAGCACGATCAGGCCGATCATGAAGCCCACCTCGAGGCTGACCTCACCCCTCGCGCCCAGACGAGCCCCGCAGCCGCCGCCTTGCGCAAGCCAGGCGCCGCAAGTTTCGGGAGCGCGTGTGCTGGTTTGCCTCCTCACGCTGCGTGAGCTGGTGTGCGCTTTCATTCGCGCCGGCCTTTGCCGCACTCGCGCGGACGCTTGCCACAGGCACCCAACACACCGCAGGTCACTCATCAACCTTCTCCGATGCCGAAGCGATGGCTCTATGGTCGCAAATCTAAGAAGGGCGAGGCGCTCGAGTCGCCGCGCGACCAGGACGCCTTCACGCGGCAGGCGTCCTTCTCTGGCGCCGAGATCCTGGCCCACGCTCTGGAGCACGCGCTGCGCTTCTCGGATGAGGAGCAGGAGAAGCCGCTCGAGCTGCAGCGCCGCATCTCCAACGTCGCCGAGCAGGAGGCCGAGACGGTGCGCGCCGATCTGGATCTGAAGCCCGATGAGATGGGCGCGGTCGGCACGCCCGAGGACGGCGGCGACCCGATCTCGTGGTCGACCTTCCTCCTGCCGAGCAGCCTGCAGGCACTCGGCGTCTTCCCGATTGCGACCGAGATCGAGAAGAGCAGGGATCTCTACGACCCCTCGACGTCGCGCAGCATCTTCGGCTGGGTGCCGCCCAGCCTCCCGATCGAAGGGACCTCGGAGTGGAAGATGCGGATGTCGTGCCTGATGCGCGCGCTGCGCACCGACGGCGACGGCAACTGCCTCCTGCACGCGTGCGGCCTGGCCATGTGGGGCGTGCACGATCGCAAGACGGGCGGGCCGCTCGGGCCGCTGCGTGACCAGGTGGCGTCGATCCTCGCGGCCGAGTCGTTTGTGAAGCTGCTGCTGGCGCGCCTCGCGGCCGAGGACGAGCGCGAGGACGCGGCGATCCGCGCGATCATGCCCGAGGCCGCGCGCACGGAGGCACGCTCCGAGGGGGAGCTGCGGCGCGACATCGGCGAGGCGGCGGCCACCGCGGCCAAGCCGCACGCCTTCATGGGCAAGCTGCACATCTACGCGCTCGCGCACGCGCTGCGCCGGCCGCTCGTCGTGTACGCGGCCACGGGCGACGAGCTGGCGCTCGACTCGATCGACGGCGTCTACCTGCCCGACCTGTGGGCCGAGACGCCGAGCGGCGAGAGCGGCGGCCCCATCAAGTGCGAGAAGAAGCCGATTGCGCTCGCGTACACGGGCGGCGGCTCGTCGGGCCACTTCACGGCGTGCGTAACCTTCGACGGCTACCCGCACGCGCTGCCGCTCACCGACCACGTCGGCGGCAAGCGCCTCCCGCTGCGCTTCGCGCCCGACTACACGCAGCCGGGCGTGTGGGACGCGATCGTTGGCGCGCACACCGACCTCGGCTTCTGGGAGCACGGCGGCGCCAGGTACCCGCTGGCGTGGGTGAGCCGCGAGCCGTGCAAAAAGGAGGAGCTGATGCTGCCGAGCGTGCTCGCGATGCGCGAGCGCTTCGTCACGCTCGCCGCCGCTGCCGCCGCCGAGGCCGCCGCCGCCGCGCTCGCGCCGCTGCCGCCACTGCCGCCGCCGCCCGAGGGCTGGCACGAGGTCGAGTGCACGCTGACGCGCGTCGCCAACCTCGGCTTTGGGCTCGACGTCGCCGACGACGGCGAGATCGGCGGCATCGCGCCGGGCAGCAGCGCGCACGGCGTGCTGCAGCCGGGCGACCGCATCGCGGCGCTCAACGGGCGCGAGCTCAAGGGCTCGCTCATCGAGGCCATCATGGCCGGCCCCGATGGCCCCGAGCACAAGATTGTGGCGCACCGGCGCACCGCAGTCAAGCCCGACACCAAGGTCGCCGTCGCGCCGCCAAAGGGCATGCCGCCCGCCCTCCCTGCGGCGGCCGCGCCGGGGGCTGCGCCGGAGGCGGCGGCGCCTGAGGTGGCTCCCGACGCCCCGCCGGCGGACACGCCCCCGGCGGAGGCGGCGCCGCGCGCCGCCCCTCGCAGCGCCGAGGCCGACGTCGACTCACTGGCGCGCGAGGAGGCGGAGGCGCTCATGGCGCAGCCGAGCGCCTCGGCGCCGCCCGCCGCAGCCGCCGCGCGTCGCGTCGTGCCCGCCGGCGTCGATGAGTTCGAGTGCTCGCTCAGCCGCGGCAGAGAAGGGCTCGGCCTCGCGGTCGACGACCAGAACATCATCGGCCAGGTCGACGCGCACTGCAGCGCTGCGGACTTCCTGCGGGTCGGTGACCGCATCGTCGCCCTCAACGGCACCTGGCTGCAGGGGCCGATCGTCACCGCGCTCGATCCGGCGCGGACTGTCCACGTCTTCACGGTGCATCGCCGTGGAGTGATCGAGAAGCCGCCGACCACGAGGGTGCCGTCGGGCTTGCCGCCTGGCACATGAGGCTTCAGGAGAGGGGGAGACGCCGGGGTCGCATGACGGTCAATCAGACGTGCAGAAGATAGACGGCAGAGAGTGAAGCGGGGCGGGGGCGTGCATAGGCTAAGTACTCAAGATCATTGCTTTGCCTAAACCGCCGGAGAAGGACGCCTGCCGCGTGAAGGCGTCCTGGTCGCGCGGCGACTCGAGCCTTGTTGTATTTGTGACCATCATCGCTTCGGCATTCGCGCAGGTTGATGTGCAACCTGCAGTGTGCGTCCCACGCGGCCCAATCGTCCCCAGGCCCGGCGGCGGCGCCTGGCTTGCAAGGCGGTGCTGCGGGGCTCGTCTCGAGGTTCTGGGCGCGAGCTATGGGTGAGGTCAGCCTCGAGGTGGGCTTCATGATCGGCCTGATCGTGCTGATCTCCTGCGCGAGTGTGGTCTTCCTCTACCCGCTCACGTACCGTGCCACGTTCACGCACGGCTCCCACCAGCCTCTGACGACGGTGAAGCCCCCCGAGGACGAGGACGACCCCGCAAAGGCTCAACTAGCGGACGCCAAGGCGGGAATCTTCGAGTACGTGGAGGCTGCGCACATCGTCGTCAAGTCGTGCAAGGACCTGCGGCTGCGTGCTGAGGCGATGGCGCGGATCGGGGGGCGCATAAACTCCTATGTGGTGCTCGGCCTCGGCAAACGACGCATGCGGACGGCCGTGGCGCTGGACTCGGCGTCGCCGCACTTCAGCGAGTCGTTCTGGGTGCTGATCGACAAGGACTACGACGCGAATCAGCTGCTCTCCATGCAGGTCTACCACCACAGCCTCCACCCGAGCGAGAGCGACGTGCGGATCGGCATCGGTTTCTTCTCGCTGGTCGGGACCAAGGCCGGCGACACGCGCGAGTGGAAGGCGCACATGGGCACCGCGCTCCACGAGGCCGGCGAGGTGCACATCAACGTCTCGATCCAGCGCGTGCCCAAGCAGAGGGTCCTCGCGATGGAGACGCGTGCCTTCAAGCTCCAGGACTTCAGCGCGTGGCCCGCGCAGCCGGGCTTCGTGCAGCTGGCGACGTCGATGGTCAAGGACCAGAAGTGGCTCGACATCTTCAAGCAGCTGCAGCCGCAGCTCTTCAAGGCGGTGATGTCGCGGCAGGACTCGCCGCACCGCGTGATGCTGCTGCTGCAGGCGTCGCCCGTGCTGTCGGCGTACGGGATGGTCGAGAGCGGCGGCACGCGCGTCTCGCCGCTCTCCAACGCGGAGGCGGCGGAGATGCTGCACGACGGCTGCCTGATGGAGCCGCGCCTCGTGCAGGTCAACCTCAACCTCTACGCCGACCACACCGAGCGGATCGACCTCACCAAGGTGACCGCGGGCTCGCGCGCGCAGACCATGTTCCAGGCGGCCTTCCAGCGGCCGCTGATGGTGGACAAGGAGACCAACGACCTGATCAACCAGTATGGCAACCTTGCGCTTGACATCTGGCTGCAGACGTTCGCGAACGCCATCAACCTCGCCGTCAACAACAGCCGGTACGAGTCGCTGCGGACGCACAAGAAGCGCGAGGAGGAGAAGCTGAGGCGGATGGCGGAGGAGGCGGCGCTGATGGCCAAGAAGCTCAAGCAGCAGGAGGCGGAGGCGAGCGCGCTTGAGACGGGCCAGGCGATGATGAGCATCTTCAGCGACGAGCTGCAATCAATCGCGCCATTCGCGCAGGCGTCGACGGGCTTCGTGCGGGGCATGCGCAGGATGGGCTCGGTGACCGGCGCCAGCGCGCTCATCCGAGAGGTGGAGCACGCCGTCGACGATGTGAAGCACGCCGTCGAGGACGTGGAGCACGCCGTCGAGGGCGCGGCCGGCGCGATTGTCGCCGAGAGCAAGCATCTGCTCGGCAGCGACGACGACCGGAAGCCGTCGTTCGGGCGAGGGGGCTCCGCCGAGAACGTCAAGTCGCCGGGGAAGAGGGGGTTTCTCCGGCGCGGCTCCACGTTTGGGAGGAGCAGCAAGACCGCCAAGGAGCTGTCGAAGAGAGGGTCGCAGGTGAGCAAGGCTGACGTGCGGTCGCCGTCGGTGTCGGTGGAGCCGACCGAGGAGGAGGAGCGGAAGGAGACCGAGTCGCGCCGCCTCAACTTCACGCAGCAGCTGGCGCAGGCGAAGCTCGAGAGGAAGAGGAGGAAGCTCGAGGCCAAGGACGAGCACACGTGGTCGTCGCTGCGGCGCACCCCCTTCCGCGACGGCTTCCTCCGCCACCTGCAGCAGTCGTCCGAGGACCAGGCGATGGAGCTGGTCACGACGCTGCTCTCGAAGGCGGCCTTCGAGTCGCTCAGCGAGCTCTCCAAGAGCTCGGCCGCGCTGACGGCGCACGAGGAGCGCGTCTACGCCTTCAAGAACGACGACGACGCCAAGGAGAAGTACGAGGAGGAGCTGAAGCGGCAGCACAAGCGGCGGGTGCGCGAGCAGACCTCGTACGAGCACGAGGTCGAGGAGGTCGACAAGAGCAAGATCGACTCGCGCCGGATCATCGGCGGCGGCTGGCTCGACATCACGATCGACTCGTACTCGATCCAGCCGGCCGACGACGCGCAGGCGCATCGCGACGAGCTCGGCGCCTTCATCCGGACGCTCGCGTCGCTGCAGGTGGGCATCTCGTCGATCTGCCCGATGGACGAGCAGTCGCTCACGGTCGACAACGGCGACCTCTACCAGTTCCGCTTCTTCAACGACCTGCACTCCTTCGAGGAGGCGGTCAAGCTCAAGGAGCTTCACCCGGGGCTGCACCGCGACCGCGCGGCGATCATCAACATCGGCGCGCTCGTCACCGAGGTGACCGTCGAGGACAAGAAGAAGAAGGAGAAGGAGGCCAAGAAGGAGGAGAAGGAGATCAAGAAGAACACGGCCAAGGACGCCAAGCTCGAGAGGAAGGCGCAGTCCTTCGGCAGGAAGGACGGCAAGAAGGGCGCGGAGCAAGACCCGGCCAAGAACCTCATCAACGCGAAGGCGATCGCGCAGGTGGCGGGCCAGGACGAGACCCCGAGCCAGGCGCGCGCGCGGCGGGCGTCCGTCGGCGGGCTGCAGCGCGGCAACGCCTTCGTGGCGAAGCGGGAGAAGGTCGAGAAGCAGAAGGAGAAGATCGAGATGCGGCTCGAGCTCGACGCCGCCAAGATCGACAAGATGCGCATCCTCGCCGAGTCGGTGCACATCCAGCTCGGCCTCTTCGTGCACGACTTCCCGCCGCCGCCCGCGCACGTCGAGCTCGCCGAGTCGCTCGTCGCCAAGGGCTTCTCCAACCAGAAGAGCTACATCTACGGCTCGTCGCTCTGCGCGTTCGGCTCGACGACGCGGCTGCCCAAGCCGCCCAACGCGCCGGCCGACACGCCGCAGACGGGCCGCGCGCTGCCGACGCTCGGCGGCGCCGGCATCTCGTCGATCGAGCGCAAGACGCTCCACTACGTGCAGCGCAAGAACCGGCAGCTCACGATCGACATGGTGCGGCAGCACATCCACGCGGGCGACCAGCACCGCGAGTCGATCGAGACGTGCCTCGTGTGGATGCACCGGCTGCTCTCGGGCACGTGCTCGCCGCGCGACCAGCGCCTCGCCGTGCAGCTGCTCTCGTCGCAGTACCGGCTCATCGAGCAGACCATCGCCACCTTCGGCTTCAAGTACCTCTTCTACAAGCTGCACGGCTACGAGTCGGTCCAGCTGATGCGCGTGCTGCGCGACTGCGGCTACCTCTCGCTGCTCTCGCCGCCCGACCGCGCGCGGATGCTGCTCTTCTTCTTGCAGATCCGCGTCACGATCGCGACGCAGGAGGGCATCGCGTGCCTCTTCGAGTCGTCGTCGCCCGCGCAGTCGGAGGCGATGATGCGCCACGTCGGCGTGCGGCTGCTCCGCTTCTCCGTCGGCGGCCTCTACTGGCGGCGCTGCCTGTCGGGGCTGAGCAACCCGTACGTCTCGCCGCTCGCGGTGCACGGCATGGAGCCGGCGCTCATGCTGTCGGACGCGTCGGCCATGTCGCGCGCGCGCGACATCGAGGCGCTGCTGCGCGGCCCGCGCGGCGCCAAGGCGCACGACCTCTCGCCCGAGCTGCGCCACACGCTCGCGGGGTACGCGCCGCCGCCCAAGCTGCAGTACAACCGGCTGGCGGCGCTGCACTCGGGCGATCTGCTGCTCATCTACAAGAACGACGCGGGCGACGACACGATGGCCGACGACGGCCTCGCGGCCATCTTCGCGCAGGCGGGCGAGGTGCGCATGTCGACGCTGCGCAAGCACCAGCCGCAGATCGCCGTCGTCATCGGGCTGGAGCACCTGCGCCCCAAGCACAACCTCGTGCTGATGCTCTCGTGCGACGAGTACGCGCTGGGGCAGGGGGTGCGCCGCGCGGCGGTGCGCTCCTTCCTCGGCCTCAACCGCGTCCACAACATGCGCTGCGCGACGGTGCGCCGCCTCTTCGGCGCCGAGGAGATGCTGCAGGAGCACGGCAAGGCCTACAACGACCGCGCCAAGGCCTTCAGGGAGGAGGAGGAGGTGCTGGCGGCCCAGGCCAAGTCGGAGGCGCTCTCGGAGGCGTCGAGCCGGTCGGCCTCGGGCCGGCCGGGCTTCCGCAGCGGCAAGATGCTGTGGGCGCGGTACAAGGTGCAGCCCACCGACAGCGAGAAGGAGAAGATGATCGCGAAGGTGGAGGAGCCCGAGGAGAAGAAGGAGGAGAACATCCTCGACAAGGGGCTCGGCTTCGTCAAGAAGGGCGTCGGCAAGCTCTTCGGCGGCGGCGACGACGCCGCGCAGGAGCCGCACGGCACGGCGACGATCGTGGTGGTGCGCGGCGAGCGGCTGCTCGCAATGGACAAGGGAGGCAAGAGCGATCCATACGTGTACCTGACGTCGTCGCTGGGCAAGGCGCGCAGCAAGACCGTCAAGGGGAGCCTCAGCCCGAAATGGGAGGAGACGCTCGAGTTGGCGATCGCCGAGCTCGCGGGAGATCTGCCCGAGGCGATCCGCCTGCGGGTGTACGACCAAGACACGTTCGACGCGGACGACCTGATGGGAGAGGCGACGATCGAGCTTGCCGCCATACCGCAGGGCGAGAAGCGGCGGCTCAAGCTCGTGCTGAGCGGCCACACCGAGAAGGGGCCGGCGCAGGGGTCTGTCGAGGTCGACGTGAGGTGGGCGCCGCCGCCCGAGTCGAGCCCCGACCAGGCGCGGCGGCGCGCGCAGAGGGACCTCGAGCGCTTCGCCAAGGAGAAGGAGGCCACGCAGAAGAAGGAGCGCGAGGTGGCCGCCAAGAAGCTCAAGGAGGAGGACAAGGAGCAGGACGCCGCCGCCACCAGGGTGCAGGCCATGTTCCGCGGCAAGCAGTCGCGCAAGGATCAGGCCGACAAGAGGGCGGGGTTCCCTGCGCAGGGCCTGCCGCCGTCGGCGCCGCCGTCGCCGCCGTCGCCCGCCGCCTCGGAGGCGGGGGCGCAGGAGGACGCTGCGGCGGCGGCGCTGCAGGCGGCGACGCGCGGCCTGCTGCAGCGCACCAAGAGCCGCAAGCTCGTGTGGCAGGGCCACCCGATGATGCTGTCGATCAAGGTGCCCGACGGCGTCAACGCCGGCGACAAGTTTGGGCACGAGCTGCCCGACGGCGAGGCGGCCTTCTTCACGTGCCCGAAGCCGTACCCGACGGGCGGCGCCTTCAAGTGGCGGTGGAACGGGCCGGGCTCGCCGACGCCGATCGACGTCATCCCGCCGCAGGGCATCGTGGCGGGAGACATGTTCACGATCACGCTCGACGACGGCCGCAGCATCGCGGTGATCTGCCCGACGCCGATGCCCGAGGAGCGCGTCTTCATGTTCACGCCGCCGCCGAGCAAGAAGCTGCTCCGCGAGCAGGCCGAGCAGATGGCACGCTCCAGGAAGCGGCGCTCGTCCGTCTCGGGCCGGCGGCGCAGCTCGGCCGGCTCGGCCCTCAGCATCGCGGGCCCCGCCGTGACGGCGTCGATCACGCTCAAGAAGACGCCGCTCGGCTTCGGTCTGACGCTCGACGGCGACAACATCGTCACGGCGATCAAGCCGGGCTCGCAGGCGTCGCGCGGCGGCTTTTCGCCGGGCGACATGGCGGTGGCCATCAACGGCCGGCCGATCCTCGGCAAGGCCTACGAGGTGCTCGCGACGCTCGGCATGGGCGACGAGGTCGTGTGGGGGATGAGCTCGGTGGCGGCGCAGGAGGCGGCGGCGGCCGAGGCGGCGGCGGAGGAGGCCGCCCTGGCCGCCGCCGAGAGGGAGGCCGCGGCGGCCGCCGAGGAGAAGGCCGCGGAGGAGGAGGCGGCCAGGGCGATTGCGGAGGCGGAGTTTGCGGAGGCGGAGGCCGAGGCGGCCGCCGTCGAGGCCGCCAAGGCCAAGGCGGCCGAGGCCGGGCCCTCCGGGGAGCCGCCCTCCTCGGGCAAGGCCGGGCCCTCCGAGGGCGACGGCGGCATCCCGCCGGCGCTCATCTGTCCCATCACGCAGTCGCTCATGTCCGACCCGGTCTGCACGATCGACGGCCTGACGTACGAGCGCGAGGCGATCACGGAGTGGCTCGGGAAGAACGACACGTCGCCGCTCACGGGCAAGGCGCTCGCGAGCAAGATGCTCATCCCGAACGTCGTCGTGCGCGGCATGATCCTCGAGCTGCTCGAGAAGCAGCCTGAGCTCGCGCAGCTCGAGGGCGCCGTCATCGAGGAGCCGGAGCCCGCCCTTGGCCTCCCCTCGGGCCTCCCCTCGAGCAAGGCGAGCGGCAAGGCGCCGATGGGCGCGCCCGCGGCCAAGGCCGCCTCGAGCGACGAGCTGACGCCGCTCGAGGCCGCCGCGCTCGCCGACGCCGTCGCCGACCGCCTGAAGGCGCCGATGTCGGCGGCCGAGCTGGGCGCGCGCGGCGACTGGGGCGGCATCGAGCAGACGGCCGAGGTCGCGGCGCTCCGCGCGCAGGGCTTCGACGCCGCCGCGCTCGGGCCCTACGTGCAGCTCGGCGCGAGCGGCGCGCCGCTCCTCGAGATGCTCTTCGCGGGCATCCCGCCGCCCAGCGTGCCCGACCTGCTGCCGAAGCCCGCCCCGGCGCCCGCGGTCCTGCCCGCCGACGAGGCACCGCCTGCCGAGGCCGCGCGGCCGCCTGCTCCTGCTCCTGAGCCGGCTGCCGCGGGGCCGTCGGCCGCGGGGCCGTCGTCTGCGGGGCTGTCTGCTGCGGGCCCGTCCAGCGCGGGGTCGTCTGGCGCCGGTCCATCCACCGCGGCGGCGGCGGCGGCGGCGGCGGCTCCACCTCCCGCGGCGGCGGCCGCTCCGTCCGCCGCGGGCCCGAGCACGGCGCCTGCAACGGCGGCGGCCAAGCCGGCGGCCAAGCCGGCGGCCCCAGCGGCGGCGGCGGCCAAGCCTGCGGCGGCGGCGGCCAAGCCGGCCAAGCCGGCCAAGCCAGCGGGCGGTCTGTCGGCGACGCATGCGCTGCTCGAGCTGCTCGGCGAGACGGTGCGGCTGCCCGAGCTCGTCTCGGAGGCGCTGCGCGACCCGCACGCCGCCGCCGACGCCGTCAAGCAGCAGAGCGCCGAGCTGCCCGCCGCGCTGTACGAGAAGCTGGGGCTGCTGCCGGCGGGGTCGCGCCACACGCTCAAGACGGGCGACTTCCTCGAGGGCGGCCTCGTCGACCGGCGGCTGTTTGGCTGCGTGTGGCTCGGCCCGCAGCAGGAGGCGGTGCTGCGGCCGCGCGGCACCGTGCGGCCGCCGCCGCGCCCGACCGACGCCGAGGTGGTCAAGCAGCTCAAGACCGAGTGCAAGGCGCGGCTGCGCGCCGAGCTGGGCCGCTCGGTGCCGGGCGTGACGGTGCTGCGCGGCATGGCCGACGCCGCCTTCTCGCTCGCCGAGGAGATCCGCGTCGCGGGGCTCTCGACGCGCAAGCGGCGCGAGGCCGAGCGGCGGCACGCGCCGCAGGTCGGCTCGTCGACGCCGCTCGACGAGGTGCTCGAGCACATGAAGACGGGCGACCTCGTGCTGCTGCAGTCGGACGCCTTCTCGGCGCGCTTCGTGCAGCACGCGCTCCGCTGCGAGTACTCGCACTGCGCCGTCGTCGTGCGGCTGCCCAAGCTGCCCGGCATCGTCTTCCTGCTCGAGGCCGATCCCGACGCCCACCACTGCGAGTCGTCGAGCGACACGCGCTGGCACCTGCAGCTCGTCGACGCGCGCTCGCGCCTCGCGTCGTGGCTCGAGGCGTCGTCGCACTACGTCTCGCTGCGCGCCCTCACGCGCCCCGCCGACGCGCCCGTCGGGCTCACCGACGAGCTGCTCGACCTGCTCTGCCCGCCGCAGGAGGCGTGGGACAAGGCCCTCGGCGGCAGCGGCGGCGGCGCCGGCGGCGCCGGCGCCGGCGGCGGCGGTGCGACCAACCACATGCAGGCGCTCATCGAGGCACTGTACGGGCTGCCGTTTGCGCGCGACTTCGGCTGGCTCAACTCGATGGAGGGCATCGCGTCGATGCGCGCCGCCGAGGCCGTCTGCCTCGCGTACAAGGCCCTCGGCGCCCTCGACCAGGGCTTCGACACCTCGTCGCTCACGCTCACCGACTTCTCGCTCGACCCGCCGCTCGCGCTCGGCTACTCGCTCGGCGCGCCCGTCGCCATCACCAGGCCCGCCGCGCTCGTCATCCAGGGCGAGCAGGAGGGCTCGCTCGTCTCGCCCGGGCCGCGTCCGGTGGAGGCGCGCGTCTGACGTGGTGGCCGGCGGGGCTCTCAGCATGCACCTATTCGCTTGCCTATTCCTCGGTCGTTTATATAGACTCTATTTACATTGAACTGGCTTCGACCGATGATGCTCAGCTCACTCCTCGCCGCCGCCGAAGACCACTCCGCCCACGCTGCTCTGCGACGCGCGCGCGTTCGGGTTCCTGCGCAGCTTCTGCATCTGGCCGAACGCCGTCTGCCGGCCCGTATATCGCACGAGCTTGACGGGCGCATCCGCCGTTCCCGGTGGCCCGTTCTCGTCGTTGCCAAACGGAGCGCCGCCACGGTTGTAGTCGGCGACGCGGCGGCCCTCGTCGAAGAGCTGCAGCTGCTCATTGCAGCCCGGCGCGCCCTGGCTGGCGGCGGCTTGCTTCGAGGTCTGGACGCCGCTGCTCTGTAGGAAGCGATCCATTGGCGAAGGCTTCGAACCCTCGTAGCCGGCGGTGAGGCGGAGCATGGGCGGCGGCTGCGCGCCGTTGATCGGCGCCGCCGATCCGAGCCGCTGGCTGGAGGCGGGGCGACCGGGGTTGGAGGCAGTCGAAGGTGGCTCCGTCGACTGCGGCCTGGTGGAGTGTGGCCGCGACGACGGCGGGCGTGCTGCAAGCGGCTGGTTGCTCGGCGGCCGCGCTGCTGCGCCGCGCTTCGTGCTGGGCCGCGACGCCGTGTCAGACTCGTCGGCCATCGCGTCGTTCACCTGGCCGAGCAGCTCGGAGAGCATCTGCGTGCGCTCGAGCAGCGCGGCCATCCGATCGCCGCTCGCCTGCGTGTGCTTCTCTAGGTTTGCTGCTGTGAGCGAAGCTGCCATTGAGCTGTGGGAGGACGCCGGCGTAAAGCTCAACGCTTTCAAAAGCAGGACGCA
>Ga0209713_10001269_pt1 | contig 14946 bp, 9 predicted proteins | sample ArcOceMetagenome_3_FD_187444 | JGI IMG/M metagenome (GOLD analysis project Ga0209713, IMG submission 187444) | Marine eukaryotic phytoplankton communities from Arctic Ocean - Arctic Ocean- Svalbard ARC20M Metagenome (SPAdes) (version 2) | ecosystem: Environmental > Aquatic > Marine > Oceanic...
ACGATGTCCAAGCGAGCGTCTCGCGGTCGAGTCGCTTTAGTCATACACTTAGTTACGACAGAACGGGCCATGCAAGATATCCAGAGTTCCTATCTCCTACACATGCACGCTTCGTCTGCGGGCCGCCGGCGGTCACGAGCTTTCATTTCGGGGGCGACGCCTGCCACACGACCGTGCCCGCCTCCGGCTTCGGCGGGGCCGCATAGTGCGGGCCCAACTCCATCATGACCTCCTTGATCTTCGCGCTCGCCGCCTCGAGCGACGACATCTTGTCGTAGCCGGCGAGCGTGAAGACCGTCGGCTTGCCGTCGGCCACCGGGCCAGGGATCAGCGTCAGGTCGGCAAGGCCGTCGATCCCTTGGAAGACGCTCCTCTCGACCTCCATGGTCGTGATGTGCGTCAGCGCGGCCTTCATCGCGGCGTCGTCCTTGAAGGTGAAGTTGACCGTGCGGTAGACTGTCTTCGTGATCTCGGGCTTGAAGATCATGCGCACCAATGGCATGCCGACGGCGGGCGGCTTGGGCGGGCCCGCGATCTGATTGCTCAGGAAGCGCTTCAGCACGCTGCCAAGCGCCGCGGTGCCGCCGTCGCACGCCGACTTGTCCTTCCAGCGCGAGCACGACACCATGGTCTCCTCGCCGACCGCCATGACCTCGACGCCGAGGAAGCCGTAGAAGGTCTTGAGGTTCTCCTGGAACTCGGGCGAGTTGAAAACCTTCACGACGTCCTTCAGCGCGCCCTTCTTGATCGGGATTTGCGTGACGCGGTAGTAGGGCTTTGTCGTCGGCAGCTCAATGCACTTGCTGAAGCACTGCGTGAGCGTCTCCGCCAGGCTCTTCTTGGCAGGCGCCGCGGCAGGACCCTTTGCCCGCGCCTTGATGGCGTCCTCCTCGGCGCGGTTGTCAGCGAGCGCGGCCTTCTTCATGGGGGCTTGTCTCGACGTTTTTTAGAGCAATTTTGGCCTGCAGACCTGGGTCTCGTCAACCCCTTCCTCGACCCTCCCGGAGATGATGTCGCACGCATGTCAGCGGCTCTAGACGTCTAGACCCACGTCACTGGCGCCGTCGTGCATATATTCTATCTACAAAAAGGAGATCAAGACTCAAATATCATATAGCCTGCGCAGAGGCATCTCCTGCGCGTCTCCCAGATGCGCCGTCAGCCGTGGATCACCTGCCAGAGGATCTTGGGCGGCACGGGCGCGAGCGCCGCCGGTCCGGAGAGCTCGAGGCGGCCGCGGCCGACGAGATCGAGCCTCCCCTCCTTGGGAACGAGGAGCGCGGCCTCGGTGCCGCCGCCCGCCGCCGCCGCCGCCGCCGCCGTCGCCGGCTCGACGCCCGAGCTGCCGTCGGTCCACACGGCGGCGCCCTCGTGCAGCGTGAGCGAGCTGCCGGCGGCGAGCTCGATCGTGCACGCCTCGCCCGCCGCCCGCTGCACCTCATCCTCGGCGGTGGCGCCGTGCAGCTCGCAGAAGGCCCCGCCGAGCGCCGCGTCGGCAGCGGCAGCGGCAGCGGCGGCCTCGCCGCCACCACCACCACCACCCGCGCCATCCGCGCCGCCCTCGCCGCCCTCGCCGCCGCCCTCGTCGTCGTCGGCCAGGCGGCGCAGGCCGCACCGGAGGACGCCCTCGGTGAGCCAGCAGTCGCCGATGGCGTCGTGCTCGGCTCCCGCGCCGCAGAGGCGCACCCGCAGCGGCCCGTGCAGGCTGAGCGGCCCGCGCACGCACAGCGTGACGCCGGGCGGCGCGCGGAAGCGGATCGTGCCGCGCAGCGCGGCGCCGCCCTGCACCTTGAGGCGGTGGGTGCCGCGGCTGATCGAGCCGCCCGCCCACACCGCCGACGCCGTCACCGCGCGCACCGTGCCGCCCACCACGAGCCGCGCGCCGATCGCCGCGCCGCCGCACGACTCGAGCCACAGCGTCGAGCCCGCGGGCGGCGCCGGCTCGGCGAGGCCGGGCGGCGGCGCCGCGTGCAGGTCGATCGAGAGCGGGCCCGCGCCCTGCGGCGGCGCCGGCAGCGCCGCGCCCAGCTTGTCGGCGAGGGCGGTCTGGCCGCGCCCACGCATCGTCTCGAGCATCTTGTTGAACTCGCCCTGCAGCCGCTCCTCGCTCAGCTCGGACACGGCGTTGGCGCCGACTGTCGCCTGCACCGCGGCGATCGCGCTCATCGCGCCCGCCGCGGGCGTCGCGGCGAGCGCCGCCGCGTCGAGCGCCGCCGCCTCGTCGAGCGAGTAGCCGGGCTGCTGCGTCGCCGCCAGGAGCGCCGCGCCGCGCGTCTTGCGCGCCGCCCAATGCGCCTCCGGCGCCTCGTGCGACGGCACCACCCCGTCGCGGTTCTCGACGAGCACCACACGGCCCGCGCAGCGCTCGACCAGCGCCTGCAGCCCGGGTGGGCCGCCGGAGATGAGCGCTTCCGCGGTGAGGCCGTCGCGCTCCAGCTCGCCGCCGCGGGTGAAGACGACGGTGCCAATCTTGGCCAGGCAGCCCTCGCCGAGCGCAGCCTCCATGAGGCGGACGCCCGCCGTCAGGTCCGGCGTGAAGCGCTCGGTGGCAGAGACGACGACGAGCGCCGCGTGCAGCAAGGGCGCGCCGCTCGACTTGAGATACTCGGCCACGCGCTGGCACGCGACCGTAGGGTCCTCGGCAGTGTCGCTCAGACCCGGCGTGTCGATGACCACGACGCCATCCGGGCCCTCGCCCTTGAGGCACTCGGTCGTGACGCTGGAGAAGGCACGCTGCGCGCGGAAGGCGGCACGGCCCAGAAGCGTGTTGCCAGTCTCGCTCTTGCCCGAGCCGGTGCGGCCGATCAGCAGGACGTTCGTGCTCATGGCGGCGGGTCGGCGGCGTGACTGTGACAGCTCAACAAGACTTGGCTGTGTGGGTCAAGTTTGCACTCGGGGGGGTGAACCACTGATTTTTCGCGGATTGAAATCTCAACGAACGAGGCGAGGTCTCGAAGACCGATATGCCGATCGGATCCTCTCTGGGTGTGGCCCCGTGGGAGGCCACAATAGGCGTGGGTCACTTACTCTTGCCACCCATCAGAGCGACCTTGGCCTCCTTGGCGGCCGCCAGCGCCGCCTGCGCCTCCTTGACGCCCTCGCCGGCGGCCATCGCCTCCTTGAGCGCCACGCCCGCCGCCGCCATGAGCTCGGTCGCGGCCTTGATCTCCTCCTTGCTCGCCTTCTTCCTCGTCGGCGGCATGAAGGCCGTCTTTGCCGGCGGAGCATCCGTGCCCCGCTCGCAGCCCCCCGCCTCGCCTGTGGCCTCGAGGTCGAGGGCGCTGCCCGTGCGCGACGGCATCTGGCTGCTGCCGCCGCCGTCGCTGCTGGTCGCGATCGACATGGCGGAGGCGACGCGCGACATCTTCTCGAGCGACGCGACGGACGAATCGCGCGACATTGCCGTCGCACTCGGCGGCTTCTCGACCATGCGCGCGCTGACCATGCCTGCGCTGAGCTTGTAGCCGCCCACCTCGGCCTCGCCGTCCGCGTCGAGCGTCGCCTGCAGCGCCGTGGCGGCCTCGGGGCTCAGCGCGAGCACGGCCGCCTTGGCAGCCATCGCGTCCTTCTTCAGGGTCCTGCACATGAGTGGCCAGTCAAACTGGACCACCAGCTCGCAGGCCGGCGCCGCCGCTGCCGCCGCCGCCGCCGCCGCCGCCTCCGCCGCCGCCACCTCGGCGGGCAGAGGCGAGTCGTCAATCGTCAGACCCGCCTGGCCAACCAGCCCGCACTCGGCGGCGGTCTTCTTCGGCAGCGCCGGGGCGACGGGACGCCCGAGCACCTCGCGCGCGTAAAGGCTGGCGTTCTTGACGAGGTCGGCCTTGTTCCACTTGAGCACCTTGCGCTGCCCATTCATCGCAACCACCCACGCGCGGTACGTCTGCGCAGCCAGCTCGTCCGGCACGCGCGCCGCCGCCGCCTGGACGCGCGCCAGCTCCTCGTCCGTCCCGAGCACGGCGTCGCCAGCCGCCTGCGAGATGGGCAGGCCCTCCAGCTGCGCCAGGAAGCCGCTTTCGTACGAGCACAGGAGCAGCGTGCCCGCACCGGCGCGGCCGGCGCGGCCCGTGCGCCCGACGCGTTGCACGTAGACGTCGCGGCTGGCCGGCGCGCCCACCTGCAGCACGAGGCTCACGCCGGGGTAGTCGACGCCGCGGGCGCTCACGTCGGACGAGAGCAGCACCTGCTGCGTCTTCTCGCGGAAGGCGTCCGACGCGGCCGTGCGCTCCGCGGCGGAGCGGCGCGAGTGGATCTGCAGCACGCTCAGGCCCATCTCCTCGAGCACGGCGGCGCTGAAGTGCGCCTGCCGGGCCGTCGGAAGGAACGCGAGGATCTTGTAGTCCGACGGCCGCGACGCCATCTCGGCGCGGATGGACGTGTACAGCGCCAGCAGCGAGCGCTCGAGGGAGTGCACCACGACGCTCTGCGCGATGAGCGCATGCGACGGCGGAGCGTCACCGACGCAGTCGACGGTCACGTAGTCGGCGCGCATGGCGACACCCAGGACGGAGAGCATCTTCTCGGGCACGGTGGCCGAGAAGCACAGCGTCTGACGCGAGGTGGGCAGCGCCGCCACGATCGCCTCGATGTCCTGCTGGAAGCCGCCGTCGAGCAGCTGGTCGCACTCGTCCAAGATGAGTACCTCGCAGCCGGCCAGCCGCGCCGCAAAGCCCGCGGTCGTGTTGATGTGCTCGATGAGACGGCCGGGTGTCGCAATCATGAGATCGACCGTGCCTTGATACTTGCAGCTGGAGCCGTCGAGCGCTGGATCGAGCCGCTCGCGCTGCGGCGTGATGCTCGAGCCGCCCATGATGGTGTCGAGCTGAAAGGAGTCGAGGCCGGTGGTGAGTCGTTCCGCCTGCGTGAATATCTGAGTGCCAAGCTCGCGGGCGCTGCTCAGGACGAGCGCTCGAACCGGGTCGATGCCGCCGGGCAGAGGTGCGGCATCGCCACGAAGGATCCGCTCGACTGTCGGGACGAGAAATGCAAAGGTCTTGCCCGTGCCGGTCTTGGCCTTTGCGAGCACGTCGGCACCAGCGAGGCAGTGAGGCAGCACGCCCTCTTGGATGGGTGTGAGCGCGGTCACGCCGGCCGCGGCCAGGTTGGTGGCGAGCTCAACGCGGACGCCGTCCACAGCCAACATGGTGAGCGGGCGGGCGCTCTTGGAATCTGCATGCATCATGCGTAGCAGTCTGTCGTTCCCGGTCGCAAACGCGTCGCCTCAATAGCCTCAATAGCCTCAACGGCGTCCGAGGTGTGTAGTTGAGGGAAGCTAACCGCTTGAAACGCTTGAAACGGCGCCGAGCAAACGCGTCGCCTCAATAGCCTCAATAGCCTCGCGGGAAAGCACGCCCTAAAGTAACTGGGTTTCTAGCTTCCAAACGCGTCGCCACAACAGCCTCAATAGCAAAGCGTAAACAGCGTGCCCCGAGAGATATGGCCCGAGTTTGCGAGCCTCAACGTGAAGCCGGCCAGGTACGCTGGCGTCCATTAGCTAGCTAGACCTTGCCCGTCTAAGGTGAACAGCAACACACAGGTTCGGCGCTCCCGCCCGGCAGGCGTTCCCGGGCTATCAATCTGCACAAGAACTCCAGTCTGGGGCCTAGGCGCGGAGCAGGCCGCAGGGAGCGCGGCAGCCTTCATCGCTTCATCGAGCTCGTTGCGCCGGGGAACATGGCACGCGTCGCGTCCCTCAAGCACTGCTGCCTCGACGTGCTCACGGAGGGCATGCGCCATGCTGACCAGCACAACATGCGAACGACATTCCTGCAGCACCTGTTCGCGAGCGCCGAAGAGGCCAACCTCGACCACTGGTTCATCACGGATTTGGTGCAGCACCTCGAGTACAATCCCAAAACCGAGCACAGGACCGTGGTGGAGCGAGTCGCAGCCCTGGAGGCGATCGAGAAGTTTTTGGCGAAGCACACCGCCGAGGAGCTCGGTCAGCTGGAAGTGCGCCCGTATGAGCTGAGCGACCCGAAACACGCAGCCGGTGGCCGCTCGCGCATGGAGCTGATGCGGAGATACGAGCTGGCCCCGCGCGACCCGGCGTCGATCTTCCTTGCGCTCGCAAACAGCGCGCTCACCGTGCAGTACCAGAAGAAAAAGGCTCCGACGGACTCGTTTGGCTACCGTGGCGAGGACCACAGGGTGGCAATCCACGCGCAGTTCCGAGCCGCCGCGTGCGATCTGCTGCTCAGGATGGCGGAGGACACGCCCGAGGAGTCGCGCGTGGCGAACGGTGCGCACGAGGCGGCGGCTCTCGAGGCGATCGCCACCCACACGCTCAACAAGTCGTGGCACCGAAACATTCCGGAGCGCGTGGCGGGCGTGGATCTGCTCGAGCGGGTCAATCTGCCAGCCGCCGCCGCGATGCTCGCCAGGATCATCGACAAGGAGTCGGCGGCGGAGCCCGTGCTCGAGGCCGTCACAGCGCTCCGGCGACTCCACCCACACGATCTGACCGACGGCGTGCTCAAGAAGCTCGTGACCACCATCAGCCAGGCGCTCGATCGCATCAATCGCAGCACGCACACAGTGCGACAACGGCGCAACGATTACGGGTACTCCGACGACGACGAATCATATGACGACTATGGTGAAGAAAACGGAACGGACGACGAATACTGGGGAGACGACTACGGCTATGAGGTCTGCCACAGCAAGTCGGGTTGGCTCCTGGCTCCAAGCGGTGCATCCGACGCGCGACACCTTGGTTGGAAGTTCAAGGATGAGCTGTCCCGGCGTGAGCGCGAGAAGGCCAAGGCAAAGCGCGAGCGCGCTGCGGCAAAGGAGCAGAAGAAGGCGGACGCGGGGGCCGCGAAGGAGGCAAAGTCTCAGGCCAAGGCGGATGCCAAAGTTGACAAGGTGGCGGCCAAGGAGCGCGAGAAGGAGGCGGCGAGGGCGGCCAAGGACGACGCGGCGACGTCGAGGGAGGTAGGCAAGGTGATGGAGTCGCTGCTGAAGCAGGTGGAGAGGAAGGCGGCCGCCAAGCCAAAGCAGCCCGCCACGCCCAAGAAGAAGAAGGACGTGGCGGACGATGCTACGCGCAGCCACGAGGCCGGCAGCGTCCGCGACGACCCCGTCGCCGCGGCCGCCGTCTTCGGCAGCCCCTCGTCCTCGTCGGCTGCTGGCGGGGGCCCCTCGGGCACGAGCGGTGGCAGCAGCAGCAGAGCTGAGACGGACGCTCGAGAGACCGTGGCGGACATCCTGGGTCGCGTGCAGGCCCACGCGCGCAAGCGTCGCGCCAGCAGCTCGGCCGCCTCGTCGCTCAAGGAGGCGTCTGCGGCGAAGAAGACGAAGACGAGTGCCGCCAAGCAGAAGCAGCCTGCTGCCAGCGCCGCGCCCGAAGAGGCCACGGCCACGCCCACCAAGAAGAAGCGCCCCAGCCAAAAGGTGCCGCCGCCGACACCGACACCGCCGGCGCCGCCTACGCCGCCGACTCCATCGGCGGCGTCGCGAAAGCGCAAGAAGGGCGCCACGGCACAGGAGCGGCCGGAGGAGACCTCGACGGACTATGCGGTGGCTTCGCCGAGCGGCATGGACGTACCGAGGGTGGTGGCGGCGCCTGACCTGGAGCACGCGCCCGTGGGGCATCCGCTCCCATCCGGGGCGATCGTGGAGGTGCAGCAGTTCGCCACAGAGCTGGCGGATGCGCACGCGGCGTGGGAGGCGCAGCTGCAGCCGGGCGGCAAGCCTTTCGCGGGCATCCGGGCGTGCGGCATCACCGTCAAGAAGTTTGACCGGCTGCTTTGGCACCCCGCGCGCATCTCCGCCGACTACGACAGCGTGGCCGGGCGCTACCCTACCATCGCCTTTGAGGACGGCGACGAGGACGGCTGCGACGGCATCCTGCCGCAGTTTGTGCGTGTGCCCTCTCAGTAAACAGTACGCTTTGCGGTCTTCCCTGTCAGAAAAGTAATGTTGAATTCAGCTGAACGGAACACGACTCAATTCAGCTAGAGAACACCAGTCACCGCTCGACCAACACGTGGTGTCCGGCCCGATCTGAGCGGGCTGCAGCGTGGCGCACTTGTACTCGACAAGCGGGGCATCATCTGCAGCGAGGCCATACGCGGCGAGGAAGCGCGCGCGCACCTGGCACATCGGCGCGAGCAGCTCGGGCGTGCCGTCGTAGAAGAAGGCTTCAACACCTCTCGGCAGGCTGCGGCCCCACGTGAGCGCTGTCACGAGCACCTCGTTGTACGACGAGGCCTTGTGGTGGGCGCGGCGCCACGCCGGGTCGCGTTGCGCCTCCAGCGCGGCGCGCAGCGAGGTGGTTGTCAGTGCACTCCCATCGGAGGCGGTCTTGATGGTGTTGCATGGGTCGGCGTGGCCGCCGGTGGCCGCGTCGAGCGCGTAGGCGCACGCCACCTCGACAGCCGCGGGCGCCACGACGATTCCCGCGGCGCCGTGACTGCCGATGAAGGTCGCAGGCGCGTCGCGCCCCACGACGGAGCACGAAAAGCCATCGACGCGGCCGCTGCGGCAGCCCTCGTGGCAGATCTCCCACGGCGTCGCCGCCTCCTCGTAGCCGTCGAAGGAGTGCAGGAGCACGCCAGCCTCGCCGAGGTCGTCGCTCGGCCGCGCGCTTGCGAAGCGCGCCTCGATCGCCGCCGCCACCTGGCCGGAGCGGCGCGCGCGCTGGTGGTCGCGCGTCTGCCATGGGCGAGGGTCGGGCCCGCAGACCTCCACCTCGCTGAGCTGCATGCGCCGCGCGCCGCCCGACTGCCGCAGCGTCACGAAGTCGCCGCCCACCGCGCGCTTCGAGTTGTCGCAGACCGCTGTCGCCACGACGCCGCCGTGGCTCGGCTCGGTGGAGACGCGCGTGCACAGCTCGTCGCTTTCACCGTACGCTGGGCCAACGTAGACGTCGACTGGCGCGAGCTGCACGCTGCCGCCCGGCGGCGAGTACACCCACATCGAGACGCTCTGCACGCGCGAGCCGTGGGGTATGCGCACCGATAGCCACGTCGAGCCGTCGCGCGGCGCGGGCTGTGGCTCGCAGAAGGTCATGCGACTGCCGTCGATGCATCGGCTGCTCGGCGCGCTGTCGCTCTCGTGGCTGGCGGCCGCGCCGAGCAGCTGCAGCCGCTCGCACCGGTACGGTGTCGCCGCCGTCACACGGCTGGTGGCGTCGGCGGTGGCGACGAGGAATGCCCGGAGGCTCGGGTGCTGAAGCGTGGCGGAGGAGGGTGCGGGTGGCGGCGGAGGCGGTGGAGGTGGCGGCGGTGGTGGCGATGGCAACAGCGGCGACAGCGATGGCGATGGCGGTGGCGGAGGTGGAGGTAGCGGTGGCGGAGGAGGGTGCAGCAGTGACCCTGCTGACCTCGGTGGAGCCTGCCTGGCCAACGAGGGCGCCGGCGACTGCGGCGGCCCTGTCGCTAGCTGCTGCAGTCGAGGAGGCTCTCGCGAATCGGCCTCGACGGTGGGTGTGGCCAGGCCGAGAACGCTTCCGGCCGGCTTGCCTCCCGTCACCACGACGATTGCGAAGAGACTGAGCGCTGCCATGATGCCGCAGAGGCGTGGCGTCCTTGCGGGAGCCGATGGCTGCAGAGGCATCACTCGCAGCACCCTGCTCTTCGGCTTGGCGACTCGGCCCGGCGCTCGGCAGCGCCACGGCGCCTGCTCGTCGAGCTGGACGGTGTGGGACCAGTCTCGGTCGTGCTGTGGTAGTGGTAGGAACGCGGAGCGTGTTGCCATATTCGCGACTGCAAATCCTGTTGGACAAAGTTATTTTCTCCAGTGAATTCATCAACTTTGACCGACATTGATCGCAGAACATTGTGCTGCAGGTGCAGACAGACAGACAGACAGAGAAACGCGGACCCTAGCTAGCTTGCGGATCAACGAACAACGATCAATGGGTTAGTAACGTGCGGATTTTTCCATCTCGTACTGAAAATATACTGAACATATGACCTCAACTATTAACATCGTGTGCCGACGACACGGTTCAGCCCATGTCAGACACGACCATTTTGCTCAGAAGCTAATCCCGAAGATGCCTCGTCCAGCCCTCGGCATCCCGGAGGTCCTGCGCGCCGGGTGAAGGGGCAAAGCCGTGTGTCTTGCAGCAGGCGGGCCATGGAACGTGCGTGCCGAGTGCTGAAAAGGGCGGGCGTGGTTTAGGCGCCGTCTTCGGCTTGGGTAAGGCGTACCACTCTGTGCATGCATAGCGTGTCGTTGCGGACGTAGTCCAAGCTGGCTCCTTGGCAGCATCCGCCGTGGCAGCCGACGCCCTGCACCCGCCCCGACCGTTCACCAGTAGCGCCATGCATCGTAAGCGCCGCAACGATGGTGGCGATGGCCCCCTCGTGAGACGTGGCTTCAGCGAGCCCCCCGGTCGCGAGGGCAGCAAAGGCCTGCTGCTTTGCCTTCGGAAGGTATAGCAGGTCAACCCAGGCAAAGCAGCACACGCCAAGCGCGCGCAGCGGCGCGTCGCGCCGCTGTGCCGCCGCGCACTTGGGCGCAAAGCTTTCCCACCAATCCCAGGCAACGCTGGCATTGGCATCGAAGCAGCCACCTCCAGGTAAGGCGAGTGTGCTCTTACTGGACATCAACTCATCGTCCCGAAGCATCCCGCTGTCAAACCCGCTGCCATCTCTGCCCGGCAGCCAGATCGCGTCGCGGTCCAGGGCACGCGGGCCCCGCCCAGTGAGACTGCGAGCGAGCTGGTTCCCTAGCCACATGTCTGAGTGCGCAAATAGCAAGTCTGATGATCCGTCAGCGTAAGGTGCGAGGAGCAGGTTGTGCATTCTTCTCGAGGCAGCAATTTTTCTGCTGTCGCACTCCTCTGGCAGCTCGGCGCACACGCATCGCCCGTCGGCGCAATTAGCATTGCACGTAGACATGGTTTCTGGCGACACCATAATTATGAGCTGCGTCGTCACGCAAGCCCACTCCCCTGCCGAATACTTGTCGAGCAGGAGATGAAGCCTCTCAGGGTAGGGCACGGTTAGCAGCACACGCAGGGGCCGCTTGTTGACGGAGCTGCAGTTGGCGTCCTTCCACTTGCCCGGGACCATCACCGAGTCGAGATCGACATCTCTGAACTGCAGACTATCAGCCACGTGTGCAGCCAGCGCGAGCAGGCAAGCAGCAAGGCGTGTGTGCATTCTTCGGTCTTTCAGTGCTTGGTTGCCCAAGATGGAACAAGAAGTTGATACTCCTAGTACTCTAGTACATACACTTTTCGCGTAGACAAACTTCTTAAAGGTGTAGTAGCGGCCTGGTATTGTGTATGGTCTTCTTCTTCTAGATGCTTCGACGCGGGCTCGTCCGGGTCGTCGTGCCGGCCCGCGTGCAAGAGCCTGGCGACTACCCTACTTTCCGCACCTGCCTGCTCGCTCGACGTCCACCGCGGCGCAACGCCATCGTCTAGGTCGATGCTTAGCCTTAAACTGAAAATGACTTACGCAACGGGTCTGAAGGGGCTGTCGGAGCCCGACGCAAGGTCCAGCTCGAGGAGCGGCACCGCCGCGGCGTCGAGCCCGGGGAAGGAAGCGACAAAGGCGGCGTGGTTGGTGCGCGCCGCCTCGCGCCTCGCACCGTAGTCGGCGACGAGCGCCCCCTTGCCGTCCTTCTGGCCGACGGCGGTGCCATGGCACGTGCGGTGGAAGACGAAGGCCTCGATGCTGTGCGGCAGCTGCCGCGCGATCTCCTTGGCGTCGACGACGACCTCGTTGTGGCCGTTGCGGTCGCTGCCGTGCGAGGCCGCCTCGACTAGCATCCTTTCGAGCTGCGCCGCCGGCCAGCAGCAGCCGTTTGGCTCGCTCGTCAGGCCGTTGGCGCGCACGCCGGTGCACCACGGGCTGCAACCCTTGCCCTGCGTGCTGCCGTCGCGAGGGTACGCGCACTCCACGGCGCTTGCCGCGGGCACCGGCGCGAAGACGAGCCCGCCATGGCACGTTGCGTAGACGCCGCGCTGCGCCTTGTTGACGAGCGAGCCGCTCCAGTGCGCCGCCTGGTAGACGCTGCACGCGCCCTTGGGCCCGTCGCCCATGTCGCACGGCAGCCAGGGCTGCTTCTGATCCTCGTAGCCGTCCAGCTGGTGCAGCAGCACCCCCGCCGCCGCGAGGTCGTTTGACGGCCGCCCCAGACGGAACCGAGCGTTGAGCCGCGCCGCCACCTCCAGCGCCGCGGCGGCCACCAGGGTCGGCGGCGCGGGCGGAGGCGGCGGCAGCGCCAGAGCCAGGGTGGGCGGCGGCCACGGGGCCGGTGGCGGCTGCCACCAGCGCGGAGGCGGTGGCGGAGGCGGCGGTGGACCGGGTGGCCGCGGCGGCTGCAGCGGTGGCGGCGGTGGCGGCGGCGGTGGCAGCGGCAGCGGGGGCGGTGGCGGCGGCGATGGCGGTGGCGGCGGGTGCGGTGGTGGTGGTGGTGGTGGCGGCGGCGGCGATGGCGGTTGCGGTGGCAGTCGCGGCGGTGGGGAGTAGTAGCTTCGACCGGCGGGCTCTGGCGGTGGCAGCGGTGGCAGCGGTGGCAACGGTGGCGGAGGAGAACGCAGCGGCGGCGGCAGCCCTGACGCCCTCGGCTGCTGCCACTGCTGCAGCCGAAGGGTCGACGACGCTGTCGGCGGAAGCTGTTGCGGCGCGGCTCGCTCACCTCTTAGCCCGCCTCGCGTCACGGCGAGCGCGCACATACAGAGGCCCGCCATGACGTAGCAGTGCAGCGGCGTCCGCGCCGGTGCAGCCGGCGGCTGCTGAGCCGCGCCCTCGCTCGCATCAGCCGGCAGCACGCACCGCACCCTGCTCCCTGTGCTAGCTTTGCCATGGCCCGCTTGACGGGAGCCTGGCGCGTGGCTCCGCCTCGGAAACTGCCCAGCCTCAGTCTCGTCATCGAGATCGACCGCTGTCGACCAGTCCTCGCTGTCGCGCTGCGGAAGCGGCTGGAAGGCAGTGCGCTTCGGCAGCTTCATCATGCGTTCAAGCACTCAGAACTTGTAGTTTTAATTGTTTTCTTTAATTCATATGCACTTTATATTCGCAGCTTTTCGTGGCAGGTTTCAGCTGAAGCTCCAAGTTAAACTGAAATCTCGGTGAACTTCGCCGCTCGCATTCACTACGCCCGCGTCGTCGGAGACAGCATCGGAGACGGCAGCTCGATGCTCGCGGCTGCGAACCTCGCTGCCGCGACCGGATCGATGTCGTCGCTGCGAGTGAGCCCATGGCCGCCCATGAGCGAAGGCTCGGTTCGCGCGATGGCCGGCGCGGCCGCCAGCCGGAAGACGAGCGCCGCGCACGCCGCGCCCAGCGCTGCGCCCGCCGCGACATCGGCCGGGTGGTGCCAGTGGTCGTGGACGCGCGACGCCGCCACCCAGCCCGCGACCGCCGCCGGCAGTGGCGCGGCGCAGCGAAGCACGCGCTCCGCCCATGTCGTTTCAGCTCCACGGGACTGCGACGCCCATCTGTCGAGCACTCGCAGCACGTAGAGCGTCAGGACCGTCGCACCAGCGGCGCTCGACGATGAGTGGCCCGACGGGAAAGAGACGCGACCTTCGAGGTACTCCTGCGTGCAGCGCTGCTCCTCGGGGCTCCAGCCACAGCCAGTGAGGTAGTTGGGGCGGAGGAAGCCGCAGTAGCGCTTGTAGAAGATGGTGAGCGCGCCGCTCAGTGCCTGGGTTGCAGCATACACTGCGGCAGCGTCGAGCGCGGCCGGCAGCGACTCGCGGCTGGCGGCCACAGTGAGCACCCAGCCCACAAAGATCAGGACAAGCAGGATGAGGCTAGGGCACGACGCCTCTGCGTCTGGAATGAATGGATCTGCGTGCACGAGGGCTGGCACGAGCAGCGTGGTGCCATCGGAGAGAAAGATCTGCTGCGTCGGGTCCGGCCGCATCGTCAGCGGTGTCAGGTTGACTAGTGAACTGGCGAGAACGGCGACGATGGCGGCGGCCAGGCGAACGCCTGCTGTGATTGTGGAGTGGCGCATGTCCGAGCCAAGCCGTGAATGAAATGGGCTGGCGCACGGCTGGCCCAGGCGCGGTCGGTTTCTACATTCCCTTAGCGCGCTGCCGGTGCGTGGCTTTACTTTAGTTCCGCACCCCACTCGGCCCTACAGCGTCGCCGGGTTGTTGTCGCCGGCGCGGGCGTGGGTGCTCTGCCACAGCCAGCGGTCGCCCATCATGTGCACCAGCAGCCGCGGCTCCTGGTAGTCGGGCAGCAGCAGCGTCCAGAAGGCGCGCAGCGGCCGCGGCGGCAGCTGCGTGCTCTCCGCCCAGCAGCGCACGACGAGCTTGCCGTGCGTGCCGTTGGCGAGGCCGGGCGGCGGCGGCGGCGGCGGTGCGACGCGGCCGCACAGCAGCAGCACGAAGCGGCGGCGCTGCAGGCTGCTCCAGTGGCGGATCATCGCGCGCAGCAGCGTCGGCGTCGCCGAGGTGGGCGGCCAGTCCTCAAAGGCGAGGCACGCCTCGACGACCGCCGCCGAGAGCGGCCGGTTGGCGCAGGCGGCGAGCATCAGCGACTGGCACGAGAGCCCGCCGCCGCCGTCGCCGGCGCCGCCGAGGCCGCCGAGAAAGTCGCCGAGCGACGCGGGCAGCGCGCCTCGGAAGCCGCGCACGAGGGCGGCCGAGGCGCGCGCGCGCGCGCCGTGCAGCTGCCAGTCGGCGGCGGCGCGCACCAGCGCGAGCTTGTCGTCCTCCGGCGCGTCGACGGCGGCGGCGGCCGCCGCCGCGTCGAAGGGGTCGTCGAAGGGGTCGTCGAAGGGGGCGTCGAGGTCGCAGAGGTCGAGGTCGTCGCCCACCGAGGAGAGCGTGAGCGCGCCGCGGCACGCGAGGCGCGGCAGCGCCGCCTGCACGTCGGCCATGCCGAGGGCGGCGCCGCGGCCGCGGCCGAGCAGCAGCGCGTACGTGTGCGGCGGCAGCCACGCCGGCAGCGGCACGCCGTGCGCGAGGCTGAGCACGAGCACCATCCCGAGCGCGGCCGTCTGCGCCTCGGCCAGCGCCGCCGCCTC
>Ga0209713_10001271_pt1 | contig 14928 bp, 4 predicted proteins | sample ArcOceMetagenome_3_FD_187444 | JGI IMG/M metagenome (GOLD analysis project Ga0209713, IMG submission 187444) | Marine eukaryotic phytoplankton communities from Arctic Ocean - Arctic Ocean- Svalbard ARC20M Metagenome (SPAdes) (version 2) | ecosystem: Environmental > Aquatic > Marine > Oceanic...
GATATCCACCAAGAAGGGATTGTCACCAGGGGGGAAGATAGAAGTGGAGGGTTTACGTTGGTTACCAATCGCGTCCTCTCCACTGACTTGGCTACTAGGGATAGCCCTAGGGGAGAGATTAGTGGTTGGGGGAAACGGGGGGAGAGTGGGGGTAGGGCTATGTGCTACATCACCGCGGATACTACTATCGAACTGCCCGGATCCATGTCGGATACCGATCTGGGATCCGGGAAGAACTGGGAGCTCGTGGCGTAGACCGCCCGCGGCTCCTCCACTGTCCAGGTGACCTGGTACAGTGGTTTGGAAGGGTTGAACGGCGGGGTTGAGGCTTTCCTGAGGTCTGGAACACGTCGGATACCGATCGTGTCCATCCCCCAGGTCAATTGACCTGTCCGGGAGGTTAGAACGGCGGGGTTGAGGTTGGTCCGGTCCACGTCGGATACCGAGCGTGTCCATTCCGCTGGCCATATGGCCTGATTGCTTAGCAGCCCGCCCAAGCTTCTGGATGGCAGACTCTTTGGAGTGGGGCGGCGACGACCTCGGCCGCCCACCCAGCGTAAGGGCAGCTGGTGGGAATGTTATACGTCTCGTTGGAAGAGGTGTCGAGGCGGAGGGCGCCTCAGCTTGTACGATAGCCGACTGCTCTCCAGTCCTCTGCATCCCAAGGCTGCTCGACCCCTGAGAAGGAGATGGCTCGAGCCCAGGAGTTAAGGAGCAGATCGGTCCGAGCCCAGAGTTCCCTTCGTGATGATTTGTACTTGACGTGGTGGGGTCATCTCTGAGCTCACCGGTCAAGGGTTGGGCCTCTGGCACTGCATTGCTGCAGGCCGGGACACCTTGCCCTGACCCTTCCGAAGCTGATAAGGCTTCGGGGATTGTAGTGTTCCAACGCGGGGGTTTATCCGGCAACGCGGAAAGGTATTTCCCATCCACAGCTGCACGGTCTTCCGCCATCTCTCACTCGGGGCCTTTATAAGTGGTTATATTGTGCGGGTGGAGCACCACTCACTTTGGTTTACAAAGGGCCGACGAGATTCTCCGAAACGTGAAGCGAACATAACAGGACACTGCACATTCCAGAACTAGAAACTAGGAGATTCCCCGAACTACGGCATAGAGTAACTAGGATAGAAGATCCCATAACTAAGGCTAAAATAAGCGCTAAAGGGACAGCACTGGCACAGAGTTCTTTCTTCGGGACCAGGTGACGTACCCTACCAAGAGTGAGGCGGCGTTGGTGCCCTGTAGGGATAGCGTACGCCGCTACAGACAGGAGTGTATAAGTCACGCACCGCTGCTAGGCAGCGCGCACAGGGAGGCATGACAGCCCGGAGACCTGGAGGGCCCGTAGACATGCATGCTCCACGACACTCCCCCCCTAAGACTGAGGCCAGATAATTAGGCCTAGTCTGATATGGACGGGCAAGCATGCTTGTGGGCTAGTAAGGCCTCACACACGGGTACTAAAACGTGCTGGGGCGCACACCATTCCTAGGATGAAATTGTGAGATGGGGAAGGTGGGTGGTAAGGATATATCGGCCGGGATTCGCAGAGATAGAAGGTCTACTTCCTGTTCCGGCACCCACTGGCATAGCGCGGGAAGGGAAACTACTCAGGGCCTAGTCAGTTAAGACACATTAAGTAGGGGCATAGATTGGCAGTTATCTGCTCACGTAGCATCGCCTAGCTTTTGACGATACCACGCGTGGGGCTTGGCATAATAGAAGGGCCCAGGGGCGGCAAGGGAGGACTACTGGGCTTGGCAATTAGAAGGGTCTAGTAGTGGGGTGTAGGGGTTAGTGGGAGGTAGCTGGAGGTAGCAGGTAGGATTCAGCCTGGTCTGTTGTAGGGTCAGTTGGGGTCTACGGGGACGCGGCGGAGCGACGCGTAGATGTCTAGGTACGTAGGTAGGTAGGTAGGTAGGTAGGTAAGTAGGTATCTACGGTAGGGATACGAGACAGGATACTTCTGCAGAGCAAGTACAAATCAAGGGTGTTGGGACACTCTGGATTTGGGTAGTAGACCGCAGACCAAATGGAATACTTAGGCGGTGGGTTGTATCAAGACCCGACTACTACCCTATATCTCGTATCAGGGGGTTGATTAGTAAGGGGGTGGTAAGCTTAGGGTGTATTGGCTTGGGCATAATAGGATGGGCCGGGAGGTATACTAGTTGCGGTGTCGGCCCAGTGACTAGCGGCAACGTAGAGGTATAGTATAAGTGGCGGCTACTGCTGGTTTAGAGGCATGGGCTCAGATAATTAGGCTTAGCTTCGTGCAGTGCAAGGGATGGGACTACTCATCAACAATCTGTGGGGATGTAGTAGTGAAGGGAGGTAGGGGCTCTACTTGGCAACAATCTGGGGAGCTATAGGAGCGCGGAGGGGTGGTGAGTAGGGAGGACTATTCGTCAACAATCTAGGGAGACACAGTAGTGGAGAAGGGATGGTGGGTTCGACTTACGATACCCGGCAACGATTCGTGGAGCCGTGTACTGCGCTTGGGATCTGTTTTCTGAGTAAGTTAGGGGTCTGGGTAGACTGGGGGGGTCCTTGGGTTACATGCATACACATCACACGGGTACATACAAGCAATGCTGGGTGGTGCTTTTAACGACGTCCCAGGTCAGGGGCAACGCTGGCGACAACCTGAATAGGCGTCGGCGTTACTCATGCGGAGGTGGTCGACGACATTAGTGGTATACTAACGGCGTCGATTAGCGAAGGCGGCGTCAGTCAATAGCCGGTCATCAGTCGGTCAGTCGATCAGTCGGTCAAGGCGGCGGCGGCCCAAGGCGGGCGCGGGGATAGTGGGCGGTGACGGTGATGGATCTGATGAACGGTGGTGGCGGGGCCCAAGCTGTGACAGGAGAACTAACGGCACTGTCGGCAGGTACGGCGACAGCGGCGTTGATTATGTCAAGCGGCGGCGTCGACATTAACAGCGACAGCGGCGGTAAGCTTAATGGGCTCGAGGCGGAGGTATCGTAGCGGGGCGGTCTCGGTATGGACTGACGTTCGTCAGGGGTTGCTGACGAGGGACGAGCCTGGAAATGCCCTTGCCACGTTCCGGTCCGAGGTTCAGCGGAGGGGAGGCGTGGGTGCCGCTGTTATGGATGCAAGGGATATTGCATCCTGTCGGGAATGGAGGAGATAACGGCAATGTCAGTGACAATGCCTCGGCGAGGAGGGAGAATGGGTCAGTGGAATGAATTCCGCAAACTCAGTTCGAGGTCTGGTTAGCAGGCCGTCGACTCCAGCGCTCTAGGGAACATCCTAGCGAGGGGGTCGGGCGCAGCCGTCCCTGAAGGTGCACAGCGTAAGAAGTGTGCCTTCAGGATCTCTTCTATGGGAGGTGGCGATGGAGACATCGCAGCTGCCACAACAGCGGCAACTGCTGAAAGCGGGACGTCCTGTTGGTGCAGGTTCGCGTTCCAGAGAACTCTTAGTGGGGCCATCTCCTCCAGCTCGCTCTCAGAGTAGCGGGTGGAGGGGAACCAGCGAGTGTTGAAACCCTTGCGAGATGGGAAGGTCTGGCGGTAGAACCAGTAGCCTCGTTCATACTTGGCCGCATCGGGGGAAGGTGGTGTTGGATCTGAGTCGGGGGGCTGGGAGGCGGAGGCCTGGTCAGCAGCTGCGTGGGCAGCGAGTGCTTCTGTCGCTCCGAACTGTTTCAGGTCGCGGCGAAAATGTAAGTCACGTAGACCAGTGGCGAAGGCCTCGGCATAGGGACTCTCGGCCTGGAATGTAGCGAACGGGCGCAACTCCGGGGAGTGTGCTTCGCGTTTTCCATCGTCTGTCTGCTCGATCCCAGCCAACTCTGCCGGAGTGGCGGGAACCAACCAGAGGGAGACTACGTGGACAGCAGTACGGCGGGGCACCACTTGCACGTACGGGGCGCGCTTGGCGTATTTGCGCAAGCGTGACGCGAGGCTGACGGGGACCCAGAGCTCCTCTAGGCACTCTCTGAGGAGGGCTTCAGCCGCGGAGGTTTCACCCTGGTCACGGTGTCCACCTGGAAGATCTAGACCTCCTGCTCTGCGGACATGGCTATACACCTCTCCAGTCAGGGGGTCGAAGAAGGCAACTTTGGAGGAGTGTAGGCGGTACTCGGAGTCCCGGTAGTGCTTAATGCGGGCGGAGCCGGCCGGGACGGCGGGGGCTGGAGGTGCAGGGACGGCAGGGGTTGGAGGTGCAGAGACGGCAGGGGCTGGAGGTGCAGGGACGGCAGGGGTTGGAGGTGCAGAGACGGCAGGGGCTGCGACTGGGATAGGTGCAGCTGGGGCCGTAGCTGGGCCGACAGGGAGAGGAGGTACAGCCAGGGAATTGGCTGGGTCGGCAGGGAGAGGAGGCGAAATGGCAATCGGCAATGGGAGCGTGGTAGTCACCACGGCTGGTTCTGGCGGTCTACGCTTCTCGTCGAATGCCCTTATCATATCGCTGCAGCGTACCATCAGCGGTGCACGTGGTTCCCAGGTAGCTTCTTTGATAGGATAACCTCTCCACTTCACCAGATATTCACGAGTACGTCCAAGACCACGGGACTTTAGGATCTGATCGACCAAGAACTCGTCCGGTTGGATGCGATCCGCGTCGGTCACCGTGAGGTAGAGACGCAGACGATCACCAGAGACTTCTTCGCGTCGTCGTCGGTCCTTAAGGTCCGTGAGGCGGTAATTACCGTGAGGTAGGACTCCGTCGGGGGACGCAATGCGGTAAGGTCCTTCCCATTGGTTGGACAGCTTGTGTGTTTTCTTGTCGAGGGGGACTCGAAGGAGCACACGGTCGTTCGGTTCATACGAGGGAGACGTGTCGGCTTTGCGGTCGCGTTCTTGGCGGTCGTTATCTTGCTGGCTGCGTGTGCTATGATACGCTACGTTCCACGCGACGCGCATGCGTGCGATGAAACGGTCGTAGTAGGCGCGCCCCTCATCATCCAGACGCCTCACCTCGGTAGACAAGGGTGTAGCATCCAAGAGTCCCACGTGATGTGGTCCGCGTAGTTCTCGTCCGTAAAGGAGGTAGGCGGGGGACTCGTGCGTTACACGGTGAGGGGTCGACCGATACGCGAAGAGACAGAACGGTAGCAACTCATCCCATGTGGTAGCCTCATCAGTAGAGGCCCTCACCATCCCGCATAGAGTGTCGTTAAAACGCTCGACTAGGCCTGCTGAGTTGTGGTGGTGTGCTGTGGCTTCGGCGAGCTCGATTCCGCTGGCGTCGTAGACAGCTTGAACGAGCATCGACCCGAGGTTACTACCACCGTCACAGCGGACCGTACGCGGGAGGCCGTACCGGGAGAAGATGTGGTGCGTGAAGAGGTCCAGGACCTCTTCGCTCGTGGGTTCTCCTTTCACTGGAATCGCTTCGACCCATCGAGACAGACTGTCCGCGAAGATGACGAGCTTAGTGTTGCCGCGTGCTGTCGCGCCTATGTGGGACGTCATATCGAGCACGTCGCAAACCAAGCAGTCAAATGGATAGGTGCCGACGTCAGGGGTGAAACTCCGACCTTGGCGTCGGTTGGGACGCTTAGCGAAGGAGCACGGATGGCATCGTAGCACGTGGTCAGCGACATGTTCAAACATGCCTGGCCAGTATACTACTTTGCGCATCGCTTGGTACGTCGGTTCGCGACCACGATGGTTGCACTGGTCATGGAAGGCTCGGGTGACGTCAAACTGCAAGGAGTCCGGGATCCATAAGAGGTGGTGCGGACGTCCAGATATTTTTACTTGTCGGTGGAGCAAACCGTTGTGGATGACGGCCTGCGGTAGTGACAAACGGATCCGCGCGGCGTGGTCCGAGTCAGGCACTGTTCCGGTCACCAGGGCGTTGAGTAGACCAGCGCACACAGGGTCTGCCAGTTGGGCGGCACGGATCCCGTCGGAGTCGGGGAAGCTTGATTTCATGAACTCTTCTTGCACAGCCTTGCTAAGGGAGGTTGGGTTCGCCGGGGTGCCCGTCGAGGCGACAGCTGCTACTATGGAAGCGCCTGTCGGGTTGCCGTCGTCGGGGGATCCGAAGACGGCGGAGGTGCTTAGGTCGGTTCCGAAGGCGGCGGCTGTAATCGCTGCGGCAACGTGTCGTTGAGTAAGCAGAGGGTCTCCACCCGTGGCCATCGAGTGGGCGACCGTGTCCGCGATGATGGTCCGAACTTCCCTGATGGCGTCACTGGTTGACTCATCAGTGGACGTCGGACCGGTAATATCCTCATCTTCGCAGACGAGACGTGAGACGCCGTCAGCATCTCCATGGTCTTTACCCGGCTTATGCTCTACCTCGAAGTCGTGCTCTTGCAGACGCAGGGTCCAGCGGGTGAGCCGGCTAGAAAGCCCGCCTGCTACTGTCTCCTTCATCGTGTGGAGCCACTTCAACGCCATATGATCGGTGACGAGGCGGAAGCGGCGGCCCCACAGGTATGGACGGAAGTGTTTGACTGCTTCGATCACAGCAAGGAGCTCGCACTCGGTTACGGTGTAGTTGCGCTCGGCTTTGTTGAAGCGTCGACCGTGGTAGGAGACGACTCGTTCAGTTCCATCATCATCCACTTGCTTCAAGCAGGCTCCTACCCCTACCCCAGTTGCAGCGTCGGTCGCCACGATGAACTCTCGGTCAGACCGAGGGTACATCAGAACGGGGTCGCTACACAATGCCTTGATCAGGTTGGCAACCGCGGCCTGTGCTTCTGGCTTCTGCGACTCTGTCGGCACATCGACGCCAGCCTTGGTTAGGTCGACTAGCGGGGACGAGAGCACGTGGAAGTTTTCGATGTGGTTGCGGTAATACCCGGCAAGCCCGAGGAAGGAGCGCACAGTTTCGAGGTTGTTGATGGAGCGCGGGTTGATGGAGCTGACAGCTGAGATCTTCTTCGGATCGAGGCTCACACCGTCGCGGCTGCATACATGCCCGAGGTAGTCGACGGAAGTTGCAAAAAGGTGGCACTTGCTTGGCTTCGCTCGCAAGCCAGCCCACTCTAGTCGTTCGAGGACCAATTCGAGCCGTTCCATCGACTGTTCGAACGCTTCTTCTTCGGTGTCACCGTTGGCCCAAATAATTACATCATCTAGGTACGGAAGGCATAGCTCCCAGTTGAGTCCGACGAGCGTAGCTTCGATCATGCGTTGCATATACGAAGGTCCAGTCATCAGTCCGAACGGGAGTACGTTAAATTCCCATTTTCCTTTCGACGTGACGAATGCCAGGCGTTCCCGGTGGGATTCCTTGACCGGTAGGTTCCAAAACCCCGCTGTCAGGTCGAGGGTGTGGTACAAGAGGTTCTTGCTCAGCATCTTCAGAGCTCGAGGAGCCGAGTCGATAGCATCCGTGCCGGTCGTACCTGCGAGCGGGGACCTCGAGGCGTCCTCAGGCGAAGCTGTAGAGGGCCCGGAGAGTCTGGCATCGCGCTGCCCGGCGGTTTCTGGACGTCGTTCGGATGCAACTCCGAGGCGATCGATCGCGTCATCGCAGCGTGGAAGTGGCGTGTCGAGAACGACGAGGCGAGAGTTCAGGTCACGCAGATCAACACAGAAGCGAGGGTCGGGTGAGGACTTCTTGGAGACTAATACTACGCGGGACGCCCACTGACTGGTGCTTTTGCGGATTATGCCATTTGCTTCCATGTCGTTTACCGCTTCCTCAATTATCTTCTCGCCTGCAGTGCCCGTGCGAGAGGGTGCGTGTCGGAAGGGGAGAGAGCCTGGTTTGAGATCTACTGAGACTTCCAGTAGATGCGTCGTTCCGGGGACCTTGGCGTCCGTAGAGAATGCAGCGTGGTGTCGCGCGACTAGGTCAAGCGCTCGAGCCTTGCGTTCGGGTGATAGGACACCTGACTCATCAATCGACACTTTTTCCAGGGCTCGCCTCGTCTTTGGCGGAAGGCGATTCCATGTCGTGTCATCTGGTTTAGAGCGTCGATCGTGCACGACAACAGTCTCGAACTCGACTTGGCTGATGGGGATGAGCGATCCAACAGAGCGATCTCGGTGCGTGAAGTTGCTGATTTGCACCGGGATGCAGTGATCAGCAGGATCAACATAGCCGATAGTTCTTGCCACATCGAGGCCGTGGTCTAGTCGGTGGCGGATCGAGCAAGGCGACACTTCGACTGGTCCAGTAAACGACTCTAGTCGATGTGGGACGCGTAGCCTAATAGTCGACATCGTCTTAGCTTTCACTTCGATAGGCTTCTCAGAATAAAGGAGGTTTCCATGACACTTCAGCTCTTCCCAAGGTGAGAACCTGTAGTTCGGCGGGGGAGCAACGAATGGGGCGTTGTCTGCCGGGTGGTCGAGGCCGTCGTCGTCTTCCACGTCGGCTGGAGAGGTGTCGTCGTCAGGCATGGCCGCGGCGAGGGACGGGTCAGACTCGGTCACTAGGTCTCTCTCCTGTCGTCGCAGTCGTTCCAGTCCTTCTTTCACTACGAGGCTGCCATGGGACAGGCCCTCTCGTTCTAGTTGAGCCTGTAGGTCTATCTCGTACTCTGACTTTAGGTCTAGGAGGGCGCGGCGTCCTTCCGATCCTTCTGGTTCCTGCTTAAGCAGTGCGTTGGCCGACGCTATCATCTCCAGTGCACTGGCTTTGGTTGCTGGGGGAGGTGACGTGGCGAGGGAAGCAGCTGCGGCCTCTGCGTCGTGCACGTCGAACCCTGCTGTGGGGTGTCCAGACACGGAAGCAACGACTGACGCGAGGGTTTTAGCTTCTTGCTCCATCTGTGCTCTGAGTATCGCCATTCTTGCTGGGTTCTTGGGCTGCCGTTCCATATCTGTCACTCCCCCCCTAACGCCGAGGCCCAAGGTACTCAGGTCCGAGGGCGTGACTGGGTTTGGAAATTGGAACGTCAGGTCAGAAGCTACGGCAAACTGGCGGGCTTCGGAGGCAGCTGGTGGAGCGCCGGAGCAGGCGACAAAGGCGAGAACTGCCAGAGCGGCACCAGGGGTGGAAGCGATCAGGGGTCGCAGGGGGGCGGCGGCTGCGACCGTTTGGCGATTGGGGTCGTTGACGAGCTCTGCGGTGAAAGTGCCCCACTTGTGCTTCAAATAGACGAAGCCTGGGTTGGGGTCAGCCGCGAGGTGTGGTTCGACCTTCGCCTCGTGTTGAGCTAGGAAGTCGTTCCCCAGAATGAAAAGATCACCGCCGTCCACCACTTGGAATCGGTGAACAAATGGGTGCCCCTCGACTGTGAAGACTATGGAGACTGTACCTAGCATGAGTAGTCGCTCGCCTCCTGGACCAACCACGGGGCCCATCCTAGGGGCCATCGGGACGTGTCTGACAACGGCGTCAGGCGGGAGCGCATGAAGCAGGCGCTGTCCAATGACGGACGGGCCGGCTCCGGGGTCAGCGATTGTCGATCGCATCCAGCAGCACGCGGAGTTCAGGCGGTATCGGCGCCTCTTCCCGTCTTCCCACACTTGTGCGATCCGAACATTCTTCAGATAGGCGCAGTACGCGAGGGGGTTAGCCTCGTCTGCTTTTCCCGAGATGTCCTCCTCGTCAAAGGTGAGGTCCGGTTCGGAGCCAGCCACTGAGGTAGCTCTTGAGGGGGACCGTGAAGTCGAGAGCGTCAGCGAGGGGCCTAAGTCCGCAGGGACCACAGGGCGCCAGACAGCAGCGACATGTTGTCGCCCTCCAAAGGCCGCCCTAGTTGAGCACGTATCGGACTCGGTACACGCTTGCGAGCTGGGGAGAGCCTCGTTTGCTAGGGTGGTGAAGAAGGGGATGGCATTCCGCCTTCCGCTGCGGACCCATCGCTGGAGTGCGGTGGCGGCGGCTTCGCGTGCGTACAGGATCAGGGCTTGACGCAAGCGGAAGTTCACTTGGATAGCGCGAGCGGCACCGTGTCGGAAGACTAGGCGGCGTCGGACCTGTCGCTGCATGTGCACCACGATCTGTGTAGGAGTTGCCCGAGGCGGCATCTGAGACCACGGTGTGATAGCGGCCACCCTTGCCGCGATCTCTCCTGGTGAGGCTCTTACGAATCGGATAAACGGGTCTGTGCATCCAACGGCAGACGGCGACTGACCAGGTGGTTCCTCGAGCGGCACGCAGAGGGTTCCTTGGTAGAGGCCGAGAGTCTTCTCCCTTTCGCACGCAGTTGCGCCGACTCCTCTCCTACACTCAGGCGTCACTTCTGACGCGTACAGGCAGAAAGGGGGGAGGGACTTGCCCTTTGGAGCGTAGGTACGAGTGGCACCACAGGTGGTGCAGCACTCAGCTGACTGCTTTCCTAACGGGTCATCGAGATCTAGGTCTGCTGCTGCCGCTGCTGCTGCTGCTGTCGTGCCTCCAAGTCTCGTACGCCTCGAGGCTACTGCAGTTGCGGAGGTCGTAGCTGACGTGTCGACATTTCCTTGTGCGTGCAGCCGACCACGCTCGGTGGGCAAGTTGAAGAGGCGACGGTCGAGGAGTACGGGCTGCTGCATCGCTGCGATGACCGCTACCTTCTTTGGATCGTCGTACGTCAACTCTTCATCAGGATTATCGGCTCTGGAATGGTACGGGGGCTCGAAGCAATCTTTGGCGTGAACGGGCTGCTCTTCCTCGGTCACGACTGGGGGGACCTCTAGACCAGCGAGGCTGGTGGAGAGTTGTTGCTGCATGTTGTTATCGAGGCGGAGCCACCCGTAGAGGTGGTCATCGGCGGGGTCGTGCCGTGGAGCCCACGCCCACCACGCGTTCTTGCGGAGGTGCAAGCGGCGTATGCGAGTGTCCGTAGGGGCGTCCGATGGTAGGGGTCTGCGCTGTACTGGGGAGATGGCGGCGATAGAAGAAGTGGCGAGGGGCGTCGGCTTGCTGGCTCCAGTGAGTCCCTCATCCCGCTGTACGCGCGGCGGCGCTGGGGATTCGGCAGCTCGACGGATCTTGCTCAGCTCGCGTTGGCACTTCCCGTCCGGACACGTGTACGCAGTGCGGCCGTGGAGGGAGTGGGCATGGTCATGTTCGCACACCCACTCGGGGCTAAGCGTGGCGTTAGACTCGGAGTTGGTAGCAACGAGGGCGGCAGCTGCGACGTCGGCGTCAGTGTCGTCAAACTCTTCTGGGATGGTGATGCTGGCGGCGCAAAGGGTGCCCTCCTTGTTGATATGCTCCGAGCGGATGGAGAGTGGGCAATCTAGGCGTTTAGCAACGGCGATGCACAAGTCAAAGGAGGACAGGCCGTTGCCCTTGGACCGGATGCCATCTCGTTGTTCGCCTACGTACTTAGATAGGACTCCGGTCCATTGGGTGGCCATTGCAGCTGCCACGCCTAAATACGTGCGACCGCGGATCGCAGAGCGTTGCGGGGATTGCGGTAGCGAGGCTCGTACATGTACACGTCCTGCCACGAGCCTAGTGGCTTGCAAGAGGGGCAAGCCATCTGCATAGATACCGATAGACTTAGTTTCTCCATGTCCGTGCTCGAAGGGGTGGATGTACTGGGAGGGACGCAAGCCGCCAATGGCTGCTGTAGCGTAGCGGTGCATCGCGGGGTTTTCTAAGATCACGAACGGGGCGTCAGCGTCGAGGAGAAGCTTGAAGAATTTGGCGCCTCTGTGCATGTCGAGGAAGCGATTGGGGTCTCGGTGTAGCCAGACCACTCCTGCGTTGCACAGGAAGGTGCACGGTGGTTGGCCCACCACGAAGTCGAAACCCGCATCGAGGAAATCGGAAGCATCGCCTATGATGTGAGGCATCGTAGGGTCCTCTGATGGAAGACGGTCTACCGTGACCATGTCACAGCCCGCGCGACGAAAGGCGTTCGCTACAATGCCGGTGGCGTCTCCAACCGACAGTCCGCGAGGGGGACGGTGGCCGGAAGCTTCCACGGCTGCACGTACCGAGTCGAAAAGGTCTGGCAGTTCGTCTGCGTGCTCGGGTTGAGGGTCAACGAACGGCTTTCGGGGAACCAGGGAGGCACGAGGCGGGGCGAAGAGTTGGGCAGCGTGTCGAACATCCAACGGAGTGACTTGCGCCGCTCCTCGGGACCTCGCGCGGCGGCCCGCCTCTCGGAGGATATCCACTACTGTGGGGGCTGGAGAGGCTGGAGTGGTGGACGCGAACAGCTTAGCCGTCTGATGTTCAGCCGTGAGGGCTGCGATGACAGCTTTGGTGGGGACCATCGGGGGGGGAGGAATCGAGTCCATACGAACGTGCCATCGGTGAATCGCCAGCGGTGGGACTGCTAGGTGTGGGAGGAGCACTCGACTGGCGAGGTGAACTGGCCCCGTCGGTACTCTTCCTAGCGGGGGCTCTAGGGCAGCGTCATTCGGCGAGGGCTCCGGGAGTTCGGCGTCGGTCCTACTGGAGGAGGCAGATCCTCCGGAGGGGCAGATATTTCCGCAGCCACGCTTTCCTTTATTGGACGGCATGCCCCACTTGGCGAACGGACCCAGCGCAGGAGCGAGAGCGTAGACTCGTCCTTCCGTGCGGTACGTCGGGGCCTTGTTCCGGTGGGACTGCATAGCTTGGTCGTATCCGAAGCGACCACCTCGGAAGGCGCGTGAGGGCCTAGGGGGGCGTCTGGTCGGGGGAGGTGATTGGCGTATCCCGTTGACTTTTTGGGCTCGACGTAGGCCTCCATGGCTATCGACAGCCAGAGCAGTGGTTGACGGGATCCAGCGGCAGTCTGTGTCGAAGTCTACCCCGGTCCTCTGTGGGAGTGGCATGCCGTCGGCATCAGTATCTTTGAGGTCGAGCAAGTCGTGGGAAGCTGATGGTGTCAGGTTCACTACCCACACGGCTACGGAGCCTCGGTCGGGGCCCGTTGCGAATGGGTCTGTCTCTTCAGAGGCTTGGCCCCACGGGTTGCGGTCTACCGCTTGGTGGACCCTCTGGCGAACTCTGGGAGTGATTGCTACGTAATCTCGTAGGGATTTGATCACGTCGCGTGCTGACCATCCGTTGACAGACGGAGGGCCGAGCGGCAATCCAGAGAAGGAAGAGGTCCCTGCACCGCGACTCGACAGGGGGTCGAAGGTGGCGTGTACCAAGACTTCCGGAGAAGGAGCGCCGGGTCGGGAGCGCTGGAAGCATATGACTCCAGACGGGGACGGGGAAGCGGGCCGGAGGCCCGCCACGACGTGTGGCGACACGAGAGGTTCGAGGTCAGCCTCTGAAGGGGGTTGGAACGGGAGGAACGGCGACTCTTCTTCCTCTTCCGGGAGCGGTGGGAGAGTAAGGGTGTGAGCCTTCCGGGGCCGTGCCGACGTGGTGCTTCGGGAGGTTAGCTGGGTCTGACCGGACGTCGTGCGGCGGCGGAGACGTAGGGACGGCTCGGAGGGTAGTCTTGAGAGTCTCGAGGGCGTGAATGGGGCAGAACCGGCGAGCTCGGGAGTCTCCACATAAGAGGTCGAGGGTTTTGAGGGTTGAACTGGTGCTACGGTCGACTGTACGGCGGTCGGCTGCATGGCGGCCCAGGGAGGGGTGGCTGACCACGGGGTGGTAGACCACGGCGGTCTTCTAGCATGGAAGTCCATCGTGGCGGTGGCTGACCAGGGGACGGTGGTCCAAGGTGGTCGCCTGACTCGCACTCTCTGCTGGGGCTGCACTGTCCTTCTCGCATAGAAGTCCTCGCTAGGCTGGAGGTCACTAGCCCATCGGTATGAGTTGCTCGAGGAATAGCTGAGGAATACTTCAGTGTCTTCTTTGCATCCTGTCTTCCCAATGCGGATCTTGGTGCCACGGAACAAGCAGTTCTGGTAACCCACGCGGGAGTTAGCGAATCCACCTATGCCTTTGCACCGCAGGGTATCCCAGTAGGAGCTTGAGTTCCATACTCTCAGCACGTGGGTTGCAGGAAACAGCGGGTCTGGGTAGCGTTCCGCGAGTTGGTCGGCGTCGAGGCGGTCCACCTCGGTTCCTTCCCTCCCGTCAATAAACCGGTAGTCCAAAACAACGTCGTCTCGTTTCATGTCGCGAGCGAGGAACAAACCCCATCCTGCATCTACTATTGGTTCGCGGTGGCCACGGCGTCCGCGCTGCTTCGCGGTCCAGTTTCTGTTCAGACTAGAAGCTGAGACATAAACATCCGGGGTTCGGGCCAGCTCACGACCGGGTCGGGGCGGGAGGGGGCCGCGCTGAGCGACCACCGTCCTACCGGGAGTATTTACGCGTCTCCTCGGGGTCGTCGCCTTCCTTGCTGACCTCGGCAGGTGGACGCTACTGCGAAGGGCGAGGGAGGGCGAAGGTCTGGCCTCGAATGCCAGCATCGGGTGCTGCGCCAGCGCTGCGACCAGCTGTGAGGTCGGGCAACCTAGGGGGGGCGCAACCAGCGGGTGCTGGGACAGGGCCAACCTCAACGATGAGGGCGGGCCCTGTACCCCTCCGTGGGGGGCCACCGGTAGCATGGGCGGCGGAGGTGGGGCCGTCTCGTCGAGAGCAGCGGTGACCAGGGGGTGCTGAGACAAGGCAGCCACCAACGACGCGGGCGGTTCAGGTACCTCAGCCGTCCCATTGGTTGCGGCCATGACTAGTGGGTGGCGAGACAGGGCAGCCACTAATGATGGGGGCGGGTCAGGTTCTCCGCTGGGGTTCCACAGCGGCGGGTGCTGCTTTGGTGGCGGGCCAAGAACACTAGGGTACTGCGACAGCGCCGTAGTTCTGAACACTGGCGGTGTTGGTTGACCCACCTCAATGAGCCTTCGACTCGTACCTACGGCTGCTCCTGGTGAAATCTCGTTGGTGCAACCGCAGTATAGTGGTTCCTCAGGGAAACAGGCACACACATAGTTCGTCGTCTCGCCGCACGGGCATGAGTACATGCCGGCACCGCACCGCGGGCAGCAATCTCCAAATGGAGCTACTAGCGGTCTGGAGTGAGCGTGTGCGGCTTGCAGTGGAGTTTGCGAACATGGCAGTGGCGGCGGCGGCGACGGCGGCGGTGACGACGGTGGTGACGGCGGTGGTGACGGGGGCGGTGACGGCAGTGGTGGTGTAACGAGGGGGCCG
>Ga0209713_10001273_pt1 | contig 14921 bp, 8 predicted proteins | sample ArcOceMetagenome_3_FD_187444 | JGI IMG/M metagenome (GOLD analysis project Ga0209713, IMG submission 187444) | Marine eukaryotic phytoplankton communities from Arctic Ocean - Arctic Ocean- Svalbard ARC20M Metagenome (SPAdes) (version 2) | ecosystem: Environmental > Aquatic > Marine > Oceanic...
GCGTCCACGAGAATTATCTTACCAAACTCGTGCGAACCTAAGATAACTAGCCGTACTAAGTGTATCCGTGCTATCCGTGCTATCCGTGCTATCCGTCCTATCCGTGCTATCCGTGCTATCCGTGCTATCCGTAAGTACGTAAGTAAGATTAGGGTATCACGCATACATAGGGCTACACTATTACGCTACACAGTATTGCAGCAGCACCCAGCCCCCACCCACCTGGGGCTACAGGAACAATGTAAGGAGAGGAGGAATCTCGCCTCCTCTGGCTGAGGGAACTCGACGCGACCGGCCCGCACAGTACAGCGAAGCGGGGCCTGTCGGCGCGCCTTGGCCACAGGGCACATCGTGCCGGGCCGCCAACCAACGCCAGGAGCAGCGTGGCCGAGTTGTAGCGGGCCGCTCATGTCGCCAACATGGTCGCCAAGTCAAAAGGGACGTCGAGGAAGGAGGCTGTCGGTCTGTTCTGGATTGCGGTCCGACTGGTAGAGCTTCTCTGCGCACCAGTAAGTATGCGCGGCGGCGAGCGCGAGCGTTGGAGGCCCTGCCAACTGCGCGGGCATGCACCCACGTGTGTGTAGCATCCCCGCAATCTGCGCACCTTTTTCAGGCGAGGGCAACGGAAACCACACCGGTGTTGCCTAGCGGCACCGTCGCGCCTGTTCGCGTCCAACAGCACCATCGAATGGCGGCGACGGTCGAGCCCACGGCGTCCGACGCCGCAGGCAACCTGCCCTTGCTCGCCGGAGACCATCAGGATATCGGTGGGCGCAAGCAGCAGGAGGACAGGAGCGTGTGCATTCCGGATCTGAACGAGGTGGTGGCAAAACGCCGGCCAGAGGTCGCCACGGACGTGCGTCGCGCCTTCTTCGCGGTGTTCGACGGCTTCGGCGGGTACCAGGCCTCGGATTGGCTGAAGGACTCCTTCCACGTAAAGCTCGTCATGCACGAGTCTTTTGCCGACGACCCGCAGAAGGCGCTGCAGGAGGTATTCGCCTCTCTCGACGCCGAGCTGCTCGAGGTCATGGAGGGGCGTGACCAGCAGAAAAACAAGGGCAACCCTGTGCTGGTCCGGTGCGGCTCGTGCGCGACGGCCTGCCTCGTCGTCGGCAACGAGGTGTACGTCGGCAATGTCGGTGACTCGAGCTGCGTGGTCTACCGGCGAAAGGGTGCGCCGCCGCCCGCGGCAGAGATGCTCACCATCGACCACAAGGCCGGCTTGCAGTCAGAACGCGATCGGATCGCCGCCGCCGGAGGCTCGACGGAGCAGAAGACGCATGACATCCCGGGCTTCCTCTGCTGGAAGACAAGAACGGTGAACGTGGGGCCCGTGCGTGTGCAGCCTGGCGGCCTGGCCGTGTCTCGCGGCTTTGGGGCCGGGCACGCAAAGGTGCGCGCCGCTCAGCCCGCACATCCTCACTCGTGAGCTCCCGTCGACCGCCGCCGCCCAGCTCTCTTCTCTCTCGCCTCACATCGCGTGCGTTGTGCCGTGTCGCGCAGCTGGAAAAGTTCAAGGGCAAGGCGGGCTGCGTCATCTGCGACCCGTCGATGCGCTCGTTCACGCTCGATGCGTCGGTGCTCTGCCTCGTGATCGCGAGCGACGGCGTGTGGGACAACTGCAAGAAGCTTCCGATGCTCTCGCCGACGCTCAAGACGTCCATCAAGGACGCGGCCGTCGCCAAAAAGGCGGCCAGGGTCGCGGCGCAGTCGGTCGTCGAGTTCTCGCTGCGCAACAGCCCAAACGCCGAGGCGCAGGACAACACCACGGCCATCGTGGTCGTGGTGGGGCCCGAGGCCGCAGCCGGGCTCGCGTGATCCGCCCGGAGGCCAGAAAGGCCCGCGTAGTGCACTCCTTGGGCCCAAGGCAGTGAGGCAGAGAGCAGCAGCAGTCCAGCTCTACTTTCTAGGCAGTCTCTACTCATTTAGCCTTTAGGTCTCATGCTACAGGTTCATTGGCTGTTTAGGCTACAGTAGCGAGTCAGGCTACGGTAAAGACTCCGAAATCACATCTTTGTGTCAATCATGCATACATACTCATGGCGCAGGCTCCTGGTGCGCAAGCGTTGCGCGTACCCTCGACGAAGCAGCCAGTCAGCACAGCCTAACAGCGTAATATGCCCAAGACGCCCGCGGAGAAGCTAGCGCAGCTGGCCTGCGAGGGCTCGTGCGCGTCGCAGCACTGGCCTGAGCTGGACGATTTTGGGCACAAGCCTCCACGCGGCCGCTGGAAGCACCCGGCCATCGGGAGTGCCAACCACACTCGCAAGGTGGGCGGCCGGCGCCGCAAGGGCAGCAGCAGCGAGTACGTTGCCAAGTGGAGCGAGGGCATTCAGCTCGAGGCCGAGTACAACTCGTCGCTCAGCCTGCGCGACGCGTGCGTCGTCTTCTTTGCCGACGAGTTCTCGAGCTACCGATCGCAGTTCATCAGCCGCGCGGGCGCCGCGGTGCTGCTGCTCAGCTTCGACGAGTACAAGCTCGCGTCGGTGCGCGCGACGACGGTCCGGCCGGAGACGCGCGCCGATGCGTCGCTCCTCGCGTCGTGCGCGCGGCGGCCGCTCGGCATCGGCATCCCCTTCTCTCGCAACAATATTTGGCATCAGAGCTTTCACGCCATCCCAGCGTGGGAGGCGCTGCGCGGTACGGTGGCGCGTGCACGCGCACAGGGCGTCGCGCCGACGTTTGTGCCGCTCGTGCTGCCCAAGGCCGGGCTGGGGCGCTACCACAGCCAGCGCCCTGCGGACTGGTTCGCTTGGGAGCTGACGCTGCGGCCTCTCTCGCCGCTGTCGGCTGCCGAGCTCGCCGCACAGACCGCGGCGCTGCTCGCGGCGCCGTGCGTCTGCTTCGACCGCGTCGAGGCGGCGGGCGGCACCGAGCCGTTCAACGCGCTCGCGCCGGCGTCGGCGCCCCGCGTGCGCGCCTTCACGCAGGCGTCGGCCGTCGCGGCGGCGCGCGTCGCGGCGACCATCGGCTGGCGCGCCCACCTCGACCTCGACGCGTTTGGCCGCACCGCGACGCGCGCCGCGACGCGGCTGATCCTCGCGGCGCGCGGCGGCGCGACGGGGCCGCGCGTCGAGCTCGGCCGCACCATCTACCCGGGGCGCTACCTCGCCAACGCCGCCGCCGTCGAGGAGGCGCTCGAGCCGCTGCGCTCCAAGGGAGGGGGAGGGCTGCACACGCTGCGCCTCGAGGAGCTCAGCCTCGCGCAGCAGATGCTGCACGTCTCGAGCGCGGGCGGCCTGATCGCCGTGCACGGCCAGGCGGTCGCGTGGCTCATCTTCCTGCCGCACGGCGCGCAGCACACCGCGCTCGTCGAGGTCATGCCGCGCGGCGCCTCGGCGCCCATCTACCAGGCGCAGGCGCGCGCGCTCGGCGTCCGCTACGAGAAGGTGCGAGCGACGATCGCCGCCGACTGCCCGTTTGCGGGCAAGGGCAAGGGCATGCGCGGCCGCGGCTGGCTCGACTGCAACCTGACGGTGCCCCCCGAGGGCCTCTTCGCCGCCGCACGCCGCGCCGCCGAGTGGGTAGGATGACACGCGCCGTCTCGAATCGGATCTAAAATATTTTTCTCTCGACACCTCTAACACCTAAGCACTCAACTCTCAACGTTGAGACCTCTCTTCTCTCAGAGGCCTCGTGACCTGACGCCGCCGGTGCTGCGCTTCTGAGGCGACGCGGCGGCGGGTCGAGCCGGGCCGACGCCGAGCGCGCGCGCGATGGTGAAGCCCATCGCGGCGAGGGCGACGCTCGCCATGTACAGCGTGAGCACCGACGCGCCATACTCGGAGGTGCAGCCGCCCAGCGTGAGCGGCACCACCTCGTGCAGGTGCTGCTCGTGCACCGAGTGGCGGTGCGAGCGCGCCACCGCCGCCGCCGCCGCCGCCGCCGCCGCCCCATCCGGCAGCACGCGCCGCAGCCGCCGCGCGGATCGATTCGCCTGTCGCTGCGGCTGCTGCGGCTGTAGCATCTGCTCGAGTGCCCGCTGCGGCGGCTGCTGCTGCTGCTGCTGCTGTGGCGGCAGCTGCTGTGCCGGCAGCGTCTGCGGCGGCGGCTGCCGCAGCGCCACGAGCGAGGCTGCGGCGCGCCGCTTCTCACCAAATCCGACGACGAGCAGCCGCGCCTCGTGCGGCTCGACGTGCTTGGCCGTGTACGCGCCGACGAAGTCGCCCTCGTCGTCCTGCTCCCATGCACTGCGCACGCGCGCCGTCGCCTGCGGCCCGCTGAACCTGGCGGGCGGGCACGCGTCGCACGAGAGCGGGCACTGCCCCTTCATGTACCCGGCGTTCTTGACGCACTCGCCGCTCTTGGCCCAGCCCTCGCACAGCGTCGCGACCTCGGGCTTGTCGGCGCACGGCGGGTCGCGCGCCACCTCCCGCTCGTGCGCCCTCGACGCGTCGGGCAGATCGCGCCCCCACCGCGTCGTGATGTCGGCCGTGGCGTCGCCGCCGTTGAAGAGCAGCAGCGCGTCGTCGCCCGACGCGAGCGGCTTGTGCCAGATCGCCAGCGCGCCGTCGCGCCAGATGCGCCGCGCCTGCCTGGCGAGCGGGTCCTGGTTGACCGCGAGCAGCTCGGGCGCCGTGAGCAGCCGCTTCGTCGCGGCGCTCATGCGGCGCGGGTCGTTGCCCAGCATCAGCGGCGCCGCGAGCATGCACCAGAAGGCAAAGTGCGTGCGCTGCTCGGTGTGCGTGAGGCCGCCCACCACGCCCCACGCCTCGCGCGAGATGTAGTCGCCCTTCTTGCACGTGCCCGGCGCGAGGTGGGTGGGGCAGCGCTCGTCCGAGTCGATGATGCCGTACGGCGTCATCCCGTCGAGGCCGACCACCAGCATGTCCGGGTCGTTGAAGCCGCCCGGCCCGGCGTACGGGTGGTGCTCCGCGAGGTCCTCGATCGCCGTCATCACCGACTGCAGGTAGCCCGGCAGCTTGAGCACCTTGCGCGCCGCGTGCTCGTCCCACACGGCGAAGACGTCGCGCCCCGTCCGCCACGAGTTGCCCGTCTCCTGCCCCCACAGGTGCGGCCCGCCCGTGCCCCAGTTGCACAGCGAGTACACGATCGGGCGCCCCGTCGCGTTGAGCGCGTCGCGCATCGTCTGGTAGAGCTCCTTCGGCCGCTTCTTGTCGGGCGGCACCTTCTCGAGGCCGCAGAAGTCGTACTTCAGGTAGTCGACGCCCCAGTCGGCCCAGTCCTGCGCGTCGATCCTCTCGTAGCCGAACGAGGCCGGGTGGCCCTCGCACGTCGTGTGGCCGGCGCACGAGTATATGCCAAACCTGAGGCCCTTGGAGTGGATGTAGTCGCCCAGCACCTTCATGCCCGATGGGAAGCGCTGCGGATGCGGCTTCAGGTGGCCGTCCTCGCCGCGCTTCGTCGCCATCCAGCAGTCGTCGATATTGACATGGTTGTAGCCAGCGTCCTTGAGGCCGGACGAGACCATCGCATCGGCCACCTCGCGGATGAGCGCCTCGTTGAGGCCCTCGCAGCGGATGCTGTTCCACGCGTTCCATCCCATCGCGGGCGTCCGGCCCAGACCATTGTTGAGGCCGCAGGCGGCCGACGCCAAAGCCAGCATCGCTCGGCAGATCGGCGCAACTGCGCGACGGCCGACGCTAATGTCCCGACTTTCGAGACGCAGGCGCTCTCTTGGCGCAGGGGCACAGCAGCGCACCAAAGGCAAAGGCACCATTCGAACGCCAGCACTTGGCATCAGCGTCTATTTGTCTTTTTTGTCTGGCTGATGGCCACGGGCCAAGACCTCGACCACGCACCCACTCGCATCCAGCCGCACCACGTAGGCCCTCTCAAGCGTCCTGCCGCTCGAAACCTCGACGAGCCGCCGCTCCGACCGCAGCCATTCCTCGACGCGGCGAGTGTACGTGCGCACATCCGCCGCCGCGAGCAGCGCGCCGCACTCGGCGTGCACGAGCGTGAAGCCCACCACGCGCAGCACGGCGTCGTGCACCACCACCTCCTCGCCGGCCTCCTCGCCGGTGCCCTTGCCGCCGCCCTGGCCGCCCCTGGGCCGCTCGCCGTGGTGAACGACGCGCCGTCCCAGGAGCGGCGTCGCATCCGTCTCGGCGTCGGCGCCGGCGCCCGTGGCGGTGGCGCAGCCGAGGACGAGGCGCGTGTCGCCCGTCATCAGCAGCGCCGCGAGACGCTCCGCCTGCGCGCCGTTCCACATGAACAGCGAGATCGGCGAGATCGGCCACGCCTCCGGCAGCGGCCGCCGCCGCGCCACCGCCAACGCCGTCGGCAGCAGCGCGAGCGCCGCGGCGAGCCACCACTCGCGCGAGCCGACGGGCGCGTCGCACGAGAAGCCGACCGCGTAGCACGGCAGCGTCGTGAGGAAGACGATCCCGACGCGCGCCGACATCGCGCCGCCGATGCCGAGGTGCATCGCGACCATCAGCGCGGTGCCGACGCGCCGCGACGCCGCCGACGGCAGCAGCAGCGTCGCAGGCACCAGCACGCACTCGAGCGCCACCGTGCCCACCGCGATCGCACGCGTCGCCCACGTGCGGCGCGCCAGAAACGCGCTGAGCCCGCGGCTCAGCGGCGGCGAGCTCTTGGAGGGCCGATACGTGTCAAGATAGACGGCCATCGTGCGAGGCGAGCACCACTCGAGCCCGCCGTACCAGAGCTTGGCGATGCCACTCGAGAGCACGAAGTGGACGGCGATGCCAAACGAAGCCGCGTGCGCGAGCCGCCCAGGCAGCACCATCGCCCACGCGTTGTAGAGGAGGGGATACTCACCGTGGCGGTTGGTTGCCGACGACTCAGTGAGATGGTAGAGCGACATCGAGAGCGCGACGACGAGACGAGCCACCAGCGAGGGCTTCAAGCTGGCGAGCGCCAGGGCGCATGGCAGGGCGACGAACGCTGTGCGTCGCCGCTCATGCAACCTCAGGATGGTGCGCTCGCTGAGCCACAGTGGCCGCGTCAGCACAGAGCCGGCGCAGAGGTCGTACAGGTGCTTCCTCGTGACGACGCGGACGACGCACCACCAAGCGAGCAGGCAGGCGAGCTGAGATCCGTAAAAGTAGGATTGGACCGACATACTAAAGCGGGTGGTATTGGGTTTACTCTGCTTGGAACCAAGCCACCAACTCGGCGCGATGCACACAGTTTTGCATGCGGGGGGACAACCACCTAACTCAAGCAGTACCAGCACCGAAATGAGTACCGACCGCACGCGGGCAGGGCGACGCATAGATATACGGTGCTACGCAATATATTCAAAATCTAAGACTCGGGTTGCTGATGATGGAACGACATCTCAACAAGTGCGAGGCCAGCTACCCGGAGCTTCCGGCGCAGCTCCGAGGTGATGCATCTGCAACGGCGCCGGCCGCTGCGAGGCATAAGGTGGCGGCGGGGCTCTTGGCATGCCACTTCCCGGCGGGCCAAAGCCGGGCGGCAAGCCCGGCGGTGGCGGGCCGAAGCCACCCTGCGCGCCCATCATCGGCATGCTGGCAAGGGCCCACGGCGGGGGCGGCGCCGGCATGCCGCCCGGGGAGCCACAGCTCGCGCCCATCGGTGGAAGCTGCTGGCCCCCGCAGCCAGGCGGTGGGAACGGCAGCCCGCCAGGCCAGCTGCTGCCAGCGCCCATGCTGCCAAAGCCGAACGATGGCGGCGGCGGCGGCGGCCGCCGCAGCTGCGGCGACGAGTTGCCGCTGCCACTACGCACGTACTGCAACTCGTGGGGCTGCCACGTCGAGGCGTGTGGCGCGCCGCCCCCACCGGCGCCGGGCGAGCCGGGCAGGAGCGTCGGCAGCAGCGGCGTCGAGCTCGACTTCTTGAGCCGCTCCGGTGAGAGCGCCCTTGTCGCCGCCGGCTGCTGCGCCGCCCCCCCCAGCTTGGCGCCGACGCTCCTGGCGGAGCTCGACGCCGCGCCGAAGCCACTGGTGCGGCTGCGGCGGGGCGAGGGCGAGCCGCCCCCGACGCGAGGAGACGTCGCGGCTCCGCCGTTGCTGATGCGCGTCGCACCGCCCGCACCGCCGCCGTCGCCGCCCGTGCCGCCGCCGCCGCCCCTGCTGCCGCGCTCGAGCCGCGTCAGCCGCTGCCACGCGAGGAAGCACTTGCCGCGGATCGACTGCCGGCACACCCAGTTCCACGCGCGCAGCCGCCGGTCGATCTTGGCGGCATCCCTCCACTGCAGGAAGGCCCTCGTCAGCTCCAAGTTGATCCACCGCTGGATGATGAACGACTTCTTCTTCGAGACGGTGAACGTGTGCGGCGAGTTGTCGAGCTCCTCCGCCGAGCCGCCCTCGAGCGCCTCGAGGAAGACGTGCGCGACGTACTCGCCGCTCTGGTTGGTCGCCACCAGCACGCGGTACGTGCCGTCGCGCAGGTCGACCACGCGCGACGTCGCCTTGCCCGGCCCGGACAGCTTGACGGTGATGTGCGTGCCGCCCGCGCGCGCCGCGTTGCGGAAGGAGTCGTACGTGCGCACATGCAGGCAGTACGTCGGCTGCATCGGCTCCCTGCTCGGCTTCTCCTGCGGCGACGAGCTCCCAAAGTTGCCGCCGGGCGGCGGCGAGCTGCGCTCCTCGCCCTCCACCATGTCCGACGGCTTGGCGTCCTTGGGCAGGGGCGCCACGTCGAGCTTGCTGTGCGAGCCCGCCGGCGGCCCCGCCACCACGTCGAAATGGCACGGCGTGTCCGGCAGCTGCTCGCCACCGAGGCTCACAACCAGCTGGTAGCGGCCCTGTGCGCTCGGCGTGGCGACGCCCTCGAAGCGGCCCACCGCGCCCTCGGAGGCCCGCAGCACCACCGCCCTCTTGGTCGGGTCACTCAGCTCGCCGCGACGCGAGCGCCTCGCCGCGGCGGCCGCGGGCGCGGGCGCGGGCGCTCTGCCGCCCTCCCTCTCGGGCAGGTGCATCAACGCACGCAGCTGGCCTGGGTCGCGCATCACCGACGGGTTGCCCAATCCGTCGCGCAGCTGCACGCTCACCAGCAGCGGCGTGCCCGCCTCGACCACCTCGCCGTCAATCGGAGTCTCGCCGTCCTCCTCCAGCACAAAGGACGCCACACACGCGTCCGTGGTGGGCGCCCCCGGTGCCACACGCACCATTCGTCGCCGGCTGCCAAGAATCGCCGCCGTCGCCGCCGTTCCCGCCCCGCCGTCGACGTCGCCGTCGCCGCCCGCTGCCAAGCCAACGCAGTAAACCACGAGCACAAAGTCGCCCGAGCGGAGCGGCGTGTAGCGCACCTCGCATCGCGACGCGTCGTGCCACACACACGCCACGCCCTCGACGGCGCCCGCTACCTCGGCAAGCCCACCGTCACCGCCACCGCCACCGCCGTCGCCGTCGCCGTCGCCGTCGTCGTCGTCGTCGTCGTCGCCGTCGTCGCCAGGGTCAGTCGGCCGCGCCACATACAGCCGCACGCCAAACGAGACGCCGGTCGGCTGCGCGGGCGCCGCGTTGCCAAACGCGTCTCGACAGTGGATCCTAATCAGAGCGACGCTGCCCGCCGTGGCGGCGGTCACACCGGGTCCCTCGAGCTCGCACGCCGTGGGGTGGAGCGGCGCGGGAGAGAGCAGTAGCGAGAGCGGCGAGCCAACGAGCGACTTCTCGTCAAGAGTCACGTGCAGCAGCACCGCGCCGCACAGCTCGCCGCGCCACCGCAGCGCGTAGCTGCCGTCGTCGTGGTCGTCGACAATCGAGCGCACGCCGAGCGTACCGCCGCCGCCGCCCGCGCCGCCCTTGGTTGGAGAGAGCTCGCCCTCGCCCGACCTGCCGCGGGGCCGGCCACGCGCCAACAGCGACCCCGACGACGCGCCGCCTCCACCCGCCTTGCCGTCGGCCGGCCGCACCGCCACCTTGAAGCGCGCGCCGCCCCGGACGGCCAGGTTGCCGAAGCGATCCTTCGCCTGGAAGCTCAACCGCCCCTCGACGCCGACGACGCAGCTGAGCGTGCGGCCCTGCGGCATCATCGACGCGCCCGTCGCCACCACGCCGAAGCCCTCGAAGCTCACGTCCGTCGTCTCGGCCGCCGCCGGCCCCGCGACGACCGTCACGTGCACCGGCGAGCCCGGGATGGCCATCGTCTGGTTGTGGCCCGGCAGGTGCGGCTTCGGCACCAGGCCGACGAAGAGCTGGTAGCGGCCCGCGCGCGTCACCTTGATCTTCGCCAGGTGCACGTCGCCGCGCGGCGCCGCATCGACGCCCTGCAGCTCGAAGCCGGTGCCGCCGTGGTTGGCCGCCGCGCCTCCGGCCGCGAGGCCGCCGCGCTTGCGCACGAAGCCCCGCTGCCCCGATTTGCTCGGCGAGACGGCTGCGGCCTGCTGCGTCAGCTGCATCAGCTCCGCCTCGAGTCGGCGCTCCTCGTGCTCGATCGCGAGCATGTCCTGGTCGACGGTGCCGTCCGACAACAGCAGCGTGTGAGCGAACGAGGTGCCGCTGCTGGTCTCGCCCGTCTCCTCGAGCTTGACGGCGAGCTCCTCGACCGCGCTCGGCGCGCCGAGCGCGTCGCAGAACTCGACCTCCAGGAACGACAGCTGGCCGGCCACCGCCTCGTGCCGCTGCTTGCCCACGTTGCCGCGCACGCAGCAGCTGCTGGCGTCGGCGCGGCCCTGCAGCACCTGCACGGTGAATGGGCTGCCGACGATCTGCTGCCCCTGCAGCAGGACCACGATGGTGAACTTGCCCGACACCTTGGACATCCACGCGCACGTGTACGAGCCGTCGTGGTGGTCCGTGATGGTGTGCGTCACGGACGACGGCCCTCTGGCCTGGATGTAATATGTGTCTCCGCCAGTCCTCAGCCGGTTCCCAGCCTCGTCGTAGCTGAAGATGGTGAACTCGGCCGTCGTACGCGCCGAGCCGACGCGTAGACCCTGGCCCTCCGCTCTGCTCTGCAGCGGGCTAGCCACGCCCTTGGGCATCGCGAGCAGCTGCGCCCTGCGCCTCAAATTGCCGTTTCAAAAAGCATACGATAACTTTCGACGCTCTACTCTAGCCCCGGGCATGCAAAATTTCATGTTTGGCCGTTTGGCATCAGCATCACACTCTCAACGCAAACTAAGGCGCGCGGGCATCTGAAGCACACGTGCCCCTACAAAAGCGGAGTCAACGTCTACTCGTCGTCGTCGCTGTAATCCAGCATGCACTCCTCCTCCTCGTCGCAGCCCTCGCCCTGCGCAGCCTTGTTCAGGTCGCGGACCGACGAGACCGCCTCCGATAGCGCGCGGCCGCCGGGCAGGTACCGGCTGATCTGGTGCCGATACTGAGAGACGAAGCCGTAGACCCGGTCGACGAGCCACCGCACGATCGGCAGCCGGAGCACGCCGATGAGCCAGCCGAGTCCTACGCGCTGGTACGCCGCGAAGACCGCCTCCGAGCCCTCGACCACCTTGTCGCCCTCCACCACGTGGAAGTGCGCCATCGCGTCCTCAAAGGAGACGCCGCCGTGGAGGTCGCCCGTGTACGACGGCTCGCGAATGTCGACGAAGCGCAGGCGCTCGCGACCCCTGTCGAACCAGTTCAGCACGGCCTTGTTGGTGAGGCACACCATGCACTGGCCATCGTAGAGGACCTCGATAGGGGCGGTGGCCGCCGCCGCCGCGACGGGAGCTGAGGTGCGCAGCCGCCCGCCGCCAAGAGCGGCGACGGGCAGATAGCGGCCGCCGCCAAGAGCGGCGACGGGCTGATGGCGGCGCTCGAGCGTCGTGCGCGCCGTAGGCGGCGGTGTTAGCAGCAGACCTAGCAGCGCACTCGAGATGAGCGCTTGCGCCATGTTGCGCGTCTCGTGGCAATCACACGCGAGGTGCTGTCTTGGTTCTACCCCCTTGTTGTTCGGCGCGCGTGCAGCTCCCATTGCGTTTGGGCTGTTTGGGCTCGTCTTTGTAATGTGGGCATCTGCTATTCATGTGGAGGGGTTGAAGCACGGTGAGGCAATCTTCTCGGCGACGCCGAGCCCAATGTCGTCGCCGAGCCCAATGTCGTCGCCGAGACCAATGTCGTCGCCGAGACCAATGTCGTCGCCGAGCCCAATGTCGTCGCCGAGCCCAATGTCGTCGCCGAGACCATGTCGTCGCCGAGCCCCAATGTCGTCGCCGAGACCAATGTCGTCGCCGAGACCAATGTCGTCGCCGAGCCCAATGTCGTCGCCGAGCCCAATGTCGTCGCCGAGACCAATGTCGTCGCCGAGCCCCATGTCATCGCCGTGCACAAACGCCTCGCTCGCCACCTTCCCGTGGTGCGACACCACCAAGTCGTTCCTCGCGCGCGCCACGCTGCTTGCCGCCGCGCTGACTCCCGCCGAGCAGCTGACCCAGCTCTCGACCTTCTCGTTCTCGAGCAACCACTCGGGCATGAACCCGGGCGTTCCGCGCCTCCGCCTTCCCGAGTACAACTACCACACTGAGGGTCTTCACGGCGTACGCGACTCGTGCGACTCGCCGTCGACGCTGTGGCCGCAGGTCTCGGGCATGGCCGCCACCTTCAACATCAGCCTGATCCACGAGATGGGCACCCTCATGGGCGCCGGCTTCCGTGCGGCCAACAATGCGAATCGCGGCAAGCCGCTGCCGGACAAGGGCTGCGGCCTCTCGGTCTACGGGCCGACGATGAACATCAACCGCGACCCGCGCTGGGGACGCAACCAGGAGACCGTCTCCGAGGACCCGTACCTGAACGGCGCCTACGCCGCGGCGCTCGTGCGCGGCGTGCAGGGCAACGACCCGCGCTACCTGCAGGTCGCCTTCACTTGCAAGCATTTCACGGCCTACTCCGTCGAGACGGACCGCATGCACGGCTCCGACGCCGTCGTCTCCGACCGCGACATGTCCGAGACCTTCCTTCCCGCCTTCAAGGCGTGCGTGATCGCGGGCTCGGCGCAGCTGATGTGCGCGTACAACGCGATCACGTCGCCCGGCCGCAACGCGACGGGCGCGTGCTACCGGGGCGACCTGATCAACGGGCTGCTGCGCGAGACGTGGGGGTGGGGCGGCTCGATGGTCAGCGACTGCGACGCGGTCAAGGTGCAGGCGTGGCGCCACCCGACCAACGAGCAGGCGGCGGCCGCCGCGATCGAGGCGGGGTGCGACCAGGACTGCGGCGGCTTCTACGGCGAGTGGGGGCTGCAGGCGCTGCAGCGGGGCCTCGTGACGGAGGCGCAGCTCACGACGGCGCTCGCGCGCGTGCTGCTGATGCGCTTCCGCCTCGGCGAGTTCGATCCGCCGTCGGACGTCGCCTACACCAAGATCGGCCGCGGCACGAGCAACTCGTCGGCGGCGGCGGCGTCGGCGCTGCGCGCTGCGCGCGAGAGCATCGTGCTGCTCAACAACTCGGCGGGCGCGCTACCGCTCTGTCCCAAATCTAAGGGGGCGGGGCGGCCGAGCGTCGCCGCGACGGTGTCTGGCGGCGGCGGCGGCGGCGGCGGGTGCGACGGCGACGGCCAGAAGCTCAATGTGGCTCTGCTCGGCCCGTTTGCCGAGCTGACGTCGGAGCTGATGGGCCAGAAGTCCGACTACACCCCTTACACCATCGTCTCGTTCGCCGAGGGGCTGCGCGCGCACACCGACGCGCTGCAGCTCTCCGTCGCCACCGGCTGCGCAGACGTGGCATGCGCCTACGACGAGAGGAACTTCTCCAAGGCGGCGCAGGCGGCGGCGGCCGCCGACGTGACGGTCATCGCACTCGGCATCGATCGGACCGTCGAGGGCGAGGGCCACGATCGCACCAACGTGACGCTGCCGGGCCACCAGCTGCAGCTGCTGCAGAGGGCGGTGGTCGCGGCGGGCGGCGCGTCCAAGGTGGTCGTCGTCCTCGCCAACGGCGGGCCGCTCGCCGTCGACTGGGTCAAGCACCACTGCCCGACGGTGCTGGAGGCCTTCCTTGGCGGCCAGTCGGCGGGCGCCGCCCTCGCCGACGTTCTGCTCGGAGACGTCTCGCCGAGCGGCGTGCTGCCGTTCACAATGTACCCCCAGGCCTTCATCGAGCAGAACGCGATGACCGACTTTCGGATGCGGCCGGCCACTGGGACCACAGGTGGTACCGGTACCGGTCGCACGTACCGCTTCTACGACGGCACGCCGCTGTGGCCGTTTGGCTTCGGGCTGAGCTACACGACGTTTGAATTCGCGTGGAGCGACGGTGCGGCCGCGGTGGTGCATGCCACGACGGCGTCGCTGCTCCCGACGGCGGCGATCCCGGGCGTCTCGCTGTCGCTCCGCCTCACCAACAGCGGCGGCGTCGGCGCGGCCAAGGTGGTCCTCTTCTTCGTCGCGCGCGTCGACGGTGGCGGTGGTGGTGGTGGTGGCGTCGAGGGCGGCGACGGTGGCGACGACGGCGCGCCGCCGCGCAAGACGCTCGTCGCGATCGACAAGGTGTTCCTGCCGCCGCACGCCTCGACGACGGTCGGCGTGGCGAGCGGCGCCGGCGCCGAGCTGGGCTACTGCGCCTTCTGCACGGTCGCGGAAGACGGCAAGACGCGGCGCATCGAGGCCGGCATGTACGAGGTGAGCGTCGGCGACGGTTCGAGCAGCGCGCTCGCGCCGCAGCGGGTGGTGGTGACGGGGAAGGCGGTCGTCTTGCTCTTGTAGGCATCATTTCTCGGCCTTTAAGATCACGTCTTGTTTTGACCTCCCCAGCAAAAGTCGACGGTCCCCTCGGCGGGGCGCTAGTCTGCCGCCACGTAAGCTCGTCGAACCTCCTCGATACCTCGTATATTCTGATCACGTATGCACGCTTGCAGCCGGGGATGCGTCTCATGAAGGTCAGACCACGTCAGCCGCCGACGATCATGGGGGTAAAACCACCTTCATCTCCGATGTTATCCCAGGTGGTTTTAGACAGACTTCGCAAGCGCTCGCGATGCCCGGCGCGCGGGTCCACCCGACGCTGCCGCCGCCGCCGCTCCACTCGCCGCTGCCGCGCTACTCGCTGGCGGCGGTGCGCGAGCTGGAGCTGGCGCTCGAGCGC
>Ga0209713_10001275_pt1 | contig 14916 bp, 11 predicted proteins | sample ArcOceMetagenome_3_FD_187444 | JGI IMG/M metagenome (GOLD analysis project Ga0209713, IMG submission 187444) | Marine eukaryotic phytoplankton communities from Arctic Ocean - Arctic Ocean- Svalbard ARC20M Metagenome (SPAdes) (version 2) | ecosystem: Environmental > Aquatic > Marine > Oceanic...
GAGGGGCGTGCGGCGGTGCTCGATCACGGCGCCGCCCTCGGCACGTGCGGCGAGGCGGAGAGGGACGCTGCGTGCGGCTTCGATGGTCGGATGGTCCTCGCTCTCGAGGCGCAGGCGGAGGCGGGCGAGCTGCTCGCGCTGGGCGGCGGCCTCGAGGCGTGCGGGCTGGCGCTGCTGCGCACGGCGGCGCGCGCCGACCCGCGCTCGCCCACCGCGTTTGCGTCGCACTTCTCGTGCCTGTACCGGCACGGCCGCGACGCGCACGCGGCGGCGCGCCTCGCGGCCTTCGAGCGCGCGCGCGGCGAGGCGCACCCGATGGTGGCGGCGTCGCGCGCCACCCTCGCCAACGCGTCGGCGCCGATGCTGCGCGAGAGGGGGCTCACGCTCAACTCGCAGGCCGCGGCGCTGCGCAAGGGGCTGCCGGCGCTCGCACCGCGCGCGGGCGCGACGCGGCACGAGGCGCAGCACGCGGCCATCGAGGCGCTCGCGCAGGCGGCGGCGCTCGACCCGACCTCGGGCGACGGCGGCGCCATCTGGGACGAGCTCGGCACGGCGTGCTTCTTCGGAGGCGAGCTGGCCGAGGCGAGCCGCGTCTACGCGCGCGGCCTGGGCGTCGCGCCCGACCACCCGAAGCTCCAGAAGGAGGCCGCGCACGCGCGCGCCTACGCCGGCGCCTTCACGCCGCCGCCCGCCACCGCCGAGGCCACGGCCGAGGCGGCGACAACGGCGGCGGCGGTGCGAAGCTTCGACGACGTCGACTTCCGCAACGTCGCGATGCCGCCCGGCGCGTACCAGGAGCGGATGGGCTCGGCCGACGTGCAGCGCGACGCGTCGGCGCTCTTCGGCGACGCGCCGACCGTCTTCGTGAGCCGCTCGCCGCTGATGGCGGCGGCCGAGTGCAAGGCGGCGGTCGAGGCGGCGGAGGCGTGGGCGAGGCGCAGCGGCGGCTGGACGACGTCGCGCCACTACTCGGTGCCGACGACCGACGTGCCGATGACGGCGCTGCCCGAGCTGCTGCCGTGGTTCAACGAGGCGCTGCGCACGCAGCTCTTCCCGGCGCTCTCCTCGCGCTACCCGGCGGCGGCGGCCGACGCGGCGAAGCTGCGCGTGCTCGACGCCTTCCTCGTGCGGTACAACGCCGGCGCGCAGAGCTCGCTGCCGACGCACTCGGACCAGTCGCTGCTCTCGTTCACGATCGCGCTCAACGACCCGGCCGAGTACACCGGCGGCGGCACGTGGTTCGAGAAGCTCGGCCTCGCGGTCGACGCGCCCGCCGCGGGCCACGTCGTCATGTTCCCCGGCAAGCTCGAGCACGCCGGCCACCCGATCTCGCGTGGCACGCGCTACGTGATCGTCCTCTTCTGCGGCTACGACGACAACCTCTCGGGGAAGCCCGAGGGCTGGGTGCTGCGACGATACGACGAGCTGCGGCGGCGGCTGGCGGGCGGCGCGGCCGGCGAGGGCGAGGGCGAAGGAGCAGGCGGGGCGACGACGGCAAAGGAGGAGCTCTAGGGTAGTCGACGATGCACCGTAAGGCCGAGGCCTTACAGGGGCTAAGGGCCGGTAGCGGCAGCGGCAGCGGTAACTTGGCAAGAGAAGTAGACCGTGGCCTCGCCATGCTCAGAACCCTCGCCGCGGCGAGCTCTCGCCCGCTCCAGCGGCTGCCCGCGGGGCTAACCCCGCGCGCTCTGAGCGCGCTCGCCTCGCTCCGCACGCCGCTTTCGCCGTCGACGCTGCCGCCTCCGGCGACCTCGTCAAGATGGCGCGCGCTCTCGGTGAGCGCAGCAGACCTGATGCAGCTGCCGAGTGACGTCGGGCCATTCGCGCTGAACAACATCAGCGACAACTATGGCGCGCGCGCGCAGGCGAAGCGCGTCGGCCGCGGTGTCGGCAACGGGCGCGGCAGGAAGTGCACGCGTGGCCAGAAGGGTCAGCACCAGCGCGCAGGCAACCACGGCCTGCTGACCGAGGAGGGCGGGCAGGCCAAGGTGACGAAGCGCTTCCCGAAGCGCGGTTTCCGGCGGCCCAATCAGCCCGAGTACTGCTACATCAACCTCGACACGTTGCAAGAGAGCGTGCGGAGCGGCCGGCTGGCCGTGCCCGCGGACCGCCCGCTCAACGTCAAGGACTTTGTCGAGGCCAAGCTGATCACGCACCGGATGCGGCACGCGGGGCTCGCGCTGCTCGGCCGGTGCCGGGGCGAGCCGTTCGAGACGCCCGTGCGGATCGAGGCGCAGGAGGCGACGCACGGCGCGATCGCCGCAGTCGAGGCAGCGGGCGGCTCCGTGGAGACGGTCTACTACTCGCGCCTCACGCTGCGCGCGCTGCTCAAGCCCGAGAAGTTTGAGAAGCGGCTGATGCCGCGGCCGGCGCTGCCGCCGCCGCGCACGATGCGCAAGTACATGAGCGAGGAGAAGCGCGGCTACCTGCGCAACCTCGCGCCGGGCGACGTGGTGCGCCCGCAGGAGCACCCCGAGCACGTCGACTTCAGCCTCCGCCGGCCCGACGAGCGCGCGCCGGGGTGGGGCCACCACACAAAGTCGCCGCGGAGGCTCAAGAAGGAGGCGCTCCTCCGGGGGGACAACGAGGCGGCGTGAGAGGCCTGACGACAGAAGACACTCTCGTCGCATTTTGGGGGGGTCGAGAGCGCACTTCTAGGCGCGCACTTGAAGTGCACTTGCGGCTGTCGTGCTCTCTTGATTTTGACTGCATGTTTAGATGAACAGACCCTTCCCACACGCGCCCGCGCGCTCAGCTGCCTTGCGCGTTGGTGGCGGCCTCGCGCAGCAGGCGCAGCAGCGTCTGCCGGTGCATCTTGGTGCCCGCGGCGCCCGCCTCGCCGGTGGCGAGGTACGCGATGACGTCCTGCCCCGAGGGCGCCTGGTTGTGGACGACGCGCATCGGCTGCCTCCCCTCCGCCGAGGTGCGGTGCCTGGCGTGCTCGGCGGCGAGGCGGCGCGCGCGCTCCTTGTCGGCGGCGTGCGGCATCGTCGCGTTGAAGCCCGGCTCGATGAGGCTGTGCCGCCGCATCTCGTGGATGGCGTACCGCCCCGGCCCGGGGGAAGACATCTGGCCAATCGGCACGCCGTCGGACATCGTGCGCTCCGCCGACGAGTTGAAGCCCGTCGACACGTGCGACGTCTTGGGCACATGCGGCGACGTCTCGCCCGGCCGCTGGAAGAACGGCTTCGGCTCGCCGCCGTACCGCTTGACGGTGTGGGCGCCGGGGCCAGGGGTGAACCCCTCGGGCTGGCCGTCGAACGGCAGCCGCGTGAAGCGCCGCTCCGACGTGGCGAACGCCCACGCCGGCGAGCGCCCCGTCGCTTTCGCCGGCTTTCGCAGCGCGGTCTCCTTGAGCGCCTGCCGCCGCTTCATCGTGAAGTCGTCCTCGAGGCTGTAGCCCGCGGGGCCGGGGCCGACGGCGGTGCTGTCGTCGAGCGGCTTGCGCTCGGAGCTGCTCGCGAACGACGCCGACTCCTTGGTGTCGCTCGAAATCCGCTTCCGGCTCCCGAGCGCGCGCCTCGCCTCGGGAACGTAGGGAGAGGCGCCGCCGGCCACCACCCCACCCAGCGAGTTGGTGGTGAACAGCGCGGACGACGCGACGTCGTAAGCGCCCGCACCAGGCGTGTCCGACTTGGTGTAGTCCCAGCGCTGCGGCGCGTTGGTGCCGAAGCTCGAGCTCTCGGCGCGGCCCGGCCACTTGCGCAGCAGCTGCGTGAGTATGCCGCCGTCACACGGCACCTCGGCTCCGTGCACGCCCGGCGCCGGAGTGCGCTCATTGAGCGGCTGTTTCCTGTCGCCAACGGCCGCCTCGCTGCCCCAGCTGGTGTCCGACCGCTGCACCCGCTTCTGCTTGAGGGTGATCACCGGCGAGTAAGCCCCCGGCCCAGGATTGGCCCTGTCGGTGGTGCCGTCCATCGGCAGCTTCTGAAAGCGCGGCTGGGTCGTCGCAAAGGTCTGGATGATGGGCTGCCCGGGCGCGAAGCCGTAGTGTTGCGCGAGCGGGGTGCGCTGTGGGTCGACCCGCATGACCATTTTCGTGAAGCGAAGCGTGAACTCGGTGTTTTTGTAACGTTACAAAAGACCGACCTTTTTTTGCGACGCTGTGCGGAGGCACGGGCACAGCGGTCGCAGTCTTCCCCGACGCCGAGCCGGTGAAAGCGAAACAATCTTGCACGAAAGGGCTTTCTGGGTCGTGGTCGTGGGCAGGAGCCCGGGTTAGCTTTTTGCGCTATGTTTACCTACTAGGTCATTCCCTCTACTAGAACCATGGGGTCGCAGACCGACACAGCGTGGGGGGTCAAACCCTTTGCTGCGCCCGTCTCTGAGTCGATGCCATCATCGTCACTCACACCTTTCGAAGGTGAAACCTACTAGAGACGCCATGGCGGTTTAAAGCCTCAGTTTAACCTCGCTCGTGCGTCGTGCCGCACGCCAGCACAGCGCGTCTCTCGGGTGAGATCAAGGCTCGCACGCTACGTGACATAGCATCGTGAGTAAGGACTTCAAGGTACAATGGAATCGCCCCGGGGTGCCTTTGGCGGATAGGCAGCTGGGCAGATAGAAGTTCGACACCACCGCATGCAGCTGAACTCGCCAGCTCGGCGCTCGCTTTTCTCTACTCGCCAGCTTGACACGCGAACAACCTCGTGGCGACGACGCACTCATGCGCCGGCGCACAGTGAAGAAGCCGACCGTCTTCGACCCGAGCCCCGAGTCGACGTCGTCGGGCGCGCCCAAGTCGGTCGTGCAGCCGCTCTCGCCCTCAGCCTCAGACCAAACCGCCAGTCCCAGCCAGTCATCTTCGTCGTCGGACCTGCCCGTTCTTTCCCCCGGCGACGCGCTCACCGTGTGGTGTGAGGAGAAGAACCCCGCCGGTGATCCGCACGACGTTCCGTACTGCGCCACAGTTCGGGCCAGAACCGCTTCTGGCTACACGATCATCTGGCGGTGCCCCGGCCGTGACTGCGACGGCGTGCCTGACGAGGTCATATTCTCGGAGGACGCCTGGCTCCCGGGCTGGCACGACGATGCGGGTCTTGATCAGGCCCAGGGACGCGCCGAGCCGCCGACCACCTCGATCGAGGATCTGATGCAGACCTGCAAAATCTCCGAGGTGCGCGCCGCCAGCATCACGCCTCGAAGGCATCTCCGAGCTGTGCTGCTGACCGGGCCCGGCCCCGCTCGGCGCGCGACCGCAGGCGCCGAAGCTTTCCGCAGTCTTCTGCACGCTGTGCTACCCGCGCGGGCGAGGCACGTGCGCAGCCTTCGACCTTGACCCAGGCGGCACCTCACCGATTGGGAGCTACATCCCCGTCGACGTCCGACTCTACGAGATGATCGCCGACCAGGCGCTCATGCTCGCCGTCTACCGACCCGTACGTCGCGAGCCGCCTCGCACCCCGCGCGCCCACCTGCCCCCCGTCACGTGCGACGCGCCAACTCTCCTCACCCCAGAGGCAAGCTCGCTCAGCGCGTGTCCGTTGGATCAGCGCGCGCTGATCCCACCCGCTCGCCCGCTCGCGTGGCCACGCGCCCTCGCAGGAGCCGCTGTACGTGCGAATCGACACGCGCGACACGCTGGACGGCGAGTGTGGCGCGACCGAGGTGGCAATTGGGCTGCGCGACTCCGCGGTCCTCTACCTCTCCTTTGGCAGCACCGAGCTCAAGCGCGTCTTCATGCTGCGCGTGCGCGAGATCGCCCACGACGCGTCGGTTGAGCTCGCGCCCGAGCCGATGTCGCAGACGCTGATGAAGCGCCTGGGCCTGGGGCCCCTGACGAAGAGGAAGCGCCAGCAGGGGCCATGACCGTTCAGGGCCTCAGATGATTGTCCGTTCAGCACGGCGTACGATAACAGTCACTCAGAGTCACATACACATGCAACATGAGTTTCCTTGCTGTCTTTGTCTCAGTTTTTTTAGTAGCAACTAGAGCTGCAGAAGAAACCTAGAGCTGCAGACCAGTTCTTTAAATTTTCCGCCTTTTTTTCTCTTCCTTGCGCACCTTTTTTGAATCCAATGGCGACCCGCCGCGCTGACCTCCAGGCTTGCCTCGCGCCCGTCCTACACCAGCTATCCGACGACGAGCGGCAGCAACTCGCCTGTCTGGGACGAGTTGTCGTGAAGCAGTTCCACAAGTGGCACCAGGGACCCGGCAAGGCCCCGGAGGAGGTCCTCGCCTGGCTGCGGGCGTACGCATGGTGGCCAGCAGTGCAGGGTCTTCCGCCGATGCAGGTCGTGGAGGAGCAGCAGCCACAGCAGCAGCCGCAGCAGCCGCAGCACCAGCCGCAGCACCAGCTCAACAAACCGCTGAGCGGGGGCGACTCGGCTGAGCTCGAGACAGGGGGAGAGGAGGAGCGTCGCAGCGTTGCTGCCAACGTGACCACTCTCCCGCTGGAGCCCCTGGCTCGGCCGGCTGCCAAGGTGGTGCCGGTGCAGGGCGTTACCAGTCGCTGGAACACGCCATACAGGAATGAGCCGTTTCAGCCCATGCCACGCAGGTCCAAGACGCCGCCCGCCGGCAGCCTGTCCTCCCGCCTGCCCTTTTGCCCCCCGCCTGTGAGTACGCACGAGGTGCGACCGGCCATCAAGGACCAAATGCGGGACTCTCACCTCGCTCGCGAGGAGGCTTTCCATGCTCGCGAGGAGGCTTTCCATGCAAACGCGCGCAAACCAGTCCGAAAAGAGCGAGAAGAAATCCAGTATCGCTACTTGTGCGAGCTGAAGCGCATTGGAGACGAAAAGCGTCGCAAGGTTGATGCCGCCGTGACTGAGGAGGCGTTGTTTGGGTCCGATAGCGTGATGGAGCCGACGTCGAGTATTATGTAATATATTCACTCTCGAACTATGCACGCATGCGACCACTCGACTCTGTCCCTGTCCTTTTTCTCGCAAACTGCCTCGAGGATCGCGACTGCGCCAAAGAAAACGTCGGCGTTGGTGGCGACGGCGAGCACGAGCGGCGTGTACGCACCGAGCTGCCCCTCGGGCGCCAGCTGCTCCTGCTCGCGCCACCTGCTCGCGCAGCGCGAGCAGCGCTTTGCGCTCCGGCTCGAGCCGGTGCCCTGCTCCTTGGCCAGAGCGTCCTCGTCGTCGGCCGGCGGTGCGGCCGCAGCGGCCGCCTCCTCGGCGGCGTTGCCCTTGCCCTTGTGCCCGTCGGCGGCCGGCGGCGGCGGCGGCGCCTCGGCGGGGCCGGCCTTGGCGGCGGCCTCGGCCTTGCGCGAGAGCTCGAGCTGCGTCTTGGCGAGCGCCTTGTCGCGCTCCTCGATGCCGACGAGCGTCTTGATCGCCACCTGCCCGAGCAGCCGCGCCGCTGTCGACGGTCGCGTCGCCATCGCTCTCGGTGGCAGCGCCACCCTCGGCGGCATCGGCGTCGGCGTCGGCGGCGGTGCGCACTACCGTCGGGAAGGCGCGCGCCGACAGCTGGCGGATCAGCTCGCTGCTCACCTCGACGGGCGCGGGGCACACGGCGTACAGCGACGCGACGGCCTCCTCGGCGGCGCCGAGCCACGTGTCGGCCAGCGCGCAGCACGACCTCCTCGAGCGCGTGGATGAGCGGCCGCGCCGTGTGCGCGGGCAGCGGCGCGGCGGCGGCGCGGCGGCGCAGCCCGACGCCGCTGCGCCACCGCGTGCTCGACCATCGTCAGGTCGGACGCGCGCAGCTGCTCGTCCATCGAGCCGTGCAGCAGCGCCGCGTCGGCGGCGGCCGCCATGTTGAAGCAGCGCGAGCGCCGCCGCGCGCTTGTGCGCCGCGTCGCGCAGCGCCTCGTGCTTGCCGCGGCACACCTCCCACAGCGTCGAGACGAGCGCCTTCGGCAGCAGCTGCTGCGCGTGCCACTTGGCGACGACCTGCTCGGGCGAGGTGACGACCTGCTCGGGCGAGCTTGCGCAAGCGTCGCGCCCTCGACGAGCGCCAGCAGCGACGCCGCGACGCCGCTCACGTGGTCGGCGCCGCGCCCCTGCGGCAGCCACACCTTCTGGTAGCTCTCGAGCGCCGCTCTCTTGACGCTCTCCTCGCGCGACCACACGAGCACGAGCAGCTCCGCCGGGTTGGCGCCGTCGAGCGCGAGCGTGTGCGCCGTCTCGAGCGCGCGGCACGCCTCCTTGACGTCGGACGCCGTCTGCGAGCCGAGCAGCACCGTCACGCCGCCCAGCCGCGCCTGCAGCACCGCCTCGAGCTCGAGCGCCTGCTCGATCAGCTGCAACGCCTTCTCCGTTTCGTTGAGCGGCTTGGGCTCGGCGGGCAGCGCGGCGAAGGCCGCGGGCGACGAGTCGGCCGCGCCCTCCTCGGGCGTCGCCGCCGCCGCACCGGCCTCGCCCGCGCCCTCCTCGCCGTCGACGGGCTCAGCCGCGGGCTGCAGCTCGGGCTCGGTCGCGGGCGTCGGGGGCGGCCAGCATCTAGCGCAGCTTCTCGCGCTGCGGCGTCTCGAGCTGCGGGCGGTTGAGGGACGGCAGCACCGGGTTGAACTCGACGGCGTCCGCGCCCGTATCGGCGCCCTCGAGGGTGGCGAGCTCGGACAGCAGCGCCTTGACATGCGGCACGCCGTCGTGCATCTTGTGCATCAGCTCAGCGAGCGGCGCGGCGAGGTGCTCGTGCGTGAGCAGCTTCTCGAGCAGCGTGCTCATCGTGGCCTCGGCCTGGTTGTAGCGCTCGACCGGCAGCATGATCAGCTTGATCACGATGTCCTTGAGCGCCGCCGTCGCCGCCTTCGGCGGGCTGCTCGAGCACCTTGTGCTCCCGTGTCGGGCACGCCACAGCAACCGCCGACCGCCCGCAGAGCATCCGGAGCTGGACCTGGCTAGTCAGGCACCAGCAACGGACTGTCATTGGTGCGCGAGGCCGACGGGCGTGCCTTGAGAAGTGGTTGGTTGTAATGCAAGACTTCAGCAGAAGTTTTGGAAACTTCCTGCTGCGGCGCAGGTTCAGGCGTGCTGCTCCGTCACAAGTCGGCCTCCGTAGAGCCGCATGGCCTGCCTGGTGTTCGCGTGCCTTCGCAGCCAAGTCCGCGCAGCTAGACAGCGCAAAAACACCCCCTGCAGAGACTACGACCGCGGTCTTCGTGCCCGGCGTGGATCCTCTCGGTGAAGCCCGCTCGCGGTCTCCGTGCCCGGCGTGGTGGAACCTGACACAGCACCACACTACAATAATCAGTGTATCGTGTCGTTTAGGTTCTGTGCTCACGCACACGCACACACACACACACACACACACACACACACACACACGCGCATACACAGACACACACACACAAACACACACATACAGCACGCTCTCAACGCACAACAACACACGCAGGCCACGCTGCAACCGATCACAGCTCACAGCGCCATGATCCGGGCTGTGGCGATGCTGTTGATGATGACGCCGCCTTCCGCTGGCGATGCCGCTGATGATGCCCGTCCGCCCAAAAAGCGCACGGGCAGCGACCGCCGTCGGATGCGGCGCGCTAAGAAAGCGGCAACCGCTGCTTTAGATCAGAGTGACGTGGAGGCGCCGTGTGAGGTGGTGCCGTCTCCGCCTGCGTCGCCGCCCAACGAGATTGAAATTCTGATGGCGCCCGCGACCAGCCTGCCTTCTCCGGGCGCGTCCGGGCGGAAGGCGCTGCCTCCGCGGCCGGAGACCGTTCCGGACCCTGAGGTGGTGGAGTCGCCGGCGGCCGCCGAGTCGCCGGCGGCCGCGGAGGTTCGCCAGGCCGAGGTGGCCGACGTCGTCAAGAAGCAGGGCTGGGGCAAGACGCTCAAGGGCTACTTGACCAGTGTCGTGGTTTGTGGCTGGGGTGAAGATTCAAAGTGTCCATCTCTCGCCTCGCGCCCATAGATGATCAGATGCGAGGGGTGCGAGTCTGCAAGCCGACCGACACACGTGCACGTTTTTCCCACGTGACAGGCGGCCGTCAAGGAGAAAGTGACGCTCAAGAAGAAGATGAAGTCGGAGGCAAGCACCAAGCCAGACTACGACCAGGCTACGTACGACGGCGCCGCATCGGAGGCCTCCCTCGATCGACTCCACAAGAAGGCGGTCCCAGATAAGTGGACCAAGGACAAGTTTGATTGGCAAGTGAAGAAGCGGAAGGCGCCGTCAAATGTTGTCGATTTCAGAGCGCCAAATATCAACGTCAGACCATTCCAGTCGCTGCAGAGCGCGCAGAACTACATTAGCGGCGCCGGCGCTGTGTATTCTGGATCGGCCTCCAACTTTGCCAAGAAGAAGGAGGGGTGGATGGAGGCCGACCACGAGGCTGCGATCCAGAACTCGTACCAGCACTTGCTGAAATTTTGGGACGAGCACCCGGAGCTGAAGTCGTTGAAAATCGTCGACGACGAGAAATCACCGAAGGCAACCCCCGGTGTCTCCCATTGGGCCGGCATCTACAAGGTGACCTTCCACAAGAATGGTGTGCCAGGTGACGGCCGCTCGTATTACGGCCAGTTCGTGCGCAATGCGAGTAGCTACAGCTCGGCGCTCAAGGCGGCCCAAACGAGGTGGCAGGAGCACATCAACAGCTCCCGGACCAAACCCAAGGATATCGGTTTCCACTACTACCTCAGGAAGTATGGCCGTACCAAAAAAGATCTCGACGCGCATTTCACATTCGAGCTCATTGAGACGTGCCGCATTTCCGGCGACGAGGTCTGCACCCAGAAGCATACGGGCCTGACGCGCGTCACCAACCCGAATGCGCCGTGTGCTGCTGAGAAGGTCAACCACATCCGCGGGCTTGACTGGGCAAACACGCGCGAGAAGCAGCTCATTTCCGATGCCGGTGGCATGATGAAGAATCTCGACAACCCCACGACCTTCAACCTCACTCCGGGTGGCCAGGGCGACGCCAAGGTCATGTTTATGAGCATGGTTCTGCGCTCCGAGTTTTGCTTCAAGCGCTTCCTTGCCGTCTTCAACGACTTCAAGGAGAAGAAGGAGCGCATCCCGGTGCGAGCTGACAACAACTACATGTTCCAAGGCGAGAACTACAACATCGGCAAACTGATAAGTAACATTCGCGTTAAAGGCGCCTACGTCTCTGGCTTCCCTCACCACATCGAGCAGCTCACCGACGCAGGGTTTCAGTGGAACCCGCACGACGACGCCCTGCTGAAGTTCATTCGCGCGATCAGCGTCTACAAGCGTGAGCAGGGCGACACATGGAACGGTACCATTCCTTGCATGCAGGGGGGCAAGAAAATCGTCGTCGAGCTCGACGGCAACGATTACAACCTGGGATCCACCTTGTACAATGTTGTGCAGTCGCGCCAGTACCTTGTTCGCGACCCCGAACAAGCGCTATCCCTGCTCGTCGCAGTCGGCTTCAAGTCGACCAAATTGTACAACAATTATTTTGCGGACCCGGACAAGATTTTCTACCACGCTGTCTCCGCCGAGGAGGCAAAGAAGCTGCTCGAGACCGCCACCGACAGCACCGCCAGCCCATCTGCGGCAGGAGGTGACGAGGTCGAGATGATGGATGCCTCACCCACTGAGGCGATCGGTGCAAGCGAGCCCGGCTCATCCGCTGAGCACGCGGCTTTGCCAACCGTGACGCCTCCGCCACCCGGTAACGGTGGCGAGGTTGTCTCCGGAGAAGCAGCCGCGACGCGATTCGCCCGCTCGCGTGGTGGCAAGGCGAGCGAGTCGTGTACGCAGGCGGTCAGCTCGTTGGCGCTCTGATAGACGGCTCGGCCGAGGTCATCCAGCTCAAGGACGTTGCGGCGTCCGCAAGCAGCAGCGCACCCACCAGCTGATGACGACCTGGGAGGAGCTTGATCGAGCGCGAATTAACAGTTACAGGAAAGGTACAGCGGCTCGCCTACATGGAGTCCGCACACAGGATAGGTACCGCGGCTCGCCTACATGGAGTCCGCAGCAGAAAGAGGAGTGCTGGGTTGGTCAGGGAATCTGGACTTGGTATTGGGCTGCTGGAATTGGTCATGGAAGGATGCGGGGAATTACAGCCATGAGAGTACTGAGAGAAGCTCGGCTATCTGAAACCTGGACATGGGCTGGACGCAATTCTGCAGCGATCTGAACTGATCTCTGCTCGTGACGGCGCGTTGTTGAGTGTAATTAGTCATTGGTCCTGGTTCAGCGACCCCAATCGCAGCGCTGCCCTTGTCTCAACCACTCCTCGCCTTCTGGCGCTGGGTGAGAGCGGGGTACCTGTGGCTTGGGTCCGCATCAAGTATCCAAACTAAAAAAGTTTCGCATGGATTATGCGCTCTCCTTGAAGCGATTAGCCCGCGCATCCGCGCGCGGTGAGGTGCTGGTGAGGTACTGGTGAGGTGCTGTTGAGGTGCTGGTGAGGTGCTGTTTCACGATGCACACAATTGGTCTGGTTGCAGATACACACGGATTCCTCGACCCGGTGCTCTGCCCAGTGCTGGCTGCCGCAGGGGTCACGCACATCCTGCACGCCGGTGATATTGCCCTCGGCAAGAAGAAGGTGTCGAACCGGATTACCGCTGTCTCATTGCTCAGTGCGCTCAAGAAGGTTGCGCCAGTGGACGCCGTTCGTGGCAACACGGACGACGGCGAACTACCTCCAACGCTCACCTACTGGGCCGGTGCTCCAGGGAAGTCGATACGATTTGTGGTCCACCATGGCAACCAACCTGATTGGAAGAACGACGATGCAGTCCTGAAGGCGTTGGAGCCAGCGGGCGGCTGGCGCAGGTCTGGCGAAATAATTGTGTACGGCCATTCGCACGAGCCGCGCTTCGTGCACCATGAGTGTGGTGTCGCTTTCCTCAATCCAGGCACAGCAGGAGGATCAACGGAGATCAATCGCTTCGGCAAGACGCATCCTCAACAATGCGCTGTTGTCCGCTGCAGCGACGACGGGGCAGCCTTTGAGGTCAGTGCCATCGACCTGTCCTTGGGGAGGTCTCCAGAGCATGCTCCAGAGGTCCCGCGCAGATGGATGGCAGAAGCGACTACCGCAACGACTGGCGTGGCATCATCTCGCAAACGCAAACGTGGTCGTAGGTCGTAACGTGGTTGCAGCACATGGGGCAAGTAAAAGCGTCGCACATAATCTGTACTCTTTAGGCTTTAGCCTCAAAGCCTCAACTTAATACTAAAAACGTTTCTTAAGCACGGCCAAGCCACCCGCCGCCCTCCTCCTCGTACCCGTCCCCGGCGGCAGTCGCGAGGCAGCTCAGCTTCTGCGCGGCCTTCGCCTGGTCCTTGGGGCTGTGGAGCGCCGCGAGCGCCGTCGGCCCGTAGTCGCGGCCCCACGTGCGCTGCTTGGGCGTGGCGGGGTCGAAGACCTCGAACCACAGCCGCTCCATCGAGTGCGCAAAGTGGATCGAGCCGCCGTTGCACCAGCGCTCCGAGACGTGCAGCCGCAGCAGCACCTCGTACGCCCACTTGGGCGTCGCGCGGATCGTGCGGCCGCCCACCGCAAAGTTGGCGTCCTGCGGCCACGTCAGCGTCTCTTTCAGCGGCCGCGTCTCGGGCGTGTGGTTGAAGAGCCCCGCCTGCACGACGCTCATCCATTGCCACCAAAAGTACCGCCCCTTGTACGCGTCCTTCTCGAGCGTGTACTTGCACAGGCAGTTTTCGCGTGTCGGCACGTGCGGCCGGCCCCAGTGCTGCCGCCAGTTGCGCAGCATCTGGGCGGTCCTCGCCAGCTGCGACGACCAGGGGCAGATGCGCGCGATGCAGTCGTCCTGCGTGAAGATGACCACGTGCGGCAAGTTGTCCCAGAAGTCGAGGACGAACTGCAGGTAGGCGTACGGCTCGCGCGAGCCGCCGGGCGGGTTTGGGTTGAAGCCGTTGGCCCACGCCTTGCCGCCCGTCCTTCCGTAGTTCGGCAGCACGCGGAAGTACGAGAGCGCGTGCTTGCGCGGGCCGGGCGCGCTCGCGGCGCCGCACTCGCAGAACGAGTCGGGGCACGGCTCCCACGGGATGCCGACCCGCTGGCGGTAGCTAGCGCGGAGGTCGCTGGATGTCCCTCCTCCGGCGCTGTCGACGGCCGCGGTCGGCCAGCACGGTTGCGGCTGGTCGCGCATGTACAGGAGCGGCAGCCGCTCGTCGATGAGGTGCGCGGTGCGGAGCGACGCGTTGGCGACGTAGTCGTGCTTGCGGTACAGCGCCACGTCGAAGATGCCCGGCGGCACCGTGCGCAGCCAGTCGAGACGGTAGTCGAAGGACGCGACGACGAGCGTCGCGTTGGTGCGCCACTGCACGCGCGCGGCGGGCACGGGCCACTCGCGCCCGACGCGGTGCATCACGACGACCTTCTTCGTCCGCTGCCGCTGCTCCCCCGGGCCCGTGGCCTTCTTGACCATTTTAGTGGCCGGATCTCGCCACAGGCACTCGGACCACAGCTCGCAGGTGCCCTGCTCCATGTCAAACTGAGCCGCCGTGCACTCGACCTCGCGCGCGCAGAGCTCGCGACACACGCGCTGGTTGCGCGTCATCGTCAGTGGACGACCTGGTCTCAGCTTGACGCCTGCCCTGTTGCACTCGACGCCGACGGTCGTGTCGAAGTCGCCGTCCGCAGCGTGCAGCGCCGCCACGCTCGCGCCCAGCCTGACACCCAGCTCCTTGGGAGGCGGCGACGCGACGCGACGCGGGCTGCTCCTACGCAGCAGCGCGAGTGCGCTCCGATTCAGCGCGAGTGCGCGCTGGCGCGACATCATCGTGCGCAGCCCGTACATCTGCGGTGAGCCGAGGCTGGTAGGACCGGGGTACTGCGCAGTCGGTGGGTCGGCCTGGTTGACGCCGCGGTGGAGCATGGCCGTGTGGAGCTAACGTGCACACTCCTCGCCCGCGAAGTCGTCCAATGTTCGGCATGCATGCGGACGCCGTAGGGGCTAAACCACCAGGTTCGAGGTTTCGGACACTATTGTCTAGTCCAGGTCGGCAACTCGAAGGGGTTTGGGTAGAGCCAACCGGGGATGATGAACCACCACACC
>Ga0209713_10001277_pt1 | contig 14908 bp, 5 predicted proteins | sample ArcOceMetagenome_3_FD_187444 | JGI IMG/M metagenome (GOLD analysis project Ga0209713, IMG submission 187444) | Marine eukaryotic phytoplankton communities from Arctic Ocean - Arctic Ocean- Svalbard ARC20M Metagenome (SPAdes) (version 2) | ecosystem: Environmental > Aquatic > Marine > Oceanic...
CGACTTTGCTCGGCCTGATAGGTGCATCGATGCTCGCCTTCGCCACCACCAGCCTCCTCGGCTACGCGCTCGACGCTCCCAAGACCCGGCTAAAGGCGGCCTTCAACCAGCCGGCCGACGCGGTGCTCGCTTGCCCGTCGACCAAGGCGCCGCTCGTCACCGAGCGCTCGGTGATCGGCACCGTGGAGCGCACCTTCAAGCTCAGCACGGACGAGGGCGTCCGCTACCCGACCAACGCGGTCTACGCCGACCTGCTCCCATCGGCCGGTCGCACCGAGTCCTCGGCGATCAGCACGGAGGAGCTCGTGCAGGAGCTGCGGGACGCGTGGGGCTCGAGAACCAAGACGCAGCTCTTCCGCTCGCCGCTCATCTCCTTCCTGTACGAGCGCGGCTGGCGCGAGGGCTTCAAGAACGCCGGCTTCCCGGGCATCGACGCGGAGTTTGCCGAGGTCGACGAGTTCTTCGGGCCGGCGGCGGGCGGCGTCGTCGTGGACATGTCGTGCGGCTCGGGCCTGATGACGCGCCGCCTCGCCTCCAGCGGCAAGTACGGCCGCGTGCTGGCGCTCGACTACAGCGAGTCGATGCTGGGCGAGACGCGCCGCCGGCTGCGCGAGGAGCAGGTGAAGCCGATGCCCGAGCTGTGCCGCGCCGACGTCGCGTCGCTGCCGCTGCAGGACGGCTCGGTCGACGCGATGCACGCCGGCGCGGCGATGCACTGCTGGCCGCAGCTCGAGGAGGGGCTGCGCGAGATCCGGCGCGCGCTCAAGCCGGGCGGCGTCTTCTTCGCCACCACCTTCTACCAGGGCGCGTACGGCGTGCCGATGCAGGACGATGGCGGCGGCGGCTCCTTCCGCTTCTTTGAGGACGAGGCTGAGCTCGTCGACCTCTTTGTCGGCGCCGCAGCATGGTCAAAGTTCGTCTTGGCGGCGCCATGGCTGGCCGCCACGGGCTTCTCATGCTGCATCTGAAGGCTTGGGGCTGCCCTCCGCACTCGTGAGGAGAGGCCCAGCGTCTCAGACCCCTGCGAGAGGCCGTGTCCTTTCAGCCAGAGGCCGCCCTAGTTGACGATTTCGCTGCGTTTGACCATCCAGGCGCCGGCTTCCCCGCCGAGCTGCTCGACGTGCGGCGCGAGGGGCGCGGCTGCGCCATCATCAAGGCCGGCGTCCCGGCGGCGGCGGCGGCGGCGGCCGACGAGGCGGCGGCGACGGGGGCGGACAGCGTGCCTGCGGAGCTCGAGGCGCCGGCGGAGGCGGTCGCCGTCGAGGTCGTCGACGACGGCGACGCGCTGCCGGCCGACCTCGACTTCATCCCGGGCGACCTCGAGTGAGGCGACCTCGACCGGCCTCGCGGCAGAATGCATGGTACGATCGTGTCGGCAGCACGGAGTTTTATCAAACTGTTTCAAAGCCAAAAAGTACGTTGCACGATCGCGGCCGTGAGATCTTGCCAAGCGTACTGCCCAAAGAAGGAAGGTTTCCAGGCAGGAGGGGCCCTTGGTGCATCGAGGGGAGAGATGCTCTCGCTCTCCTTCCTCGAGCCATTTGGCCTGCCTCGCCCTACGGGCGATGTGCTGGACTCAGTTCACTCGCGTCTCGACGCACTGCACTCGGCGAGGCAGCAGGCGTTGCAGCCGCACAATGTGCCTTCGTCGAAGACGGCCGAGATGATGCAGCAGCTGAGGACGGGGATGCTTGGGGAGACGTCGGGCGATGCGGCGGCTTCGGGCGTCTCGGGAGACGCCATGTCTCGCCTGGACGCGTTGCATCACCGGCGCCTCAACGCAATGGAGTCGCTTGTCGATGCGGAGCACAAGCCCGAGTCGTTCACGAAAGCCTGGGGGGTCTCGGGCGTGCACGGCAAGGCGTACGCAACGAGCTCGGTGCAGGAGCGGGAGGAGGCCATGCAGGAGCAGATGCATGAGGTAGTCTCGCTGCGCAGCGCGCCCAGCGTCCCCCAGTCGAACTCGGGCGAGGTTGACTTCGCCCTTGGCGAGCGGCTGGCGTTTTCCCTCGGGAAGAACCATGCTCAAAACGGAATGAGCGCGACCACCGGCCTGGATGCGCACGTCTTCTGTGGGCTTGCGGCCGCCGCGGGCGTCGACATGTCCACGGAGGCAAACGGGGCCGAAGGGTTCGACGAGCTCGTCTGCAAGGTCTGCAAGCACACCCTGAGCCTTCCCGCGCACTGCAAGGGCTCGACTGCGAAGACGGGCTTTCAGCGCGCGCGCATGGTGTGCGCCGAGACGCCGGTTGACGTGAAGCACTCCCACCTCTCGGACCCAGCGGTCAAGGAGCTCCAGGAGTCGTTCGCTGATCTGCACAAGCTCAAGCAGGGCAGCTGCCACCGCACGCTCAAGTTTGACCGTGACGGCTTCCAGGCGTGCCAGCTGGTCACATCGCTCAACAACGCCAAGATGGTCCTCGATCTGGTGGAGAGCGTTGGCATGATGGCGCAGAGCTCGCCGCTCGAGATGGTGCAGTTTGAGCCGCGCACGCTCGTCACCTTCGACCTCGCGCCCGAAGCTGAGTCCAAGGAGTGCGCTGATCTGGAGCAGCGTCAACCGTCCGAGACCAATCCGATGTTCAAGCAGCTCAAGCTCTCTAAGCAAACGAAGCCTGACTCGGCGTGCGATCTGTACACGGCGTTCCGACGCATCGGCGGCGACGTGAGCCTGCTCACGCCCAAGTGCGTCTCCGTTCAGGAGTCCGAGGGGAAGAACTACATGTGGCGGCCTCTGTCGCCCGAGGTGCAGAGCATCAAGCCCGGGGCTTCGGATGACGAGCAGATCGCGGGCACGATCCCTCAGGCCGCCGACGACGAGGTCGCCGACGACGAGGCGCCAGAGGCCAATGGCGGTGGCAGCGGCGGCGCGGGCGTCAAGGGCGCCGGCGGCGAGGGTGGCATGGGCGGCATGGGCGGCATGGGCAAGGGCTTCAAGGGCAAGGGGGGCTCTGCTGGCGGCGGTGCCGGCGGCATCTCCACGGACGGCGGCGGCGGCGGCGCTGGCTACCGTAGCGACGACGATGAGAGCCCCCACCACCCGAAGAAGCGCAAGTCGCACAAGCACCAGACCAAGGACGAGGAGACCATCAAGAAGGAGGCCGACAGCATCGTTGACGAGATGACGAAGGGTAAGGCCGACGATATCGCCGCAGAGGCCAAGAAGGCCAAGAAGGCCGAGGAGGACCAGACGGCCGAGGAGGAGTCGGCGCCGCGCCGGCGCGTCACGCAGCAGGGCGGGACCACAAAGGCTTCGCGGCACGACATGGAGAAGGAGAAGGCGGCTCCGGCGGTCCACGTCAAGATGGTTGTGCAGGGCTCGTTCGACGACCTCTCCGAGGAGACGCTCATGCACAAGCTCGAGTGCGACATTGCCGCCATCGTCAATGCCTCCTGCGATCACAAGGCCGTGGGCGGATCGCATGACGATCTCCAGGAATGGATTCCCCGTGTCAAGCTGGAGGAAACGACCGAGACGCCGAAGTCGGCCTTTTCCAAGGCGCTCGCTGCGGCATCCAAGACGGAGCAGGTCACGATGGACTTCCTGATCCCGGTCGACTCTCACCAGTCCAAGATGTCCAAGCAGCTGGTAGAGAAGCTCAAGGCTGAGCTCAAGTCGTGCGACCACGTCAAGGAGAAGCTGAAGCACCTGCCCAAGGATTTCTCTTGCCTGTCGGCGGCTGAGGTCGTCGAGCAGGGCGAGTTGATCACCTGCATTATCATCTCCGACCGTCTCGCGCCACTCTCGGCCGCTATCGGCTCGATCGTGAACCACACGTCGGCCCCGATGAAAATCTACATTATCGCGCACTCGGACGATGGTCTGCAGGATGAGCTCATGAACACCCTGCCGATGAAGCCTGGACAGGACATCGAGGTTCTTTCGATGGACAACGTGACCAACCAGCTGCTCACGACGGACTACGACCCGGTGTGGACCTGGGACGAGTACGGCAAGTCGATGGGCACTTCGCACGACGACTGGATGACGGACATGACGCTGCAGCAGGAGATGTGGGACCACGACCCGATGCACTCGTCACCGTTCAACCACCTGCGCTTCTATCTGCCCTACATCCCCTTCCTGCAGGACGTCAAGCGACTGATCTTCCTCGACGATGACGTCATTGTGAGGGACGACATCTCCAAGATGATCGTCGACCTGCCCAAGGGCAAGGTGATGGCGACGCCGTGCGACACGTGGGTGTGGGGCGACTCGTGCTCGCACTTCGATTTCGTGGTACACGCCAAGGACTGGCGGAAGAACTCGGCCGTGATGTATCTCAACCCAGCGTGGCGCTCTTGCGGCACCATGGAGGACTGCCGCATCCCGCAATACGAGGCCTTCATTCAGAAGACGGCCCGCGACATCAACGCAAAGTACCCGCACTACCCACCCGGGTTTGTCTTCGAGGAGGAGCCCGTGTGGAACTTTGGTGTCGTGCTCATCGACTGCCTAGAGTGGAAGCGGCTCAACATCACCGACGTCTATCACGCCTGGCAGACGGCCAACTACGAGACGCACGTGTGGCCCGAGGACTCGCTCTCGTACGGCCTCGGTCTCGCGGGCTACCTGCCGTTTGCGGGCGCCATCATCTGCTGGAACGACGTCCTGCCCTCGACGCCGTTCCGCGACGGTCTCGGCTTCGTCTCGGTCGTCGATCTGCAGGTCAACAACATGAACATCGACGAGTACATTGGTGATGCGATTGTGCTGCACTGGTCGGGCCGCAACAAGCCGTGGGCTGAGCAGCACTTCCTCGAGTACGAGTTCCAGAAGCCGTGGGACGAGACGGTCGACGGGCTTGGGCTGGGCAAGTACATTGTCCACGGCAAGAAGGTCGACCGCAAGAAGGCGATGTTCTTCACGGAGGCACGCTCGGGCTCGGAGTGGTTCATGGACCTGCTGGACCACCACCCCCAGATTTGCGCCACCGGCGACCGCAACAACCCCACGGCCGGCTTCGGCCGCGAGGCGCTGATTCCAGAGCACTACTCGGGCACGGGCTGCGGCTTCCGCTTCCCGACCTGCTCGGTGCGTCTCTCGTGCAACTGGGGCTTCTTCTCCAAGTGGGTGCCGCACTACCACCAGTACTACCACCAGTGGTGCCGCCGCGGCATCGACCTCATCGACGAGGACGTGCATGCGACGCACGGCCAGCGGCTCTGCGAGGCGGCGCGGATTCTGAAGGAGGAGATTGCTCCGCGCAAGAAGCACATGTTCGACACCGTGGGCACGCAGCACATCTGGGAACTCTATGAGACGCACGCCTTCAAGGACGACTCGCCGATTGTGCCGTGCGGTTGCCAGAACCAGCCGGTCCAGATGTTCAAGGTGATGCGCTCGTGGTTTGGCGACACGGCGCAGGTGCGCGAGGATTACCGTGACGCGTCATGGTACAGCGGCAACTTCGACTCGCACATCGACCAGTGCGGCGAGAAGGTCAAGGCCCCGACGGTCGACTGGTCGCAGTACCACGTCGTCGAGTGGGTCCGCAAGGACATCGTCGCTGAGTGCGTCGACATCATCTACTCTGATGACTCCACCGTTGAGTACGTGAACGCCGAGGTCTCGGACATTGGCAATGCGGCCGACAGCTGGCGCAAGGACAAGGGCCCGCATATCCTCAACGTTACCAACATCACGTCGTGCATCACCGAGATCCAGCGGGAGCGCCAGGCGATGAACGGTGTCAAGTTGGCACACCAGGAGAAGCACGGTGGCAACTCGTCGATGTGGATGACGCTCTACTACGAGGAGTGCATTGTTGACCACGTTCCGTGCCTTGAGAGGATCGCGACCTTCCTCGGTGTCGATGCATTCGAGCCGAAGATCAAGCTCGAGTTCGACAAGGCGCTCGCAATGTATGCGCGCAAGGGCAAGGATCGCAAGCATCTCGCCAACAAGATGCGTCGCTACATGCGCGACATGCAGAAGAAGACGTCGACGCTCGATGCTTTCAAGGCTGTCATCGAGGATCCCGAGGCGCACCCGCTCGGCTCTTCGTACTCGGCACACAGCCACGCCCACGCGCTGCCGCTGCACATCTCAGAGCTGGAGCAGGCCAGTCTGCGCGCCGAGAACAAGAAGCTGATCAACATGCTCGCAAGCCGGTCGAAGGTGCTTGAGGAGCTCAAGCAGGACTACGAGGTGGCCACGCTGCTCGCCGACGACCCCTGCGCCAACTGCCAGTCGCAGGTGGGCGACCCTTGCTACTACACCAACTCATATGGCTCCTCGCAGACCAACCTCTTCGCCAAGCGGCAGAAGGCGGCCATGGCAACGCAGCTTCGCGCGGAGCGCGAGAAGCTTGCTCAGCGGCAGCTGGCTCTCGCATCCGCCGATTTTAACTCGTCTTTTGGCACCAAGATGTGGTGCGTTGGCAGCAGCCCGCCTCTCGGGCTGCTGCTTGACAACCCGCAGCCGACGCTCGAGGAGTGTGGCGACGAACACCATGACAAGCGTTTCCACGACCCCACGGGGGGCGGCAACAGCTTCCAGCATCCAGATCTGTTTGATGGCATTGCCAACGTCGATGACTTCACGATGGGGCTGATCGAGATCGGCATGGCCGAACGCACCAAGCCGATCTACTACTTCGTGTGCGACGAGGCGGCGGCGGGCAACGAGATCGGCGAATACCTGATGAAGCTTCCCTCCAAGTACATCGTGCCCGGCTCCAAGCTATGCGAGCCGTTCGACTTCGACGAGTTCGAGGCCGCCAAGGATGAGGTCGACACGCGCCAGCACCCGGTGCTCGCAATGGGCGACGGGCGCACTGACAAGTTCATGCACACCCTGTGGTCAAAGGGCATTTCCAAGCGGATGGTCATCGTCTGGACGACGGTGCGTGACGTCCTTGAGCACCGCGTGCACCATCATCACACCAAGGTCGCCGCCAAGGACAAGCGCTTCATGAAGGTCGCTCTCTCTGAGACCGGTGACGAGATCGCTGAGGAGGACCCACTTGAGGATTGGATTGTCTCGCCCGATGCGCACGAGATGCAGATCGAGAGGTTCTACAACATGAACCCCGACTGGCAGAAGATGTCGATGCGTGACACGTGGGACACCATGATGAACTCGTCGGTCAACGCCGCTCTCTCTGGTGGCATCCACGCCGATGAGCCCGGCGCGGGCGTGTGGTTCCCCGCCGATGCGGCCTACGTCCTTCAGCGGGAGGAGCCATGCCCAATTCCGTCCCCAGCACCCGGCACGGAGGCGGCTGTCGCGACCCACTTCGGGCGCGTCGGCGTCATTGGCTCGCACGCCGACCCAATGGCCACGCTGTGCGTCTTTGCCAAGACGTCGTCGCTTCCGATTGAGTGGGAGTCCTACGGCTCGTCCATGAGCGAGAGGGGCAGCTACATTGCCCACGAGCACATGACGTTCGAGGCCGTCAACACCTCGCTGAACGAGAACATTGTGAGTCGGATGGCCGTCCAGGAGGAGCGCGAGTTTCTGCTGGTGGCTTTTGCGAGTGACCGGATCTATGCCCTCGCTGAGACACTGGGCTGCCTCAGCCCTGGCACGACCGCCAATCCGCAGGAGGCAAAGAAGAAGGACGAGGAGGAGCTCTCGATGGGGGATCAGGCGCTGGAGGACGCAAAGGTGAGGGGTCCCGTCGACCGCCTCGGCAAGCCCATCCTGCCGATTGGCCCGCGGGTGAAGCCACCTTGCCTGATCGAGTACTACGACGAAGACGACGAGGAGAAGGATGGCAGCAAGTGCCACCCGATCTTCGTGCCAGCCGAGCAGCCGCTGTATTACTTCATGCACACGCCAAAGACCGCCGGTTCGGCCGTTTCGGGCTACCTCATGCAGCTGGAGGACAAGTGGCGTGTGCCGGGTGCGGCTCCTTCCGCTGATTTCAACTTTACCGAGTTCATCGACCGGGCGCACGAGGTGGCGCGCCGGCCGCACCCGGTGATCGCCTTCTCTCACTTGCCGCCCCACATTTTCATCTGGAAGATCCGCGGGCTCGGCAACCACACCGAGGAGGGCGTTCCGTACACGCTCTCGCGTCGCCCAGTCATTGTGCTCGGCCTGGTGCGTGACACGCTGACGCAGCGCCTCTCGTACTACGACGACTTCGTCAAGCCGCACCCGAAGCGCCACCTGTACCACCCCGACGTCAAGGCGTATCCCGACATGCTCTCGTGGTGCCGCGCGCCTTCGATGGTCTTCTCGGGCGCGTGGAAGGGCGACTACCCTCAGGAGGTGCAGCTGCGGCCGTTCTATGACTTGATCTTCGGCTCCGGTCTCAACAGCGCCTGGAAGGCGGTCGCTCTCGACGACGCGTGGGAGGAGGCGAGCAAGACCGTCTCGCGGACTGGCGGTCGGATCGGCTTTGTCGGCGCGCAGTCCAACCTGCTGGTGTCGATGTGCGTCTTCTCACGCCTCACTGAGTTCCCCATCCCGTGGGACAAGTCGAATGGCGCCCACACGAACACGCGTTTCGTCGCCGATCGTCCAGCCGACATGGTGAAGTCGTTCAACGACACCACCGCGCGCCAGATCCTGACGCGCGATGCGCGCGAGGCGCTCTTCGTCCAGCTTGTCCAGGCCGACTTCCAGGAGGTCGCTGCGCGCACCGGCTGCATGCCATCGGCGATGGGCGCGCCCATCGATGGCAAGAAGTTCAAGCGCCCGAGGCCGGTGGCTGAGTTCACCAACGCGGACATTGCCGCGCTTAAGGGACCGCCTGTGCCGCTGCCGAAGAAGAAGATCGACGTCGGACGCAAGTTCATGATCATGTCGATGACCGAGTCGGGCGACAGCCACTTCGAGGAGCTCCTGCGCCAGCACCCCCACATCAACACGTGGGGTGAGATGGTCCGTGAGCTGGCGGGCGCCTCGTCGGGATCCGACGACGTCAACGGCTCCGATTATGTCACGGCCTCGTATGCTGCACTCGAGAAGTTCAACAGCATGCCGCAGGGCGACACGACGGACGGCACGGGTGGCACTCCCGGCAACAAGGAGCTCTCGGAATACGAGATGGCCAAGCCGGTGCAGGGCTTCAAATGGTACAACCTGCACGGCGGGCTCGACCTGCTCTGGTACCCGCCCAGGAACGGCACCGAGAAGTTTGGTCCGTACGTGGGATCGCGCACAATGAAGACGATCATCTTCAAGCGCGACAGCTCGATTCGGATGCAGCTCGAGACCTACAAGATGGTTCGTACGATCCGTCGCCTGAAGAAGCTCAACATGACCTGCTGCGAGTTCGTGTGCGAGCCCGACGACGAGGCCTGCCTTGAGAAGGCGCAGGATGATCCGATTGCGCTCGACATCCCCGAGCTCTTCCAGGGCCTGAACAACAACGAGCGCATCTGGAAGGAGTACGAGCGCTGGGCGCTCGAGAACCTGGACCCGTCGAATGTCCTGGTGCTCTCGTACGAGGAGCTGCTCGCCACCCCGCAGGAGACCATGAACAGGGCGTACTCCTTCCTGGGCGTGCCCACATTCCAGATCGACATTACTCGTGCTGCGAACCAGTACGACACTTCCTGCTTGTCCATCCAGATTTCCAATGGCGCCGAGATCAAGCAGGCCATGGAGGGCACGAAGTGGGAGATTGAGATCTCGGACTGTGGCCCGATTCCGCCCTCGCCACCGGCGGGTCCACCTCCCCTGCCGGCGCCTTGGATCGACTGGTACTCTGACCCCAGATACAAGTGGGATCCCAACGCGGAGCCCGACTGGGACACGTCGGCGTCGCCCTCGCCCTCGCCTGGGGCGTCGCCATCGCCGCTGCCGATGTTTGCTTCGCCGGGGCCGAGCCCTGCGGCTAGGCAGTCCACGGAGGACATGAGCGCGTTCGCCGAGGTGAGAGACCTGCTGGCGAAGGCCAAGCTCGACCGCCAACAGGATGTGTCGCACGCCCTCGAGGAGCTCGCCTCGGCGCGCGCGCAGTTTGCCCGCGCAGAGGAGCACCTGTCGTCGGCGCGCAAGAGCGAGGAGACGCTGCGTGCGCGCAGGGCGCAGATGAGAGACGCGCCGAGCAAGCGGCGATGAGCAAGCGCGTGGAGGCAGACACTCGCGCTGTATCACTCATGGTCACTGAGAGAGAGAGACCGACGGGAAGATGGGTGGGGCTCGATTCATTTCGGTTCGAGAAGAGAGTGCGAGAGTGTCTCATTGTGTTTAAGAAGCCAGACTGTGCAACAGCTCTACTTAAGACAGTTAGAACAACACGTACTGTACTGGACTCAAATCCGATCCCTCACAAGACGTACGGAGTACTTTATTCTTTATAAATAAAGTATTGCAGCACGGCTCCATTTGCTTATTACGAAGTGGACCCCGTTGGTTCTCACGCTCGCGCCACCTCCGCCGAGGGCGGGAGCCTCGTCGCGCCAGACGTTACGCTGGCCATGGCGGCGTGGAGGCCCGTGCTGCGAAGGCAGGGGCGGCTGTGCGCCGATGGCAAGGCGGCCATGGCCGATGCGGCGCCCGATTGTGCCACAAATAGAAGAACTCAACGCCTGCACTCTATATAGCAAAATACGCCAAATCAAACAGGCCACGCGTGGCCAAAGCAGAAGGTGTATGTCTTGTACATTATCGCGAGTATTCGCTACTTTGTACTTACTTACTTACTTACTTACTCGGCGAAGCATTGAAACGACAGCTTGTGAGGGGCAACATCACTGTGCGACGAGGAAGACTTGTACAAGATCCGACAGCGACGAAGATCGCACCGCGCGCCAGCATGGCGACGCAAGCGCGTTTCCAGAACGCCATCCTCAACGCGCGCCAGCTCCCGCCCGACCTGCTCACCAACTCACAGAAACTGAAGCTCTACGCGCTGTACAAGCAGACGGAGACGCCCGCGCCACCAGAGGCGCCGCCGAAGACGAACGCGCTCGCTCGCGCCAAATGGGAGGCGTGGAACGACGTGCGCAGCTTGAGTGAGGTGCAGGCGATGGAGAGCTACTACCTGATCATCGAAGGGCTCGTCTCCATGATGGAGTCGGTCGGCTCGCTGCCGATGCCTGCTGAAGAGCCGCCGCCGCCGCCCGCGCCCGCGCCCGCGCCCCCGTCCGCCAAGGCGTCGGCGCGAAAGCCGCCGCCACCCCCGCCGGCGGCGCCGGAGCCGGCCGACGGCGGCGAGCCCAAGGTCGAGTGCACCACATGGTCTACGTCCGCGATGACCGTGGCGCCTGGCGCGAGCGTCGACGTGCCGCTCGACGCGTCGGAGCCGTGCTTGTGCACGTACACCTTCAACACGTCGGACGCCGCCTCGGCCGTCGGCTTCTCGATCGGCGTTGTGGGCGGCGGCGCACCGCTCGTCACGCTGCGGCAGGCGAGCGGCGAGGGCAGCTTCACAGTCGAGAAGGCGGGCCTGCTGCACGCCACGCTCGACAACAGCCAGGCGATGTTCATGCCGCTGACCGTCGCATGCAAGGTGTCGCTCGAGCCGCTCGCGCAGCTGCGCCGACTCGAGGAATACCATCTACGCATGTCGCTACGCGCCGAGCTCGCCGACAATGAGCAGCAGCAGAAGTAACGCCGGCACGGTCCAAAGTGGCCGTCTTGGTGGAGCCACAGCTGGCCACCACGGGCTCCTCAGACTGCATCGGAAGGCTCGGGGCTGCCCTGCTGGCTCGTGCGAAGAGTCCCAGTGGCTCAGATGCCACCGAGAGGCCATGCCTCTGAAGCCAAGGCCACGACTCTGGAGCCAAGGCCCTGCCAATCGGTATCTCACCGATGTCCCGCTGCGTCTGACTGTGCACAGGCGCGCGGCGGAGCGCGAGGCGCAGATCGTCGCCGAGGAGAAGGCGCTCGTCGCCAAGCTGGCGCAGCTGCAGGCGGCGGTGGCGCAGTGCCAGCAGGCGCTCGCGCGCAAGGGGGGCGAGCTCGTGCAGAGCGAGCGGCGCGGCCGCATGGTCCACGTGGCCGTCCTGGCGGGGCCACAGCTGCGTTGGCCACCACCACCACCGGCCTCTCGGGCTGCATTTGAAGGCCACTGGCTGCTTCTCACCCAAGCTGACAGATTCGCCGCGTTCGACCGCCCAGGCGCAAGATGGAGCTCGCGGGCGAGATGGCGTCGGTCAAGATGCAGCTGCGCAAGACGCTGTGGAAGATGCCGCGCAACTGGCTCGACGCGTTGCCCAAGAGCTGAGAGAGCCGAGAGAGCCAAGAGAGCCGAGAGAGCCGAGAGAGCCGAGGAGCTGTGGCAGAGCGGCCGCCCGCCGCCGGCGACGCACGACGCACGCCGCCCGCGCCACCCACAGCCTCTCGGGCTTGTGCGGTGGGCTTTCTTGTGAGCAGAGTCGCGGTGTCCGACGCGCGGCGTACCCTCGTCACGTGGGCCCCACCGGACAGTTGGGCGTGGCTTGAGCGCTCGCTACACTGTAATACTTTACGCTACTACGGTAGCTGATTCAAAGAGAAAGACAGAAACGCGTGCCTTTTGCACCCGGCCGATGGCCTTACCGGGGGAAAACCACCGCAGAAAAGCCCTTCCTCATGCTCATGCTCATAATAAGAATTCCGTGAAACCCTTCTAAAATGCGAGAAGAAAATACAGTACTCTCAAGCTGTCAACAGCGAAAATACTCTCAAGAGCGAGCATTCTTTTGGGCCACGGGCTGGTACCCGCCTCCCGTCGTCCACGTCGAGCTCAGGTGCTCCTCCAGCACCTCCACGGCCGCCGCACACGGCCGGACGAGGCTTGCAACGGCGCGCGAGCCGAGGAAGCCGGTCCACGGCAGAAGCGTCGTGCGCATCAGCATCGCTGTGACGAGGTCGACGATCTCGGCGTGGCTGCCGACCAGGCGAACGTAGACGACGGCGAAGATGGCCGCCATCAGGCCGGTGAAGCCGGCGCAGGTGGCGAGCTGCAGGCTGCGCGGCAGCCCCAGCAGCGTGAGCAAGACGCCCGACACGAGGCAGCCCACGGGGAAGGCGCCGTTGGCGACGCGATCCTGCAGCTGCGCGACCACAAAGTCGGCCGGCCTGTGGAACACGGCGATCAGGCCGAGGGCGGGCGGCAGCAGGAAGCACGGCGCGACCACCCGCGACAGCGGCACCACCGGCACCGCCCGCTTCATCTCCCCCGGTTCCCACCCATCCGCATCGGTCGGCTGCAGCACAAACGCGATCACGATCAGGCCCGAGCCGAGCGTCCCGGCGATGCTCGCGCAGCCGGCCTGCGCCCCGCCGTGCGTGATCGCGCCGATCAGATGCCCCACCAGGAGAGCCGCCAGCAGGGCGCGCTTCCAGCTCGACAGGTGCAAGACGGCCGTCCGGAGCGCGGCACGCCCGCTCGGGCTGAAGGGCGGCGGCGGCGGCGGCTGCCTCTCCGTGGGCGGCGGTGGTGGCTGCCTCTCCGTCTCCGTCGGAGCGGACGCGTGAGACTCGGCGTGTGCCACCACCTGGTGCACCTGGTGGGCTCTCGAGAGCGAGCCCACCAGCTCGAGAGCGAGGTCGGCGGCCCGCAGCCGCCGCTCGAGCTCGCTCAGCCGCCGCTCGTGGTCGCGGACGGCGTTGATCGTGACGAACTGCAGGCACGAGTGGTCCAGGAGGAACACCTCGGTCGCGTCGGCGTCGTCCGGCCGCAGCCGCACGCTGGCGCGCTGCCGGCAGTGGACCGCGAGCGCGTCGGGGACCTCCTGCGCGATCAGGCCGACGTACTCCTTGGCCGGGTCGTCGGTCACGCCGTCCTTGTACCGGAAGATCTTGGGTTGCAGCTGCGCCAGCTCGCCCGCGCCGAGGTCAAAGGTGGCGACGACGTCCTTGAGGCGCGCGTCGCTCATCACCGTCCACTGCGACGAGCCGCCCGCCTTGAGCGTCTCGCCGTGTGCAACGAGCGTCTCCGTCACGTCGAGGCGGCCGACGGCGACCGACGGCGGATCGTCGAGGCGCGTGGCGGCGGCGGCGGCGGCGGCGGCGGCGGCGGCGGCGGCGGCGGCGGCGGCGGCGGCGGCGGCGGTGGCGGTGGCAGGGGCGGGCATGCTCTCGCCGCACGAGTGGCACATCATCGGCGCGCCACCGCTCTCGGCGCACGGCTCGCCACGGGCGGAGACGTCGGTGGAGGACGACGGCAGCGACTCGGCCGAGTCGCCAGAAGTCGCTGCGCATGACCACGGAGCAGTCGAGGCCATGGCCGCGAGCGGCGACCCGTCGCCGTCGCCGCCAAACAGCCGGTACACGTCGTCGAGCGTGACCATGCGATTCTCCCCGGCCGGGCCGGTCTCTCTCTGCCGCGCCTGGTCCGGCACGCCTCGCGACCGCTTGGCGCTGCTGCCCGCGGTCCACGCCAGGTGAACGCGGCACGTCTTCGACTTGGGAAGCTCGAAGCAGCTGATCGGGCACAGGCTCTTTGAGCCCGCGCACGACCGGAGCGCCAGCCCCTCCTCTGGGAGGCGCTGGAGAGTGCCCGGCGGCAGCACGCTCTCACAGTGCCGCGCAGTGGCCTCGTCGAGGAAGACCAGCACCTGCGTGTCGCCCACGAGCTTCAGCGGGCGCACGCCGTCGGCCGTGCCGGCTGGGTGGCTCCACGTGACGTAGAAGTTCCTGGCGCCGTGGAAGACGCCCACCGGCTTCGGGAGCAGACGGCAGCGCGCGGCTGGCACCACGAGGCCGCCAGCGTAGTTCTCGACGCACGAGTTGCACATGCGCTTGGACGAGCCCTCGTCCGTCTGGCACCCCAGGTGGAGGAGCTGTCCGGCGTGACAGAGCGGCATGGCTGATCTGCGCCGCTGTGTGTTGGTGTTGAGCGCACGCCGTCAACACCAGCGTCCAACTGTGTTACCGGAGGATGCGTCGTCCATCGTCGTCCTGCTTGCTGCGAAATTGATTGGCTGATCCAGTCTGTGGACTTTGGCTCTCCCGGGCGAAGGCAAATCAATTATCTAGAGTACGTGAAGTGCTTGACCTATGTTTTTTCCCTCTAGG
>Ga0209713_10001279_pt1 | contig 14896 bp, 9 predicted proteins | sample ArcOceMetagenome_3_FD_187444 | JGI IMG/M metagenome (GOLD analysis project Ga0209713, IMG submission 187444) | Marine eukaryotic phytoplankton communities from Arctic Ocean - Arctic Ocean- Svalbard ARC20M Metagenome (SPAdes) (version 2) | ecosystem: Environmental > Aquatic > Marine > Oceanic...
CCCAAGCTGCTCTCACTCTAGATGTAGTTAGAGTGGTATCCATAAACATAGGGTGGTCGTAATCAAATCCCCAGTCTGTGATTCCTATCAATACGTTTTTTCCTGTGAAAGCTTGTGCTAAACCTGTTCCAGCCCAAACGCTATCTGCTCTCACATCTGATGTCATTTTATTGTTGTGAGAGTAAATTCTTTCTGCAACCTGAATCTGTAATACGTTTTGAAAATTATTAATCTCTGCCAAGTTTTTCAAAGGAATTTTAATCGTAACAATATTCCCTACTTGGCTACCTATAAACGCCTTGTCATTTAGGTTGTTTACACTAAACCCATTAGTCACTTTCCCTATTGTAGACAAACACAGTTCTCCGTGAACCTTATAAATTGGAAGTAATGGGTTGCCCTTTTTTATTTGAATGTTTGTCTTTTCTTTGGATTGAAAAACAATGCGGTCAATGTTTTCTTGCGATTCGCTATTGATTCTAATCTGTGAAAAAGAAAGGACTGTTGCCAATAAGAATAAAAAAGTAAGTATTGATTTCATTTATTTGGTTTTGAAATACTAAATTACAACTTTCAACTTAACTTTTACTAATTAGCTTTAAATACTCATTTTTCTTACCTTTATTATTAATATAATATCAAATAAACCAATGAAGAAAACAGCATTAATTACGGGAGCAAGTGGAGGAATTGGGAAAGAATTTGCAATTCTTCATGCAGAGCAAGGAGGGGATTTAATTTTAGTTGCAAGAAGTGGAGATAAATTGAATGCACTAAAAGAAGAATTGGAAAAAAAACACGGAATAAAAGCCGAAGTAATTGTGAAAGATTTGGGTAAACCTAATGCTGCAAAAGAATTATACGAATCAGTAAAATCTTCAGGGCTAGAGGTTGATTATTTGATTAATAATGCTGGTTTTGGAGGTATAGGAAATTTCCACGAAAAAGACATCCAAGAAGACTTGGCTATGATTCGATTAAATGTAGAGGTTTTAACGGAGCTGACTCATTATTTCTTGCAATATTTTACAGTAAAAAATGCTGGGAAAATATTGAATGTATCGTCCACTGCAAGTTTATTGCCAGGGCCTTTACAGGCAGTATATTTTGCCACAAAAGCCTTTGTTACCTCATTTTCTAATGCTATTTCAGAAGAATTAAAAGGAACTGGTGTTACTGTAACCAACCTTATGCCAGGAGCAACCGAAACAGATTTTGGAAAAGTATCTGGAATGGACAAAACAGTAATGTTTGACAAAACAGCAAGCCCAAGAAAAGTCGCTCAAGACGGATATAATGGAATGCTAAAAGGAAAACTAGATGTAATTTCTGGGTTGACTTTTAGTCAAAAAGTGATGAATATGATACTTCCTTTTTTACCTAAGAAATTAGTTCTAAAACAAGTAAAACAAATGCAAACAACTAAGTAAACGCTATGAAATACCACAGAATAAACAAAGATTTATACGTTCACCAAAGAAGTGAATTTACGAAACAAATGAAACCAGGATCAATTGCTATTTTTAATAGTAATGACATTTTTGGAACTTCGGCAGATAGCACTGTTCCATTTGTTCAACACAGAGATATATTAGCTTTGTCTGGTGTGGACCAAGAAGAAAGTATCTTGGTTTTGTTTCCTGATTGTAAAACAGGAAAGCACAAAGAAATCTTGTTTTTGAAAGAAACTTCTGAAAAAATTAAAATTTGGGAAGGAGAAAAATTAACGAAAGAAACTGCTTTTGAAACTTCGGGAATTAGAACTGTTTATTGGTTACCACAATTCAAATCTATTCTTAAAGCATTAGTTTCTGAAGCAGAAAATATCTACATCAATAAAAACATGCACACACGTGCCAATACAGAAATGGAAACGCGTGAAGACCGTTTTATTTCTTGGATGATGAACGAATATCCTGCTTTCAACTACTTGCAGTCGGCTCCAATCATGCACAAAGTACGTGCAGTAAAACAACCGATAGAAATTAGCTTGATGCAACAAGCTTGCGACATTACCGAAAAGGGTTTTAGAAGGATTCTTCCTTTTATAAAACCAGGTGTAATGGAATATAACATTGAAGCTGAGTTGATGCACGAGTTTTTAAATAACCGTTCTCAAGGTTTTTCTTATACGCCAATTATTGGCTCGGGGTATAACGCTTGTGTATTGCATTACATTGAAAATAATGCCGAGTGCAAAGATGGAGATGTTATCTTGATGGATTTTGGTGCAGAATACGGAAATTACTCAAGTGATATGACAAGATGTGTTCCTGTAAACGGGAAATTTACTGAAAGACAAAAAGCGGTTTACAACTCGGTTCTTCACGTAAAAAAAGAATGTGAAAAATTATTAACTCCTGGAGTATTATTAAGTGAATACCACACGCAAGTTGGAAAATTGATGGAAGAGCAATTGCTTAAATTGAAATTAATTGACCAAACGGATATTAAAAACCAAGACCCAGATTGGCCAGCTTACAAAAAATATTTCATGCATGGAACTTCTCACTTCATAGGTTTAGATACACATGATGTCGGAGCTTGGCACGAGCCAATTCAAGTAGGAAATGCATTTACAATTGAACCAGGAATTTATATCCCAAAAGAAAGTTTAGGAATAAGATTAGAAGATGATTATATCATTCAAAAATCTAGTTTGCCTTTAAACTTAATGAAGAACATTCCTTTGGAAGCTGAAGAGATTGAAGATTTAATGAACTCTTAAGAGGCGTTAGATTATAGAATTTAGGTGTTAGACTGAAGGGTAAAGTGAAATTCACTTTACCCTTTTTTGTTTATATTTATAAAAGTCTAAAAATCTTTTATCTAACATCTATAATCTCAAAGTATGGCTCAACATAACGAAACAGGAAAAGAAGGGGAAGAAATGGCTGCTTTGTTTTTAATTAAGAACGGTTATAGAATCTTAGCTCGTAATTTTAGGTATAAAAAATCGGAGATTGATGTTATAGCTCAAAAGGACAAAACAATTGTTTTTGCTGAGGTGAAAACTAGAACAACTTCCTTTTTTCAAGAACCAGAATTATCGGTAACACGATCAAAACAAAAGCAGATCACTTTGGGTGCCAATTATTATGTTCAAGAAAATGACATTAACCTAGATATCCGTTTTGATATTATTGCCATTACTCTTTCTCCCTTTAACCTAAATCACATTGAGGATGCTTTTTATCCTCTGCTTTAATATTCATAAATCATTGCTGAGTATCTGTCTCCTTTAAAACTACAATGATGTCAAGCTCAGGGTTTGGATTAGCAGGAATTCGAATCAGTACAAATTTGCGGGCTGAGTTTTCGCAAGAGCGAAAGTATCGAAGCCCAACTTATTAAATACTAACTGTAATATTCTCGGCTAGATCCTGAATCAAGTTCAGGATGACAGATGAAATAAAAAACTAAACCAGTCCTTTCAACTTCTCTTCTAGAATAGCAATCTTTTGCTCTGCATCTTGTTGCTTTGCTTTTTCATTTGCTACAACTTGCTCTGGTGCTCCAGCTACAAATCTTTCGTTACTTAACTTTTTCATTACCGTATTCAAGAAGCCTTGTGTGTATTTAAGCTCTTCTTCCAGTTTTGCTTTTTCAGCTTCTACATCAATTGTGTCTCCAAAAGGAATGTAATATTCGTTTCCTTTTACAATAAAAGAAAAGGCGTTTTCTTGTTTCTCAGTTGCAAAATCAAAACTAGAAACATTCCCCATTTTCTGGATTACCGAATCAAAAGTAGAAGAGTATTTTTCTCCTTTTTTAACCAATAGCTCTATGGCATTTTTCTGTGCCAAGTTGTTTTCTTTTCTGATAGTACGAATCCCAGAAATTACCTCAGCAGCAACATCAAATTCGGAAAGTAGATTTTCGTCTGTTTTTGTGATTTCTGGCCATTTTTCGTAATTAATCGTCTCATTTTCTCCTTTTTTTGTCAATAAATGCCAAATTTCTTCCGAAATAAAAGGAGTAAAAGGATGCATAACCACCAATACTTTTTCGAATAACTGAATCAATTTATCGTAAGTAGTTTTATCTATTGGTTGCTGATAAGCTGGTTTTACCATTTCTAATAACCATCCGCAAAAATCATCATATACCAATTTGTAGGTACTCATCAATGCTTCCGAAATACGGAATTTATCGTATGATCCGTTTATCTCTTCTAGAGTTTTGTTTAGTTTGTTTTCAAACCAATCCAAAGCAATTTTACTTGATTCTGGTTGTCTAATTTCTGCAACTTCCCACATGTTGGTAAGCTTAAATGCATTCCAAATTTTGGTGGTAAAGTTCCTTCCTGTTTCACACAAAGCTTCTTCAAACGGTAAATCATTCCCTGCAGGAGAACTCAATAACATTCCAACTCTTACTCCATCTGCTCCGTATTTGTGAATCAGTTCAATTGGATCTGGTGAGTTTCCTAAAGATTTACTCATCTTTCTTCCCTGCTGATCTCTTACAATTCCTGTGTAATAAACATTCTTGAATGGTAATTCTCCTTTGTATTCGTATCCAGCAATAATCATTCTTGCTACCCAGAAAAACATAATTTCTGGAGCTGTTACCAAATCATTGGTTGGATAGTAATAATTTATTTCTTCGTTATCAGGATTATTGATTCCGTCAAACACACTGATTGGCCATAGCCATGAGCTAAACCAAGTGTCGAGCGCATCACTTTCTTGCCTTAAATCGGCAGTTGTCAAAGAAGTATTTCCTGTTTTTTCTTGTGCTAACGGAAGTGCTTTTTCAATCGTTTCTGCAACCACAAAATCTTCCATTCCATCTCCATAGAAGTAGGCTGGGATTTGGTGACCCCACCATAATTGACGAGAAATATTCCAGTCTCTCACATTCTCCATCCAGTTGCGGTAAGAGTTTTTGAACTTAGCTGGGTGAAACTGGATATCGTCATTCATTACGTGATCCAAAGCTGGCTTAGCCAATCTTTCCATGCTCAAAAACCATTGAACCGATACTTTAGGCTCAATTACAGCTTTCGTTCTTTCGCTAGTCCCAACTTTATGTGTGTGTTTTTCTATTTTCTCTAAAGAACCGTTTTCTTTTAGTTCTTTTACAATCTCTTCTCTTACAACAAACCTGTCTTTCCCTTCGTAATGCATTCCGAAAGAATTAAGCGAAGCGTCATCATTAAAAATGTCAATCACTTCAAGCTTGTGCTTGTCTCCTATCAGCTTATCGTTTTGATCGTGAGCAGGAGTAATTTTAAGACAACCCGTCCCAAATTCAATGTCTACGTATTCGTCTTCAATTATTGGAATTGCTCTTCCTACAATTGGTACAATTGCTTTCTTCCCTTTAAGTTGAGAAAAACGTGGGTCATTTGGATTAATACAAATTGCTGTATCTCCAAAAATAGTTTCTGGACGTGTAGTTGCAATACTCAAAGTATCTTCCGACCCTTCTATTTTATAGTTTAAATAGTATAATTTCCCTTCTTCTTCTACATGAATTACTTCCTCATCCGATAATGTTGTTTGTGCAGAAGGATCCCAGTTTACCATTCGGTAACCTCTGTAAATCAATTCTTTCTCGTGTAAATCAACAAATGTTTTGGTAACAGATTCTGATAAATCATCATCCATAGTAAACTTTGTTCTGTCCCAATCGCAAGAAGCGCCAAGCTTTTTCAATTGATCCAAAATGATTCCTCCGTGTTTGTGAGTCCATTCCCAAGCGTGAACCAAAAATTCATCTCTAGTCAGGTCATTTTTATCAATTCCTTCTTCTTTTAGTTTAGCTACAACCTTTGCTTCGGTCGCAATAGATGCGTGATCGGTTCCCGGTACCCAACAAGCATTTTTTCCTAGCAAACGAGCTCTACGTACCAATACATCTTGAATTGTATTGTTCAGCATATGACCCATGTGCAAAACTCCTGTAACGTTTGGTGGAGGAATTACAATGGTGTAGGCTTGTCTGTCATCAGGAGTAGATTTAAAATGTTCGTTTTTAAGCCAATTGGCATACCATTTATCTTCTACTTCTTGTGAATTATATTTTGCTGGAATTTCCATGTATTATCTTTAATTAAGTTACAAAATTAAGGAAATTTTTGGTGTTTGTATTAGTTAACACGCTATTTTAATAAAGTCCTCTTTCGAGACATTTTGTTTCGAAAATGGAACAAAATATTTACGGCTCAGGTTCGCACGAATTTGCGAGCCGATGGTTTCCTTTTAGGAAAAATGACTTGAAGCTCAACTTATAAAATACAAAGTGAAATTCACTCGATTTGTCATTTCAGACCAGAGTCGGGAATGACAAATGAATAAAAACTTAGAGCTAATTACTTACGAATAAAGATTAATCACATAATGCCCAACAAAACTATGTCGCTCAAAAGAAAGAATCCAAAAGTGTAAATTCCCTTCTTTATCCAGGTGCATTAAAGGTCCGTCAATTCCAACGTCATGACTGTCTAACCAATTATTATTTTCATCCATTAATAAGCCATAATAAGGGCTTTCTAAGTGGTTAGAGTTTTGCAAAAGAGCATAGTTGGAATAGAAAGAATAGTTTCCAATTCCCATTGGCATTTGATAACCGCTTTTAGAGTTTTCTACTGTTAAAACGGGAAGTGTAGATAAATCAATTCCTCCAACTACAAATACTGTGGTGTCTTTATCTGTTTCAAACCTCAGCACCAATTCCGATAAGGAATCTTTGTTTGTGTTGTTGCTTTTTATCTTGTTTAGCTCTACTTTTTTCAAGTTTGCTAACCTATGAAGTTTTGTTTTTCTAGGGTCGGATTGATTGTAACATCCCGGAGCTGAAAAAGTAGCGTAAACCGTGCTGTCTGTCAAAAAATCATCAATAGAATAGATGTCTTTTGGAAACAAAATGTTCATCTTCTTCTTCTTTCTTTCTCCTATTTCTGGGTAGTATTCATTGTCATGGTTCTCAAAAACAACTTCTTTCCCATTCGTTTTTTCTCTTAAAACTTCTAGGTTTGTTTTTTCACTTCCAGGAAAAATCCATTCCTCCAAAGAAGGTCTAAATTCTTCGTAGGCTAATCCGTTTTTCTCTTCGAATAATTGCGCATATAATTCCTTATTAAAATCAAACCATCCGTGATAAACTGGTTTGCTTTTTCCATCTTCAACTGTGTAAAAAATCAATTCCCACAAATAAGCGTTAATGCAGTTTCTTGCTACATCTATTCGTGTGATTTTTTGAGACTCTAGGTTTTTTCCCTTTGTCTCAAATTGACCTTCTTTAAAGTTAACTTGCATTCTATTCCACTCTTGGTTTACAATTCCAATTTTAGTTAAGTAACTGTCTTTTTTAACATAAGTAGGGACGGAAGGAATGAATTTTTTCAACTCTAAATCTGTCAGCACAATCGTGTCTGTATTCTTATTGTTAGGAAAAATGACCATGTCGTATCCTAAGTTGTTTTTTGTAAAACTAATTTTAGAATGAGAGAAGGTTCCATCTAAGCTACTTCGTATAGAAATATCTGGATTGTCTGGATATTGGGCATCCGTTAGCTCCGAAATAGAGTCTACCCAAAAAATCGTTTTTTCAATCGCTGGAGAGCTACTCGAAAAAGAAACTTTTTCCGTATTTCCTCCGCACCCAAAAGCAAAAATGGCTACTGTTAAAGTAGCCATTGTGTATTTTATCTGTTTCATTAATTACAAATTAAATGCTGATTTTACTTTATCAACATAATCTAGTTTTTCCCAAGTAAAAGTCTCTACTTCTTGAGATATCGTTTCGCCATTTGGTGAAGTAAACGTTACTGTTTTTACTTCTGGAGTTCTTCCCATGTGACCGTAGGCAGCAGTTTCAGAATAAATAGGAGTTCTTAATTTTAATCTTTGTTCGATAAAATAAGGTCTCATATCAAATAACGCTTCTACTTTTTTAGAGATTTCTCCATCTGTCAAGTCAACATTAGAAGTTCCGTAAGTTTCTACGTTAATACTAGTTGGTTTTGCAACTCCAATTGCATAAGAAACTTGTACTAACACTTCTTTACAAAGTCCTGCAGCAACTAAGTTTTTTGCAATGTGACGAGTAGCATAGGCTCCTGATCTATCTACTTTAGAGGGGTCTTTTCCAGAAAAAGCACCACCTCCGTGAGCTCCTTTTCCTCCATAGGTATCTACAATGATTTTTCTTCCTGTTAATCCTGTATCTCCGTGAGGACCTCCAATTACGAAAGTTCCTGTTGGGTTAATGTGGTAAGTAATTTCATCTGTAAACAAAGCTTGAATGTTTGCTGGCAATTTAGCAATTACTCTTGGGATTAAGATATTTACGATATCAGCATTAATCTTTACTAACATTTTATCGTCATCTGCTTTTTTGTTTCCTGTCTTTACAAAATCATCATGCTGTGTAGAAACTACAATCGCATCAATTCTTTGCGGTACATTATCGTCAGAATATTCAATTGTTACCTGAGATTTTGCATCTGGCCTTAAATATGTAATCTCTTTTTCTTCTCTTCTCAACAAAGCTAATTCGATAAGTAACCTATGAGAAAGTTCTAAGGCTAAAGGCATGTAGTTTTCAGTTTCGTCAGTTGCGTAACCAAACATCATCCCTTGATCTCCTGCTCCTTGCTCTTCTTTATTTGCTTTATCTACTCCTTGGTTAATGTCTTCTGATTGCTCATGAATTGCAGAAAATACTCCACAAGAGTTTCCGTCAAACATATATTCACTTTTCGTATAACCAATTTTGTTGATTACATCTCTCGCAATTTTTTGAACGTCTAAGTATGTTGTTGTTTTTACTTCTCCTGCTAGCACCACTTGCCCTGTTGTTACAAGAGTTTCGCAAGCAACTTTTGAGTCTGGGTCAAAAGCCAAAAAGTTGTCAATTATTGCATCCGATACTTGATCAGCTACTTTATCTGGGTGTCCTTCTGAAACAGATTCTGAAGTAAATAAATATGACATAGTTTTCTTTAATTTTAAAAGTAATTAGCGAAAATATCATTTTCTATAGTAATTAGCAATATTTAAGGCACATTTGAGCAGGATAAAAATTATTTTATCAACTTAGCATACAAATCCCAAAGAACAACTCCATTTGAAACCGAAATGTTAAGCGAATGCTTTGTCCCAATTTGAGGTATTTCTATTACTCCTGTGCTTTTATCAATTACTTCTTGTTGAACTCCCTGCACTTCATTTCCAAAAATTACAGCTGTTCTTGTTCCTTTTTTCGGTTCAAAATCATTGAGCATAATTGCATCTGATGTTTGCTCTATGGAATAAATTTCTACCCTTTCATTTAATAATTCATCCATCAATCCAAAAATATCTTCTCTGTGTTCCCAAGCTACAGATTTAGAAGCGCCCAAAGCTGTTTTTTGAATTTCTCTGTGTGGCGGTTGAGCAGTGTAGCCGCACAAATACACTTTTTCAATTCTAAAAGCATCTCCTGTTCTGAATACAGAACCAATATTAGCAAGACTTCGGATATTGTCTAAAATTACAATTAAAGGCGTTTTTTTCTCCGCTTTAAACTCTTCGACTGTCAGTCTTTCTAGTTCGTTATTTAATGTTTTTTTATTCATTTTTTTATGCTTTTAATTTCTGCTGACTTAGAAAAAGTTTAGAATTTGTTATTGGGTGCTTGAAATTTAATCTCGCTATTTCAAACAATTAATCATTGCTTCAGCTTTTAGTAATGTTTCCTCATATTCATCTTCGAGATTAGCTTTACTTGTGATTGCTCCACCTACCATAAAAGATAAGTTTTTGTTCGTTTCGTTGTACAACAAAGTTCGGATAATTACATTGAAATCAAAATCACCATCTGGAGTGAAATAACCAACGGACCCAGAGTAAACTCCTCTTTTTGTAGTCTCTAATTCTTCAATTATTTTCATTGCCTCAACTTTAGGAGCTCCTGTCATAGATCCCATTGGGAAAGTGGTTCGCAATACTTCAACTGGATGTGTGTTTTCTTTCACCTCAGAAGTGACTGTAGAAATCATTTGGTGTACTGTTTCAAACGTGTAAACCTTGCAAAGCTCCTCTACTTTTACAGAGCCTTTTTTTGCAGTTTTGGATAAGTCGTTTCTCACCAAATCTACAATCATTATGTTCTCACTTCGTTCCTTTTCATTTACTGATAATTCCTCTCTTGTCGCTTCGTCTTCTTCGTCTGTTTTTCCTCGTTTTGCCGTTCCTTTTATCGGTTGAGTCTTTAGCTTACTTCCTTCTTTTTTAATGTATCTCTCTGGACTAGCAGATAAAATATATTGAGTTTTATTTTTATAAAAAGCTGAGAAAGGAGCGTTTGTCAATTCATTCAATTTTAAATAAGTTTCAAAGGGATTTATCTCAACATTATTAGCATAAAACTCATGGCAAAAGTTCATTTCATAAATATCTCCTTGCTGAATGTGTTCTTTAATTGCCTCAAATCTTTGCCCGTAATTATCTTTACTCATTCTTTGAGAAAAGGTTGTTTTTTGCTGCATTTTACCCTTATTTGATTTTTTTTTACTCAAAAAAGAAAGAAATTCCTCTTTTTCGTCAGTTGTATGAAAATGTAAAACAGTAGAGTCGAGAGAGATTTCTAATACAAACTGAGGAACAAAAAAATGAGCCAAAGGAAAATTTATTTCATCCTTATTGTTGGAACTTAAACTGGGCTCTACTTCGTTTTTTAGGTCGTAACTCAAATAACCAAACACCCAATCTTGGTGTTCACCTACAAATTCTTTCAATCCATCAAAAACTTGATTTTCTTTGGGTATAAAAATCGCTTTTTGTCCTATTGCCAACAAAGAACTCTGTTCTTTTGAATTGGAATTAAGATAAACCAATTGGTCATATTCTTTGGATAGATTTTTTATCTCTTCCTGCGAAATTTGGCTGTGTATGTTTTCGGTGTTTCTCAATATAAAAAGGAATTTCACGAAGTTACACAAAGAGGCACAAAGTTTCACAAAGGATTCTTTTTCTTTCAATCAGTCATCCTGAATTTATTTCAGAATCTTTCTGTAAATAGAGTTTCGGCTTAGTTTACCTTAAACGATAGTAAGAAAAATTAACCTAACATTAATGAAAAAATTATTCCCTCTTCTCAGTCTACAACAAAACTCCTGTTCTGTTGTTTTTCTTGAGGGTTCGAGTTCTATATTGGAGCATAATTTAGAGCTTTCTTTTCTACATTAATTCCATTTTTATATTTAATCTTTCTCACTTCTTTTCCTTTTTCGTCATACACAACCATTATACCGTGTTTTACATTTTTCTTGTAATTCACAATGCTTATCAACCTTCCACCTCTATCATATGAATTGAAGGCTCCGTGCAACAATCCTTTTTTGTATTTCATGCTAGATGAAACTAAAATTCCTCCTGGAGAATAATAAGTCCATTTTCCGTGTTTCTTTCCGCTTTTGTATTGCTCTTTACTTACCAAAGAACCGTCATTCTGACTGTACATGGCCCATTTCCCATGCTTTACACTTTTAGTGATTTCTTCTTCTATTTTTAGTTTTTTTCGCTTTTCTTTTACAACCTTATATTTTCCTTCTTCTTTCAAGATTCCATTGGAATGCCAGTATTTCCAGCTTCCTGTTTTGAAATTATCCTTCCAAGATCCTTCGTATCTTTTTCTTTTGTTCGGATACCAACCTTCCCATTTACCTTCAAAAAGTCCATTTGAATAAGAGCCTTCGTCTTTTTTATTTTCTTTTTCGTACCAAGACTCCCAAAAACCCTCTTCTTTTCCGTTTTTAAAAGCCCCTTTATGAGAAAGCTTTTTATTTTCAAACCACACCTCCCAAACTCCTTCTTTTACATTATTCTTGTAAGATCCTTGTTTAAATTTTCTTCCGTTTTTGTAGTTGTAAATCCACTTCCCATCTCGTTTTCCTTCAAGGTAACTTCCTTTCGTTTTTAATTTTCCTGAAGGATAATAAAAGGTCCATTCGCCAGATTGTAGGTTTTTTATAAACTGACCTTCCATGTCTTTTCCTCCTTTTTTATCTAGCCATTTCCAATCTCCTGTTTTTTTATTGTTGTTAAATTCTCCTTCAATGTTTAGTTTTCCATTTTCGAAATACGCTTTATATTCTCCAGACAAACTGTCTTTTATATACGTTTTCTCACTTTTTATTTGATCAAAAAAGGTGTAGTATTCTTTCCAATTTCCATGTTTAGCTCCATTTTCATGTTGCCCTTTCATCAAAGTTTTTTGACTTGCTTTTTTTAATTTAAATTCTCCATGTAACAAACTGTCTTTATAGCTAAACTGTTCTTTTATTTTTCCACTTTCGTAAGTAGTGATTCGGTTTCCGTTCCCTTTTTCTATCGTTTGTTTTTTGTCTTTGTTCCAAAAGCTACCCACTCTTTCGATTTCGTTAGAATCATACCTCGCTACTTTTCTTACTGTACTGTCCACATACCAATATTGCCAAACCCCTGCTTTTTTACCTCTGTTGTAATTTCCCTCCTCGGCAATTCTTCCGTTTTTAAAATAAGAAGTGTATGTGCTGTCCTTTTCTCCTAAATAGAAAAATCCTTTTATCATCAATTTTCCTGTTTCGTAGTACTGTAGGGATTCGTTCACGTATTTTCCTCTATTGAAATAAGATAGCTCCTGTAAATTTCCGTTCTTATAGTAGAACTTCCACTCTCCTTCTTTCGTTCCAAAATAACTCATGTAAGGGTTATTGTTCAAATATCCCACACTTCTCACGTTGGTTTTCCTCTTATCCCAATAAGTCTTTTCCAATTCATAGGGCTTTACTTTTTGTGAAAAAGAGGGGGTAGAAAAGAGTAAAACGAGTAATAAAATTAAAATTCTCATAAAAATATTTTTTGTATTAGTACAACTACAAACTTACTTAAAGTTACGTGTGAACCCTCATTTTATGTTATGGATTATGTAAAATTGATTGTTTATAAATTAGTAAATGCCGTTTTTATTGAAAAAAACACGCCTCCAAACAACAATTACTCAAGTAAATCGTAATTTCGACAGTGATAATTTTACAAAAATATGGAGTGTTGATTCTTCTATTGTTTTTTGTTTTTGATGCCTCTAGTCAAAAAGTAGCAAAGACAATACTAATAGACTCAAGTTTTGTTCAGTTGGATAGCTTTTCAATTGTACCCAATTCTTTTGTGATTTTAAACAATACAAGTCCTGTTCAAGATTCACTTTTTGAATTCAATCCGATCAATGCTTCGCTTATTTGGAAAGGGGGGTTGCCTGTAAATTTACAAATAGAGTATGTACTGCTCTCAGTAAATTTTAGCAAGGTTTATTACAGCAAAGATACTTCGCTTGTTCAAACAGTTTTTAATTATAAAAATCCATTTAAGAGTAACGGAGATACGGATAAAGAGTTGGATTTATTTGGATTGGATAATCTAAATAAATCGGGGAGTTTGTCTCGTGGGATTTCTTTGGGAAATGCGCAAGATTTAGGGGTGAACTCTAATTTCAACTTGCAGTTGTCGGGTAAAATTGGGGGAGACATCACTCTTTTGGCTTCCATTACGGATGATAATATTCCTATTCAACCAGATGGGAATACGCAACAATTACAAGATTTTGATAATGTTTTTATTCAGTTGAGTGAGAACAATTGGAAGCTGATTGCAGGAGATTTTACCACAGAAAATAGGGCCTCTCATTATTTACGCTTTCGTAAAAAATCGAAAGGATTGTTGTATTCCAATCTATTTAAACTAAAAGATAGCAATCTGATTCAAACAAGTGCTGGAGTTTCTGTTTCTAGAGGGAAATATGCAACTCAGTTTTTTCAGGGAATAGAAGGTAACCAAGGTCCGTATAAGTTAGTTGGAGCAGATAACGAGCAATTCATTCTTGTTTTATCGGGAACGGAACAAGTTTTTGTGGATGGAAATTTACTTAAAAGAGGAGCAGATAATGATTATGTAATTGATTACAACTCGGCAGAAATTACTTTTACTCCTTCTTTTTTGGTAACCAAAAACAAAAGAATTGAAATTCAGTTTCAATATTCAGATAGGAATTATTTGCGTTCTCTCGCGCAAACAGAGGTTTCTTTCACAAGAACGAACTCAATTACTTCTTTAAATTTCTATAGCGAACAAGATCACAAAAATCAACCGTTATTCCAAGATTTAGAAGATCCAGAAAAAGCTTTGATGGCTTCGGTTGGGAACAACATTGAAAATGCTTTTGTACAAAGAGAAAATCGAGTGGGTGAGGATAACAATGTGGTTTCTTATGAGAAATTAGATTCGCTTGGCTATTCTATTTATCAATACTCCAACAGTACCGATTCTAGTTTGTATCGTTTGCAATTTACTAATTTGGGAGCAGGAAAAGGGAATTATGTTTTGGATGGTTTTTCTCCTTTTGGGAAGATTTATAAATGGGTAAAACCCGATACAATTGGTGGAATTATAATAAGAAATGGAGAATACGAACCAGTAGTTCTTTTAATTACTCCAAAAAGAAAACAAATGCTTGCGGTTGAAAACATATGGAATGCGACAAAAAATCTAACAATAATCTCGGATTTGGCATTTACAAATGTCAATGTCAATACGTTTTCTTCGCTTGATAACGACAAAAACTATGGCGTTGGAGGAAAGTTGAAAGTAATAAATGAGAAGGAAATTGATTCTATATCTTCATTTATGGCGGGTGGTTTTGTCGATTTTACTAGCCTAAATTTTAATCCAATTGAGAAATTTAGAGCGATAGAATTTAATAGAAACTGGAATTTGGGAAATCAAGAAATTACTACCCCTTTATTTCTTGCCAATGTAAAGCTAGGATACAAAAAAGACAGTTTAGGGGCTGTGGATTATAATTTTGATGTGCTAGATATGGGCGAACAGTTTCGTGGGTTCAAAAATAACCTAGGGTTGAATGTAGACAC
>Ga0209713_10001280_pt1 | contig 14895 bp, 15 predicted proteins | sample ArcOceMetagenome_3_FD_187444 | JGI IMG/M metagenome (GOLD analysis project Ga0209713, IMG submission 187444) | Marine eukaryotic phytoplankton communities from Arctic Ocean - Arctic Ocean- Svalbard ARC20M Metagenome (SPAdes) (version 2) | ecosystem: Environmental > Aquatic > Marine > Oceanic...
GAGCGCTGAATCCACCTCAAACCGAGGTGCACACCACCGCAACAAGCTTGGCCGCTAAGCCGCCAACTTTCAAGCTCACGATGGTGAGGCTGGCCACCGGCCGTCAGCGGCGCGTCTCTCCCCGACCACTGACGCCCCACCCTCCCCCCGGCAGACGGACGTTGTGAGGGACAACGATGAGGAGCTGCGCAAGGCGATGAGCGAGGCGCAGAAGGAGGTCTCGCGCTTCGTGTCCGAGCAGAAGCGCGAGGCGGACACTGTCGCACGCAACGGGCAGCGGACGCTCGACGAGGACAAGGGTGCGCACGCCAGCCACGCGCAAGCGTCCGGTGCCGCCGCTCATCCACGCGCCCCCGCCGCCACGCAGAGAACCTGGAGCGGCTCCGCGAGGAGCAGTCGCAGATTGGGGCGGCCGACGAGGCGCTCGAGCAGCGCGGCCGCGAGGAGCACCAGCGCAGGGAGGAGCTGAGGCGGGAGACGCAGCGTCTGAAGGCGGTCGAGGGCACGCTCGGCCCGGAGCAGCAGACGGTGGCGCGCTCGCTCGAGCAGCAGCGGATGCTCCTGACGGAGCGGGAGCACGGTGAGTCCAGCGAGCTTGATCCTGCCAACCGCCCCCCCCCATGGGCACCCAACCGATGCGAGACTGAGCATGCGATTCCCGCGCCTGCGAACGATGCGCAGCCTATCAGCAGAGCCAGCTGCAGAACGAGCACAAGCTGAACGAGCTTCACAAGGGCGAGTCGATGTACAAGACATGGCTTGGCCTCGAGTTTGAGCGCGAGGGTGTCCATCGCCTGCGCGCACGCCGCGCTCCACTCCACCCCCTCCACCACGCGGATGCACATGAGCCCGGCTCTGAGTCTGGGAACGTGCCCATGGCAGATGAGCGGCTGCGCGTTACCTTCAGCAACATCGACCCGCAGGCCCCGACGCGCGCCTTCACGTTTCAGGTCTACGTGGACACCACGGACCGCTATCATGGTGCGCGGCTGGCCTTCCTCCCCACACGTCCCGCTGCCCGTGCCGCCCCGTTGCGCAGCTCGCCCCGTGGTCTCCCACATGTGCCCTCAATGTCGGGTCGCCGCCCTTGCCGCCACAGTCAACAACTGCGAGCCCGCAGTGCCCGACGTGCAGACCCTGGTCGACACGCCCGCCAGCTTGTCACAGCGAGTGGCCTCCTGCGGGGCCCGCCTGCCACCCCCCGACTCGCGACAGCAGCCGTGCCATGCCACGTGGGTTCGCTTCCACGTGTCGGCCAGGCCGCTCCGCACGCGAATGCGAATGCCTCCGACGCTTTTTTGACCCACCCAGGCTCAACAGCACCAACGACTTCAGCGCGTTCGTCCGCAGCATGCGAAAGAGCTTCAAGCTTCTCGTGAGCCCGCCTGTGATGCTACATCCCACCCACGTCCACACTGCCCACTGATGCGTCTCTGCGCCCCTCGACACGTGCGTGAATTGAGCCGCGTGCGTGGTCCCTCGCGGCAGGTTTAAGCGTTTGGCTCACGCGAGCCGTGCCCGGCCTCCGCGTGCCGCTGCTTGCGGTGGGCTGTGTGCGCCTTTTTGATTGGGACGCCATGACAGAACGGCCGTCTGTGTGCATGGTGCGCGGAGGTTGGCGCGCTGCCGAGGGAGAGCACTGCTGCATCCGGCTCCGGGATCGGGGGGTTCATGTGCGAGAAGCGAGGACAGAGAGGTTCCCGTCGGCCGTTCGGAAGGCGTTTGTAGGCGGGAGAGACCACATATGTGCTCCATGGGAAACAGGCGCGGAGGGATTACTGTGATCTGTGTAGTGTGACACGCGCACGAGTGGCAAGGCCCATAGTTACCTAAAGTTCTTTATTGTGATGAGGAATCGACGCACCCAAAGGGCTATACGGCGAGACCCCAACTTACCCAGCACGACACGTCCACAATGCACATGCGACACGGCATCACTGACACAAAGAGAAGGGCACGCATGCGACACGGCATCGACATCACGAGATCATGCACCACAGCACGCAGGCCAAGCGTAGAGCACGAGCAAAGAGTTCTAGACCGACTGGGTCGGCGTCGGGTCGAAGGTTTCCCCCTGTCCCCCAGCCGCCCCGTTGGCGTCACCCTTCATCTTCGGCCTGATGACGAGGAAGAAGACGGCGATACCAATGACAACGACGCCGCCAACGGCGCCACCGACGATGGCACCCACCGGGGCGGCGTCCTCGTCGTCGTCTGATGAAACGGGGGGCGGCGAGGCCGGCGATGCAGCCGCGGCCGGCGGCGGCGATGCAGCCGTGGCCGTCGGCGGCGCGGCCGGCGGCGGCGGCGGCGACGGCGAGGGCGGCGGCGGCGAGGGCGACGGCGGCGGCGAGGGCGGCGGCGGCGGTGGCGGGGACGGCGGTGCACCCGCGACGGCGACGACGACCTCGGGCGTCGAGGTATTGAGCGACGTGAGGTCTGACGCGTTGAGCAACGTGCTGAGTGTACTCGAATCGAACGCACTCGCCGCGAACAGGGCGGAGGCGTCTTCGGTGGTATTCGTCACGTCCACGACCTGGACCTGAGTGATCGTCACCACCATCTCGAGAGCAGCAGAGCCGCTCGCACCAGTCGACGCCGTGTACGGGCTGGCCGCAGTCAGTTCGCTTGCGCCCAGACCAGTCAACGTCGCCGTGGCTGCGTTGGCCGCGACCAGTGATTCGTTGAGGGAGCTCGCATCAGTCGCGTTCAGGGGCAAATCGAGCGCGGCTGTGACGTCGTATGACGACGCCGTCTGAAGGCGGCGACCCGAAGCCGCCGTCGTCGACGTCGACGTACAAGCAGTGTCCGTGGTAACGGCGCCGGAGCTGTCCGCGGTGATCATGGCGTCCATGAACATCATGCAACCCATCGTGCTGTTTGGCGCCTCCGTCGCAGTAACCGTCGCCGAAGCGGTGATCGTGTAGACGGGCACGACCTCGACGGTCATTCCGGCCACAGCCGACTTGCCCGAGATGGCCGTGTCGAACGAAGTCGTTTCGGCGAGAACGGCCGCAGCGGTCGCCGTGGTCGGGTCCACCGCAGTCGCATATGTCGCCGTGTACGTCCCCGTAATCTCCGCGGGGGGCGGGGGCGTCGTGGGCGGCGGAGTCGTGGGGGAGGGCGGCGGCGACTCGGGGGCGGCGATGAAGGCGCCCGAGCCCGAGCCAAAGTCCCCGGTTTCCGCAGGGGGCGACGGCGAGGGCGGCGGGGGGGAGGGCGGCGGCGTCGTGGGCGCCGGCGGCGTCGTGGGCGGCGGCGTCGTGGGCGCCGGCGGCGTCGTGGGCGACGGAGGGGTCGTGGGGGAGGTCGGCGGCGTCGTGGGGGGAGGGGTCGTAGGGGAGGACGGGGTCGTGGGGGGAGGGGTCGAGGGGGAGAATGCACCAGACGAGGCATCGACGATCCCCGAACCGGAACCGGAGCCAGTCTCATCCCCCGAGCCGGAGCCCGAACCAGACCCCACATCCGCAAGAATTCTCCCCTCGTCGACCGTTAGGGCCTCGGGCTTGCGCGCGAGCATGGGGTCATCTTGCAGCTCGATTGCAAGAAGCGAGCATACGACAACGCCCAAAAGCACCGACCCGGCGCGGAGCGCAACGGTCGTCTTGCGCTGCATCTTGAAAGCGCCAAGACGCCCGCCCGCGTTTTGGGCTTCGATTTGACACGCCTCTTTTGGGCGCCGTTTCTAGCATTCGGTAAAGTGGCGGCTTTAGAAAATCTCGCAGTTCGATCCAGGAACCGCGTCACGCTCAGGATCTCACGCCGCTGGCGTCGGGCATCCCGCACGCGGGCAGCGCCACAGCAACGCAGCGCCGCATGGTGGCTCCTCAAGACACGCAGCAGGGCCGCACTGGGCGGCTTCGGGTAGGCCGGGACTGGCCACGCCAGATGTGCCCGGTGGCCTGGCGTTGAGCCGGCGCAGCTCGGAGCGAGCGCACAACTGGTGCACGGCGTGGCCGCAGGGCGGCGAGACGGCTAGCAGTGAGACCATCTCTCCGACGGCGACCGTCCCACAGCAGATGATGTCGCCGTTGGCGTCGACATCCTGCACCCACTCGACGCCCGGCACGCGTGGCAGCTCGTCGAGGGGTCCGCTGCACAGCGCGCACGTCGGATCCCCGCCCAGCATCTCCTCCGCCGCGGCGCGGCCCCACCAGCTGCCGCAGCCGCCAGCTGCAGGCGCCTGGGCCGCGAGCGCGTCGAGCCTGGGATCTGGCAAGCGCGCCACCGCTGCAGCGCGCCAATCTTGCTGGGCCTCCGCGGAGGCCGCAGCGGCGGCGGCGGCGGCTGCCATCGTCGCCGCCATCTGCCTCTCCGCAGCAGCTGCCTCGCGCTCCCGCTCCCCCTCCCGCTCCGCTCGCATCCGCTCGGCCTGAATCGATTCTTGTATCAGCTGCTGCTCTAGGTCAAAGGGTGTCGGCCGCGGTCGCGCCACCGCGGGCGCCTGTGCGTCGGCTGCAGCGCGTGCGGCAGCTGCGCGCGCCTCGGCCGCGCACGCAGCTGCCGCCCGAGGACCATCGGAGCCACCAGAGCCCGCGGCCCCTCGTCGTGGTGATGGCGCCTTTGGCGAGGGCGGCTGTCCGATCAGGTGGCGCTGCCACGTGGGCCTGGGCGCGGGCGGCGCAGCAGCCCGGTCGCATTCCTCCTCATCCGAGGAGAGCTCGATGTACCGGTCATCCTGCTTGGCCTGCGCAAGCTTGGCCTCCTGCTGCTGCTCAAAGGTATCCTCCCGCAGGATCAGGACGTCAGATTCGTCGTCGTTCACCCCCTCATCCACGGGCTCCACCTCGTGCTGCTTGGGGCGCTTTGCGGCAGGCGAGTCGCACGCACTGCACCGGAGGTGGCTCATCCCGGCGACCAGCGCGATTGGGTCCGGTCGCGACGAGGCGGCATGCGCGACCGCCTCCGTGGCAGCTGTCGCGAGCGGGCCCGGTGGCAGCTGCTGCCTCACGTACGCCTCGGCCCACTCGGTCTCCTCGTCGTCCTCGCCCATGTCGTCGTCGATGGCGCGGCAGCCTGCGCCGAGGAGGCTGCTCGCACCTCGCACCTCTACAGCGAGGACGGCTGCGACTTCGCGCGACGCGTCCTCACGCTGGCCCGTCATGACCAGGTGCCGTAGATGTGCTGCGAGTGCGGTCTTTTTTACCTCGAAGTCGCCATCGGCACACAGCGTGGTGCGGCGGAAGGAGCAGACGCAGCAGGTGCACTCGTCCTCGCACACCGTCGTGCCGAGCTTGCGCTTGCGCTTGCAGTGGTGCGCCCACGCACATGTGCACTGCTTCACGGGCTTGTCGAGCATCGCCTGCCTGTCGAGCACGGCGACAACCTACGTTAGCTGGTTTTGTCCTGAACTCCGAAACTTGAAGAATGCATAATTCTCGCATGCATGCATGTAACCGTAGCCGCTAGCGGTTCCGGTTGCCCACTTCGCCACTTGTCGTCAGAGGTCAGTGGGAGCTACTTTACCGTAGAAGTCACCCGAACTGAATTGTACTCTGTTCGAATGGGGAGTGACGCATACTCTGACTGTTAACACGTACGTAGAGCGCAAGCGTGGCTGCACAGAGAGCATCTCGCAGTGGGGCTAGTATGATGAGAAGGCAGCGTTCAGCGCTTCATCAGACGTCTTCCGTCGTTGGAGCCTTGTGGAAGCCCTGGCGCTGTGGACGCGACGGCCACGACAGGCACGCGTAGGCTGTCGCAACGACGCCCGCGGCGCCAAAGGCGAGCCTCGAGACCATGGCTGGCAGCGTGCTGTGTCGACCCGGTGCGCTCGCTCGGGCATCGACCAACTCCCAGCGATCGTCCACGAGAAGCCTGACCTCCGCCTCCAGACGCCCTGTCACACCTCCAGCACCGTCCCGGTTCAGCGCTGAGATCATGTGGACCAGACGGTGAGCAGCCTCTGTAGCGGCCTCCTCGTTTACTTCGAGCAGGTCGACGATCAGGAACACCCGGGTGGCGCCCGTGTGCGTCTCGACAAAGACTGGCGGCCGCGGCAGGTGCAGGATGCGCACGAACGCCTCCTCAAGCTCGTCGCGCATCCAGCGATTCCATTCGTCGCCACGCAGCCAGAGCTCGACACGTGCAGCCGCTGGCGGCTTGGCGGGCAGTGCAGGCCGCTGCGTCCTGGTCACAGGCCCAGCAGGTGGTTGCTGCGCAAACAGCTGCACTTCGGGTTGTAGACGGAACTCGCAGCCGGCGGGGCAGCGGAGCTCAGCCTCGTACGTGCTGCCCTGGCCTGCCGACGCCAGAACGGACCATGGCAGAGATCCGGTGGAGTCGTCGGAGATCGTCCTGGCGTAGACGGTCCAAGCAAAGTCGACTTGGCACTCCGCCTCCAGGGCCGGCAAGGCAATCGCGTAAGAGATGGAGCTCGTCGACTGGACGTTGGCTGTGGGGGCGAGCTGGTCCGCCGCAAGCCCAGGAACAACGGCGGGGGAGGCTGAAGTCGCCATGCTGGGCACGCTGCTACCCAGTCGATTCCGTGCGACGACACGAAAGCGATATGCCGTGCTCGGATCGAGCTCCGGGAGCGCAACCACGCTCGCAACCACGCGCGTCGCAACTGTCTTCCAGTCGGTGGTCCCAGCCTGCAGTGCCTGCACCTCCGCGTACTCCGCGGCCGCGCATCCCTTCTGCGCCTCAGCGTCATCCGATGCACCGGGGTCTGAGCCGGTCTGAAGCATGATGCTGACGTCGCACGCGCTGCCAGACGCGAGCGCGACCGGGGCTCCCAGGGCGACTGGCACGTAGTCTGGGACGGGCGTCGTGCCGAGCAGGCGCAAGCTCCACCGGCTCGAGCCCTTGAAATTGTGCGCTCTGACCTGCACACCGTATGTTGCTCCCGAAAAGATTGTGCTCGCCTGGAGGCGCGTGTCCGTCACGTTGCGCTCGAGCATCACCTCGCCACCGCGAGAGCTTCCCCGGCTCACCAGCACGGTGTAGTGCGTGATGCGGCCCGCTCCAGAGGGTGGCGTCCAGGTCACTGTGAGCGACGCGCACGCCGTGCTGACATCTGTGATCAATGGCGGCTCGTTGGGCACTTGCATGGGCTCCATCGGTGGCGGCGGAGGAGGGCGAGGTAAGGGAGGCGGCGAGGGTGACGGACTCGGCGGTGGCGGAGAGGGTGGTGGATGCGGCAAGGGTGGTGGAGGTGGGAACGGCGGCTTTGGTGGCGCTGGCGACGGTGGTGGCGGTGACCGAGGACCAGGCGACGGCGGCAGCGGGCTCGGAGGCGGTGAGGGGTATGGCGGCGGCAGCGGCAGCGGAGGTGGCGGCAGCGGTGGCGGAGGAGGCGGCAATGGTGGAGCAGGTGGTTGCGGCACAGGAGGCGGCGGTGGAGGCTTCGCACACCACCAGTGCTGGCTGCCTTCAGGGCAGCGATCTCCATCAAACGCGACGCAAGCCTTACGCGAATAGGCAAGGGGCACACCCGGGAATGCCGGGCTTGTCCTGAGGCGATCATCGGTGATGACGTCTGGCAAGGTACACTCGTCCTGATCCACAAAACACCATGGCCGGTAGCACGGCGGAGGCGCGCCGTTTTCTGCATCCCACGGACAGCCGACCGCAGGACCCAGATCCAGGTCCCACTGCCCACAGAAACCGCCAAAGTCAGAATTGGAGCGCCACTCGGTTTGTTGGCCGAGGCATGGGCACAGGGTGGGTGCCGGAGGAAGTGGCCACGGTGGTGGCGAAGGTGGAATGGGTGGCGAAGGCGACGGTGACGGCGGTGGTGGCGGTGGTGGCGGCGAGGCTGGGGGTGGTGGGGGCGGAGGACTGGGCGAAGGCGCAAACGGGGGACTTGGCGATGGCGGTGGTAAATGTGGAGGTGACGGACTGGGCGGAGGCTGGCCAGGTGGCGGAGGCGATGGAGGATGCGGCGGCGGCGGCGGCCTGGGTGGCCAAGGAGGAAACGTGCCAGTGCATTCGATGGCAGGATGCATGCCCGACCTGTATTGAGCGGCGACGAAATTTATCGTCAAGCCACCAGCGAGCGACCTGCCGCCCAATAGAATGTGCAGTCTGATGCCAGATCCAGGCCACACCTCGGGGTCCCGCATGCTCCGCCCTGCGTCGATATGCTTGAGCTCGAGTGCATTCACCTGGGATGGGAACGTGACCACTAGCTCTGCTCCGGGAGTCCAGCTGGGGATCGAGATCGTCAACGCGTACTCATGATGGCCCCACCATCCAACCATCGTATCACGGAAGCCCATGCCCCAGTTAAGACGACAGGCCGGCGGCAACGGTGGTGGTGGCGGCGGCGGTGGCGGTGGCCACGGCAGCGGTGGTGGCACGGGTGGACTTCTTGGTGCCAATTCCTGCGCCATTCGGTCTGCACATCGAAAGTGCAGCGCGTCACCGGGCCGAAGCTGAGCAGTGCGCACTCGTAGGACGAGCTGAGCTGCCGCTGCACTCGGGTCGAGCTGCCCCAGTTCCAACAGCAATCGCTCTGGTTGGATCGAGACAGCTCGAGCCCCAGGCGCCAGGTAGGTTAGCCGTTCGGCAGATGCACCGCTCGCCTGCCAGTCAATGCAGAGCTGCGCCGACGCCACCCAGATGCCAAGCGTCACAACGACTTCAAGGTCGTGTCGGCCCGTGCTCAGGCCGTGCCACGATGAAATTGCCGTCGGGTGCATCGCGCAACGGTCGAGCTGGCCGTCGCACGCCGATGGACTTGTCTCGCCGAGCACGGCGAATGGCAGCAAGCTTGGAAAAGCCATGAGTGCGCCCGCCGCGGCCGGCGCCTCTCGGTGGGACGCCTACCTACGTAGTACCTGGTAACTCTGCCCCGCGGGGCCGATCCGGCATCCGGCTCGGGGGAATTCGAGAAACTTCAGGCCAAGGTAACAGTGAAGGGTACACGCACATGTACGGGTTGTTCCCGATCAGTTCACGTCTGACCCACTAAGTACATCCGAAAGAGCATCGAAAACCGTGCCTAGCTAGGGTCAGTGGGGTGCGAGGCGTGAGGAGCTAGCCGGCGGCCGTTACAAGACTTAATTAAAGTATGCATGTGCATGCATGATTGCATGCAGTATGTCTTGATTAGCCGTTACATGGCTGGAGGACCAACGCACGTACCACCTTCCAGTTTTCCTTCTTGGCTCGCTGAGGTCTGGGCCGACGTGCGACGAGCATACCCGAGCATACATGATGTGAAGCAGCTACTGTTGGCTGGACAGGTGGGATATGAAGATGGACAGCCTCTATGGCCTTATGTATGCAAAGTTTAGCTCTCAATTGCCACGTAATCAGGGCCGCCAAAGTTTGTAACGGCTAAATTTCGACTGTTCCAGCTAATGGAAGGTGCCTGACACCTCTATCAAAGGCTGTGGGACAGCTGAATTACGGCTCAATGTTGCGCCGGGCTGAGAAGGAAAACTGGATGTGCACCGGAGGAACACGTAAGCGTTACACTGGCCTTCACAAAATCCGGTGGGGGCGCGTGGAACTAGTATAGACTACGACGAAGGGCTCTTATCATGAGGGAACATACAATGGCACAACGGTGCACCCGTGCGTGCGAGCTAAACAGCTATCGATCCAAAATCGGCCAAGCAAGCCAGTCACTTGCCGGCAGTGTCGGCGTTGAGCACCACCAGCCCAAAGTTGCCGCCGGTGCCCGGCTGGCCGAGCGTGCCCGAGTCGACGTACACGGCATACCCACCGTCGCGAGCGGTGACGATGTGCTCACCGGCGTCGTTGATGCAGCGCTCGGCGGCATCAGTGATGTTCGCCCTCCAGAGCTCTTGGCCCAGCCCGTCGGCGCGATACACAAACGCGGTCCACGTCTTCTCGTGGCAGTCCTTCATCCACGTTGGGATGGTCTCAGGGCCGTTGCCGCACGTCACGATGTAGCCGCCGTCGAGCGTCGCGTCCACGCCGTAACACTCGATGTTGAAATAGCGGTCGTCGCGGTCGGTGAAGGTGCGGTCCCACACGAGCTGCCCATCGGACGCGCGCGCCTTCAGCAGCCGCCCGATCGGCTGCACGGCGACACCGACGGCATGGCCGGCGATCACGTAGCCCGGCACGGGGTCGCGCGGCGGGCTGAGCGTCATGGCGTAAGGGTGGCTCGCCGTGCCCGTCACGTACCGCTTGGCCCACGCCAGCTCGCCGGTCGTGGCGTCGACGGAGAGCAGCGAGAACTGCATGTCCCACTGGTCGTCGTACGGTCCCGAGCACGAGGCGGCCGAGACGGCGAGGCGGTTGAGCGCGCCGTCCATGTGCACGCGCATCCCCTGCATCGGCACGAAGCCGTAGCTCGCGTCGAGGCCGAGCTTCACCTCGAAGTTGACCGTCGGCGCCGCCTTCAGGTCGTGCTCGTCGAAGGCGAGGCGCGCGGCGAAGGCGACGCCGTTGAAGATCAGGAACATCGGCTCGTCGTCGTACTGCCCCGTCTTCTTGTCGTAGTTGGCCTCGCCGCCCGCGTAGCCCGTCGCCACGACGCCGTTGGTGCCGTCGGTCGTCGGCGAGACGCACATGACGCCGTCGCGAAGCCCGGTGAGCTTGCCCTCGTTGGGGAAGGTGGTCTCGGAGAGGAGCGCGCCCGTGTTCTGGTCGAGACGCCACAGCGCGCGCACCTCGATGTATGCGTAGCCCGCGCGCTTGGCCGCGGCGTCGTGCACCGACTTGGAGCCGCCCACCACCACTGTGCCGTCCTTGAGCTGCGTGCCGGACTTGCCGTAGTTGAAGCCGAGCTCGCCCAGCCGACGCGACCAGCGCAGCGTGCCGTCCTTGTCGGACACGACGACGAAGATGACGCGCGTCATGGCAGGCGTACTGCCGTCCCAGCACTGGCTGTCGCCCACCATGAGCCATCCGCCGTCCTGCAGCTCGGCACCGTAGTGCGGGTGCGCCTCGCAGTTGGAGTTGTTGAAGCCGACGGCAAAGCGCGTGCTCGGAGGCGTGGCTCCGAGCAGCGAGGGCGCCGAGAAGCTGAGCGACAGCGCCGGGAAAAGGCTGAGGAGCATCGCTAGCCGGACGTACCGAGCAAGTTTGGCCTCGCATTTGTTGTTGTTGTTGTGGGACGAGGGGCCGAAATGCTAGAGCCAGTATTCTTGCTAGAGCGGGGGCGCCGAGCAATTGACGGCGGCGAGGCGGCAGAGGAGGCGAAATACCCTACTCATGTTCAGCTGTGTATGGAGGACAAGCTATAATCGCGTAGAGACGTTCAGATAAAGTTACACTTTCCACATACGTACATGTCACTAAAGCTGCAGACAAAGATCAAGAAAATCAGCAAAGTTGCAAAGAAGATGAACAAGGACCAGTGCATGCGGCACGAGGCCGAGGCGGACGTGGGCGACGAGCTGCGCCACGCGCGCACCGCCAACCACTACGGCGAGGCGCAGCGGCTGCAGGCCGAGCTCGAGACGGCCAAGGAGGCCGAGCAGGAGCAGCGGAAGCGCGCCGACGAGCTCGCGGCGGGCCGCGCGGAGATGCAGCGGCAACTCGACGCTGCGACGGCGGCGCTCGCCGCGCGCGACGCGGCGCTGACGGCGGCGCGTGCCGACGCCGCCGACGGCGAGAGGGTGCTGCGTGGCGCCGACGGCGAGCTTCTCTTCCGCAACAAGCTGCTGATGCGGCAGAAGCAGTCGCTCGAGGCCGAGCTCAACGAGGCGCAGCGCGGCGTGGCGCCTCTGCGCCAGCGGCTCAAGGAGAGCGACGAGCGGTGCGCCGAGCTCGAGGCCGAGATCGGCCGGCGGCAGTCGCTCGACGAGTGGTACCGCGCCGGCATGCACGAGGCCGCGCAGCGCAACGAGAGCCTGCTGCGCGGCGTCAACAACGCGCAGCTCGCGCGGCGGCGCAGCGAGGCGCGGCTCGCGGCGTCGCGGCACGAGGCGCAGCAGACGGCGCAGCAGCTGCAGCGCCACCGCGGCAAGGAGCACCAGGCCGCCTCCGGCGTGGCGGCGATGGCCCGTCGCGTCGCCGAGGTCGAGGCGAGCTTCGGCGGCCTCCTGCTCGTGTCGCCGCCGGGGCAGCCCGCCGGCTCCGGCCGGCTGCCGGGCGGCTGCATCACCGCCGCACCTCGCAGCGCCGCCTTCGCCTCCGCCTCCGCCGCCTCCGCTGGCTCGCTCGGCTCACCCCCCCGCACCGCGGCGGCGACGCACGAGCCGTCGGGGCGGCCCCGCACAGCCGGCACCGCCGGCATGATGCTCGGTGTGACTCTCAGGACGCTTGCAACGCCGAGGGGTAGCGCTGCCGCGTTTGGCGGCGGCTGCTGCGGCGGCAGCAGCCCACACCATTCGCAGCAGCTTCCGCCGCAGCACGAGCTAGCGCAGGGGGGAGCGCAGGCGGCCCAGCCGGCGCAGCAGCGTATCGAGGCGCATTCAAGCGGCTTCATGTTCCAGCCCATGAGCGCGCAGGTTCGCGATGCCGCGGCAGAGTGGGCGAGTGCAGCGTTGCACAAGTGATCAAGATCATTGAGTAGTGAGCGTGATATGAGCGTGAGAGCCGTACTGCGTCAAAGCCGCCAACGTACTCCCAGAAGTTATTCGCCAACAGCACGCTTCGTTTTTTTTGCTTCACGCGACTGTTTGATCTCTCCGCCGGTTCGCCCTCGGCTGGTGATGGGAACCCCGGCTGAAATCGGTGTCCCGCCAGCGCCCGAGGCAACGCCAACCTCCGCCAAGATCTTTACGACCCTCGTGCATGTGGTCATAGTTGTTGCCCATATCTTGGTGCTTCACGGTGCCGCGGGAAGCGCAGCCGTCTCGCCGCAGCTTTGTGGTGCACACTTCGCAATTCTCCTCGGCCTCTGGGGCCCGAAGTCTCTCTGGGGCCTCTGGTGGAACCCATCACCCGTGAACGAGGCACCCGGTGTTGCTCTCTTCCTTCTGCTGGGAATCGTGGAGTACGTTGGAATTGGCATGGTCTCGTACTACCGCTACCTGGATCTCCCTTGCGATGAGAATGGCGAGACTCTCGTTGGCCTCGTCCAGGAGCTGAGCCAGAATGCGAGGGTGGCAGGCTTGAGTGCAGCCGACTTCGTCAACGGCTCGTTCGCTCGAAACAACTGTACCGTGGATGCGGACGGCAACACTTTCGTAGCTCCATGCGACGCCTGCGGGTGCAAATCGTGCCCCGTAGACTACCTGACGTCATGGTTGGACACTCTCATAGACGGTGACATGGTCAGCTTCGAGAGGGCCGTGTATCGTGAGCTGGAGGTGAATGGGTGCGAAATCCGCGATGACACCCGCGATGACACTCCCGTCGACCTTCGCGATGACACTTATCTTGGTGATGAAGTCTTCCGCGATGAGACTCCAGTCAAGCGCCTGACCTTCATTGACCTGCTGTGGTTCTGCATCGTCCTGCTCACCACGGTGGGCTACGGCAACACGTTCGTGCCGAACAGTTCGATATGCCGACAGTTCACCATGAGCTGGAGCTTCATCGGCCTCTTCATATTTGGCGCCAGTTGGAGCTCTTGTGTCGAAGCGCTCAGTGGGCTCGCAACCGACACGCGTGACCGGATCCTGCGAAAGCTCAGGAGGCCAGAAGATGAGGCGGCACGCGCTGAAGGGCCAACTGATGAGAGAGACTACAGCCTGCCAGCCCTGTACTACAGCGGCCGCGATTTGTTCTCTAGGTTCCTCGTCTTCCTGGCAGTGAACTTTGGCGGCGCGCTCGTCTTCTGGTGCACCGAGGATGGCTGGCACTACTCAGACGGGTTCTACCATTGCATGATGACCGCCACAACCATCGGCCTTGGGGACATCGCGCCCACGTCGCAGGCCGGGCGCGCCTGGGGCATCGTGCAAATGCTGCTCTCGGTGGCACTCTTGGGAAGCTTGATCGGAAGTATCCTGTCAGGTCTGGAACGGCGCGTGGAAGCCAACAAAAAGGAGGAGCTGCTCAAGAAGCAGCTCGACGAGGAGATGATCAGGAGCCTCGACAAAGACGGCAACGGCGTTGACAAGGCCGAGTTTGTACTGGGGATGCTCCAGGTTCTCGGGAAGGTGACGGAGGAGGACTATGCGCCATTCCTCGCGCAGTTTGCCGAGCTGGACAAGTCGGGCGACGGCAGGCTCACTTGTAGCGACCTGTCGCATCTGGCACAGCAGAACCTCGAGCGTGCTGAGGAGACGGAGAAGAGGAAAACAGAGGCTCTCAAGACGTTCAAGGCGAGGGTCGAAGGTCACGCAATGGAGCTGCTCGGCCCGACCTTTCTCTCGTGCACCGCCTTCGCCATGAACATCAGCTTTGGCTACATCTTGATGGGGACTGGCCTCGTGAGCGCCCTCGCAATCGGTTGGATCATCAGCGGGCCCAGGACGCCGCGCTCCTACGAGAAAATTGCGATGGTTGTCGCCCTCGCTGGGCTCGGCTACGCGTTTGCAACCGCGCTCACGCTCGTCTTCATCATCGACACACGGAAGTATGAGAACTTCGATGCCTACGCGGCCAACCAGGGCCAGCTCAACGATGAGGGCATCACGACGAAGGCGACCGCGGCATACAGGAACTGGCGGATCCGAGAGTTTCACATGAACGGATATGCCCTCACGCTCTTCGGCACCTACTTGGCCGCCATGGCATACGCCATCACAACCTGCTGCATGACGGCGATGTGCTGTTTGAAGTGCGCGGAGGACCTGCAGCAGCAGCTCGACGAGCACGCCGCGAAGCCCAAGATCGTCCAGGGAGCCGTGTGTCCGACGGGTGTGTCTAGGGCGTAGGATGTGGGGTGGAGGGGGGTTGGGTGCGTGTGTCTCTGTTCCTTGATAATAGATAGATAGATAGATAGATTTTTGGTATCACGACTGGGGCTACACTAGTACGCTACACATTCTCGGAGAGGAACCCACCCACCTGGGACCACAGGACCGATGTAGGGAGAGGTGGAATCTCGCCCCCTCTGACTAAGGGAACTCGACG
>Ga0209713_10001284_pt1 | contig 14892 bp, 5 predicted proteins | sample ArcOceMetagenome_3_FD_187444 | JGI IMG/M metagenome (GOLD analysis project Ga0209713, IMG submission 187444) | Marine eukaryotic phytoplankton communities from Arctic Ocean - Arctic Ocean- Svalbard ARC20M Metagenome (SPAdes) (version 2) | ecosystem: Environmental > Aquatic > Marine > Oceanic...
CGTCTCGCTGCTTTGCTCCCCCTCCCCTCGCCCACCTCGCGCCGCACCGCACCGCGTCCGCATCGCCAATCCCATCACCTCAGGACAAGGCCCTGTTCTCCTTTGTACGCGCCAGCACGCGCCTGCCAAGATGCACACCCACCCGCATCGAATCGCACGTCCGCCCGACGCCGCGTTTGGCCCCTCCTCTTCCTCTTCCGCTCGCAGGACACGGCGCTCGAGGACGAGAAGGAGTCGCTCTGCACGTGGCTGTACCAGCTGACGCGCTCGGCGCAGGTCTTCCTCGGGATCGTGCTCCTCGAGATGGGCGGCATCGTCGCCTACTGCTGCGTGCTCTCGTACTACTCGCTCGAGGCCAACTCGGCCGACGGCGTGACGCAGCCGCAGATGCGCTACTACGCCGGCTGCCTCTTCGCGCTGGCGCTGACGATGGGCTCGATGGGCGTCGACTGCCTGCGCACCGAGAACACCGTCGAGCTGATGTGCGTGCTGGCGATGACGCTCTTCATGTGCGGCGTGACGATGTACGTCGTCGTCACCAACTTCCTCAGCGACGACCGCGAGAGCTTCGTCAAGACGGACGTGAGCGACAAGGCCGGCGTCGCCAAGGACCTCTTCGTCACGATCGTCGCGGCGGGGCAGGGCTCGCTGATGGTGGCGCTGACCGTCTCGGGGCTGATGACGTACAGCTCGTTCGGCTGGCGCATCTTCAAGCTCTTCGGCACCGACAAGACGATGCGCTCGGTCTTCGTGCAGCTGCTCTTCTCGAAGGCGATGCTCAAGCTCGACCTCTCGGCGTCGATCGCGGCGCTCATCCAGGTCGCGCAGCTCGTGATGAAGCAGGACGAGGTCCTCCAGCAGGTGGTCGTGCTGATGGCGGGCGGCGCCAACCTCGTCTTCCTCTTCGTGGCGTGGGTCTGCCTCGCGCAGGAGTTTGGCTTCGTGCTGTGCGTCCTCTCGCCGCTGACGCTCGTGCAGCCGGGCCTGCTGCTCTACTACGCCGTCTTCAAGCTGCTCCAGTCGGAGAACTGCGGCCGCGACACCCAGGAGGTCTGCATCGACTGGGACAACGACCTGACGCCGCTCGAGAACTGCGTCGCGTGCGGCACGTACGACGACAACTCGTCGCGCACCGACGAGTACAAGTGCCTGCGCGGCTGCGGCGTGACCGACGTCGAGGTGGGCGGCCTCGTCTCGGGCGTCTACGAGGTGCTCGTGTACAAGGGCGAGTACGGCGACGTGTGGGAGACGCCCGTCTACGCGACGGTGGCGCTGCTCGTCTTCGTGCGCTGCCTGACGTGCTACGTGCTCATCGTCGCGACGCGCAACTTCGGGCGCGGCCTCAAGAACTTCCGCCTCAACCAGATCAAACCGCACAGCACCGACGAGCTGCCGAGGGGGGTCAGGCTGCCCGAGGCGACGCCGTCGAGGAAGGGTCGGATCGCGCGCTGCCTCCACTCGATGCTGCGCGGCTGCAACGTCAAGCTGCGCGAGGTCGAGGGGCTCTCCGACGCCGCCGCCAACCCAAAGGGGATCCGGGGGCAGCAGGCGCGCGGCGAGGCGAGCGGCGGCAAGCGGCGCGGCCGGCGCGGCGCGCTGATCAAGCAGAAGACGGCGACGGCGGTCGACCACGTGCTGGGGCGCAAGGGCGGCGTGCGCGCGTCGCTCGCCAAGGCGGAGCGGCGCGCGGCCTTCCTGCAGCTCTCGGTCGACCTCTCGACGCTGCGCTGGTCGTGGAAGGACCACATCCTCGTCGAGGACCTCGCCGAGATCTCGCTCACCGACCCGAGCGCGCCCGCGCACAAGCAGACGTCGCTCATCCTCGCGCACGGCCCGCTGTGGCGGCGGAAGCGGCTCGAGGTGCAGTTTGGGTCGCGCGCGGCGTGCCTGCGCTGGCTGCTCGGCCTCGACGCGCTCGTGCAGTCGAGCTCGCTCGGCGTCTCGAAGGAGTTCAAGGAGTACCTGCTGACGCTCTTCCACCGCGCCGACAGGGACGCGTCGGGCACCGTCAACGACAAGGAGCTCACCGAGCTGCTCGGCTTCCTCAACATCGCGCTGGGCGAGGCGCGCGCGGTCGCGCTGTACGAGGCCATCAGCATCTCCGCCGGCTCCTCCGACGGGCTCCGCTTCAACGACTTTTTCCTTTGGATACGCGAGTACCTCGAGTCGCAGGACGACGCGCGCGCGCTCTACCGCAAGTACGCGTCGTCGCGCACGCAGGGGCTGACGCGCGCCGAGTTTGTGCAGCTGTGGCGCCACGGCGTCGCGCAGACGGCCTACGCCGTCGTGCCCGTGCCGATCATGTCGATGTTCACGCAGCTGCAGCGGCTCGTGCAGGGCACCGACCACGACGGCGTCACCGAGCGGCAGCTGCGGCGCATCCTGCAGACGGACGCCAACGACGCCTTCTCGATCGACCACCAGCCCGAGCGGCGCCCCGTCGTGCAGGACATGTCGCAGCCGCTCACGCACTACTTCATCGCCTCCTCGCACAACACCTACCTGACGGGCGACCAGCTCAAGTCGTACTCGTCCGTCGAGATGTACGAGCGCGTGCTGCTGATGGGCGGCCGCTGCCTCGAGCTCGACTGCTGGGACGGCCGCGACGGCGAGCCGACGATCAAGCACGGCCTGACCGCCAACGACTTCCTGGGGCGCCACGTCATGTTCGAGGACGTCGTGCGCGCCATCTCCGAGTACTCGTTCCCGCAGCGGATGGAGATCGACGGCGACGGCGAGAGGATCGTCCGCCGCGGCGACGAGCGCTGCCGCGGCATCTCGCCGTACCCGGTGATCCTCTCGCTCGAGATGCACTGCTCGCTGCCGCAGCAGGCGCGCTGCGGCGAGATCCTGCGCAAGTACCTCGGCGAGAAGCTGTGCGAGCCGCACGAGATGGCCGTCGGGCTGCTCGTCGACCCCGAGGCGCGCGACCCGGCGATGCGGCACGACCGCGCGCTGCCGCCGAGCCCCAACCAGCTGCAGTACAAGGTCGTCGTCAAGGGCAAGACGGGGCGCAAGACGTCCGTCAAGGGCGACGACGACGTCGACGAGACGGACGTCGAGGGGCGCCCCTCCGACATGGAGGCGTCCGACGCCGACGACGACCCGGAGGGCGAGGTCGAGGACGAGGACGAGGTCGAGGACGAGGAGGAGGAGGGCGACAAGGGCGCCGTCAACGAGCTGACCGAGGAGGAGGTGCTCAAGCAGCCGCCGATGTCGGCGCTCGAGCGGCTCATCGCGAGGGGCCCCGACGCCGAGCGCTTCCGCTTCGAGTACGACGAGGAGGAGGAGGAGTCGATCGAGAGCACACACAACGACGCCGACGCCGAGAGCGGCGCGGAGGACGTCGCGCCCGCCCCCGCGCTGAGCATGGACCAGAAGCTCAAGAAGAAGCAGAAGGAGGAGGACAAGGCGGCGCGGAAGGAGAAGGCGAGCAAGGGCGACCGCAAAGTCTGGTTTGGCACCGGCGGCAGCAGCAAGAAGAGCGACTCGGGCGCGCCGTCGGCCGCGCCTGCCGCAGCGCCTGCCGCCGCGCCCGAGGCGAGCGCGCCGAGCGCCGCCACGGGCTCCGCCGCGCCAGAGTCGGTCGTCGTCGAGATTCGCGACGAGGGCGAGGGCGAGGGCGAGGGCGGCGGCGGTGGCACACCCGCCTCGCCGCCGCCGTCGCCGCCCAACGGCGGATTGGAGTTTGACGACGACCAGTATGAGATGTACGGCGACGCGGAGGCGCTTCCGACGGTGACAGAGGATGCCGAGGATGCCGAGGAGCCGACGACCCCCACGCGCGCCATGCCGGCGATCCAGCCGGCGCCGTCGCCGCCGGAGATCGCCCCTCTGCAGCTTGCCGCCATGGACGACTCCACCGCGAGCCTCCCGGGACTGAGGCCCGAGTCGTGCTCCGTGACGTCGGCGGCGACGTCGCGTCGCTCGTCTCTCTTCGGCAGCGGCGGCGGCGGCGGCGGCGGCGGCAGGCGGCGCAAGTCGTCCGCGACGGAGGGTCGTCGCAAGTCGATGACGCCGCGCGGCCTCGGCAAGAAGGGCGCGAGCTCGCTCGTCAGCACGGGCGAGAGCGTGAGCGACCTGACGACCACCGACCAGTCGGGCGCGTCGGGCGAGCGGGGCAAGGGCAAGAAGAAGGAGGACAAGCACGCGGTGCACCCGCTGCTCGCCGGCCTCATCTCGATGCCGGCGCTCAAGTGCAAGGACTTCGACCTGCCCGAGTTCCGCGTCGCCGGGCGGCCGCGCAACCGGTACGAGGGCGCGTGCTCGGCGCCGCGAGGCGGCGCCTCCGACTCTGCCTACTCGTCGGGCAGCGAGAGGGAGGGCGGCAGCAAGCGCGACTCGAAGCGCAACAGCACGGTGCAGCGCCTCAGCCGCCTCCGCTCGTCGGCCAACTTTGAGTCGGCGGCCGACGTTGGCGGCGACGGCGGCAAGGTGGGCAAGAGCGGCCGGCGGCGGCGCTCGACCTGCGGCGGCGGCGGCGGCGCCAAGGGCGAGCCGACCAAAGGCAGCACGCAGATGATCGACGCGGGCAACTACGACGACCTGGCCAAGAGCGAGGACACGCTCGCCGACGATCGGCGCAACGCGCGGGAGTACACGGGGTGGGTGTCGTCGTTTGGCGAGAACAAGTCGGAGAAGCTCGTGTGGGTGTCGCCGCTGCAGTGGATCGACCACAACATGCACTTCTTCTCGCGCATCTTCCCGAAGGGGCTCCGCGTCAACTCGTCCAACTACATGCCGCTGAACACGTGGATGGTCGGCGCGCAGATGGTCGCGCTCAACTACCAGACCAACGACATGGCGCTGCAGATCAACCACGGCCTCTTCCGCCTCAACTCGGGCTGCGGCTACGTCCTCAAGCCCGACTGGCAGCGCGACCCCGGCGACGCGTGCGGCAAGGTGCTCGCGCAAGCCAAGCCCGACAAGGCGCAGGCGGCCGTCGAGAAGGCGGGCCCTGAGCGCGTGCTCGCGATGCCGATGTTCCTCAAGAAGGTCTCCATCGACCTGCTGGGCGGCCTCTTTTTGCCCAAGGCGGGCGAGCAGCGCTACAAGTCGGAGGTCTGGATGCAGCCCGACCGGCTCGACCGGTGCGAGCTGCGCCCCAAGGCGGGCTTCCGCCCGAGCGACGGCGCGGTCTCCGACCCGTTCGTGGTCGTGCGCGTCTTCGGCGGCCGCCTCGCGGGCGCGGCGTCCACCGAGGCCGAGATCGAGCACGGCTCGACGTTCTCGTCGCGGCAGGTCTTCAAGAATGGGCTGCGGCCGCGGTGGGGCGACCGGATCGAGATCCTCTCGTCGCACCCCGAGATGACGCTGCTGCACTTCGAGGTGCGCACCGGCGGCTCGCGCGCGACGCCGCTCTGCTACGAGGTGGTGCCGCTGCCGGCGGTGCAGGAGGGGCTGCGCAACCTCTCGCTGCGCGACCCGAAGACGGGCGCGCGCCTCCACTTCTCGCAGCTGCAGCTCAAGATCCACGCGACCACGCTCACGACGCCCGACCGCTTCGTGCCGTTGGCGTCGCTCCTCAACCACCTCCACCTCGAGAACTACCTCGACAACTTCGAGACGCGCTACCGCGACGACCTCTCGCCGCTGCTCGCGATGACGCTCGGCGCCGACGACGAGCTCGAGGACTACCTGACGTCGTCGTCGCGCGCGGGCGGCGTCGGCATGAACAAGCAGTCGGCCGAGAAGTTCATCGCCTCGCTGCCGTCGTGGGTGGGCCGCATCGCCTCCGAACGGCAGGACGCCGCCGGCGGCGGCGTCGATGAGGCGGCCCTGCTCCAGGCTGACGCAGCGCAGACGCGCCTCGACCGCAGGGCCGCCTCAGCCTGCAAGGGCCCTAGCTACTGAGTCCCGGGCGCTGCGCATGAGCTCCATGCACCTCGCGCACGCGCAAAACTTTATTTCGATTCTCGATCCGCCGTTGCTCGTTATTGTTGTGTTGATTCTTGTTGAACGGATCGAGTGACAGAAATGTAACATGAGAAAAAACAACAATGAACATTGACGCTGTTGGTAGCAAAACTGCAAGGAGCCAAGGACTTCGGCTGTTTACGGTACAGTACGCTCAGCCATGCATAAAGTACAATGCCAAACTTGCCACGCCTGTCCGCTGTTCCCTATCTACCTCCTCTTATATCCAAGTTTTACTGATGACGCAAATACGTATGTATGTCGGAGTCGCGCATCCTCGTGTCGCTGGCAGCCTATGGCGATGCTGGCACGATCGCTGCGGTCATGCTGAACGTGCTGCGCTTCACAGAGCCAGCCTTTCTCGCGCTGCACACCTCTCAGGGCTCCGATCCGGTGGGCCACCCAACCTGGCCAGATGACTTGCGGCCACACGCAGCACGGCTGCTCGCCAACCCGGTGCACATTCACGTCCGCGGCCACAACGCTGGGGACGTGCTGCCAATCCACATGCTCAACGTCCAGTTGCTATTGCAGGCCGGCACGAAGGTAGCGCGCGGGCACGATGCTGACAAGATCGTGCTGCTGCCAGGCAATGCGGTGCTCTTCCGGCCGTGCGGGCCCATCGTGCGCTCGGCGCCGATGGCGTTCTTGCCCGGCCAGACGTTCTCCGACCTATGGAATATGGACTCGGGCGCCCTGCCACTCGAGGGCTGGCCCAACGCGTCATCGCCGGCGTGGCGCGACGAGGTGGCGGCCGTCCACGGCGGCAACGACACTGCACTGCGCATGAACCCGTGGATGAAGAACCTGTTCAAATTCTTCTCGAACGGGGCCGCCGAGATGCGTGGCGCCGCCCTCGTACCACGTGAATCTGCCAGCCGGGCACTCCTGCGGCCACGGCCGCTCGGCTGGCAGGCGCACGAGGGCACGTGGTACCCCGCGTGGTTTTTGCGCGAGGCGCTCGAGCTGTTCAACGGCACCGGCCTCGACCCGAAACTGTGGGTCAGCGGCCCCGGCCGATGCCCGATCCACCAGTTCGCGCAGGCGGTCCGGTGCAACACGGAGGAGGGCATCCTGCCGTCGCTCGCGTGGCAGCGCCACCCGAAGCTCGTGCGCGCGTCGGCCGGCACGCCGCCGCTCGTGCTGCGCACCTTCCACCACCTGGGCACGATGCCGAAATATATGGCCTTCGCCGCCGCCATCGAGAAGGAGGTGGCGACGCGCGACGACACGCCCTCGCGCTACTGCGGCTACAAGTTTGTGCGCGACGAGGGGAAGCTCGTCGCGCGCTGCGCGCTGCTGCGTGTCGCGGATGGCGTCGCGGGTTCGCGCCGTCGCCAGAGCTCCGCCCCGGCCACCGAGGCGCTCACGACCAAGTGCGCGAGCACTCGGAAGCTTGGCACAACGTGAATGTAGAGCGAACTTTTTAAACGCAGCATGCCGTGCGTGGAGCGTGGCGTCTTGCTCCAGTTTTCCCAGGACATGTCCTGGACATGTCTATCTAAGTGATCTACCTAAAGATCGTACCCCCTGCCCCTCGTGGCCTGTCCAGGGGTTTGACCGACAAAGATATAACCTTCAACGCGGCCAGCATGGACATTTCAGGGTAACGACCGAAACATCGTCGGAGCTCAAGGTCTGCATAGGCTGCGGTGCCGGCGATACCAAGCCCAAACCTGAGCTCAGGTCACCTAGGTCATGGTCGTGATCACTCAGCAGGTGCCGCTCCGCGCCACGATGGGCGCGCCGAGGCCGGCCGTGTGCATGCTCGACGAACGACGACGGCAACGGAGCTTTGGTGCGACCAGAAATGCATTGAAAAAGGCGAACTTAACATGACTTGCAGCCCTGTGACTCGTTACGACGCATGCGAATAACAAACCGTACCAAAACAGCGAAGCGGTGAGAAGCTCAGCCAACCGAGTCCCTCGGATCGACGCCTCGTCACATGCGCGGCATCATCGGCCTGCGGTGGGAAGTCAATCGCAAATCATCGGCTTGGGGCATACGGCAAGGGGCGGCCATGCCCAAGGCACCCCAGGCGGCATGGCACTACAGCTGCCAACGGCGGATGCGACAGTCCTGGACATGCTCGAATCACTTCTTGAGGCCAAAGGCTTTCTCGACGGCGTTGACCTCGTTCTCGACGTCCTTGACGATCTCCTTCTCGATCGCCACCGCATCCTTGACCACCTCCTTCTCGATGGCGACCACGTCCTTCACCACCTCCTTCTCGATCGCAACGACGTCCTTCACCACCTCCTTCTCGATCGCCACCACGTCCTTGCTCACCTCCTCACCGGCGAGCTGAATCCCGGTGGCCAGCCTGCCCTCGACGAAGACCAGGTCCTCCTCGAACTCCTTCAGCCGCCCCTCGGACGCCTTGCACGAGTTGTCGGTCAGCTCGAAGTCGGAGAACTTTAGGCCCACCTTGGCGACCGCGTCGCTCACCTCCTGCGTATACTCCTTCGGGAACGCCGCCGCCTTGGTGTAGACCACCGCGCCGCCGTACCCGTCCCACGCGTCGTTGTTGCCGCGATAGTACACGACCACGTACTTCTGGTCCTTCGCCGCGAGGATGTACCAGTCGTCCTGGTAGTGCAGGAACTCGTTGTCGTGGTTGTACAGGATCCCCTGCCTCTTCTCGTCCATGTCGAACGTCTGCACCGTGTACCGCGTCACGAAGTTGGTGCCGGCGAGCGGGTCCTTGATGCGCCACTGCATATTGCCGACCAGCTTCGTCGGCGACGGCGCCTCGAACTTGTGCAGCTGGCAGTCGAAGGTGTCGAAGGCCTTGTTGAACCCCGCCGAGATGTACCAGTCGCCCTGAAGCAGCTCGGTGCTGAAACTCTGCACCAGCTTGTCGTCGGCCGGCACCGGATAGCTGCCGTCGTCCTGCCGCTGCGGCACGCACTTCTTCTCCGTCACGGCGCAGTCGGTGAAGTCGGCCACGACCTGATTTGAGAATTTGTCGCCGCACTCGATTTGGCAGACCGACTCGTCGGGTCCTGCGCGCGCATGGGGCGATGCATGGGGTGCGGGAGATGGCTGGTTGGATGGTGCTAATGGCGGTGGCGGTGGCGCACGGCTGGTGCACGTCTGGATGCACAGGAGGTTCGCCGCGCAAGTAGGGTTGGTCACGCATTTGGCGAGCGGGAGCTGGCAGCTCTTGAGCAGACAGCTACCGATGGCAGCACTGTCAGCAGCAAGCGACGGCAACGGCGATGCGACGAGACTGCCGCTCAGCAGCAGCGCGGCGGCGGCACTGGCAAAAGCCTGCTGCACTCCGGCAAGGCTCCGTTTGCCGTCGTCGAGCATGCACACGGCCGGCCTCGGCGCGCCCATCGCGGCGCGGAGCGGCACCTGCTGAGTGATCACGACCATGACCTAGGTGACCTGAGCTCAGGTTTGGGCTTGGTATCGCCGTGGCACCACGGCCCATGCAGACCTTGAGCTCAAACCTGGCCTTGAGCTCAAACCTCAGATCCGAGGATGGTTTGGTTCATCTTCATTTCTTCCTCAAATTGCTTCAAGGTTCCTGGACAAGGCCCTGGACGCTGGACAGGCGACGATGGGCAGGGGGTACGATCTTTAGGTAGATCACTTAGATAGACACGTCTTTGGAAAACTGGAGCAAGACGCCACGCTCCACGCACGGCACATCGAAGAGTCTTGCATGGAGCCTTGGCACAAGCACCCCCCCCTGTCCCCATGGCACCTTCCCCCGTGTCCACACCCATAGTCAAACGACGGCATGCGGCCTCGACACATGCGCCCGCACTCCACACAATCAGCAAGCTGCGACAGCAGCATCATCAAACAAAAGACATGCGCAGCGCCACCTCAGAGGCCGGCGCCGCCGCCGACGCTGTTGATGATCTCCTGCACGGTGGCGCTCTGCTCGGCGACCCAGAGCGAGATGCCCTCGGCCGCCTCGATGCCGATGATCGCCTCGAGGCCGGCGCCGAGGAAGGCGACCTCCGCACCCGCCGTCGCCGCGAAGGCGGCGAGGAGCAGGGAGCCGGAGACGGCGATGGAGACGCCGATCTGCAGCTGCTTGGGCGACCACTTGTTGTCCCAGCCGTCGTAGAGGAAGGCGAACTGGACGGCGAAGAAGATGGGCAGGATCGGCTGCAGGAGGCGCGTCACGACGCCGGCGTAGTTGACGTTCTCGGCGACGAAGGCGCCGTCGTAGAAGCCGAGCTTGCACGGCGTGTCGAAGCCGCGAATGATGATGTCGCTCGCGAAGCGCGAGAGGCCCTGCACGGCGGCCGAGCGCGTCAGCCGCGTGTCGCGGTAGTCCGAGAGCGCGCCCGCGACTTCCGAGCGGTGCGAGATGGCCGTCAGCTTGTCGGCGATGACCTGCGCGTCCTCGATGGCCTGGCAGCCGCCCTGGCCGAGGTTTGGCATCATCGCGTGGATGGCGTCGCCGAGCAGCGCGACGTTGCCCTTGGTCCACGGCTTGAGGACCGACGGCGGCCGGTCGTACAGGTCGCGCTGCTCGATCTCGCCCTCCGTCGTGACGCGCAGGATGTCGTGGATCTCGTCCGACCAGCCGTCGAAGAGGTTCTGCAGGTAGAGCGAGTTGCCGTCGGGCTTCTCCTCGTTGGCCTCGCTGTCGGCGGGGCGCGCGAGGAAGGCGTACCACTGGTAGCGGCCGCGGCCGATGTCGGTGATCACAAAGTACTGCCCCGGCCCGATGTACACCTTGTAGCCGCACTCGAGGTCGGGCCCGAGCACGACGCCCTCCTTGTCCTTGGAGTAGTTGAGCTCGCCCGCAAACACCGTGTACCCCGAGTACGAGACGCCCGACTCGGGGCCGCGCGCCGCCGTGTCGGTCATCGAGGCGCGCACGTTCGACCAGATCCCGTCGGCGCCGATCAGCACGTCGCCCGAGATCTCCTCGCCGTCCTGCAGCATCGCCACGACGCGGCCGTCGGCGGCGGTGCGGTACGACTCGACGCCCGACGCCGTCCGGATGTGCTCCCCGGTGCGCTTCATCATGATCTCCTGCAGCTCGGGGCGCTCGACGACGCACGTGTACGGCATGTTGCGCGCGCGCGCCGGCGACTCCAGGTCGAACTTGGCGTACCACTCGTTGCGGATGCCGTCCTTGATGCCGTTCGTCCTGTTGCCCGTCCAAGTGGCGCGCGCCTCGATCTCCGAGTAGAGCTCGGCGTCCATGTGCCGGATCGACTCCATCGCGTTCGACGCGAGCTGGATCGGCCCACCGAACTTGCGGAACTCGCTCGTCCGCCTGCGATGCGTGGCACGCACGGGGTGGGTGGGTGGGTGGCCCGCCGGGGCGGGAGAGAACGCATCGACAGCCTGCGAGCCGCCACGCGCGTTCGTGCGTGCCGTGCGCCGCGTGGGTGGGCCAACTCACTCGAGCACGGTGTATTTGACGTGGGACTTGCTCTGCAGCTCGAGCGAGTTGGCGAGCGCCAGCCCACCGACACCGGCACCGGCGATAAGAACGTGGAGCGGCTCCTCGGCCGAGATCTTGTCCGTCGTGGGCTTCTCCAGCGAGGCGACGCAGCGCGGTGAGACACGGGGCAGCGTGTGCGGCCTGAAGCCGACCTGCAGCGCGTCGCTCGAGCCCGCGAGCGCACAGAGGGTGATGCCAGCCAGCCGCATCTTTCCGCTGTGTGATGAAGGTTTGAGATCGCTCCTGCAGAGGTCGCCGCCCAGAACTTGCAATTGCGAACTCTGCACGCGCTGGTGGTGAAATGAGATTGTCTCTACGCGAGCCTCATTTGCCAGCGCTTTGCTTGGCTACTGGCGTCCCTGTGTCGGTAGCCTGCGCCGGAAAGCAGCGCCGCATACACGTTGGGGTTCTTTGTGGTGTGCACCCTCTGTGTTGAGAGGTCAAGGTTACTATTATCACTCATTCGCCTCGGCCGTCTCAACGGCAGTCGACGTGCGGTGGTTTGTCAAGGGGGTAGGTCAAGCTGAAATCGGCCCCAACTGGCCGGCGCGACCGCGGCGCCGCAGCTGGCTCCGCGATGACCTCGTCGCACAGTCGCACGTGCAACGGCGACGTATCACTTCCCGTACGGACAAGCGGCCGCACGGGCGAGCTGAGCGCCGCACCGACACCGCCTGGCCTGATCCGCACCCACCCGGGGAGCCTGGTGCGGCATCACTCCAAAGCGGCCGCACCGGCTGCAGCCAAGGCCAGCGACGGCAGAGGGTCGAGATTACGGCGCCCTTGGCGCTCGATGGTCATGCTGGTCGTGGCGCTCTGCTCCACGCTGGCTGCGATCGGCGTCAGCGGGTACACCGCCGTCGTGGCGAGCGAGGGCTCGCCGGGCTCGGCCGCGCAGGCCCGATGCCCCACGTGCGCCGACGCCGTGGCCAACTTCACCGAGCGCCTACGGGGTATGCTGACCGAGCCTAATGACGCGGCGCTCTGGCTGGCAGACGCTTACGAGCGGACCACCGTCGTCGACTTTTGCGAGGCCAAGTACGGCGGGCTCTTCCGCGGCCGCGTCAGCTCGAATCGGACGGACGACGGCATCTTCCCGGAGTGGGGCGCGGTGGTGGGCGCGCCGGCGACCATACTCGGCGGCCTGCACATGTTTGTGCACTGGAGCCACCGCGAGAGCCTCCTCTCGCTGCTCGCGGCGTGCGTCGTCGCGCATGGCGTCGCGTCGCTCGGCGTCCACATGCGCGGCACGGTGCGGTGGGCGGCGGCCGACGTGCGGACGATGGCGCTCGCGCTCGCGCTGGTGGGCGGCCTCGTGCTCGAAGAGCTGGCGGGGCGGCTCGTGTGGACGCTCAAGGTCCATCGCTTCGCGAGCTGCGTGAGCCGGCGCACGCGGCGCGCGACGGTGTCGGGGCACGTCGCGGCGACGGCGTCGCGCGCGCGGATGGGGCTGCGCCTCGACGCGGGGAGCGAGCTGACGCACCTGGCGGCGCTGTACCGGCAGCTGGGCGCCTCGACGCTGCCGGGCGAGCTGCACGCCGACGCCGTCGCGCGGTGGGGCGCATGGCTCGTCTGCGCCCTCTACTGGTGCGTCGTCGTGAGCAGCCTGCTCCTCGCGGGCGACCCGCGCAGCAGCGACGGCGGTGGCGGTGGCGGCGGCCGGCTGCTCGTGGGGCTGCCGCTGGCGGTGACGCTGCTGTGCTCCGCCGCGCTGGCCGCCTCCGAGCTCTCGTCGCGCTCACGGCGCGAGGCGGGCGCCGCGTCTCTGCTGCGCGCGCGATGTCTCGAGGAGCTCGACATGAGCGACGCGCAGGCGGCGCGCGTGCTCGCCCGCTGGCGCGCGGCGCGCCGGCGCGGCCGCGCGGCGCTCGTCGCGGGGGCCGTGCTCGCGACGGCGGGCGTGGTGAGCTGGCAGCTCGCCGAGGGGCTGTGCGAGAGCTGGGCGCCCATCCGCTGGTTCCCGGGGCACTGGCTGTGGCACGCCTGCCTGTGGAGCGGCTTGCTGCATGTCGTGGCGAGCGTGGTCGTGCTGCGCGCCGACGCAGCGGGCTGCATCTGCATGCCGCACGGCGGCCTCGCGCACACCACCGCACGCCTCTATCGCCGGCTCTGCTGCGGCGGCCGCCAACCGCGCACGCGCACGCGCCCGGTCTTTGACGACGCCGTCGACTACAGCGCGGCCGACCTCGAGGCGGAGACTGCGGGCGGCGGCGGCGGTGCCAGGGGCGGCGGTGCGGGCGGCGGTGCGAGCGGCGGCGGTGCGGGCGGCGTGGTGTGGCGCGTGTGGTTTGCGTGGCTGCCGCAGCTGCGGCGTGAGGAGTACCCGAGCGCGGCGGGCATCGCGCCGCTCGACGTGCTGCGCGGCGCGCTGCGCCACCAGCGCGCGCTGCTGCTGGTGCTGCTGCGCGACGCCCACCCCGACGAGCGGCGCGCCGCGCTCGAGGCCTTCTGCCTGCTCGGCTCGTCGCCGCGCGCCGCGGACCGCGAGGTGCTGCACGGCGCGAGCGGCCGGATCCTGCTCGCGCTCGCCGACGCCGAGCCGGCGGTGCGGCGCGCGGCGGTGCAGGCGGTGGGGATGCTCGGCGTGGCGGCGCTCGAGGAGCGGCAGAGCACTCTGGCGCAGCTGCACGACCACCCCGACGGCGCCGTGCGCATGGCGGTGGGCGCCGCGCTCGGCCAGGTGGGCACGGCGCGGCAGGGGCGGCTCGTGCACAGCCTGCTGGCGACGCTCGCCGAGGGCGACGCCGACGCGCGGCTCGGCGCGCTGGCGGGCGTCGCGGGGCTCCCTCCGAAGGTCATCGACGAGCAGTGCATCGCGCGCGTCCTCGGCGTCATCGGCGACGCCGAGTGGAGCGTGCGCGCGGCGGCGGTCAAGGTGGTGGGCAGGCTGCCGCTCGAGGCGCTCGTGCTGCACTGCGCGGTGCTGCTGCGCCACCAGAACGACGGCGGCCTCGAGGCGCTCAACCAGATCCCGCGCGACTGCTACGTGCTGCTCGAGCAGTGCGACGACGCCGACTGGACGGCGCGCCACGACGCCGTCGTCGCCATCGGGAGGCTGCCGCCGGCGAGCCTCGCGCTGATGCCGCGCGTGCTGCTGCGCATGATGGACGACTCGCGCGTCGGCGTCTGCAGCGCGGCCGCGGCGGTGCTCAACACGATGGAGTCGAGCACGCTCGGCGACCTCGCCGCCGAGATCCGGCTCAAGCTCGAGCGGCTGCCGAGGGACGGCGAGCTGCGCGCCCAGCTGCTCAGTCGGCTGCCGACCAAGGCGCTGCCGCCACCCGTGTCGCCGTCGGCGCAGCAGAGGCTGTGATGAGGCAGGCGAGGCGCGCGAAAGGGGCGCCCACGCTCGAAAGTTGATGGCCATCCATGATAATCCAAATTCAAAGCGTACCTGTGCGTCCTGTGTTTATTATTTAATTAAATGCTGTATTAACGTGTACTAACCCGTACTCCTGCTCTACTTTACTTTATGTCTTCGCTGCCAGCTTAGCTGGCGACACAGTGCTATGGAGACCGCTGCTCATCTCGGCAGAGAGGGTTTCGCA
>Ga0209713_10001286_pt1 | contig 14886 bp, 5 predicted proteins | sample ArcOceMetagenome_3_FD_187444 | JGI IMG/M metagenome (GOLD analysis project Ga0209713, IMG submission 187444) | Marine eukaryotic phytoplankton communities from Arctic Ocean - Arctic Ocean- Svalbard ARC20M Metagenome (SPAdes) (version 2) | ecosystem: Environmental > Aquatic > Marine > Oceanic...
CGAGGCGGACGCCCCGGAGCAGCGCTCGGCCGAGCGCTCGCGCCACTCCACGCGCGCGTCTGCATGTGGCGGCGTGCGTGCCCGGCGCGAGGCGGCGCAGCGCGCTGCCAAGGAGCGTACCTGCGACGGCTGCACTGGCTGCTGCGGCTGTGGCGGCCGGGTGCTAATCCGGCTGCATATCGCGGCGGCCAGCGGGGCGCCGCCTGGACGTCCGAGCTGTTGTCGCGGCTCGCGCCACGCCTTCGGCAGGATCAGCCGAGGGTGCGGTCAAGGCCGCACCCGGAGCAGAACGAAACCCGAAGCCAACATTCTGATGACAGCATGCGTGGCGTGTGGATGTGTGGTTTGGGACTCTCAGCGAGTCGCGCGCAGCGCGACGAGCTCTCGTAGTGACGAATGTCAAAAGAAAAAATATTGTCACCAGCCCTGGGCACACTGCCCCCCTATTGCTTTGCCTAAGTTGATGCGCAGTTGCGGGCTTTACATACTTCAGTCCTTCCTTTTCCTTTTCTGCCCGTTAGCTGCGGGGTTAGATATGGAAAACTTCGAGCGCGCGCGCGCGCACACCAGCGCACCTAGAGCGACTAGCATGGACCGCAGGCGTCGCCTGGTGCGCCTTGGTCCGAGCGTGTTCCGAGAAACAAAGCACCGGGTCGCCATGTCGGCGACGCAGACCCTGCACGAGGTGCTGCCGCTGATCCAGCTCGCGCTCTTCATCATCGTCTTGGTCCTCCGCGGCCCACGGGTCTCGGCCCATCTCCGGCGGCGACGCGTGACGCCGCAGGATGCGCTGCTGCTCAACGCCGACGACATCTCACTCGCCATGCCCGCGTCTCAAGGCGGCCTGGTGGCCCTGCGAGTCTTCCACCTGATGTGCTGCCTGCTGCTCTTCAGCATCTATGTGGCGCTACTGTGCCTGACCGGGAGTGGCATGAGCACCGCCGAGACCATCGCAACCGCGGCGGGGGCGGCCATGTGGGCGCCGTGCGCGCTACTCGTCTGCGGCGAGATGAGCGCCCGCGTGCACAGCGGCCGCTCGCTTCGCGTGTGGTGGCTGCTCAACCTGGTGGCCGCGTGCTATCATCTCTACTTCGACCTGAAGACGGCCGCCAACGAGTGGCCCTCGCCGAAGCTCGAAATCTGGCTGCGGCTCATCGGCTTCGCGCCGTCTGCGCTGCTCGGCATTGCCGCGGCGCTCGAGCCCGACTCGCCCAACGACCTGGCGTACACGCGCGAGGACGAGGTGCCGGCTGACGAGAAGGAGCTCCTGCCCAACGCAGAGGCCACTGCCTCCTACTTATCGCGCGTCACCTTCTCGTGGGTGACCCCGGTGCTCAAGACTGGGAAGGAGCGAGCGCTCGAGCACACCGACCTCTTCGCATTGCAGACTGCCGACGCGACGCGCCACAACGAGACGACCCTCGCGAATGCGTGGGCGCGGGAGTCGGCGACCCCGCGTGCCTCGTATCTTCACGCGTGGCATGCCGCGTTCGGTCGCTACTTTTGGATCACGGGTCTGCTCAAGATGGTCAACGACGGCATGATGCTCCTCAACCCCGTGCTCATCAACACGATCGTTGCTTACATCGACGGCAAGACGCCCCTCTCGCCCGTGGCTGCCGTGCTGCTCGCATTGGCGATGCTTGGCGCCAACACGGTCAAGTCCCTCGCGAGCGGCCAGTATTTTTGGCGCGGCTTCCGGCTCGGGCTGCACACGCGCGTCGCCGTTGGGCAGCACGTGTACGGCAAGGCACTCTCGCTCGTGCACGAGCAGCGCAACGAGTTTGGCGTCGGTGCGATCGTCTCGTACATGCAGATCGACGCCACCAAGATCGGCGACGCCCTGCCGTACCTGCACCTGACGTGGTCGGGGCCGGTGCTGCTGCTCGTCGCCACCGGGATGCTCTACGGCTACCTCGGCGTCGCCGGCTTTGCCGGGCTGGGCGTCATGGTGCTCTCGATGCCGCTGAACGGGATGATGGCGAAGCGCATGCAGAGCTTCGTGATCAAGACGATGAAGGCGCGCGACGCGCGCGTCAAGTTCACCAACGAGCTGCTGCAGGGCGTGCGCGTCATCAAGCTCTTTGCGTGGGAGGACGCGCTGCTGCAGCAGCTCAAGGAGAAGCGCGAGGAGGAGCTGCGCCACGTGCGCAACAACATGCTCTTCTCGGGCCTCTTCGGCTTCGTCTTCACCGCGACGCCGCTCATCGTCACCGCCGCCACCTTCGTGATCTACGCCGCCATCCCGACCAACCCGGCGCTCACCGCCGCGACCGCGTTCACCAGCCTGACGCTCTTCAACATCATGCGCTTCCCGCTGACGGTCGTGCCGATGATGATCACGCGCGTCATCGACCTCACCGTCGTCAACAAGCGGCTCTCCAAGTTTTTCAACTCGAAGTCGAGCGGCACGACGGTGGTCGACGCCGACGGCTCGCCAGAGACGGACGGCTACGGGCTGCCGCTCACCTTCGAGGGCCACTACACGTCGCGCCGTGCCGCGCCGCGCGGATCGCCCGCCATCGAACTCGACGGGTGCAGCTTCCGCTGGCCCGAGGTGAAGAAGGAGGAGAAGAAGATGGGCGGGCGCGGCAGGCCGCATGGCGGCGGGGCCAAGCCGCCGGGTGGCCCGCCAAAGGAGAAGAAGCCGCGCTGGTGCGACCGTGAGGCGAAGCGCGCCCTGAAGGTGAAGAAGCTCAAGGAGGAGGCCGAGGAGAAGGCGCGGCTCGCGGCGCGGCCGCCGACACTGTCGGGGCTCAACCTGCGCGTCACGCAGGGCTCATTTGTTGGCGTGTGCGGGCCGGTCGGCTGCGGCAAGAGCTCGTTCCTGGCGTCGCTCATCGGCGACATCCCGCGCACGACGGGGCGCGTCGCAGTGCGCGGCTCGGTGGCCTTCTGCCAGCAGGAGCCTTGGATCCAGAACCTGACGTTCCGCGACAACGTCCTCTTCGGCCAGCCGTTTGACGCCAAGCTGTACGAGAGGTGCCTCACGGCGTGCGCGCTCGACACGGACCTCAAGGTGCTCGAGGGCGGCGACCAGTGCGAGATCGGCGAGCGCGGCATCAACCTCTCGGGCGGGCAGAAGGCGCGCGTCGCGCTGGCGCGCGCGTGCTACGCGCAGGCGGACGTGGTGCTGCTCGACGACGTGCTGTCGGCCGTCGACGCCGAGGTGGCGGCGCACCTCGTCAACAAGTGCATCCTCGGGCTGCTCGCCGAGCAGGGCGCCACCGTCGTGCTGGTGACGCACCACACGCAGTGGCTCACCAACTGCGACCTCATCGTCGAGATCGCAGAGGGCGGCACCGTCACGCGGCAGGGCAAGCCCGCCGACCTCAACTGGGCGCCGCGCGGCGGCTCGTCGTCCGCGCTCGCTGATGCTGCCGCGCCGGCCGCGGCCGACGGCGTGGCACGCAACGGCGGCGGCCACGCCAACGGCGGCAAGGCGGTCGCGAAGGCCAATGGCCCGCCCGCGGCGCAGAAGCAACCGAGCGCGACGTCGAGCGCCAAGCCGGCCGACGCCCCAAACAAGGCGAAGATGATGTCGCAGGAGGACCGCGAGCGCGGCGTCGTGAAGCGCGACGTGTGGTCCCGCTACGGCGCGTCGCTCGGGTTGCTCAACATGGCGATGCTCATCATGATGCACGCGGGAGGGCAGGGGCTCACGTTTGGCTCGTCGTGGTGGCTCGGCGAGTGGACCCGCGACGCCTTCGCTCTCATGCCGTGCCCACCGCCTTCACCGCCGCCGTCACCGGGCCACGCGCCGGCGCCGCACCTGGAGCCGCCGTACTGCGGCAACCCGCACCACCTCGCGCTCGGCACGCCTTGGTTTTACATCCTAATCTACACGGTCGTGTCGATGACGGCGGCGCTGATCATCCTGGTGCGCTCGGTCGTGATCACGTTTTCGTCGCTGCACGCGGGGCGGCGCACGCACGACGCCGCCATCAACTCCGTCTTTGGCGCGCCGATGGCCTTCTTCGACACGACGCCGCTCGGCCGCATCCTCAACCGCTTCAGCGGCGACGTGCAGAAGGTCGACATCCAGCTATGCTCGTCGGGCAACTCGTTCGTCAACCTGGTGGCGACGCTGCTCGCCACGCTGGTGCTGCTCGTGCTCAACTCGTGGTGGATCGTCGCGACGGTGCCGGTGCTCGGCGTCATGTACCTGAGGGTCGCCGGCTACTACCGCAACTCGGCGCGCGAGCTGCAGCGGCTCGACTCGGTCTCCAAGTCGCCGATCTACGCCGCCTTCTCCGAGGTGCTCAACGGCGCCGCCACCATCCAGGCCTTTGGCAAGGTGCTGCGCTTCGAGGCGGACAACTGCCGCCTCTTCGACAAGAACCTCCGCGCCGGCTTCGTGTACGCCGTCGCCAACCGGTGGCTCTCGGTGCGGCTCGAGTTCCTCTCCAACTGCCTGCTCGCGTGCACGGCGCTCTTCGCCGTCATCTCCGCGCTGATGGCCAGCGAGGGCACCGGCAACGCCAAGGCGGCCGGCATGGCGGGCCTCGCGCTCGCGTACGCGCCCGGCCTGACCGACACGCTCAACTTTCTGATCCGGCAGTTCACGACGCTCGAGACCGACATGGTCTCGGCCGAGCGCCTCTTCTCCTTTGCGAAGCTCGACCCCGAGGAGAGCGCGCAGAAGCGGCAGCTGGCCGACGCGCAGCAGCTCGAGTCGAGCTGGCCGCACGCGGGCGTGATCGACTTCAAGGGCTGCCGGATGCGCTACCGCGACGGGCTCAAGCCGGTCATCGACGGCCTCGACCTGTCGGTGCGCGCCGGCGAGAAGGTCGGCCTCGTGGGCCGGACGGGCGCGGGCAAGTCGTCGATCCTCGTGTGCCTCTACCGGCTGGTCGAGCTCTACGAGGGCTCGATCTCGATCGACGGCGTCGACATCGCCGCGGTGCCGCTGCGCGTGCTGCGCGCGCGCCTCTCGATCATCCCCCAGGAGCCGGTGCTCTTCACGGGCTCGCTGCGCAAGAACCTCGACCCGTTCGACGAGTCGACGGACGCGCAGCTTCGGATGGTGATGGAGCAGTGCGGCATCCTCGCGACGGTGGTCGACGGCCACAAGGAGGGCTTCGAGCGGCCGCTCGAGGAGAAGGGCGGCAACCTGAGCATGGGGCAGCGCCAGCTCGTGTGCATGGGGCGCGCGCTGCTCAAGAAGTCGCGCGTGCTCGTGCTCGATGAGGCGACGGCCAGCGTCGATCTCGAGACGGACGAGCTCATCCAGACGACGCTGAACACTCGGCTGGACGGCGTCTCCGTCATCACGATCGCGCATCGCCTCGAGACCATCATGCACTGCGACCGCGTCGTCGTCCTGGACAACGGCGCCGCCATCGAGATGGGCCCGCCGCTCGAGCTGCGCGACCAGGCCGGCGGCCGGTTTGCCGAGCTGTGGGCCAGCCGCACCGCGCACTCCTGAGCGAGGGAGACGCGCAAGCAAGTACTACGAATAGAGCGACATGGGCGGCGAGGGCGTGTGTGATCGAGCTCCACCAATCGAGAGACAGCAGGGTGGTTGTGGGGAGCAAGTTTCGAGATTATAAGAGGCAAAGTTTACGCGGGCGCTTCTGGGTGGTTTTACTTTTGCGGCTGATGTAGCTGGTGGTTTTCTTCAACCCTCCCTGCAACGCGCAATCTGCGAGCACGCTCGGCCGGTATGAGACGCAGGCTCAAATCGGCGCTGCGTGGGAGCTCGTGCTCGGCCGACCAGGGCCATGGCGCTGCCGCTGATCATGGCGCTGGTGGCGGCACACGCCGTGTTGCGCACGCCACGCTTCGCTGTGCCTGCAGTGCAGCAGCAGGCGCAGCTTCGCGCGGCGCGCACGCCTCCGATCTCCATGAAGGGCGTCCCCATCACAGGCTCGACGCTCCAAGCTGCGCTCAAGTGGCAGTGCGACGTGAGCGGCTCAGGCTATGCCATCTACTGGACTAATGTCAACGGGAAGCTCGCGGTGGCAGGCGACTACACCAGCGAGAAGCGGAAGGCGGCGCTGCGCAAGAGCGGGTTGCAAGGGTCATTCGCAGTGGAGTCCGAGCGCTATGCCGTCGACGTGGAGAGTGACGACCCCGTGGCGGAGTGCTTCAGGGTGCGCAGACGCACACACATAGGCACACGCACACACACATACAGGCACACGCACGCACACACACACACACACACACACACACACACACACACACACACACACACGCACACACACACACACACACACGCACGCACACACACACACACACACACACACACACACACACACACACACACACACACACACACACACTCGTGCGCCCGCCCTTGTGTGTGGCAGACGCAGAAGCCCGTCTTCGTGCCCAAGGCGGCCGGGGCGCGCATGTCGCGCGTCGAGATCGTCCCCAAGTTCAAAATCGCCGCGATCGCCCTCGTGCCGTTCGAGGCCGGCGTGATGGAGTTTGGCACGAGCGAGGGCGCCGAGACGGCGACGTGGCCCAGCGACTTTGAGAGCATCCCCAAGCCGCCGCCGTTGCCCAAGGACCAGATGCGCAACGCCTACGAGGGCCTCGGCGCGTCGTACACGATGTTCTGGGCGCTGGGCGCCGACAAGAAGCAGTACAGCGTGGTCGCCGACTACGTGACCGAGTCGCGGCGGGAGGCGCTCGCCAAGGTGCGCGGCGACGACAAGACCTTCTGCTCCGAGTCGCGCAAGCTCGCCCTCGACGCGGCGGGCACCGGCCCGGTGGCGACAGCGATGCGGACGGGCGAGACGCAGGTGGTGGACGACGTGACGGCCATGAAGCGGGCGGCGCTCGCGGAGGAGTTCCGCGTGACCAAGATCATCTTCACGCCCGTCGAGGGCGGCGTGCTCGAGTATGGGATCCCCGTCACCACCTCGCTCGACTCGAGCCTGCTCGCCGCTACGCTCAAGCTGCGCGTCGAGACGTCGGGCGCCGGCTACGCGCTATACTGGAAGGACACGGGCGGCATCTTCACCGTCGCCGGCTCGTACCTGCCGCCGGCGCGCGAGCTCGTGCTGATCAAGCAGGGCGGCGCGGGCCTGAGCTACGCCAAGGCGTCCGAGAACGTGACGCTCGACGTCGACGGCGAGGGGCCGGTCTCCAAGACCTACAAGTCGCAGGTGCCGATCTTCATCGAGGACGTGATGAGCTTCGGCAAGCTGAAGCGGCAGGCGCTCGCCGAGGAGTACGGCATCGCCTCGATCTGCTTCGCGCCCGTCGAGGGCGGCGTCATCGAGTACGGAACCTCCAGGGGGCCCGAGACCGCCGACTGGAGGTCGGTCGACGACGCCTTCGTCGATGCGCTGCCGCGCGGCGAGATCCGCAAGGCCTTCGCCACCGGCGCGACGCACCTGATCTTCTGGAAGCAGGTGGCGGACCGCTACGTCGTGCGCGGCGACTACGTGGTGCCCGAGCGGCTGCGCGCGCTGCGCCAGTCGCGCGGAGACGACGACTCGTACACGAGCCGCAGCGAGGACATGGTGCTCAGCGCCAACGGCGAGGGGCCGATCGCAACGGCACAGCGCAGCGGCAGGGAGGTGATCATCGACGACGCGACGACGGCGGTCAACTTCCGCCGGCGCGAGCTGGCGCTCGAGTTCGGCATCAACGACTGCCACTTCGTGCCGCTCGCTGAGGGCGTGCTCGAGTACGGTAGCGCGTCGACGGTCGTCAGCGACGAGCAGCGCGCCGCCGCGACAGACGAGGTGCAGCCGTTCGCGTCAAAGTCGGCCGTCTCGGCGCTCTCAGAGCAGTCCGCGCAGCCGCCGTCGACGCTGACGCCGCAGCCTGGAGCCGCCGAAGCGCCACCACAGACGCAGGCGCAAGCGCAGCTGCGCTCGACCGAAATCGCTCGGGCCGTCGCTGCAAGCGCAGCTGCGCTCGGGCCGTCGCTCGAGGAGAGCACGTACATGGTGTCGACGACGCTGGCGGCGGTGGCGCAGGCGCCGTGGGGGCGAGGCGCGCTGGGCGAGCCCGCCTCGGCAGACGAGCAGCTGCGACTCTTCTCCGAGGACGAGCAGTTTGCGCGCGTGCGCCAGCTCAACCGCTACGCGAAGCTCGAGCTGCAGCTGACGCGCACGCAGGACGACAACCGCGTGCTACGCGGCCGCACCCAGGTGGCAAGGCGTGCCACGCTGATCGCGCCGCTCGCCGCCATCTCGGTGCTCTCGTTCGCGCAGTACGCAGCGACGCCCGGCTTCGACTTCCCAGGCCTCGACACGCTCAAGGGGTTGTGGCGGCTGCAGGCCATCGGGGACAAGGAGAAGCTCGCCGAGGAGGCGACGAACCGCTTCTTCCCAGGCTCTCTCAGCTCAGGCGCCACCGACCACCTGGTCCAGAAGACGCTCTCAAAACGGGGCTTCACGGCGGAGAACACGCTCCTCGCCACGAGCGTCTGTCCAGACGAGGTCAACTCGAAGACTGGTGAGCTCACCGACCTACTCAAGACGCGGTACGGCGAGGCGTTCACGCTGGGCGGGCTCGGCGGCGTCCCGTTCACGGGCACTGCTGGCTTCACGGCATACTCGCACCACGTGCCCGATAGCGGCAAGATGTTCGTCATCTTTGCGCCGCACGTCGGGATCGAGTCGGTGGGCAACGTCGGCAAGCTCAAGCGGCCGTCGCAGGCGGGAACCTCCTCGGCGTGCGGCGCGTCCATCGGCGCGTTCAACGCGCTGAACAAGGAGGCAGCAGCAGCGCTCGAGGACCAGGGAGAAGAGGCCATCGTCGACGGTGTCGCGGTCAAGAAGATGGCGAATGACAAGGACGAGGACGAGCAGCCGTTCGATGCGCAGATCGCCTTCATCAAGAAGCGGCTCGACGCGCGGTTGATTGGCATCGAGGACCAGCCCGACCCGATCGCGTTCGTCACGTACCAAATGTACTGGATCATGCGCGAGTTCTTCACCGTCGAGCTCAAGAAGGCGCCCGCCATCTGGGATTACGCCGAGGAGCTGACCGTCCTCGGGGGCATCCAGATCAACCGAAACAACGGCGGCGACCGCTTCATGCCGCTGATGTTCCAGACGCGCAAGCAGGACTACCGCTCGAACGTCGACCTCTTCGAGGAGACCTTCGGCCCAAAGCCCGACCTGCGGCCCGTCATCGGCGAGAAAAGCGCTCGGCTGCAGTACAATTTGTTCAACTCCAAAATCTGAGCCGCAAGGCGTGGACCCGTTCGAGGACCCGTGGCGTCACTGCACCAATCGGGGGTGCAGAGGGCCGGGCGAGAGAGTGGCGAGAGGGTGCTGATTTTATGTACCCCGGCGCGAAAACATTGCGCACTCTTGTTTTTTTATTGCCTTTGCTATATGCACCCACATATATGCACAGAGAGTAGTTAATAATAACGAGACAACAAATCGGCGCGCTCTGCGGCGGGCCCTCGCAGCTCCAGCCTCACACCTGCTCGTCTGCGGTCGTGCGACGGAACACGTCGGGTGACCCGTGACTTGCAGTTGTGCTGACGGAACACGTCGACTTTGCGGTGAAGTACGAGGCCCACGAAGTCTTCGATGACGTCGATTTGGGCCTGTGCAACAGAGCGTTGGGATGTTTAGTGAGGCAGGCGGCGTGTGCGGGCACGGCGCTCTCGCTGTGGCAGCGGCGCACGAGCTTGGTGCCTCGCTCGCCTCCTCGTCGTTGTCGTTGCTACGCTGGCTCGCCGCGCACACTTGGGCGAGCTGGACAAATGGAATGCGCATCTGGAGTGCTTCCTCCTCGTCCTTTGACGATGGTGGAGCGTCCCCCGCTGCGCGACGCTGTTGAGGCGAGCGTAATGGAGGCGAGACTCGCGGTGACGGCATGCCCCGCGGAGGCGGTGAGCCCTGCGGTGAGCCCTGCGGTGGCGGCGCGGCAGCCGGAGCAGTGGTCGGTGCCGGTGCGGGCGACCCTGACGGGCCGGCATCACGCGGCGTCTGCGCCGAAGTCGGCCGAGGCGCCCTGTTGGCTCGCCGCCAGCGCTGCTGTCGGGCGCGCTCCTCCTTCTGTTGCCGTGCCACGATGGCGCTATGAGCAGCTTCACTCAGATCCAGTGCGTTGGAGGCGGAGGCTTTCCGACCATTGGCTCGCCCACGCCACAGACGTGGCGTCGACGCCGACTCGGCGACCTCGACCGCTGTGTTGATATTCAGGAGTGCTCCCGATGCAAAATGCCGTAGTGACTCCGAGGTGCCGCGCTGCGAGCAGATGTTGTCGAGCTGCTGCGTCGCGCCCAGCTGGAGAGCGACTGCCACGACACAGATCGCGCAATTTGGGTCAGCAGGCGGGGTATATCTCTCCCAACTAGGAGGGCGTCGCGACAAGGTTCGTGTGCAAGGGGCCGTGACGTACCTAATGCGAGCTCCATGTCCTTGCACATGTTCAGGAGCAGGGCGGAGGCATATAGCTGGATCGTGCCGTCCGTCCCTTGCTCAAGCAAGGGCAGCAATTGTGGCAACACGCCGCTACCACGAAGTCGCAGTCGCGTCTCGGACGACGCGACGTCAAATGAGTCGGAGCACGCGTTGCCCAGCGCCATCAACACCTGTTGTTGCTACAGTTGGCAGGGCGTGAATACCTCACCCCGCTTTGGCACCGTGCCAAGGAGGCAGGCATTCCCCCTCGAGTGGTGAGAGCCGAAGCCATCGGATATGCCAGCAGAGGGTGGGGGGTGGCCACAAACGGGGCTGACGAGGAAACTTTGCCCATTCTGCGGCACGAGCAGCACCGTCGTGTCTTCGGTGTCGCCCAAAAGGGCGACCAATAGCTCGATGGCGCCTGCGACGGATGCAGGAGGCTTCAGTCAAGAGTGTGGAACTCATGCCGAGCATCCGTGCGCAGGGGCAGCCCAAGGCTGGGGCAGTTGTCCGCCAGGCACGGGGCCCCGAATCTCAACACAGCACTCGACCTGCTTCCCGCAGATACCCTCCAAGGATGCGGGCCTGCTCGCCCGCCGATCCATCGACGAGTTTTGCCAGGTGACTGGCCCCCTGCGATCTGTGCTCCGGCACCGACGACTCCAGCTTGACCAGGATCTCCGGGAGAGAACTCAACAGCGGGACGCCGCCCTCGTCAAACTCAATGGGGCGCTCCTCGTTCACATCCAGATCGTCATACAGGTGCGCCTGATTCGCACCCCCTGCAGCCGCATGTTCGTCATGGATGCCTGTCGACGCCTTTGCAGCTGAGGCTACTTCTGCGGCTGGTGTGCTCTTCTTGCCTTTCGGCGCTCTGCCAAAGGAGAGGCTCCGTTGCAACGAGGTCACGAGTGCTTTGGGCGCCGACGGGACGGTGCCCTCCCCCCGTGGCGTCCGAGCCTTCATGGGGAAGATCTTGCTACATAGGCGATAGAAGTGGTTTCACGTTCACGGCGGCGACTTCATACTGGAGAATCCTTGCTCCTTTTCTTAGAATGGAGGTCCCACACCAGCGCACGGTAGGAAAGGACCAAAGGTACAGCTTCCAAGTCTATTTGCAAAGCTGCTTATACCTCCCTCGTGATATTTCCCTGCTGATTTACGCTGCTCCCTGTGCATGCATGCACTCAACAAGTCATGCTGTTGGACGGCCTCCTCGATCTCGCCGAGGCCTCCGAGCGCGACGGCCGACCGGTGCACGCTAGCCGATCTTACCAAGCCGCGCTGCACTTGGATCCGCACTCTCGAGCAGCTGCCGTCAACCTCGCAGTGCTTTGCAAGAGCCTGGGCCAGTTGCCGGCGTGCTGCGCTGCCCAACGCCACGCTGCGACACTCCACGCCGAGCTTCGCCTCGCTCAGCCTCAACGGCTTTGCGACGGCGGCCCGACGTTTGGGATGGCCGACTGCCGACCGGAGCGGCTGCACGAGGCAGCCACGGCTCTGCGAGCCACGCTCGTAGGCGGCGGCTACAGCAGCAGCTCCGCGTGCAGCCTGCTCGGTCTGGAGTCGAGTGAGCTGCCGACGGCGACAGCGCTGCTGCTGCTGCTACGCGAGCGGCCTGAGCTCCGTGAGCAGCTGATGTCGCCCGCGGCGTCGCAGCCAGTGAGTATGCTGATGCTCCTTTTCTTGCTTGGCGCCGCGGTTCCAAGCGCGACAGTCAAGGTCGCACTCGGCGCTTCGTGTGTCGACAGTCTCAAGGCACTGGGGCTCCTGCTGCCGCGAAGCGATGACACAGACGGAGCGCCGCTGCTCTCGTCGCCGATCCAAGTCTATCCTCTCAGCCTCGACGCCGGCGGCAGCGAGGTCGCCCTCGACAGCTGCGGTGACGTGGGCAGCGATCGCTCCGAGGGCGACGGCGAGTTGCTGCTTGCGACCGACTGGGCTCTCGAGTCTTTGCTGCCCACCAAGCTTGCCGTCATGCCGATTGGCGACGACTCGATCACTCTCGCGCGCCTCGCGCCTTGCCCGCGGAGGCGAGGGGCGCGCATACTCGACCTGTGCACGGGCAGCGGCGTGCAGGCGCTCGCGGCTTGCCAGCGCTGGGGCAGCGACGTGGCGGAGGTGGTGGCGGTCGACGTCAACCCACGCGCGCTCCGTTTCGTTGCCTTCAACGCCGCTCTCAACGAGCAGTCGCACCGCGTGCGTCCGCTTCTGAGCGACGTCTACTCCGCAGTGGACAGCCTGATCGCTGCAGACGGCGACGAGGACGGCGAGGGCGACGAGGGCGTGGGCGGCCCCTTTGACGCCATCCTCGCAAACCCGCCGTTCGTGGCAGTGCCACCACCGCCGCCGGGCGCCTCGACCCACGCCGAGTGGGCTCTGTACGCCGACGGAGGCCCCGACGGCGCACGCGTGCTCAACGCGGTAGTCGCAGGCGCGACGACGGCGCGGCTCAGACCCGACGGCTACCTCGCCATCGTGAGCGAGTTCCCCAACGTGCGTTCGGCGCACCAGACACTGGCGGGTCTGCGGCCCGGGCTGGACCTCGCGCTCTTCTACGACCCGGCCTGCGTCGAGGGCGCCGATGAGTACGCGGAGCTGCGCGCAGACGAGCGCGGCTGGCCGTGGGCGGACGCGGACGCGCATCGCGCGTCGCTCGAGGCCCATGGCGTCGAGCACATGGGGTCGGGCCTGGTATTTGCCGTGCAGCGTGGCGGCACCGAGCCATCCATCGGCGCGTGCCACGTGATGGAGGGTGCGGCCACCGAGGAAGAAGGGCTTGGGACAGGCCATGCCGCGACCCAGATTCGCGCCGTCTGCGAGAAGATGCTCGTAGCAGACGCACGCAAAATGTGTAGGGTGCAGGTGTTGTGTTAGTGCACGCAAGCGTAAAAGTTGTTGATCATACCCCTCCGCGCAGTGCACCCTGCAACCCTCGATCATCTGGCGTTCAGCCCGGCGCTGCATCTGAGCTCAACGCCGGCCCTTCGCTGGTCAGAGAAAGCCTCTCGCTGCCGAACATGCTCTTCGCAACGCTGGCTCTCGGCTTCAACGCGCCGCTAGGCCGTCCGGCGGTGTCGTCGCGCGCCGCCCATGGCGTGCCGGCGATCAACATGGCCGTCTCGACGCCACCTGCGACCGAGGCCAAGGTGCGTGGCGTGCCCATGACGGGCGATGTGCTCAAGGCCTCGCTCAAGATGCGGTGCGACACGAGCGGGGCCGCGTACGCCATCTACTGGGCCAACATCGGTGGCGACCTCAAGGTGGTCGGCGAGTACAAGGCCGCCAGCTACCAGAAGGAGCTAAAGGACAGAGGCGTAACGGTGAGCTTCGGTCAGGCGTCCAAGCCCTTCGTGCTGGACGCCTACGGAACGGGGCCGATCGCGACGGTGCTCAAGACGGGTGAGCCATACTTCGTGGAGGACGCCGTCACCTGCAACACCCTCCAGCGCCGGTGGGTTGCCTCCATCCTGATCTCTTCCACACATCTCTTCACACACACACCCTCCCCCTCTCCCTCACACGTGCCCGTGATCGCCCACCCCTCCACACCCTCCACCACCGCCGCCATGCTGCCATGCTGCGTCGCAGCGAGCTTGCGACCAAGTACGGCATCAAGCAGGTGACGTTTGCCGCCTTCGAGGACGGCGTCGTCGAGTTCGGCACCACCCGCGGCACCAACGCGGAGGACTGGACGGGGCCGCCCCCCGTGCCGGTGCTGCCGAAGAAGGTGATGCGCCACGCCTTCGAGGAGCTGGGCGCGCTCTACGTCCTCTTCTGGGAGAAGCAGGGCGACGTCTACCGCGTCGCCGCCGACTACGAGGTGCCCGCCTCGATCAACTCGCGCGTGCGCCGCCGCTCCGACGGCCAGTCGTTCATCTCGGCGTCGCGCCAGCTCGACCTGCCCGCCGAGGGCGCGGGGCCGGTGGCCACGGCCGTGCGGCTGGGCGAGGAGGTGGTCGTCGGCTTCGGCTACGACTGCGGCACGATCGCGGCCGAGAAGATGAAGCGCGCCGCCGTCGCCAAGGAGTTCGACATCAAGACGATCCACTTTGTGCCCTTCGAGGGCGGCGTCATCGAATACGGCGTCACCAGCGCGGCATCGCTCAACGACGTGACGCTCGACGCGACGCTCAAGATGCAGTGCGAGGCGACCGGCGCGGGCTACGGCATCTACTGGGCCGAGCAGGACGGCGAGGCCGTCGTCGCTGACCGCTACGTGACGCCCGGCCACGCCGCCGAGCTCAAGGCCGCCGGCAAGCGCCTCTCGTTTGCCGAGGCGTCGCAGGCGACCGTGATGCGCGCCGACGGCAACTCGCCGGTGGCGGAGGTGCTGCGCCAGCGCCAGCCCATCCTCATCCAGGACGCCAAGAGCTGCGTGCGCGACGGCCGCTCGGCGGCGGCGACCGAGTACGGCATCGAGCAGATCTGCTACGTGCCCGTGCTGGGCGGTGTGCTCGAGTACGGCACCACCGAGGGCGACTGCACCGCCGACTGGGAGTCGATGGCCGACGCCAGGCCCGACGCGCTCCCCAAGGCCGAGCTCGAGCAG
>Ga0209713_10001287_pt1 | contig 14881 bp, 8 predicted proteins | sample ArcOceMetagenome_3_FD_187444 | JGI IMG/M metagenome (GOLD analysis project Ga0209713, IMG submission 187444) | Marine eukaryotic phytoplankton communities from Arctic Ocean - Arctic Ocean- Svalbard ARC20M Metagenome (SPAdes) (version 2) | ecosystem: Environmental > Aquatic > Marine > Oceanic...
ATGTCGCCGAGTGATACCGGCAAGGGCGCCGGCACAATCAGCGAATCTTGGTTGCCAAACCTGCCAGCGTTCCGCTTCGTGGTTCAGCCCCTCCGGCATGCAGGCTCGGGGCGGGAAAGTAAGTAAGTCTTACTTGCCCGCTAGCTATTCCATGGCGCCAGAGGTCGTCAAGGATGGCCTGTGCGCAAGCGCCCTGTGCGCGAGGTTTTGCATGTCCCATGTCCATGTCCATGTCCAGTGTCCCCATGATTGTCCATGTCCATGTCCATGTCCATGTCCATGTGCGGGTTGAGAACGAGAGCTAATGTTAGTTACCAAAAGTCAGTGCGGTAGACGTGTTTTTTTCTGACAGAACATGAAGCCTAAAACCGGGTCGCAGCGCTAAAGGCCCTGAGACTGAGCAGATGTCGTCAGACATGCGTCTCGGGCTTGTGCCACTGCGTCTCGCCGGTCGTGGCGTTGGCGTAGTACGTGCTGCCGGAGTCGGGATCCACGACGGCGCTCCACCCAGGGGGCAGGTTGTTCTTGGCGGGAGGAGGCGGCACCATCTCCGCCGCCGCCTTCCCCTGGTTGGGAATCGACAGAGTCGACGTTGCCAGGTCGCCTCGTTGATTGCGACGGCGGTAGAAGACGATGCCGGCAGCAGCAGCGAGGCCGAGAAGGAGCAGCACCGCCACGCCAGCGCCGACGCCGATGCCCACGTCCTCCGAGGAGCCGCTGCTGACGTCGGCGCCACTGTCGCCGACGACGAGGGTCGGGCCTCCCGGGATGCCTGGCGGCAAAGTGAGGTTCTCCCGCCAGCACATCTCGCACGTGTCGGCGAGCTCCCAGTAGCCGGTCAGCGGCGCCGTCTGCGTGTCCTCGCAGCTCAGGCAGTACGGCCCGACCCTCCATGGCGCGGGCGGCGGCGGAGGCGGCGGCGTCGGCGGCAGCAGCAGGTCGAAGCCGCTGAGCGCCAGCTTCCGGTAGCAAGTCGAGAAGAAGATCTCGTCCTGCGGGTCGTTGTCGACGATCACGAAGAGCTCCGACGTCTCCGTCTCGACGTCGGCGGGAAGGAAGCCGTAGCACACCGACGTCCCCGCCGGCTCGGCGGCGAAGGCGGCCTGTGGGCACGCCGCGTCGTCCCACGGCACGTTCTGATACGCGGTGCCGCCAAAGGCGATGCTCGCGGGCGAGGCGGCGGGCACCACGTTGACGGCCTCGCACCCATCGTCGGCCTTGCACCGCTCCTTGCACGCCTCGAGCGCCGCGTCGCGCGTCTGCCCCTGGCTGTTGGTCGCGTCAGGCGGAGGGATGGGGTGGCAGACGTCGGCGCCGCCGCCGGCGGTGTCGAGGAGCGTGTACAGCCCCTTGCGGTACTGACAGTGGTCGACCTTGGCCATGTTGTACGTCGTCTCGGTGGGTGCGGTCACGACGCCTCCGTCGTTGCTGCTGTCCGTGCCATCCGTCGTCAGCGGGCCAATGCCGAACATGGCGCCGGAGGAGGTGCCGACCGTGCCCGTTCCGTCCACAACCTGCACGTCGATGCAGTCGCGGTAGCCGCGCCAGAAGTACTGGATGACGTACATGCCCGGTCCACCGCGGGCGGGGATGGAGAAGGCGGCCGTGTCAAACTGCTTTGGGTACCCATTCTTGTCGTCGGTCGGCTTGATGGCCTTGTACATGTGCACCGCCTCGAGGTGCGGGTACGCGGCGCTCGCGTACGAGGCGACCGTGTCCTCGGCGCGCTCGCTCGCGGGGTAGTTGTAGAGCGTGAGGTCGTCCACTTGCACGCAGTCGGTCGGCGACTCGAACGAGCCGCGCACCGAGCCGTAGTTGGCGCACGCGAAGGCCTCGGGGCGCCTCAGCCACTCGGCGGCGGTCTCGGGCACCGCAGTGAGGCCGCGGGCCAAGAAGTTCTGGTGCGTGGGCTCGTCGCCACCCGCGCGCGACGTGGCCGTCCAGCCGTAGTGCATCTTGTGCGGCTGCGTCGCGCCGCCGGCGGGCGCCGAGCTCAGATAGTCGTTGAAGAGGCTCTCGCTGTGCGTCGTCATGAGCCCTTCGTCGGTCGCCTTGAGGATGGCCAGGTAGTGGTAGCTGCCCGGGTGGCCCGACGCCCATTCGACGGGGAACGTCTGGCCGGCGTTGACGCGCACGTGCGGCGCCGCGCTGTTGCGCTGCGGGCACGGGTTGACCTGCGAGGCCTTCGTGGCGCGCGACTTGGGCGAGTTGATCCAGTTGTGGGCCGAGACGGCGTCGAGGGTCGCGAGGGACACCGTGGCGAGCGCCAGCGGCGACGTCGCGACGCCTCCGGCTGCTGCGCGCGCCACGTGCCTTCGGCGGAGCAGCGCAACCGACGCCGCGGCGACGAGGGAGACGGCCGACAGCGCCATCGCGAGCGTGCGCAGCGGCGACGAGGACGCACGCGCGGTGCCGCCCTCGGACGAGGCAAGTGGGCCGCTCTCGGCGAGCATCCGGCCGGTGTCGGCGGCGGCGGCGGCCGCCGCACCGCGTTTGACGGCGCCACCAAAGGGGCACGGCCCGGCCGCGAGCCTCGCCGGGCCGAGGGGCACGTGGAAGGGCGGCAGCTGCTGCGGCGTCGCGTCCTCCTCCTCGGCGAGTCGCCGCCGCCCCGAGGAGGCGCACGGGCAGAAGCGAAGCCCGGAGAGGTCGGCCTGGGCGGCCGGAGGCGCCGCGGCGCACTTCGACGCCGCCGCCGCCGCCGGGCAGGCGGCCCCGTCGACGAACCAGCACCAGCCGTCGCCGTAGCCGGAGGTGGTGGGCGCGTGCGCCTCGCAGGTGGAGAGGAGCGGCGCCGTGCACAGGTACGACGACGAGACGTGCGCGAGAAGCCCCTCGGCGCTCGCTGCGCCGTCGAAGCTCGCCTCGTCGCACCGCAGGCCGTCGCCGCTGGCGCCGCACACGGCGTCGCACGACAGCCCGGCGTCGCCGCGGATCCAGTAGACGCCCTGCGCCGTCGGCTCCACCTCGGGCAGCACGAGGTCGCCGCCCGCCACGCCGTCCTGCGGCGCGGCGTCGCCGTTGCCGGTGGCCGGCCAGTAGAAGCCACCGCCGAGCGTCTCGCCCTGCTTGAGAAGCGCGCGGAAGACAATCGGCCCGACGCCCTGCTCGGGCGCGCGCCACCAGAACTGCTCGGTGAACCGCTTCTGCTGCGCGCTCGTCTGCACGAGCGCCTTGCCGTGGCAGCTCTCGACGCAGTCGGCGTCGGCGCCGTCGCAGCTCGTCTGCGCGACGAAGCGCGGCGCCGACTCGATCGGCATCTCCCACGCGCCCACCATCGTCTCGTCCGGGTCGTCTGCGCGCACTGCGTACAGCAGGAGCCCGAGGTACTTGCTCGTCTCCATGAACGGCGCGTCGGGGTCGGGGACGCAGGTGGGGTCGGAGCCGTCGCAGTTGCAGTGCGTCGTCGCGAGGCTCGCGACGGTCGCTGCGCCGTCGCCGCCCATGTCGCCGCCGGTCTCGCCGCCGGTCTCGCCGCCGGTCTCGCCGCCCGTGTCGCCGCCCGTGTCGCCGCCCGTGTCGCCACCAGCGGTCGAGGACGTGTACACGTCGAATCGGTCGTCAGCCTCGCCGCCCGAGGCGCTGTCGGGAGCACAGCAACGGCACGTGCTGCGGCCCTCGCGCCACTGGACCGCCTCGCCGCAGCCGTCGGTCGCCAGCACTTGGGCCAGACACGCCTCGATCGTGCCTGGATCCGGGTCGAATCTTGGTCCCTGCGTTCCACATTTCTGCCCAGTGTGCAGAAGCTCGGGCGTGACGGTCTGCAGCCGCCTGAAGAAGGAGGTGCTGGCCGCCATGGTGGTGCCGCTGCAGTCTCCAGCGCAAGCACACTGCGGCACGCCCGCGTTGCGCTTGGCCTGGATCTGAGGCGCCATCACGCGGAGGCGCAGAGATATCAGCTGGCCGGCGGTCCAGCTCGTGCTGTCGGCCTCGAGCTGGTAGGTCGCCGTGCGCTCAGGCGGCCCGACGAGCTCCATCCCGCTTGGACAGACGCCACCTCCGCACAGTCCGATGGCGTCGCAGACCTTGGGACCGGACGAGACGGCTTCAACGGCGGTGAGGAGGAGGGCCAGGCCGAGCAAGCCGGCGTGGCGTGAGGAGAAGGAAGAGGCGGTCATATATGAATGTAAAAGTCGGATGAGCGGTCTATCATCACGCCGTTTTGCGGCGTGCATGCGTCCGGCAAAGAAGTTTCGGCCGCCTCAAAATAGAGGGCGCACACAACGAAAGCGCTCTCACGCTCCGGCTGGCTCGGGATCAGTGTATCCCCGCGTGGGCCCTCCTGACCGGCGGCTTAGGCAAAGCAATGATCTAAAGTATCTAAAGTACTTCTAAACGCTAATTTGACAGAAACGGTCTCACACGCGTCTCCCAGCACGAAAGTCGAAGCCACTGTCCTCCCAAAGGACGGGGCCCTCGCGATGATGGCATGGATGAGTCTTTCCGCCGCGCGATTTTCGCACACGATGATCACATGGATGATGATGAGTCTCTTGTTGCCGCGCGATTTTCGCACACGATGATCACATGGATGATGATGAGTCTCTTGTTGCCGCGCGATGTTTGCAATGATGCGGATGCGAATTCCGAACGTGCGTTTGCCCCTCAGGGCTCCTAGACCTCGGCGGCTGCCTCCTCCATGGGTGCCGGCGGGTACATCTCGCCATGCATCTCACGAATATCGTCGCTGACTGCCTTGTAGAGCAGCACGAGCGCCTTGAACACGCGCTGCAGGTGGTCCGGCATGGCGGCTATCGCGTCAAAATGGCCGTTGTTCAGGCAAGTCGTGAGGGTTTGCGCGAATGCCGGCATTGATATGCAGCGTGATGCAATCTTGCGAACGGCGACGAGCTGCTTGATGGTGGCGGGCGTCTCCCAATCGGTCTCGAAGGGCTCGGCGTGCAGGGCGTCCCACCGCTCCTCGCGCTGCGCGGCCACTTCCGACGGTAGCACCGTGCGGATGACCTCGAGCACCCGCGTGAACTCGGTGTTGCCGCCCGGCAGTGTGAAGCCATCCCAGCTTTGGAATGGTTCTGCAGGTTTGAGGTTCCACGCGTTCGGTTTGCCCAGCGGCGTCTTGAACCAGCTCGCCAGCAGGGCTAGCGGCAGGTTGGTGGGCGTCGGCTCGTCTGATGGACGGCCGTTGGCGTCGTAACCCAGTGGCAGCTGCATGATCTCCGGGAAGTTGCGCATGTTGCGCCGCATCAGAGCTGCGGCCCTGTCCTTGTCATTCTGGATATCCTCCACGTTGTCGAGCAGGGTGAAGAGGTCGCCCACCTCCGTCAGCAGCGGAAATGAGCCGAGCAGCTTGCCCAGCTTGGCAGCGCCCTCCACGTCGATGTACCGGTGGTAATCGATGCGCCACTCACCGCAGTACTGACCGAAGAAGAAGCGCCGCTGGTCGGTGGACATGTCGCACGCGGCGAATGCAATGACCTCTAGTGGAGCGTGCGCCAGCAGCTCGCAGAAGTCCGTCAGGCGGTCCTCCTGCTCGCGCATGACCGACTCGTAGTCTTCGGGGGCTTCGTCCCACGCCGATGCGGGGCCCACAACGAAGGCCGCCGCCTCCGTGCTCAAGCCCGAGAAGAAGCTGGGCTGACGCGACCAGCGGAAGAGCGCTTCATCGAACTTTATGCAGGCCCGGGTCTCAGCGTCCTCTTCGTCGCGGAGAACGCGGCGGACGTTGCACGGCTTGTACATGCGGAGAAGCCCGCGTACCTTTGCCTTCCACTCGTGGCTGGCGCCCGAAAGCATGACCAGCGCCTTCTTGCCAAGCACGCATTTCGGTAGCAGGAGCCAATCCACCATCAGGTCGCGGAGCTCAGGGGGCAACTCCTCCAGAGGTGACTCGAAGTCACACGCACCACCATTCGCCGTGCCATCATTGCACCGCTTGGTGGCGGGCAGCATGGCCGCGCGGCTCTGATGTGCTCGGCATTTCCGGGCGCTTCCGCGCGCCGGCGGGCGCTTCGATGTCCGACGGGTGCACGCGTTGAGATCATGGGGATTCGCCCCCTCCCCCCACGCACGCAAAGCGGGACACTACACACGTGCACACACCCCGACACACACTCGATGATGAGCTGCGCTTAGACGACTGCCCCGCGTTTTACAATGTCTCGATCTAGGTGGTTTACACCCAATGCCAACTTCGCTACGGGGGCCTACACACGCCTTGCCGAGTCCAAGCTAAGTTCATTGCCTGTGTGCACATGGACATGGACGCCCTCTTGTCGCCCCCCGCGCACATGGACGCCGAGAGCAAGCGGTGCATCAACGCGCTCCTCGGCAAGTATCGCGAGCTGGTGACACGAGTCGAGGCAGGTGAGGAAGCGGTCGCTCGGCAAGTCCAGGAAAGGGAGGAGGCGCTCACGCGGAAAGTCGAGGAGAGCGAGCAGACGGTCACGCGGAATACGCAGGCCGTCATCGAGCAGCTGCGTGCCGACAATCGGGCGCTGCAGTCGCGCATCGACGAGCTCGTGAGCCAGCCCAAGTCCAGCGGCGGCGGCCCGGCCACGCTCGCCGAGCTGCGGGCGCGCCGCACCGCTCTCGCCGAGATCAAGGTGGAGGGGTTCGGCTGTGGCGAGGCCAAGGCCGCCGGCTACACATGCGCCGATGCCAAGGGGGTCGGCTACTCGTGCCAGCAGGCTCGGATCGGGGGATACGGCCTGTCGGAGGCGAGGGAGGCGGGCTGGTCGCTGCGGGAGCTTCGCTCGGCGGGGTACGTCGAGGGGCTCAAGGCGGCGTGCTTCACGATCGGCGAGGTCAAGGCGGCAGGCTACTCGTGCGGCGAGGCGAAGGCGAACGGATACTTTATCACGTGCAGCGACGCCAAGGCGGCGGGGTACTCGGCGCAGGAGGCCAGGGCGGCGGGGTACTCGGTGCAGGAGGTCAAGGCGGCGGGGTACTCGCTGCAGGAGATCAAGGCGGCGGGGTACTCGGCGCAGGAGGTCAAGGCGGCGGGGTACTCGTGCACGGAGGCGAAGCAGGCGGGCTTCACTCCTGCAAACTGTGAGAAAGAAGCTGGATACACAAGGCAGGAGCTGCTCAATGCTGGTTGGAGCCAGCAAAGCTGGGGTACCTGGTAACCTTGCCGCTAAAAAAGGAGAATGCCATAGTTATCTAGACACTAGAGAGTGGTATTGTTAACAAACTCTACATTTGGCTGTTTAGGCGTCAAACTTCAGTCAGTCAGTCGGCTACGGTTGAGTACGCACGCTCACCCTACCAAACTCCACACCTGGCCGGCGCCTCAGCGCCATTCTTCTACTCCACGACTCCACGAGTCAGTCAGAATGCCATATTTGCATGCAGCTCACTAATTCACTAATTATCATGCGCCGCTTCGTTCCACTGCTGTTCGCAGCCCTCCTTCCGCAGCTCGACGCCCTCGTGCTTCCGAAGGCCGTCGCTCCGGTCAGGCAGCTTCTGCGGTCGAAGCACCAGCATCCCAGGTCGACTGAGATCACGAGCGCAGCAGCGTCCGACGACGCCGAGGAGGTCAAGGTGACCGTGAGGATCAAGAAGCCGACGCCAAAGGACGAGGGCCCGCCACCATCACCCGTCACGCTTGCGATTGAGTCCACGTTTGTCCAGGCAGCCGGCGGAATGAACGGAGCCAACTACGAGTTCGGACTGCTGGAGTTTGTGCGCGCCGCCAGGGACGCGTTCGACGAGGGCATCATGGTGCCGGCGCTCAATCTGGAGCTCTCGATGTGCAAGCAGTACACGGCCGGTCGGCCGCTCCAGGCGGAAGAGATCGATCTCCGCACGGTGTGGCTCAGCTTGGTGTACCTGACCTTTGAGCGCGTCGGGTACGAGAGCAAGAGCGCAGGCGCTTTTCCGGGGCAGAGCGTCGCGGCGGAGCTCCGGCAAAAGTTCTACACGTTCACGTACGATGTCGTGAACGCGAAGAAGCAAGGGTACGGCTTGGAGAAGCTGAAGCTGGAGGAGGTCCTCCAAAGCGACGAGGAGAAGACGCCCATGGAGCGCGCGGTTCTGAGCCAGGCGATGCGGATATGCTTCCTGGCCATCCAAGCCGCGGAGGAATAGGTCCTTTCACGAGGACGAGACCGCTCCGTTCCGGCCTTGCAGGCTTGGCCCGGTACTGGTGCGCGCCGCGTGAAGTCTCGTAGATTATGTCAGTCAAACCGCCACGTGTTTCATCCCCCCAGCGCGAACTTGTCATCGGCCTCGTCGCGCGGCTGCCACGTACCTACGCAGGCACAGCCATGACGACCACCGAGTGGGGCGCCATCCCGCAGGACGTCTCGGCCCTTCGCGCGGCGTGGGACGACGCGCGCGACGCGCCGTCGGCGCGGCAGAAGCTGCTCGTCTCGCTCCTTCACCTGCCGCGCCGCGTGGCGGAGGAGCACCAGGGTGTGCTCGAGGAGCTGATCGCGCGCGCGCAGCAGGACGACAACGAGTGGGTCAAGCTGCTCGGAGCGGCGATGAATGGCTTCCCGAGCTCCGGACGCCTCGCGCTGCACGCCGACACGCTGCTTTCGACCGCCGCGCCGCTCGCCACGCTCCTCGAGGCCTCGCGCTGGGAGCTGATCGAGGACATCAGCCTCGAGCAGTGCGAGGACGGCGCCGCGGCGGCGCTCGACCTCGGCGGGCATTTCAATGTGAACGAGACCGCCGCTGCCGAGCTCGTCGCGGCGTGGGCGAAGCCACCCGCACCCGCACCAGCGCCAGCAGCAGCGCCCGTGCCGGCGTCAAAGCAGCCGGCTCGCGCGCCGACCATCGTCGAGAGCTCTGCGCTAGACGACGCCCTGGCAAAGAGCCTCGCCCCGGCGCGTGGCGCCGCGGCGCCGGCGCCGGCCAACAAGCAGGCCACGGATCGCGCCAAGATGGCGTCGGCCATCTCCATCCCGAAGAGCATGCGGCCGGGCGGGATGGGCGCGGGCGACAAGAAGCAGAGCACGTTCAACCTGAGTGGCAGCACGCGCAAGCCGCGCATGCAGCTGCTCGGGGAGGATGCCGCGAAGGACGTGCGCTCCAAGTCGATGCCCGTCAAGAAGGCCAAGGGCGAACCCAAGCCCGGCAAGGCCGCGGCGGCGGCCGAGACGGCGCAGGGCCTCGCCGATCTGCTCTTCGACGGCGCGGGCAGCTGCGCCTTCAGCAACGGCGCGGCGGCGCCGCCGCCTCCACCGCCGCGGGGCGAGGCCGAGCCGTTTGACGGCGCGCTCGTGCCGAAGGGCGACGGCAGCGGCGGCGCGTCGTACTACCAGGACCGCCGGAAGCGGTGGGCGTACGTGTGCGACGCGCACGGCTTCGCGCTGCTGCGCGGGCTCATCGAGGCTGCGACGCCGCTGCTGCAGGGCGTCGCCGCGCAGCTGGCTGAATACGGCGACGGCGGGCGCGCGCGGCAGGACGGCGAGCAGATCTACGCGCAGAAGCCCAACCTGGGCGCCAACGGCGTGACGTGGTCGCAGGACAACTACGCGCACCTCGGGCTGCAGGCCGAGTACCTGCGCCTCAAGAGCATCCAGCGCTTCACCGAGACCTACGTCGCCATGCAGCGGCTGCACAACGCGGGCGGCCTCGCGCGGCTGCAGCACGACCTCCAAAACGACGGCGAGGGCGGCGGCGACGGCGGCGCGCCCGGCGGCGGCGCGCGGCCGCTGCGCATCGCCTCGCTCGGCGGCGGGCCGGGCTTCGAGCTGGTGGCGGTGCGCGCGTTTGCGGCCGAGGTGATGGGCGAGGCGCCACCACCGCAGCTCACGTCGCTCGATCTCGAGGCGAGCTGGCGGCCGCACGCCGAGGCGCTCGGCCTCGGCTTCAACGTGTGGGACGTCAACGACGGCGCGGGGCTGCTGCGCGCGGCGGGGTGGGAGCGCATCGACCTCGCGATCATCTCGTACGTCTTCTACCACTACATGTCGCACGAGCGTTGCTACGAGTGGATCGCGGCCGCGCTGCGCAGCGGCGACGTCGGTGCCGTCCTGATCGTGTCTCGCTTCGAGAGCCTAACGCCGCAGATCGAGGCGCTCGAGGCGCGCGGCGTCCGCGTCACTCCGCTGCTCACGCAGCCGCAGTTCTCGGCGCGCCGCACCGACCACCGCCAGCTCCTCTTCACCGCGTCGCACTCGCCGGCACCGGGCAAGACTGCGCCCGCCGAGCAGCAGCGCATCGCCTTCCCAAACGTGCCGCACGAGGACAACAAGGACCCGAGGGACCGATCGTACGAGGAGCTTGGCTCGGCACCCGCCGCCGCCGCCGCCGCTGCGCCGCCTCCGCCGCCCGCGCAGTCGAGGGTGCCGCCGCCGCCGCCGCCGCCGCGACCACCGCCACCGCCGCCGCCGCGCCCTGCCGCCATCGCACCGCCGGCACCGGAGCCCGCCGCCGGCGACGATGACGCTGCGGCGCTCGCGGCGGTGCCGGAGCAGCTACTGACGGCGGTCGAGGGGCTGGCCGGTGCCGACCGCGTGACGGTGCTCTCCTTCTTCGGCAAGCGGCCCGGCCTGTCGGGCGTGTACGAGGTGGTGCTCCAGGTCGACGCGCGCAACCCCGACGGCAGCGCCGCGTCGAACATCGTGCTCAAGCTCGACTTTGCGCAGTGGCAATGGAAGCGGGTGCGCCGCAAGGTGACCGCGTAGAGGCATACATTAATTCGGAATAGCATACTAAGTACAACACTTCAGTCGTCCCGCAAGTCGACAAACGAGCGGTGGATGTCGCTGCCGTTGGCAATCGACGGGTCCAGCTTGCACAGCTCGCTCGTCTTTCGCTTCACCTCGTCGCGCAGGCGGTCGATCTCCGCGTCCAGGCGCTTCTGGTCCGCCTCGAGCATGATGCGCGCGCTCGGCTGGTCGTACTTGGTGAACGTCTCGCCCATGCACACCCAGTGCTTCTGGGTCGCCGCCACCTCAGCGCCCTTTTCTCGGTCTATCCGCCTGAGCGCCGCCAGCGCCTCGCGATTCTTGTTGCGCCTGCGGTCGAGCTCGACGATCTGCTGCCGATCGGTCAGCACCTCCTCGCCCAGTAGCTCGACCTTCTGCATGCGCTCGAGGCGCTCGTTCGCATGCGCCGTCTTTTGCTGCTGCTGCGTTGGCAACGGCGGCGGCGTCGATTTCGCGCCCGCGTCCTCGTCCTCGTCGCTGTCGCTGACGTCGAATTTGTCCCACTTGCTATAGTCGGTGGCCGGCATGCCGCGACGACGGCGGCGACGGCAAACTAGGGGCGGCGTCCTTCGTTCGTGGAGCTCGCGCTGCTCGTCCTGATTGCGCTGCGCACTTGCACCTACCGCCATGCTAAGCCGCCTCGTGCTCGCCCTCGCGCTGCTCGGGCAGTGCAGTGCCCTGACGCTCACCACTGCCACGACGCCTCGCGCCGCCGTCCGCTCGCGCTGCGCGGCCGCGCGCATGGGAGAGTTCGTCAAGCAGGTCAACACGGAGGAGTTTGAGGAGGCGATCCAGGACTGCTCGACGCCGATCGTGCTGGACGTCTTCGCCGTCTGGTGCGGCCCGTGCCAGGTTATGGCGCCGGAGCTCGAGAAGGTGGCGGAGAAGATGGGCGACAAGGTCAGATTCTTCAAGATCGACGCCGACGAGGAGCCGGTCGTCTCGGAAACGCTGAAGGTTAGCGGCCTGCCGACGCTCATGCTGATCAACGACATGTCGGTCGTGTGCCGGGCCGAGGGCGCGCTCATGCAGAACGAGCTCGAGCAGCTCATCGACCACCACCTCTTCGGTGGGCCCGCTCCGTCCATCGATAATCTCGGCTCGGTGCAAATGTGAGCGCACCCGTCTGGTGTCCGGTCTTGGCGTGTGCGAATACTAATTTTGAGTCCAATACCGAATCACCGTGTACGCGGCAGCGCGTGTCAGCCCAGCTTCGGCAGCCCGAAGCGCGACTTGCCCTCCGATCTCGGCGTGCTGCCCGTCGAGCCGGAGGCGGCGGCCGGCTTGGCCGTCCTCGCCTCGTGCAGCTGCTCCTCGAGCCTGAGGATCTTGAGCTCCTGCTCCTGCATCACCTCCTTGAAGGCCTCGGCGATGTGCTCCTCGGTGTCGGCGCCCTGGTTCTTGCCGTCCTCGACGAGCATCTCGAGCTCGGTCATGCGCACGCTCAGCATGCGCTGCTTGTCGCCCGCGCGGCGCAGCTTGCCCTCGAGCGTCTCGGAGCGCTCGCTCTCCTGCGCGGCGAGCAGCTTCGCCTCGACGAGCTCCTCGGTGAGCTTGGCGATGTCGTTGCACAGCGTCGCGCGCACCGAGTGCGCCATCTCGATCTGGTCGTGCAGCTCCTGCACGCCCTCGGGCAGGATGTGCGCGCGGCGCGCCTGCCGGTCGCGCGCGTCCTGCAGCTCGGCCGCCATCCCCTCGACCTTCTTCTGCTCCTGCTCGAGCTGCGTCTGCAGCTCGAGGCGCGCCTGGATCTCGTCGCCGATCTCGTCCTCCATCAGCTCGACCTTCTCGGCGAGCATGCCGATCTCGGCCTCGTACTGCGCGAGCTGGTTCTGCTGGTGCTTGCGCGCCTTGCCGAGCTTGCGCGCCACCTCCTCGCGGTGCTGCTCCGACCGGTCGAGCTTCGACTGCAGGTCCTGCCGCGCCGCCTCGATCGCGAGCGTGTCGTCGTCGTCGACGCCCGCGCTCGCGTCGAGCGCCGCCTCGTCCTTCTCCTGCCGCAGCCGCTTCGCCTCGGCGCGCGCCTCGTGCAGCTGCGCCGTCGCCGTCTGCGCCGTCTGCGCCGTCTGCCGCTCGCGCCCCTCGGTGGCGACGAGCTGCTGCTGCAGCTGCGCGACGCTCTCGCGCAGCTGCGCGCGCTCCTTCTCGAAGTCCTGCTGCGCCTCCTCGTACCGCGCATGCATCTTGTTCTTGAGCGCCGTCGCCGCCGACAGCTGCGCCTCCATCTCCTTGCGCTCGGCCTCGGCGCGCGCCTGCACCGCGCCGCCCAGCCCCGCCGCGCCGCCGAAGCCGCCGAGCGTGCTCGACGAGAAGGTCGCGCGCGCCGGGCTGTCGAGCCGCACGCCGCCCGCCGCCGCCGCCGTCGGCACGCCGCTCACCGTCGCGCGCCGCCCGCCCGGCCCGCCCACCACGCGGACGTCGGCGAGGGCGGCCAAGTCGAGCATCCTTTCGGGCGCCTGCGGCGACCCGGCGGCCGCGCCGGTGGCGAAGGCGCTCGAGACGCCGCCCGCGCCGCGGGTCGCCGCCCTGGCCGTCGACATGACCGGCAGCCCGCCAGCGGCGCCGCCGAGCGTCGCGGCGCCGCCGCCGGTCGCGGCGGCGGACGACGACGAGCTGCTTCGGCCGCTGATGGTGGCTGCCTTGGCGGTCGAGAGCACCATCAGGCCGGACGCGTCGGTCGCCGCGGGCGGCGGCAGCTGCGTCGGCTGCGGCGCGTCGGCCTGCGAGGCGGCGGTCGCCGCAGCGGCGCTGCCGGCAGCGACCAAGTTGAGCTTGCGGATTGCGGGCGCCTCGGCGGCTGGTGTGGCCGCGGCGTCTGGCCTGGCCGTCGTGACGGGGCTGGCCGCCGCGGAGGCGGCGCAGGTCGAGGCGGCCGAGGCACGAGGAGGCGCGGGGTCGGCAGAGGCAGAGGCGGGCGTGGCGGCAGGAGGCGTGGCCGCTGCGGCGGAGAGCTCTGGCGTCGTCGGTGTCACGGCCGGCGGCGGGGTCGACGCGGGAGCCTGCCCTGGTGGCGGGGGCGACGGCTCCTCGGGCCAGTCGTCGGGATTGAGGTCGTCGTATCGGCTGCTCGAGTCACCGAGGTCGTCGGTGCCGACGGACGAGATCGTCTCGGCGTCGTCGTCGATCTGGTAGTCCTTGAGCCACCGCGATGCGATCGATAGCCGCACGGTTGCCACCTGCGCAAGCACGGGGTTGTGGCGTGTGCTGGCTGCGCCAGTGTGGGGCTGCCGTGGCATTAGAGCGTGATCGCTCACCGCGACGGCGCCCTTGCGGAGCGTGAGCGTGAGCGGCTTGGTGGCACTGCTCTGGACGTCCGCATACGGCGCCATGTCTACCTTGCACTTGCCGACAGTGTGCGCGCCGCGACTGCCCTGCTCGATGACGGCAAACGTGCAGAGCTTCTCTGCGAATGAGCCCGCGTCGAGGAAGAGTGTGCAAATCAGCGAGATCGGCTGGTCAAAGGTGATGCTGCGCGTTGCGCCCAGCTTGTGCTCGGACGTGATGGCCGTCTTGCTGCCGCGCGTCCAGAGGATGCACACCGGCCCAGTCGGCGAGCACGTCGGCGCAAAAGTGAGCTCGCCGACCGTCACCTCATACACGTACTTTCGCTGCGATGCGCCAAGGTGCGGCCGCTTGATCACCGAGGCGGTGAGGTTCTTCTTGAAGGCCTTCATCTAGGCGGCGGCGGTGGGCTGCTGCGGCGGCACGGCCGGCAAGCTGACGCGCTTAGCTTGCAAAGCTGTTGACCCTTGGTGTGCCCCCTCTCGTTTGACGGTGTCCTGAGCCGCTTTATTCTGCCTCGTTTGACGCTGTCCTCCTCCGCGATGGCGGAGGAGTGCAACCACGGGTCAAGCAAAGCTGCGCAGCTGGAAAAAGGAAGGACGGCCCCGGTCCCCGGTCCCGCCCCCCGACAGCCTGCAAGTTGCGGCGCTACTCAATACAGTTAGTCGCGGGCATTAAGAAACCGTGACATTAAGAAACGGTGCGACACATTTCCCGGTTTCATGATAAGAAATGGTGCCTGAGCTTGGCCGCGCAGCGAAGAAATTCGCTGGATTTAATGCCTCAGATGCAATTTCTAACGGGAAATCGAGGTGCGAGGCTTCGGACCGGCTGGGTCGGGACCCTGATGTTTTGTGATTCAGACAAAAACACGCTCGACGGAAATGGCTCTGGGTTAGCCGAGGCATCCCATTTAAGAAATGGTGCATGGCTGTGCCAGGTCTCCGAGGAAACCCTAAGAAACGGTGCACGGC
>Ga0209713_10001288_pt1 | contig 14872 bp, 7 predicted proteins | sample ArcOceMetagenome_3_FD_187444 | JGI IMG/M metagenome (GOLD analysis project Ga0209713, IMG submission 187444) | Marine eukaryotic phytoplankton communities from Arctic Ocean - Arctic Ocean- Svalbard ARC20M Metagenome (SPAdes) (version 2) | ecosystem: Environmental > Aquatic > Marine > Oceanic...
GGCTCCGACGTCAGTATGACCTCTTCCGGCTCTGCCAGCAACCAAGCGACGGCCATCCCCCCCCATGCAGTCTGGACATTCACGAGCGGCGCCTCCTGCGCGGCAAACGACTGCAAGCCGCTGAACGAGGTGGGGTGCGAAAATGCTCAACACATCCGCGATGGCACAGCCTACCGCGGAGAGCTGGACCTTGGTGATCGTCCGCCAGCATGCTACCTGTGGGCAAACAACAAATATCTCTTCTTCAACGAGCGCAACACGAACAGGGTCACGGGGTCCGGCGAGACCGACGCCGACTGCAGCGCTCAGTACCCGTGCATCTGCAGATGCGACGCGCCACCAGCCCCGCCTGCGCCCGCCGCCCCGCCCGGTGCCGCCACCCGCATCAACTTTCGCCCGATCTCTCCTCGTCGGGGAACGGCAACGATGCCCACTGACTGGAGGAGCGACGTCGGCGACGCCTATGGCGACCGAGGCGGCGGCCTGACGTACGGCTGGCAGTGCGCCAGCGCGAGCTCAGGTCTATAGAGGAGACGAACTACTCCGACCCAATCTACAACACCGCCCGCGTTCTGGAATACTGCGACGGCGACACCTACGTTTACTGGGAAATCCACCTCGACCCCGGCAGCTACGCGGTGAGGATTGGCATCGGCATCCCGGAAGCCGTGGGCACCGACTTTTGGTGGGCAGATGGCTGCACGGTCGGGTCGAGTTCAGGGCTGGCGCAGAGTCTGTCCACGAGCTCAAGCTCGAGGGGCGTGGAAGCAGGTCAAAGTGGACATCCGATGACGTGGTTCACGCACCAGGTCGACGTCTCAGCGGCAGACGGGCGCCTGCGCTTTGCTGGTGACGCAGCCGCTTGGCCCGCATGCACCCAGATCAACGCCATCGAAATCACGCCGATCACGCTGCCGGTCGCTCCGCTGTCGCCCCCCGCCTCGCCGCCGCCGACATGCTTCACACGCCTCACGACCGAAGGCGCCACCTGCGCGAATCGGGGCCTCGCAAGCATCGAGACCTGGGAGGACTGCGCGACCGCCATCAAGGAGGCCAACCAGGCCGCCGGGGCGGGGTACAAGCTCATCAGCGGTGGCTTCGACAACAACAATGCCTACTCGTGGAATCCGATCGGCTGCTCGACGCTATGTTTGAGCGCCCCTGGCTTCCACTGCGAGTACTTCAATCGCCGCACAACGTGCACGGGGAACGAATGCGACGTGGCGCCAACACCATCATCTCACTGGAGATACATCTACTGCGTCGCGCCCTGCTCGCCATCGGCGCCGCCCTCGCCCTCTGCCCCCCCGGCGCCATCGGTGCCGCCACCACCGGAAGACCAATGGGCAATCGGGGACGTAGACGCCTCATGCAACACCACCTGCGCCAACCTGGGTCTGCAGTGCGACGTCAGCACCACCGCGAGTATCAGAGCCTACGATTCCATGGAGACGATCTTGTTCAACCTGACCGGTACACGGTGCAGCGGAACGCAGACTGTCCGCTCTGGTTGGAATCACAAAGATGCATTGCCGGCTGTGACCAATGCCTACGTCTGTATGACCTGGGAGGACCTCGCATACGACATGCAGACAACCTGCACAGCTGCAGTCCCAAATTGGAGGCGAATCTGCCGCTGCTGGGCACCCTCTGGACCGCCTTCCACGCCGCCGCCGCTGTCGCAGCCGCCGCCGCCCCCGCCGTCGCCTCCTCCAGTCCCACCACCGCCGTCGCCTCCTCCAGTCCCACCACCGCCACCGCCGCCTCCCTCGCCGCCGCCTCCGGCTCCCCCGCCGCCCTCGCCGTGCACGCAGGAAGGCGCGGACTTTTTCGCGCCCAGATACGGCGGCTGCTGTGCGGGCCTGAGCCTATGCAAAGAGCCGCGACCCACCAACCATTCGTACTACTGCAATGCCTCGCATCCCAACAGTACGGGTGGTGGCAACTATTTCAATGACTCATGCGGGTCAGAAATGCACACGTGTCGCGACGCTTGCGAGTCGCCGCCGCCATCCCCACCTGCACCGCCGCTGTATCCGCACTGCCCAACAGCCGACAGCGAGTTCCCGGATGGAGTACGGACGGCGATGAAGGCTTCCAAACGACCACCTCACCTCCCAGAGCCTTTGCTGGAAGCAAGCAGCTGTGATGGTGGCATCCGTGGTGGGGCCTTCTTGGAAGGCCCTCTCAACGGCAGCAGCCGGGAGCAGCTGTGCAATACATCAGTGAGCGTCGTTGCGAATGCCATGGAGTGGAACTACACAGCCGATGGCTTCACCGGCAACGAGCTCATCGGCGACGCCATCTGCGAGAGCACCTGCTGCCTCTTCAGACCGACGCCTCCGGTGCCGCCGGCAGCGCCCCCGCTCCCGCCAGCTGTGCCGCCGCCTCCACTCTCCCCGCCCTCGTCGCCTCCCGCGCCGCCACCCGCCACGCCGCCACCCGCCACGCCGCCGCCCGCCACGCCACCGCCCGCCACGCCACCTCCGGCGACGCCGCCACGCTCCCCGCCCGCACCTCCGCCACTCTCGCCGCCGCCACCCTCGCCACCGCCGCCCGAGCCGTCGTCGCCACCGCCGGCCTCGCCGCCACCGCCGGCCTCGCCACCGCCGCCGCCGTCGTCGCCGCCGCCGGCTCCGCCGCTTTCTCCGCCGCTCCCTCCGCCGCGTTCACCACCCGCGTCGCCGCCGCCCCCTCCGCACCCGCCCTCGCCTCCGCCGCCGTCGCCGCCGCTCTCGCCGCCGCTCCCGCCGCCGCTCGCGCCGCCGCCATTCTGCAGCAACACGTGCGGCCACGCGTCCCTCACATGCGGCGTCATCGGGCGCGCATTCACATGCGAGGCACTCAGTCGTACCGGGGTCGACTGCGACTGCGGCACCTGCTGTGCCGCGCTGCCATCGCCGCCCGCGACGCCACCGCACGCGCAACCGCCGCCGCCGCCGCCGCTGGCGCCGCCGTCGCCTCCGCCGCCCACCGCGCCACCGGCACTGCCGCTAGATGCCCCGCAGGTGCCACCGCCACCGCCCATGTCGCCGCCGGCGCCGCTCTCACCGCCGCCGTCACCGCTGCCTCCGTCGGTGCCGCCGCCGCCGTCGCCGCCACAGTCGCCACCCGCGCTGCCACCGCCGTCGCCGCCTTCGCCGCCGGTGCCGTCGTCGCCGCCGCCGTCGCTGCCGCCGCCGTCGCCGCCGCCGCCTCCGCCGGCGCCACCGCCGCCGCCGTGGTGGCAGGTCGCGCAGTGTGCGGTCGGCAGCAGGCCAGAGGAGGCCGACGGCGGCGCCACGTGCGTGCCGTGCCGCGCTGGCTGGCATGGCAAGCAGGAGAGCCACACCAATCTGACGTCGTGTGAGCCGTGCCCGCCCAACTTCCTGCAGCCGCTGCGCGGCCAGGCGAGCTGCCTGCCGTGCCCGCCGCGCGGCGTCGACTGCACGGTGCAGGACCGCATCGCGGTGCTGCCCGGCTGGTTCCTCGCCAGTTCCGGAGACGCCACCGTGCAAACGACCACGACGACGACGACGACCACCACCGTCACCGTCGGCATCGTCGTCGCCGGCAGCATCGACGCCTTCGACGCCGTCGCATTCGAGGCGTCGCTGCGCCGTCACGTGGTCTGCGAGGCGCCCGAGTGCACAGTGACGCTCGAGACAGCCGCCGGCTCCGTGCACATCAACGCCACCGTGTCCGACACGACCGCCGACGGCGCCGCCACCGACGGGACCCTCCGGCTGAGAGAGCTCACGACTTCGGAGCTCACCGGTGCGCTCGGGATGGACGTCGAGGCCGAGGCGATCGTCCTTGCGCGGAGCGTCGAGGACGAGACCGACGCGGCGGCGGCCTTCACGATCGGCCATCAGAGCCTCTCGCTCACGCTCTGCCCGCAGCGCGACAGCTGCCTTGGCGGAGACAACTCGAGCTGCGCCGCCGGCCACGCCGGCCCGCTCTGCGGGCTGTGCGTCGAGGGCTTCTACCAATCGCGCGACGGCTGCGCCGCGTGCTCGGCCGACGCCGCGACCACCATCGCCATCTACGGAAGCGGCGCGGTGCTCGCGGCGCTCCTCGCGTTTGTGTACATGGCCGCGCAGCTCTCGAGGCGGCAGGACCGGAGGGCGGCCGACTCCGCCGCCACCGCGGCCTCCGCCGACTCCACCGCCGCGAGCGCGGCCGGGGCCGACGACGACCGCAAGCGGCGCGGCCCGCTGGCCACGCTGCTCTCGCTCATCGCACATCGCGCGCGCTCCGCCGGCACGATCGGCAAGATCCTGCTGGCCTACTTCCAGGTGCTGCACACCTTCTCGCAGCTGCCGAGCATCGCGTGGCCGCCGCTCTTCGAGCGCTACCTCGCGCACCTCGCCGTCTTCTCCTTCCAGGTCTTCTCGGCCTACCCGCTGAGCTGCGTCCTCGACATACACGTCGACTTCGAGGTGGAGCTGCTCGCGGTGCTCCTCCTCCCCATCGGCGGCGCGCTGCTCGTGCTGCTCCTCGCGTGGCTCGCCGCGCAGTGCACGCTGCCCAAGCAGGAGCGCGGGCTGAGGGCCGTGGCCACGCGCGCCGAGACCACCACGCTGCAGCTGTGGCTGATGCTGCTGCTTTACCCGTCGCTCGCCAAGACGGCGCTGATGCCCTTTGACTGCGTCACCGTCGGCGGGCGGTCGCTGCTGCGCGCCAACCCGGCGGTCGAGTGCTCCGGCGCCAGCTACGGCAAGCTCGTCGCCATCGGCGTCATCGGCACTGTCGTCTACTCGTTTGGCTTCCCGCTGCTTTGCTTCGTCGTCAGCCGCGCCGCCCACCGCGCGTCGCTCGTCGCGCAGCTCGCAGCCAACGCCGACGCCGCCACCGCTGCGAAACCCAGCACCGCCGCCACCGCCACCCGCCCACCGGCGGCGTCGGCCAGCAAGCCAATCTCGTCGGTCCGCAGAGTGAAGGCTTCCACCTCCGCCTCCGCCTCCGCGCCCACCTCCTCCTCCTCCGCTGGGGGCGGCGGTGATGCCGCGTCGGCCGGCTCGAGCGTCCCCACGAGCGGCGGGCGCGGCCGGCGAGGCAGCGGCGGGACGCTCTCGGCCGACGTCGCCACCGCCACCGGCCGCTTCGCGCGCGCGCGGCTGCTGCTGCGCTCGTACCGTCCGGGATTCTGGTGGTTCGAGTCGGCCGAGGTGCTGCGCAAGTACTTCCTGACGTCTGTCGTGCTGGTGGTGCAGCACGACTCTTTGCTGCAGGTCTACCTCGGGCTGCTCGTCTGCGTCGCGGCGGCGCTCCTCGTGGCGCGCCACCAGCCGTACGAGTCGCCGTTTTGCGGCAAGCTGCAGATGCTCGCGCTGACGCAGCTCGCCTTCACGTACATGAGCGGGATGCTCTTCTTCGACGACGGCAGCTCGGGAGGCGGCGGCGGCGGCGGCGGCGGCGGTGGCGGCGGCGGCGGCGGCGGTGGCGGAGCAGGAAGCGGCACGCGTGGCGCGCGGACGGTCGACGACGCCGCGTGGGGCGTCGCGCTCGTGCTCGTCAACCTGCTCGTGCTGCTCGGCCTCGCCGTCGGGCTGTGCGGCGCGGTGGGCGGCGCGGCGCTCGAGGCGGGCGACGAGCTGCGCGCGCGGCGCGAGCGCGAGGCGGCGCTGCGCGAGGAGATATCGGCGCTGCGCGCGACGCTCGCGTCGCCGCCGGAGGAGATGCGGCGCGCACAGATCTCGCTCGACGAGATCGAGCTCAGCGCGCAGCTCGGCGAGGGCGCCTTCGGCACTGTGCACGCCGCGACGTGGAAGGGGACGCCGGTCGCCGTGAAGCGGCTCCACGCGCACCACCGCAGCGGCGGGCAGGCGGCGGCACGCGCGCAGGCCTTCCGCGACGAGGTGCTGCTGCTGCTTGAGCTGCGCCACCCCAACATCGTCCAGCTCATCGGCGGCTCGTGGGACGTCGACTCGGGCGAGATGTGCCTCGTGCTCGAGCTGTGCGAGCGCTCGCTCGAGTCGCTGCTGCTCGACACCTCGACGCGGCTGCGGTGGGTGGAACACCTGCTGCCGCTCGCCACCGGCATCGCGCGCGGCATGGCCTACCTGCACGCGCAGGAGCCGCCGATCGTGCACCGCGACCTCAAGCCGGCCAACGTGCTGCTCGGCACCGACATGACCGTCGGCAAGATTGCCGACCTCGGCACGGCGCTCGAGATGGCCGAGGGGGTCGAGGTGGCAGGCTCGGGCTCGCCGCTCTTCCAGGCGCCCGAGGTGCTGCGCCGCGAGGAGGCCGACACGCGCTGCGACGTGTGGGCGTACGGCTGCATACTGGTCTGCCTCTCGACGCGCGACGCCAACCCGTACGCGCCGACGGCGCCGGTGGCGGCCGTGCGGATGGTGACGGCGCTCCAGGCGGCGCCGCTGCCGCCGCGCGCCTCGCCGGTCGCGCAGATCCTCGAGGAGTGCACCACCCTCGACTTCGAGCTGCGCCCGTGCTTTGAGGACGTCGTCGACTCCCTCGAGGAGGCGGCGACCATCGCGCGCGCGCGCGCCACCGACGCCGACGAGTACGGGGGGGAGGCAGAGGGTGGGGAGCATGCCGGCGGCGACGACGGTGGCCATGGCAGCGACGACGACGGTGGCAGTGAGGTTGCCTTGGGCGCATTGGTGCCGCAGGGTCGCCCGCCCGCCGTGGATGGTGGCGGTGGCGGCGGCAAGAAACGGCGGAACGGCGGCGCGAGAGTCGCGTCGATGGCGCCGACGCCTCGCGAGCTGCCGCTCCCCGGCGCATCGCCGCAGCGCTTCACCACGTGCGGCCCTGGCGGCGGCGGCGGCGGAGGCGGCGGTGCGTTGCGACACACGGCTGCGATCGCCGACGACGACGACGTGGAGGAGGAGGAGGTCGTGGAGGAGGTGACGACGACGACCAAGGTGATCAAGCGCACCACCAAGCGGCGCGTCACGCGCCACGGCAAGTCGGTGGGCGAGCAGGACATCACCGTCGAGCAGGAAGACTCGCACGAGCGTGGCTCGTCGCAGCGCGGCTCGTCACAGCAGCGAGAGCCTTCGGCATCGGTCGTCGCGAGGCCGAGGATGGCGAATACCTTCCACGTTTGAGGACCGTTTCACACTACTCAAGTTATCTCTAGATAGACTGGCGTGTGTTGGCGTTGCATGTATGTGAGAGCCGAGATGTGGCTCTCACCAAGCGCGTGTGTTGCTGGTTGTGAAGTATTGTATTGGAGAAACTGATCCTTTTCACAGAACTGACTGAGAAGGGATAGATAGATAGATTTTTGGTACTTTATCACGACTGGGGCTACACTAGTACGTTATACACATTCTCGGAGAGGAACCCACCCACCTGGGACCACAGGACCGATGTAGGGAGAGGTGGAATCTCGCCCCCTCTGACTATCTATCTATCTACTGAGAAGGGCGGGGTGGCGGCGCGAATCATCTGCCGGCATCGTGTATGGGTGATAATGACCCCAGTCGAGGCGACCCACGATGCTTCGCAAGCCACAGCGACGACCCGCGCGACTCACTACCCAACGATGGCCGCCACGACCTACCTGCGCAACATACTCCGCTCACTGCCCTGCCGACCATCCGAGCTGCCGCACTTCCGCACCGCCATCGTCGGTATGTTCCGCGACTCGCCACAGCCAGACGAGGTCACGGCGCGCGAGGTGGCCTTCCACCTGCAGTCGATGAAGCACCAGCGCGAGCTCAACGAGCGCTACTTTCCGCAGTCCAACCTGAGCGACAAGGAGCGCATCGCCAACCTGGCTAAGACGGTCGGGCTGCAGGTGCCCGAGGACACATCCTCGGAGATTAAGTGAGAGCTGTCAGGCAATGGACACGCAGCAGCTCGTCTGCGTGGCGGTTACGTGAGCCAACTCAGCTCTGGCAAACCGCTTGGAGCCGTACATCCACGGCATAAGCAGCCGCCGGCCAATCTCGGCGCGACGAGAAGGGGCTCTGCGCAGGAGCAGCCAGCCGCGAGCGAAGGCTTGCTCCTCTGCTCATCGAGCGGCGCGCGGCGCTAGTGGTTTTTGGTTCGTTTACACATTCAAATATCGTGGCATTATTATCAGACCCGTGCAAGTGTGCAGTCTCGACGCACACTGCATACCGACAAAACCAACCACAAGCAGAGTAGAGCAGGAGCTGCCCAGCAACATGAACGCTCAGAAGCGCATGAAGCTCGACCCCTTGCGCTTGCCCGTCTTGGCGGCGTTCTTGGCGGCGAGCGCAGCCATCCTCGCCTCGCGCGCCTCGAAGTCGGCGATGAGCCGCTTGTCGATGATGTTCTCGGCGGGCTCCCACGAGTCCTCCTCCCACGTGCAGCCCTTCCATCGGATGCGGAACTGCTCCTGCCCCTCGCCGCTATCCTCGTCCTCGACGGTGCGCCGCGCCATGATCGACTCGACCTCGAACTCCTCCTCCTCCTCCTCGCCCTCGCCCTCGGCCTCGGCCTCGCCCTCTGCGGCCGCGTCGCCCGTCGCCTCGCCGGCCTTGCCGTCCGCCTCGTCGACGTCCCCGACAATCTCATCGGCCAGCTCGGCCGCCGTCTGCTGCACCTCCTCCTCCCCAGTCGCCGCCGCCTCCTCATCCCCAGCCTCGCCCGCCTCCTCGGCCTCGTCGCCCTCCTCGACCTCGTCGCCCTCCTCGGCCTCGAGCGCCACCCCGTCCTCGCCGCGATGGCATGGGAGCGCCCAGCCGCACGCGAGCGCCTCCAGCTCGGCCTTCTTGGCCTTCTCGGCGCGCCGCGCCTTGGCCTGGACGTACTTCTCGATGGCCGCCTTGCCCTCCTCCGATGCCAGCAGCTTCTCGTCGACGGCGTGCCACGTGTCGTCGTCCTTGCCGTTCCACTGCACGCGGTACTGCAGCACGCCTTGCTTCTGGCGCCGCGACACGATCTTGCGCAGCGTCACCTCGACCTCCTCCTCTTCCTCCTCCTCCTCCTCGCTCTCAGCCTCCTCCTCGCCCTCCTCCTCCTCGGCCTCCTCCTCCTCTCCGGCATCGACCTCGTCGCCGCTCTCCTCCTCCTCCTCCGACTCGTCATCGTCGATGAAGTTGTCGGGCTCCTCCTCCTCCTCCTCCTCCTCGTCATATTGCACGCGGCTCGAGTGCTTCGGCTTGATGCGCTTCGACTTGGGCTCGGGCTCGGGCGACGGCGAGGGCGACCGCGCCCGTCTGTGCCTCTTGTCCTTCTTCTCCTTCTTCTCCTTCTTGCGCGACGGCGGCGCCTCGCGCTCGCGCTCGCGCTTCTTCTCCTTCTTCTCCCGCGGCGGCGACGGTGGCTCCGGCACCGCCTTGCGCGCCTTCTTCTTCTCCTCCGGCAGAGGCTCGGGCTTGCGCCGAGCTACAGCCGGCTTGCCGGTCTGCGTGTTGATCAGGAAGGCCATCATGGCTGCGGATTAGCTTCTGGCAGCGGCTGGCGCAGAGCAGCTGAGACGAAAAGTGGCGGCATCACGCACTGGGTGGTTCTGTTTCCTCCGACACTCAGCGGCGCGAGCTCGCCCGCTCTCTGGCTGCCGTACGCAGCTCGCGGGTGGTTCGGCACCGTACAGCGTCCACCATACACGTGGGCTGCAGCCTCTCGTTTCCACTGGTGTGTACTGTGCAGGATGTCGCGACGTATGCCGCCCGGTTCTTGTTTGAAAAGCACCGCGGCCTAAGGGGCGTAACTCGGCCAGCTTGGGGGTATGGACGGTGACAATATTGACGGCGAGTCAATGCCGTCCTCTTCGCTCTCGCGGTCGCTCCAATCCGCGGCCTCCTCGATAGCCACATTCGACCCCTCAGACATCACCGCGCTCGAGCGCGGCTGCCGTCAGCTGCTCGCCGCCATCTCCAACTGCCGTGCGAGCCGCAACGAACTGCTCTCGCTGCCGACTGAGTTGACAGTGCGAATATGCTCATTCTGCGACGCCGCGACTCTCAGCGCGCTCGACTGCACCTCGCACGCCCTGCGCACGCCAGTGGGCACGTGTGGTCGGTCGCTGCTGGAGATGGCTGTCTGTGAAGCCGCCTCGCGCCAGCACGGCGACGTCGTCTCCAGGCTGATGCCGCGCAAGCAGGGACCGGCGGCGCGGCTCGCGTGGCTCGAGGAGGCACGCGAGATGGCGAGCAGCTGGGGCGACTCCTGCAACAGTGTCCACGTGAGTCTCGAGGACGCGCTCGACGACGAGAACGCCGAGATGACGCTGCGTTGGCTGCAGCCGCCGGAGCGGGCGGTCTCGTCCGACGGCTGCCGTGCGCTGCTGAGCGCAGCGGTGCTGAACACGCTCGCGACGCACGCGTCCGACCCAGAGCAGGCCCACGAGGACCAGGGGCTGTGGCCGGCGATCCAGGACCTGCTCAACGTCGTCGCGCTGCCGCAGGTGGGTCCGCGGCTGTGCGGCCGCGAGGTGGAGGCGCTCACGCTCGCGCTGGTCGAGGTGATCCGCCAGCAGAGCGCGCGCGGCTTCGCGGTGCCGCGCCGCGCGCTCGAGACGCTCAAGCAGCTCGGCACGAGCACCGCGCCGCGCCACTTCCAGCACGCGGCGCGCCAGGCCGAGGCCATTCCTCTCCTCGTCGAGCTGGCGCGCGCGCGCACCGACGGCGGAAGCGGCGGCAGCGGCAGCGGCGGCCACGGCGGCGGTGGTGGCAGCGGTCCCATCGCCAGCCAGAGCGACGGCGTGCCGGACGTGGTGCTCGCGCTGGGCATGCTCTGCTCCGCCTCGCCGCAGTCGCAGGCCGAGGCGGCGGCAGCGGGCGTGCTGCCGCTGCTCGTGTCGCTGCTCCATCCGAGCGCAGACGAGGAGTCGGCGCTCGCGGCGGCGGCGACGCTCTCGGAGCTGGCGAGCGGCACGGGCTACGCCGGCTCGAGCACGTACCTCGACCAGTACAGCACCTCGCAGGAGTCGAGCGCGATACAGGACTCGGCGCGCGCCGCCGGCGCCATCCCCGCGCTCGTGCGGCGGCTCAGCTTGGCGGGAAACGGCGCCGCCGCCGCCGCCGCCGAGGGCTCCGCTGCTGCCGCCGCCGCCGCGAGCGCCCTTCCCGGCGGCATCGACCCCTACAACCCGCACCTCCCGCCCGTCCCCTTCCACGGCCCGCTCCCCATTCTCAGCCCGAGCGGCGGCGCGGCGACGGCGTCGGTGGCGGCGGTCGCGCTGAGCAACCTGTGCTGCGCCAACGCGGCCAACCAGGACGCGGCCCACGAGGCGGGCGCGATGCCGCTGCTGATCCACCTGCTCCGCCTCGCGGCGCGCAACATCGAGCGCGGCGATGCCGACGAGAAGCAGGACGAGCAGAACGCGGCGTACGCGGCGGCGACGACCATCGGCTCGCTCGTCGTCAACAACCCGCGCCGGCAGGCGGCGGCGCGCGAGGCGGGCGCGCTCTCGCTGCTCGTGCAGCTGCTGCGCACGGCGCCGCCCGCCACGCCGCTCCACCACCACGAGCTGCAGTCGCCCGCGTCGTCGGTCGCCTTCGGGCTGGGCAACCTGTGCATGGAGAACCCGACCAACCAGCGCGCGGCGCGCAAGGCCGTGCCGCTCCTCTGCCAGCGGCTCGGCCTCATGAGCAGCCCCGGCAAGGGGCCGCCCGGCCAGGAGGACGAGGTGACGGTCATCGACGCGGCCTCGGCGCTCGCCAAGCTCACGATGGGCTGCGCCGACAACCAGGCGGCGGCGCTGCGCGCGGGCGCGGTGACCAAGCTCGTGCGGCTGCTGCAGGAGGGCCCCGGCTTCGTCGTCGCCAACGCGGCCTTCGCGCTGCATCACGTCTGCGACCGCAACGCGCAGAACCAGCGCTGCGCGCTGCGCGCCGGCGCCATCTCGCAGCTCGTGCGCCTCCTCGACGAGAGCGGCGACGCAGTGCACCACCGCGACAAGGAGCGCGCGGCCGCCGACGTCGCGCTCGCCTTCGAGGGGCTCTGCGAGGGCAACGCCGCCAACCAGAACGCCGCGCGCGCCGCGGGCGCCATCGACGCGCTGGTGCGCGCGATGGGGCGCAACCCCCATGGCGAATGTTCGTCGGAGCGGATGCGCGGCTGCACAGTGGAGGGGCTCTGTTCGCTCACGCTCCGCCACGCTGCCAACCAGGCCGCGGCCGTCGACGCGGGCGCCGTGCCGCTGCTGCTGGCGATGCTCGACCCGGCCGACGAGCCGTCGACGTCGTGCGCGGCGTACGCGCTCAAGCTGCTCTGCGCCGCCTCGGCCGAGGCGCGCGCGCAGGCCGAGGCCGGCGTCGCCCTGATGGTGCGGATGGCGGCGGGCGACGTGCCCGCGCCGTCGGCCGAGGAGGCGGCGCGGGTCGCGGCGGCGCACGGGCCGATGCAGGAGTCCACGTACGCGCGCGTCGTGACCAGCCTGGCGATGGCGACGACGGCGGCCGACGACTCGTCGCTATCGTCGTCGGGCGGCGCGGGCGGCGCGGGCGGCGGCGCGGGCGGCGGCGCGGGCGGCGCGGCGGGCGGCGAGGAGGCGCCGTCGGCGGCGGACACGGCGCGGCAGGCGCGTTACGAGCTCGCCGACGCCTCGTCCGACGCGCTCGGCTGCATCTGCGCCGGCTCGGCGGCGGCGCGCGCGGCGGTCCTCCGCGCGGAGCTGGTGCCAAAGTGCGTGCGGATGGTGGCGGCCTCCGCCTCGGCCTCGGCCTCCGCTCCCGCCTCGGCCCCCGCCTCCGCCACGGCGCTCGCCCCCGCCCCGGCCTCCGCCACGGCCCCCGCCGATGGCGGCGACCCCGGCGACCCCGCGTCGGACGCGCTGCTGGGCGCGTGCGTCCTCTCCAATCTGACGCTCCTCTGCGCCGAGCTGCGCTCCGCCGCGGTCGCCGCCGGCGCGGTCGACGCGCTGCTGGCGCTGCTGCTCCAACCCGACGGCAGCGTGCGCCAGCGCGACGACGCCGCGGCGGCGCTCGGCTCCGTCTGCCACGCCGACGCCGACGCGCAGCACGAGGCGCGCGCGGGCGGCGGCGTCGGCGCCGTCGTGGCGCTGCTGAGGGAGGGCACCTCGCGCTGCGCCGCCTACGCGCTGCGGCAGCTGATCCATGGCAACCCCGCCAGCCTCGCCGCGGCGCGCGACGCCGGCGCGGTCGGCGCGTTGATCGCCATCGTCGAGACGCCTCGCACCGAGCACGGCTTGCCACTGGCGGCGAGCACCGCCGTCGTCGGGTCCACAGCCGACGCACCGCACGCACTCGACGCGGCGCACGCGCAGCAGCAGCAGATGGCGGTGGTGCGCCAGCCAAAGGTGGGCCTGCCCGACGTGACGGGCGACGCGCTGAGCGCGCTCGCGGCGCTGCTGGGCGACGCGTCGGGCGGCGCGGCGCGGCAGATGGCCGAGGGCGGCCTGCTGCGCCTCCTCGCGCCGCTCGCCGAGGCCGGGTACGTCTACGCCGCGCCCGGCTGCGAGTCGGCCGCGAGCTGCCCGTGCGCGCCGCCGTCGCAGCTGCTGCCCGTCGCGACGCTCATCAGCGAGCTGCGCCGGCGCGAGGCGGCCGACGGCACGCGGCCTCCGTCGCAGGCTGCTGATGCGAGTGGTGGTGGTGGTGGTGGCGGCGGTGGCGGCGGTGGTGGTGGGCCAGACGCCGATGGGATGGCCGAGGACGACGAGGCGGGCCCGGGCGCAGCGAGGCCGAAGCTGCGAGGCGCAGCCGCCGCAAAGAAGCGCAAGCGGTAGCGCGCGCGCAACTTCAACACGTGGCCCAGAATCGATGCGTCAATACGAATCTTGCGTGTGGACTGTGGTGTCACAGTGAAACGCAAAAAATGTGTACTAAACTGACATACTACTCCATGGATCTTTGAGCTGCTAGCTCGGCTGCTCCCTGCCGTTCGGCGATCTTTCTCGCCAGTGCGTCGAGGTAACCCATGCCGTCGTCCCCCGCCTCCTCTGCAGCGCCTGCCGCCTCGCCGCCTCCGCCTGCAACCGAAGGTTCAGGAGCGGGCTCCGGCTCCGGCTCCGGCTCCGGCTCCGGCTCCGGCTCCGGCTCGGGCTCGGGCTCGGGCTCGGGCTCGGGCTCGGGCTCGGGCTCGGGCTCGGGCTCGGGCTCGGGCTCGGGCTCGGGCTCGGGCTCGGCTGCAGCCTCGGCCTCATCCAATCCTGCCACTGCCTCCGCCTCGCCGCTAGCCGGCACCGTCTCAGCGCCCCCACGCTGCGGCGCTGACGGCTGCTCCGCGCCGCGGCCGCGCGCGGCCAGCGCCACGAGATCGTGGAGCTCGCCGCAGCTCGCTGGCGCTGTGCGGCCGCCCACCGCCGCGCTCTGCATCTTGCGCTCGGTCATGGTCGAGCCCACCTCCGACATGGCGTCGCCCTTGCCGCGCCGCTTGACGAGCAGGTGGTCGACGCCCAGCAGCTGCGAGATGGGCGTCTTGCCTGGCAAGGCGACCGTCAGACCCCGCTCGTCGTCGTCGCACTGTACGACCAGCTGGCGTGCCAGCGTGATCTCATCGCCAGGCTCCGCGTACATCGAAGCAATCGCCGCCTTGACATCGGCCACGTGCCGCAGGCCCGTCAGCTCGATTTCCACCTCTTCGGCCTCGTCGTCGACCGACAGCTGGACCACCACGCGCATGATATTTGGACCATCGCCCGCCTCCTCATCGTAGGCATCGTCGTCGTCGTCGTCGAACTCGTCGTCGTCGCCCGCGAGGCCCTGCCAGCGCTTGCCCTTGCCACCGCGCCCGCCGCAGGAGCAGCCAAGCTGGCGCTGGATCCGCAGGCCGAAGCGACGCAGCAGCAGGAGCATGCAGGCGGCGACCGATGAGAACGCCACGACGCTGACGCCGAGCTCGGTGAGGGTCAGCATCGTGGGTCTAGCGCAGCGCGGATAGCCCGTCGAGTCGTGGGCTCAGGCAGCGCGGATAGCCCGCCGGGCGGGTTGCGAAGTATGCAATTTGCATGCCTTGTGCGCTTGTGATCGCCGTCATTTTT
>Ga0209713_10001291_pt1 | contig 14842 bp, 7 predicted proteins | sample ArcOceMetagenome_3_FD_187444 | JGI IMG/M metagenome (GOLD analysis project Ga0209713, IMG submission 187444) | Marine eukaryotic phytoplankton communities from Arctic Ocean - Arctic Ocean- Svalbard ARC20M Metagenome (SPAdes) (version 2) | ecosystem: Environmental > Aquatic > Marine > Oceanic...
AAAAACGAATACACAGAATACTAATACACAGAATACTAATACACAGAATACTAATACACAGAATACTAATACACAGAATACTAATACACAGAATAAAAAAAATATTAACAATAAATTACAAAATGAAATAAATAAAAAAATGTTATTAACTACTTTCGAAATAATGAAATTAAAGATAATTTCTAACAAAATATTTATTAAAAAGAGATATTTGAATAATTGGAAGTTATATATTAAAATGATAAATAAAGATAAAGATAAAAAATTATTATTAAAATACTTTACTAAAATATCTTGTTTAGAAAAAAAAATTAATAGTAATATGGAATATAAGAATTATTATGATAATAAATTGTTAAAAAAAATATTTTGGGCTTTCAAATATAAATATATCTTAAAAAAAGAAGTATTTCATAAATTAAAAACTTATAAAATAATTAATAATTTTAGAAATGTAAATAATAAATTATATAGTGGTTTTAAATTATGGAAAAATATAACCAAAAAAAAGAAAAATATAATTTTGGAAGTTAACAAATTAAAAAATCTATTGACTGGTTTAGATAATGATTATAAAATTAATTATAGTAGTTTGAAAATAAACACTAATATAAATCAATACAAAATAGATAAAAATAATTTATCTTTATTTTTTAAAAAATGGTTATATTCTACTATTAATTATGAAAATAATACAGAAAATATATATTTACTATGTAAAAAATATATGAAAATATGGTTAAATAATTATAGGAAATATAAAAAATTAAGAAATAAGAACAATATAATACGAAAGGAAATTAAAAAAATAATATATAATTTTAATTTATTAACTAATATATTTTCTTATTGGAAATATAAAACAAAAACACAGTCATATAATATATGGCGTAAATATAATTAATAACTTTATATACAACTCTCATAATAATTGAAGAGTATTTGGCATATTATGATTATATTTATTACTATATGGATTTAATTGGATTATTAATTATGTATTTGGGGGTGACTAACATTTGATATCGAATAGGTAATAGTTTATTTAATAAATAAATAATATAATAATATTCATTTCTGTTTTTAAAGTTTAAAATTTATACTAATCTGAAATTTTAAACTTAAATTTAAATAAAATATATAAAATAGTATTATGGGTAACGATAATAAAATAAAAGAATATTTGGTAACAAAAAAAAAATTAAATAAATTAAATAAATTTATAAATGATCTAAGTGAAGAATTGAAATATTCATTCGATAAAAAAACATCTGTTAATTTTAAAATACTATCTTCTGAAAATGAAAATATATTAATAGAAGCAATGGGTATACAATATTACGAAAGATTTATAGCTTTATTTGACAAATTAAGTAGTATTTTATATGGAAATAGTAATAGTTGGAAACACCGTATTTCTAACTATATAAATGGTTGGATATCTATCCAAGAACAAGTCTTAATGAATTTAAGAGATATACAAGATAATTTAACTAAACTAACTTCAATTTGTATAATCGGGAAAGGTGTATTATCTAATAACGAGAGAGATTCATTACAACGTGAAGCCGATATTTGTGCTATGAATATTATAGATATAGCAACCAATTCACAAGGTCCTGATGGTAATCCAATATTTACTAATCCTAAAATAAATGGTATTAATATAGCACCAGGTATTGGTGCTCAGCCATTTATTGATATTAATAGTACTGAAAGAAAAATAATGGGAAATATCCAATTGTATCCAGAAAAATATATTAATGAGCAATATTTATATAATATAAATAATAATTATAAGGACATTGAAATAGATTTATATAATTATTTTGTTGATTCATTAAATTCTAGTAATACGAGTACATTAAAAAATATTGATAATTTAAAATATAATGGGAAGAACGAATTATCTGGGAAAACTATGATTCCTTGGGCAGATGTTAGAAGTGAGTATTACTCTAAATTAACTTCCAATCTTATTAATGGAAACATAAATGACAATGATATTATTAAAAAATTTGAATTTAATGAAAATTCCGGAGGCGAACGCTGGTTAGATAAAAATTTCGAATTACCACGAAAAATATATATAACTAGTAGAAACAATCTTTATAACGCAGTTAATATATTAATTAATTTACAAAATACATATATTGAATATAATAAAAAACAATTACAATTAGCAATTCAAGAATCCGAAAATTTAGAGTTTAAAATTAATAATTATCAAGATGAAATTATAAATATATTTGATGAAGTTGAGGAAAACTTAACCAATAAAATAGATTTATATTCAACTTTGGCAATATCTTCTGCTACAAAAATATTTTGATAAATAAATATGGTTTTTTCTAAAAATATATGTAGAAAAAAAATTTATTATAATGTCATTAATTATATTTTTTTTCATGCTTATTGTATATACAATGGTAGATTGTCATGGTCCTTGCTTAAAACATTGTACACGTATTCCATTGTGGGAACGAACAAGTGTATACTTGGTTATAGTGGTAATCGCCATAATCGTGATATATTTATTAAATAATAATATTAACCATTTTGAATCATATAATGAAAATTTTGAATCATATAAGGAAAATGGATATTTTAATGATTGGTTTAATTGGGACGAAAACTGGAGATTACCCTGGAAATCATATAAATATAGAAAAAATACTATTAAGAAATGGTATTGGTATTAATAATAAAGTGGTAAAATATTATAGTTCTTTATTTTTTAACTTAAATGATAATAATTCTTTACACCTTCTCCATTAAAAATGCCGAGTTAATCCATATTTTTTGGGTGGAGTTACCTAGGTGGAGTTACCTAGGTGGAGTTACCTAGGTGTATTTCGAAGTGAAACTATATAATATGGAATTCATTGTTATTCTAAGTTCATATTTATTATTAAACATATGACAATATTAATTTTTAATCTTTAAAGCAGTATTTAAAGATTAAAAATTAATATTTAAAATATTATGGGAAATAGTTTATCAAATAGTGAAATAAATAATCCAGACACTTATAATAATTATGAAACTAACCATACTAGTAATTTAAAAAATTCAAAAACTCAAAATTCAAAATTCAAAAATTCAAATATATATAATAATATTTACCCAGATATACCTGATATTCGTGATTACCGTTTTATAATATCTGAAAATTTAATAAGTGAAGATAAAATGAAAACTGATATTAATTTATTTAATAATATGTCTATTACTTCAAAATATCCAATTTTGAATTGTATATTTTATATAATTGAATATGAATTAAAAACTATAAATACAAATAAAGGTTACACTCATTTTTACCCGTGTATAAAATATATTAAAAATATTTTTAATTATTTAGATATTGATATTAATAAAATATCTATTAGAAAATTTTTAAAAATAATAAATAAATATGGTATACTTCCTGAAAATATCTATAAAAATTCAAATAATATAGATAAATATGCAAAATTTATTAATTCGTTTAAAATAAAATATTATAGAATATTAAATAGTGAAAAAAAATTAATAAAATCATTAATATGCGATAATAAAATATTAATGTTCAATTTCTCGGTATATTCTTCGTTTGATGAATATATTGTAAATAATAAAAAACTCAATCTACCTAAGAATGGAGAATCATTGCTTGGGTTTTATACAGCAGTTATTATTGGATATGATGATGAGAATAGTAGTTTTAAAATTTTACTACCTAAAAAAAATAATAATAGTAATAATAATGATATCGAAAGTATTTCATATGATTATTTTAATAAACAAGTATGTGATATATGGCATATTGAATTTATAATAAAAGAAAACTATAATAATGAACTAAATAAGTTATATGATACTATAGATTATGGTGATAATATAGATTGTGGTGATAATATAGATTGTAATGATAATATAGATTGTAATGATAATATAGATTGTGGTGATAATATAGATTGTAATGATAATATAGATTGGGGCGACAGTAATAAAAATAAGTGTAACAAACGGGATGGCTATAATAAAAAAGGAAAAGATAAGATAAGTAATAACCGGTGTAAAAATAATAATAGTAAAAAAAATAATAATAAAACGAGTAAAACAATAAGATGTTTATAATAATTACAGTAATGGACAATAGTATGCTCTTATATAATTTATAATTCTATATATAAAAATTGAATATTTATATAAAGATAAGAATATAAGTAAATATAAATGAATGTATTACCATATAAAGATAACGATATCGAATCTTTATATGATAATCATCTAGAAGAAGTAGATAATATTTATAAAAATGATAATTATAATCAACACGAAGAAATGTTTAAATTAATGAAAAATGGTTTTAATACCGATGACGATGATGATGAAGTTGAAGAAATTACAAAAAATTGTAGTATACCGTGTATTGATGATAATCCGTGTGATTTAATTACATCAAACGGTATATCCGTATGTAAGAAATGTGGAAAAATGTCAGAAAAAATTATAGAACATAATGCTGAATGGAGATATTATGGTTCAGATGATAGTAAATCTTCAGACCCTACAAGATGCGGTATGCCTACAAATTTCCTTTTAAAGGAGTCGTCGTTGGGTTCTGCGATTGCGTATAGTGGTATCAATAACCCAGATATGGCTAAAATACGTAAATATCATATTTGGAACGCAATGCCATATAAAGAAAGAAGTTTGTATAATGTTTTTGACTCAATTTCAGTTAGGTCTATAAATTCGGGTATACCCGCATGTATTATTGAAGATGCTAAGGAAAATTATAAATTATTAGATGAGTCTCAAATATCTCGTGGTAGTAATAGAAAGGGTTTAATTGCAGCCTGTATATATAATGCTTGTAAGAAAAGATGTGTACCAAGAAGTGCGAAAGAAATAGCTAAAATTTTTAATTTAAATATCACTAATATGACAAGAGGATGTAAACATTTTATGAATATAATGAATATGCACAAGAAATCGGATATGAATACAGCAATGGAATCTACTAAACCTGGTGATTTTGTTGATAGATTCTGTTCGAATATTAATATTTCTGATGATTTAAAAGGACTTTGTATTAAAATTACAAATAAGGTAGACGAATATTCATTAGTATCTTCAAACACACCACCATCAGTTGCTGCCGGATGTATATATATGATATGTAATTTCTGTAAAACAGGTATTACTAAAAAAGATATTTCTAAAACGTGCGGTATTTCAGAAGTTACAATAAGTAAATGTTATAAGAAAATCTCTGAGTATAAAAAACTACTTTTTACTAAGCAAGAAAGAAAAATGTTTAATATAAAATCATAAATATTTATAATTTTTTTAATAAATATTTATAATTTTTTTAATAAAATTATAAATATTTATTAATAAAATTATAAATTTATATATTAATTACAATATTTAACAATTGTCTTTAACTATTTTAATATTAATTAAATATAAAATATTAAAATTAAAATATATTATAAGTAATATGAACAATAATATTAGATATACTTCCGATTGTTGTGCTGGTAAATATTATGCACCTGGACAATTTTGTAATAATTTAAAAGATATTTTAGAAAATGAAAATATATACAATAGAAATATTCCATGTGAAAAAAAAGATATTGTATATTACCCTCGTCCTATAAGTAATAGATGTTGCAAATATAATGATAAAAGTAAAAATATTTATCCTTCATCGTGTGATTATATATATAACGATATGGGTAATAAAATTAAACCAAATAAAAATAATCTAAGAAACCGATTCATTGATAATGAATCTGAACTACTTTTATTAAATACAAGTAAGGAAAGCCATTGTATTAATCCTAAAAAACATGAACATTGTAAACTCCAAGAATCTGATTTATTTACTAGGGATTATCCAAATATTGGAATTAATGAATCGTTTCAATGTAATGATGATATGGTTAATGAACAAACGGATTGTAATATTATTAAATGTTTAAATCAAAAAATTTTCACACCCTGCAATAATAAAAATTCTTTTGATAAATCTCAAATTTATAGAAAAAATTGGAAAGAATATTCAAAGATTAATGACATAACTAATGATATGGTAAATGATATGACATTCTATGCCGATAAAAATACTCATCCATTCGTTTTAAATCATATTGCTGTACAAAAAGATAAAATATGTTTAAATAATAGATGCGAACAATTATTTAATAATACTACTAATTCTAATGCAATAGATGGAAGAATAGTTTATAATGATTTGAAAAATTCAGATATTTGCGAAACTATCAATAAAAGTTTATTGTAAATATAGTTATCAACAAATTATAAATTACAAATTACAAATTATTTAAATGTTTTATCATTCTATCAGATAACTTGGGTATCATTAAATCGTGAAATTCGTTATTTTTATCTAATGTGAAATGTCTATTATTTTGCGGAAAATCAATATATGGTGTCTTATTTTTCGTTTTAATTAAGTTATGATATTGTTCAAATTGTCTTCTATAAATATTTCTTGTATTACTATTTATTCCAATTTCTTTAGATAATGTCAATGATGTTTCTTTACCTTTCGAATTGCCTTCCATAAATCTATCCATACATGTATATAAATATTGAGCGATATATTGGATTTTAAAACCTGACACAATGGCTCTTCTTCTATATTCTGTATCTGCGGCAACTCTCACACTATCAAAAAAACCTATATTATTTAATAATGTTCTTCTCATAAATAAACTGATTTCAGCAATAGATAATTTTTTACTTGATCTTGATACAAATCCACAGTTACAACCTTGAAATTCCAAATTATTTTTCAAAAAATTTAATTGAATTTCTATTCGATTACACATTGAATAATCATCTGAATCATTAAAAGTAATGTATTCTCCTAACGAATATTTTATACCTATATTTTTTGATATATATGTACCATAATTCTTATCATTCCTTATGACTTTTATTCTTTTATCTAATTTTATAATTTTTTGTAATTCTTCCATTGTATTATCTTCACTATCATCGTCCACTATAATTATTTCAATATTATTATAAGTTTGTCTCAATAACGATTCTATACAATAATATATATATTTTGAACTATTATATGTTGTTATAATAATTGAAACTAAACCTTTTATATAGTTATTTTTATCTTTAGATAAAGTTTTATTCAAAGATGTGTGATTGATTAATTTATTATTATCTGTTTCACTATTTTCTATTTTATTGTTTTTACTTAAATCAAAATCACGAATATTCCATTTAAATATTTCTGAATATTCATTTATATCTCTATATGAACGACAATCACTATCACGTACATCCGCAATAATTATATTTGGGAAAAATACAAAACACTGTTCACTATATTTTTTTTGAATAAACTGTAATGCACCACTATCAAACGGTGCTTGTATTTTTTCTATTTCTTTTATAAGAATACCGAATATGCTACAATCAATGCCTACAGCAAATGCTCCGTCTGTATTAGATGGTTTATAATAACCTATTTCACGGTTTATTTGAATATTTTCCCATTTCTTTTGCGAAGCACCTAAATATAATAATTTCCAATTTTCTGAAATTTTATTTATTTTTTTTTTAAATAAATTGTTAAAATCGTTATGAAAAATAATATCATCCTGTAATAATAAAATTCTCTTATAATTATTTTTAATAGCATCTTTTAATAATGAATGCATTGATAATAATATTGCCCACGAACCAGAAGAAGGTATAGCTTTCCTTTTATATAAATTATCATATTTATTAAATGGCATCTTAGTATATTTAGCATACTGACATTTATAATAATGTAAATTTCCATCAATACCGATATATCGTATACAAGAAGTAATATTTTTACTATTTAATCTATTTTTCATAACATTCCATCTATCTTGTCTTCTTTCTAAATTTAAAATATATATTTTATCAAAATATTCTTCAATATCAGTTTGTTTGTCATTAGCATATTCTATATATTCAATATTTTTTGAAGGAAACTCTTTACCATTTATTTGGTTAAAAAGAACCATATATTTAAAATTATTCAAAATATTTAATATCGGTTTATCTTTTTTTTCACCTCTTCCGTATATTTGACAATTATTTATTTTTGATATTATATTGTCAAACCAAATTATTCTTATACCCTTTATTTTGAGTAATTTATCAATGCATCTAAAATCAGAAGATTCTTTATCATCCCATTGCGCGTATTTAATATTTTTAGAATGAAACATAAATGAATTAGAACCAATATCGTATTGTTTAACAATCTTTTTAAAATTCACAGGATATATATTATTTTGCCTCAAACATTTCCAAATTATAATATTGTTAGTATCGTGCAGAAGTGGTATAACACTATTTATAGTATTTTCATGATATAAAATGTCATCATCATCTAAATACATAATCCACCCTTCTGTAACCTTTTCCATCAACTTATTACAATATAAATTATATGGCATATGTGTTTGCGAAACCCTTGGTGTATTTTTTAATCTTATGATATCTTCGTCATTTACCTTACATTGTTTTACATAATTATAACTTAGGTTATTATCCACTGATATTATTTGCCGTATATTTTTATAGTTCTGAGATAATATAGTATATCTGTTTTCGTAAAAATAATTTGGACGATTTGAGGTTCTAGTTAATATATTAATTAATGGATTTTTTTCATATTTATACTTTATCTTTATATTATTACAAATATTATTACTATCATTCTTAATTTGATTTATAGAAGAGTCATTATTCAATACTATTATTTCCTTCGTAACTATATTTGACACATCTCCATATAATTGTTCATCTGATTCTTTCGTATAATATTCTTTAGAATTACTTATTACAATTTTATTATCTTCTGGTATTAATTTTGTATTAAAACAAGATAAATTTTCATTGTGTTTTATATTTATATTATCCATTGATGTTTCTACATTATCCATTGGTGTTTCTACATTATCCATTGGTGTTTCTACAGTATCCATTGGTGTTTCTACATTATCCATTGGTGTTTTTTGAATATTTAAAATTTCTAATTTTATATTATTTTGTTGATTTATATTTTCTTTGTATTTTCGTTGTATATCATTTAATTTATTATTTAATTCTTCTTTAGTTTCAAGTAATTTATTTAATTTTTTAGTTTCCTTTTCATTTTTATTGTATATAATTTGTAATTTTGTATTTTGTTTTGATTCATTCAATCGCTCTTCTTTAATTATTTCAATTGTTTTTTCGTGTTCTTCTAATAACGATGTATATACATCATTATTTTTATTATATTTTTCTTTACATTTTAACAAATAATCATCTTTTTCTTTTAATTTATTATTCAATAACTGATAATTTTCTAAAAGATTTGTAAAACTATCTGATATTAAATTTACTTCATTAAATTTAACTTTATTCTCTTCTTTTTTTAGTTCCAAATCTTCTTTTATTGTAACCATTTTTTCGTTTATATTGATATTAGTATCAATAAGATTTTCATTTATTCGGTTTAATGTATCTATGACATCATTATATTCACTAAGTTCCACATCATTAATTTTTAATGAATTTTCCATTTTATGAATATCGCTCTCTATTTTCAAAATATCTACTTTCTTATTTTCAATTTCCAATATAACATTTTCTATTTTATTATCTATTTTTTTAACACTATCTTGATTGATGTTTAAAATATTATTTTCATTTTCCAATTTTACATTATATTCTGTTAATTTTTTATTAATAGTTTTTATTTCATTTAGGAGATTAAAATTTTCTTTTTGAATATCGTTAATACGTATTTCCAATTCATTTTTAATATTGGTTTTATCCAATAAATTATTCTGATTTTCTTCTATATAATTTGTATAAATTACTATTTTTTCTTCTAATTCGTTTACGACCCTACCACTATTATCAATATTACAAACTTGTTCGATATTTTCGTTGTTTAAATTTTCAATTTCAGTATTTAAAGAACTTATTTTCGAAGTAAATTCATTTAAATCTCCATTCAGACCATTTAATATAATATCCTTGTCATTTTTTTCAATAATTAATTCTTCTATTTTAGATTTACTATTGTCGATTTCTTCAGATAAATCATTATTTATAATAATCAATTGTTTAATATTATTTTCACAAAATTTTGATAAAAACTGGTTACCAGCTAATTCCGATTTTAAATTATTATTTATTTTATTATATCTGTAAATTTTACCATTATAATTATATAAATTTTCTTTCAAAATAATAATAAGATTTTCTTTTTCATTTATTTCTTTCTGAATTATTTCTGTATCTTCTTTAATCGTTTGACTATTAAAGTTAGATTGTGTAATTTCTTTATTCAATTCAATTAATTTATCAGTATAGTTAACATTGATTGTTTTATTCGTTTCAAATTCAGATTGTTTTTTCAGGTATTCTCTATAAAGAACTTTTTTGTCATTATCTAATTCTTGAATCTTAAATTGTAATTTATTATTTTCACAAATAATTTCATTAGTTTTCCCCCTTATATTTATAATAGAATCATCTAAATTTACCTTTTCGTTTATAAGGTTCTTTTTTGCTTCTTCTACTGGCAAAATATCTTTTTTTAACCCTTGTAATATTATACCATCTTCTATAAGTTTACTATTAATATTTGATATACTATTTTCCAATTCTTTTAACTCGTTATTATATTTATCAATATCAAAAGTAAGATTATTATATATATCATTTAATTTATTATTTTCATTTCTTTTTCGTAATACAATGTCTTTTATTGTTGTTTTTTCTTTTTCACAATTTTCAATTTTCTTTGAAATAGATTCAGAAGATTCGGATAATTTACTATATTCTATTTGAAAATCTGAATATACTTTGTTTATTCTTATTTTTTCAATATTCCCATTTTTAATTAATACTTTAGTTTCTTGTATTTTTTTTTTAAATTTTTCATTTACTATATTGGTTATGTTTATCATATCCTCAATTTCATCTAATTTTTTCTGTTCAATACTTAATAAATTCTCTTTTTCGGTATTTATATTTTTAATAGTTTCTTTATTTTTACTTTTAAGTTGGTGTATATCATTTATTTTTTCATTTTTTTTTAAATTAATATTTTCTAAATCTTTTTCAAAATTTAGGATAGTTTCTTTAAGATAATCTGAACTTTCAAGAAGATTATTTAATTCATTATTAATAATTGTTATTTCATCTTTTTTAGAATTTAGTAGTGATTCCGATTCTAAGATTAGTAACTTCTCTTCATCTATTCTTAATTTATAATTATCTTTTTCAAATATTTTACTATTTATTAAATTATTTAATTTTTTTTTTTCTATTTCTAAATTTTCTTCATCTTTACACAAATATATAATATTATTCTTTATTTTTTCAAATTCTTCTGACAAATTGCGATTTTCTAATAATAGGTTATTATAAATTGCATCCTTACCGTTATAATCACACAATAATTCATTATAATTTGACTGTAATTTTATTTTTTTTGTATTAGATAATTCTATATTAGAAGTTATTTTCGAATTATTATCAATTAATATTTTATGAGATTCGTTAAGTTCAAAATTCTTTTTTTCCAAATTATCAAAAATTTCTTTATTTTTATTTATTTTTTTTTGTAATTTATCTATTTCAAATTCGTATAATTTATTATTAGTAAACATATCATTATTGTTTTTTTCACCAATCTTACATGTTTGTTGCAAAACTTTTACCTTTTCTTCGCTATTTGATATTATATCAATTGTTTGACTATTATAATTATTATTATTTCCCTCGTTACTTTCACTATAATCGTGGTTAAAAATATTATCATAAAAATTACTATTTTCATTGCATAATAAATTCATTTCTTTGCCTTTGGTATACCAATGAATAATTGCATTTCTTTCATCAAATATATTATCTTGTTTTAAATTATTTGAATTTATATAAAAAACCCAATCAAATTTATCTTTATCCGGATGTTCGCATATGCGATTCTCTTTTTGTCCATTATTTACCCAATGATTATACGCTAACTGATATTTATTTTGACATATCTCTTTTAATTCTGGATATAAAAAAAAATAAAAATTATGATCAAACATTTTTTGAATCAATTAATATTTAAAGTAATTAATAATTCTTTATATTATTAATAGTAAATGTAAAATATTAATTATTTATAATTTGAAATAATAATCAATATTTATAATATCCTAAACATATAATATTAATTATTAACTCGTTCAATCTTTGTAAAAAAATATACTATTTTAATTTTTATCGCGTTGTTCGACAATGCATGAACATTTTTCTCCTATCTATTTTTTTAACATAATAATTTATAATTTAATTTCTTAGTATAATTTATGGATAGTAATATTTTCGAAGCGGCTGACTATATTTTTACAAAAAAAAATTTAAAAGAAGATTACGATCTGAATGATAATAATGATTGGACAATCCAATTAGATATATATGGTGAACGTCATAATAGAAGTGATGTCGCATTAGTTAACGAATATACCGAAATGGAAGATAGTGATAATACATTGTATCTTGTAGAACATTCCGAGAATTTTGAAAAAATGGGAGAATGTATTGTCGCGTCAGAAATGTGCGAAGAATCAATTAAAGATTTTTTAGAGAAATTAAGATATGGTAGTGAATATATTTTTCATAAAAAAATGTTTGAAAATAAATTAAATAATTTAATAGCTGTTGATAACCGACTTAGTCTTAATGTTTTAGGCAAAGTCGAATATGAGACATATCTAAATTTACTAAGAAACTCTAATATCTCTGATAACATGTGTACATATGATATTCTTTTAGAAAGAATAGCAGAATGCCGATATATTTTTATACAAAACAAAGATCGATTACAATCTAGTTTATTTATGCGTTATTCTGAGATATCCGCAATACTAGATTCTAATTTCGTGCAATTAGTTTCAATTCATCCGTGTTTAGTTAATATATTAACACTTGATATTGCTGGACCGTGTATGAGTGAAATATGTCAAAAAATCGCAAAGATTGATGAAGTTATCCGAAACTTGTTATATGATATTTTAAAAGATTTAGAAACCATTGGTAGTTTATTTGTAGATTCTAACATTATTGATATTATTAATATGAATACGCAATCTAACGACCCAAAATATAGTAAAATCGTATTATTCGCAGGGAATAGTCATGCAATACGAATAGCAAAATATTATGGCGCTAAATGTACACGCAATCCACCCAAACTTCTTGAACTTCAATCTCAAAAATTATCTTTACCAATTCCTCAAAACGAAAGTCAACAAATTAACGAATCGTGTTTAAATGTTGAACAAAATGAAAAAAATTCTTTAAATAATAGTAAGGGTGGTAAATTATGTAGAAGTAAAATTCTCGGTGGTAAAAAACGAAGTAAAATTCTCGATGGTAAAAAACGAAGTAAAATTCTCGGTGGTAAAAAACGAAGTAAAATTCTCGGTGGTAAAAAACGAAGTAAAATTCTCGGTGGTAAAAAACGAAGTAAAATTCTAGGTGGTAAGAAAAATAAATAATTTTTTGTAAGAAATCTTGTATAATTTAAATTTATGTTAAACCGTCGTAAACTCAAATTAAAATTAAGTAGTACATATAATCATTTTTTTTCTGAACATTTGTCAATTATAAATGTGTATTATTATATTATAAACAATAATATTATCTTAAAAAACATATACATTTTTATGATATATTAATGAAAAGAATCTTTCTAAATAATATTTTTGTATAATAAAAAATATTATTTAGAAGAGTCATAATTAAGGGTAACTTTCTATTTGAAAAAATGTAACAATTTTTACTTTTTAATAATTTATATATGTATAATCTTGTAGAATAAATATAAATATATGTTAAAATAATTATAAAATATATTAAGTGATTGTTCTAATAAAAAATTTATTTATCTGGTCTTTTAACTAATAATGGTGTTCCTCTGGGTGTTGTTGCACCAGTAAGAGTACAACTTCTATCACGACATTTCATACATTGGGTTAAAGGCATATTATAAATACTTTTAGAAAATGGCCAGAGAGATAATCCTTGTGCACCACATCCAGGATTTTGGCACATTAATTTTTGAGGACTAAAGTTTAAGATTTGATTTCTGACTTTATTTAAAGATGCGTGGTCCATTTGACACTTTTGGTTTATACATCTGAATGAATTATATTCGGGTATATGTTTATATGGATTCATACAAAGTTGGCAATTTTCCTGAGGAAATCCAGATGGTTGACTACAATTTACTTGCTGTTGGAATTGGGTAAAGTGTCGTAATTTTGAATTCTGTTCTTCCACAATTTTCATTTTTCTCTGAATTTCTTGTTGACTAAATATTCTACAAATATTACTAATTAATTCATCTCTATAATTAATTTTTCTAATTCTTTCTTGTTGTGCTTCAATTAGTTGTTGTTTATCTAAAGGACCCTTTGTAATTTCAAGCACCTCTTGTGCAATATACGATTCATCGAAATGACCACTATAGTAATTATTGAATTGACATAATGTTTCTATTTCGTTTAGTACAACTTCACTAAAAGGCTCTCCGTTTATTAAATTGGTGTAAAGTTGTTGTAGATATTCAAGTCTATCTAAAAAACTATCAAATGGTAAAATCTCGCTACTTGAACCACCTTTAAAATTCTTATTTTTCCTTTCCTTTTTTGATTTTCTAATATTATTTTTTGATTTTCTAATATTATTTTTTGATTTTCTAATATTATTTTTTGATTTTCTAATATTATTTTTTAATTTTTTAATATTATTTTTTTTTTTT
>Ga0209713_10001296_pt1 | contig 14818 bp, 8 predicted proteins | sample ArcOceMetagenome_3_FD_187444 | JGI IMG/M metagenome (GOLD analysis project Ga0209713, IMG submission 187444) | Marine eukaryotic phytoplankton communities from Arctic Ocean - Arctic Ocean- Svalbard ARC20M Metagenome (SPAdes) (version 2) | ecosystem: Environmental > Aquatic > Marine > Oceanic...
ATTAGCTTCACTAACTATAAATGCATAATTTTGATAAACCTTAATGTCTCTCCAAGTACTGTTATCAGTATGAGTTGGAAGTTTCCCTAAATAAATAGGATTTATAGGATCTGAAATATTAATAAAAACAGTCCCATTTTTAACTCCCATAATCGCATATTCATCACCATTATCAGGATCTGTCCATCCCCAAGAATCGTTTCCTCTTATAGCATCCATTTCTTCTAACGAAATAAAGGATTGTAAATCGAAACCATTACAAGGATATTCGCCTGCCATTCCGTTTTCACAAGGAATCTGTGCTGAGAGATTTATTGAAAATAATACTAAAAGAAAAATGCTGGCTAAAATTTTCATTATTTAATTTTTTATCAATTTCTTGGTGGTAAGATTATTAATGGTTATGAAATAGATACCTGCAGAAAAACTTGAAATATCAAGTGTTTTAGTTCCTGAGTTTATGTTGTTGATGACATGAATTTGCTTCCCACTTAGATCAAATACAGCAATTGAAGTTAATTGTTCAGTTTTTGAATTTACAGTCACAACAGTTGAAAAAGGATTCGGGTAAATACTCAATCCATTAATAAAATGATTATCATCATTATTTAGGGTTGGAAGTACTTCAATTTCAAAAGAACAACTTGAGGTATTCCCTTGATCATCTGCGGTTTCAAATGTGATAGTATTTGTACCAAGTCCAATTACTGTGCCTGCTTCAGGATATTGAATTATTATTAAATTTTCAGAACAATTATCTAGTGCAATTACCTCATTGTTTAACACATAATCTTGTAAGGTATAGGAATCATCTGATTCTGATATTACAATTTGATCATCAGGACATGTTAAAACGGGAGCTAAGTTCTCTATAACAGTTATTATTGCTATACAAGTATCAATATTTCCAGATGGATCTGTTATTGTTAAAGTGACTTCATTTTCCCCAAGATTCGTGCAGTCAAAGGTATTCAAATCGATACTCACCGAATAAGAACCGCTATTATCAGATGAACCTCCATCTATATTTTCTGCAGAAATAGTTGCTTCTCCATTTTCATTTAATATAACCGTTAGGTTCTGACAAACAGCCACAGGTGCTTCATTGTCAATAGTATCAATCACGGTAATCTCAACAGTAACATTAGCGATATTTTCTGAATCATCTGTTCCTTCAAAAACAGCATCAAAAGTTCCGACAGTAGTAAATGTATTTGGAGTTAATGAAAGGGCAGTAATCGAACAATTGTCAAAACTTCCATTATCAACCTCGCTGATGGTTACGATTACCGATGGATTACCCTCTAGATTCACTGTAATATTTTGACCAATGATTGTGGGTGGAATATTGTCTGTGACAGTAATTATTGCGTCACAAGAGGCTGAATTTCCTTCAGCATCAAACACAGTTAAAATTACGTCATTATCACCTAGATCATTACAGGTAAAGGTGCTTATATTCAATTCAAATAAAGTGATTCCAACATCATCAGAAGATCCGCCATCAACTGCATTTTCTGCAATAGTCGCCGAACCAGTTTCGTCTAATTCGATTGTTATATTTTGACAAACCGCTAGGGGGGGTATGGAGTCTACTGCGTTTGATTTAACCAAGAAAAAACCACCTCCAGAATAATTAGAGATCACTATATTTCCACTTTCAAAGTAAGGATATACATTCCAAGCTCCTGCAAAATTAGCAGAATTGTTAGAGGGATAGGTATCAAAATAAGCAATTTCACTAATTGTTTGGTTTTGTAAATCACTGATATCTAAAACTTTCATCCCTGCGGTATAATTAGCAAGGTAGTATTTGTCGCCTTTCGTATAACCGTTATGATCAATAGCTGTAGTCGTTCCAAAATGATCAAAATCAAATTGTGGGTTGTCTAAATCTGTAAAATCAAAAACGATTGTCTTGGTATTAAATCCAAAATCCAATTCATCTACCTCATCTCCAACAATAAAATAATTTAAATCTTCCGTAAACCATCCTTGGTGGGTATAAGCATCGTTGGTATAGGTTGCAGTAGAAATCAATACTGGATTTGTTTTGTCGGTTACGTCTACAATTACTACCTCATTTTCATTAGATCCCACATAAATTTCTCTTCCTGTGTAGTCTGAATCTGGCCCATTATAGGTAATAACTTGAGCATCATGAGTGTAACCGCTCCCTGCATATCCTCCTTCACCTAATGGATTTAAAGGGTTCTGGATATTTATAAAGTGTGCCCCTCCGCTAAAATCTGCACCCACCGCATAGGCATAACCGGATTCTTCATTAATTACAATATTATGGGCACTTCCGAAACCATCATAGTGCGCATCTTCCGTAAAACTTTCGGGCGGGCTAACGACATTTCTTAAGCGGGTTAAATCAAATACTTGCATCCCATGACCTCCAGCTTCACTTACCACAAAGGCATAATTATTATAAACTTTAACATCCCTCCAGGTTGTTGAAGTAGTATGTGTTGGAAGTTTTCCTAAATAAACGGGATTTATAGGATCTGTTATGTCAATAAAAACAGTTCCATTGTTAAGTCCCATTAAAGCATATTCAGATCCATCTTGTGGATCTGTCCAACCCCAAGAATCATTTCCTGTAGAGGCGTCAAAAGTTGAAAAGGGTATAAAAGATTGTAAATCATATCCGTTACAAGGATAATCTCCTGCCATGCCATTAAGGCATGGAGTTTGACCGATAGCAATAAAACTAGCTAGTAATAAAAAAATGGGGAAGGTTTTTTTCATAATATTCATTTAATTAAATCAATACAAAATAGTTTTGATGAAATGTTTTAGCAATTAATTCTTTATTAATTTTATAGATTTTTTATTGTTTATTTTTAGTAAATAAATTCCAGCGCCTAAATTAGAAATATTTAAGTTAATATTAATTTCTGAATTGTATTTCTTTGACAATAACAATTTACCACTCAAATCATAAATACTTATTTCTGAAATTGGGGTATTTGTTGAGCTTAATTTTACGGAATTTGTACTTGGATTTGGATATAAACTAAAGTTTGATAAAAAATTATCATCCACTGATAAAGTTGATGATTTAACTAAATAAAAACCGGGCACATAATCTGGACTGCTATATTTTAAACTTGAAATAAGTATATTTCCACTAGCAAAATAGGGATAGACATTCCAAGCACCATCATAACCAGCTGTGTTATTGGATGGAAAAACATCAAAAAATCCAATTTCTGTCATGTTTTCATTTGATATATCCGAAATATCAATAACACGCATACCAGCTTTATAGTTCGCTAAGTAAAATTTATCTCCATCTACATAGCCATTGTGATCTGTTGCCGATGTTGGACCACTATATTCAAAGGATAATTGTGGATTGTCTAAATCAGTGAAGTCAAAAACTATATTTCTAGTATTAAAACCGAAGTTTAACTCGTCTATTTCATCTCCAACTATAAAATAGGTTAAATCTTCCGTAAACCACCCCTGATGTGTGTAGGCATCATTAGTGTAGGTTACCGCAGAAATCAATACTGGATTTGTTTTGTCGGTAACGTCTACAATCACCACTTTGTCTTCATTAGAACCTATATAAATTTCTTTTCCTGTATAGTCTGAATCGGGACCGTCGTAAACAACTACTTGTGCATCATGAGTATAGCCACTCCCTGAATATCCTCCTTCTCCAATTGGGTTTAAAGGGTCTTGAATATTCACAAAATGAGCACCTCCACTATAATCTGCACCTACACCATAAGCATAACCTGTTTCTTCATTGATTACAATATTATGAGCACCTCCAAATCCACCATAATGTGCGTCTTCCGTAAATGTTTCCGGAGGATTTGCAACATCTCTTAAACGTGTTAAATCAAAAATTTGCATCCCATGATTATTAGCTTCACTTACTACAAATGCATGATTATTGTAGACTTTAACATCTCTCCATAAACTTGAGGAAGTATGAGTTGGCAGTTTTCCTAGATATATTGGGTTAATTGGGTCTGAAATATCAAGAAATGCAGTCCCATTATCGAGACCCACTAAAGCATATTCAGTTCCGTCATCAGGATCTGTCCAACCCCATGAATCATTTGCATTATCAGCTCCAAAATCGGTACAAGGAATAAAAACTTGTAAATCATATCCATTACAAGGATAATCTCCAGCCATACCATTAATGCATGGTGTTTGTGCTTGTATAATTGAACAGCTGGCAATCAAGATAGAAAGTAAAATTTTTTTCATATAGGTTTGTAATTAATTTTAAAGTTTATTAATAATAAACAATCTAATTATAATTAACCCTACAAAATTAATGTTAATAATAGTATAAAGTTATAAGTTTTTGATTTTTAACTATTATTAAACTGACATGATTTTATTTTTTTATCTTCGCTTATTAAATATTTATACTCATAAAATGAAAATCAAATTATTATTTGTTTTATCACTCTCACTTATGTTTTCTTGTAAAGATGAGAATGTAAAAGTGATTCCACCTCAGAAAATAAAAGTCTATATGGTTACTACAAAAACAGTGCCTATTTATGAAGAGTTTGTTGGACAAGTTTTTGGTGAAAAGGATATTCCTATTAGGGCTAGAGTGGAAGGATTTTTAGATGAAATCCATTTTAAGGAAGGATCAAATATTAAAAAAGGAAAATTATTATATGTGATAGATCCTGACCCACAAAAGGAAGCTGTTGTAGCTAAGCAAAGTATGGTGGCACAAGCAAATACACTTTTAATACAAAAAGAAAGCGACTTGAATAGGATAAAACCTTTGGCTGCTATGGATGCAGTCAGTAAACGAGAATTGGATATGGCTCAAGCACAAAGAGATGCTGCTATATCTTCTTTAAAAGCTGCAAATGCAGATTTAAATATAGCAAAAATAAACTTAAGTTATACAAGAATTTTATCACCTATAGATGGTATTATTGGTAGAACATTAGCACGTGAAGGCGAATTTGTAGGTAAAAATCCAAATCCAGTGATTTTAAATACAGTATCTGATATTAGTACCATAAGAGTTCAATTTTTCTTGTCGGAAAATGAATATTTAAGAATTGCAGAAAAATATTCGAAAGAACAAATAGATTCTACTGAAGGCGCTGATGTTAAAAAAATAGCGGTAGAATTATATTTATCTAATGGGATCTTATTTGACCAAAAAGGGCAATTAGATTTTATTGATAGAAATATTGATACTTCAACAGGGACAATTTTAGTTCAAGCCACTTTTCCAAATCCAGATAAAATTATAAGACCGGGCCAATTTGCAAGGGTAAAAGTTAAGGTAATGGATATTAAAGATGCAATTTTGGTTCCTCAAAAATGTTTAATTGAACTTCAAGGACAATACTCAGTTTTGATCGTGAATAAAGAAAACAAGATAGAGACTGTTCAAGTTGTTATAGGTGAAAAAATACCTGGTTATACCATTATCAAGAGTGGTATAAAAAGTGGCGATCAAGTCATTTTAGAAGGCTTACAAAAAGCAAAACCAGGTTTGGCAGTAATTCCTGTTGTGACGGAGTATAAAAACCAATCAACCAAGAAAAAATAATTATGGCAGAAGATAAAGGGAACTTTTTTGTACATCGACCTATTGTAGCTATTGTTATTGCAATTGTAATTGTAATTATTGGTTCAGTTTCATTGATTGGGCTACCTATAGAACAATATCCAAATCTTACTCCACCAATTGTACAGGTAAGAGCATCCTATATGGGTGCTGACGCTATTAGTGTAGAAGAATCTGTTGCCACTCCTTTAGAGCAACAAATCAATGGTGTAGATAACATGATTTATATGAAATCTACCAATGCCAATGACGGTAGTATGGCAATTAATATTTCATTTGAGGTTGGTACAAACCCTGATATGAATACTGTTTTAGCTCAAAACAAAGTATCTGCTGCTACTGCAAAATTACCTGCACAAGTAACCAAATCTGGAGTAACAACACAAAAGTCCTTACCAAATATTTTAATGTTGGTTACCTTAACTTCAGACGGAAGATATGATCAAAATTTTTTAGGAAATTATGCGCTGATTAATATTAAAGATAAATTGGCAAGAACAAAAGGTATTGGGAGAGTTGATGTATTAGGAGCTTCAGATTATTCTATGAGAATATGGGTAAAGCCAGATAGATTATCACAATTAAGCCTTACTGTTCCTGAAATAATAAATGCAATTAATGAACAAAATATAATAGTTCCCGGAGGAAAGTTTGGTGCAGAACCTGCTCCGCCAGGCACTGATTTTACTTATACAGTTCGACTTCCAGAACGTTTTAACTCTGAAGAAGCTTTTGGGAATATAATAATAAGAACAGAAGAAGACGGTTCTCAGGTAAAATTGAAAGATATTGCTTCTATTGATTTAGGAGTAGAAAGTTACAATATGAAAGCAAGGTTAAATGGCAAAACTTCAGCTATTATTGCTTTGTACCAAGCACCAGGATCTAATGCAACCGAATTAGCACAAACTATTAAAGACGAAATGAGTTTGTTGGCTGGCGAATTTCCCGAAAGCATAAAATATACTGTTTCTTTGGATACCACTAAAGCAATAGAGGCTGGAATTAATGACATTGTAGTTACCTTATTTATCGCTTTACTATTAGTAATATTAGTGGTATTTATTTTTATTCAAGATTGGAGAGCTACCTTAATTCCAACATTAGCAATCCCAGTATCCTTGATTGGTGCATTTATGTTTTTTCCTGCACTTGGTTTTACTATAAATGTATTGTCCTTATTAGGTTTAGTATTGGCTATTGGTATTGTAGTAGATGATGCCATTGTGGTTGTGGAAGCAGATCAAGTAAATATTGCAAAAGGAATGAGTGCTAAAGAAGCTACGCTAGCTGCTATGCGAAAGGTAACTGCTCCTATTATTGCAACAACCTTAGTGTTGGTTGCAGTATTTATTCCTGTTGCAGGGATGGCAGGAATCACAGGATTGCTATACCAACAGTTTGCAATAACTATTGTTGTTTCAGTATTGGTTTCTTCTTTAAACGCTTTAACATTGAGTCCTGCTTTATGTTCTCTATTATTAAAAGAGCCGAAACCTTATAGAGGGCCTTTAGGATGGTTTTTTGGAAAATTTAATAAGGGAATGGATAAAACTGCCGATTCTTATATGAGTTTTGCTAGCATATTAGGAAGAAAATTGAAAAGATCTGTTATTTTTATTATTTTAATGACAGTTGGTGCTGGTGTTTTTGGAACGTTGGTTCCTGGAGGATTTATTCCTGAAGAAGATATGGGGTATTTCTTTGTAAATGCACAATTGCCTAATGCGGCATCTCTCCAAAGATCTGATGTGATTACTAAAGAGATTGAAAAAATTTTAATAGATATTCCGGAAGTTCAATATATAACAACAGCTACAGGATATAGTATACTTTCTGGAGCAATGATTTCTAATACAGGGTTTTTATTCGTTTCCATGACGGACTGGGATGAAAGAGATCGAACGGCTAAAGAAGTGATGTTGGAAGTTAATAAAAAATTAGCAATTGGTGTAAAAGGAGCTCAGGTTTTTGCTTTTGGACCCCCTGCAATTCCCGGTTTAGGAAATGGATCTGGGTTTAGTATCATGCTTCAAGATAAAGGAGGAAATACCCCGGAATACCTTGCTGAAAACTCCATGAAATTTATACAAGCTGCTAATGCACGTCCTGAAATAGGTAGAGCAAATACTACTTTTCAAGCAAATGTACCGCAGCGATTTATGGATATAGATAAGGCGAAAGCATTAAAATTAGGTATCAAGTTAAACGATTTGTATACTACAATTGGAGCCTATATGGGAGGCGCATATGTCAATGATTTTACTCGTTTTGGACGGTTGTATAAAACATATATAGAAGCTGAACCAGAATACCGTTTTGACGAAAAAGGGATCAATTCATTTTTTATAAAAAATAATAAAGGAGACATGGTTCCATTGTCTACAGTTGCCACCATAAAACCAATGTATGGTCCGGACTACACCAATCGTTTTAATTTATATAGATCTGTTGAGGTAACTGGAACTCCAGCAGAAGGGTTTACTTCTGATGACGCCAGAAATGCTTTAAAAGAAGTAGCAGCCCAAATACTTCCTAAAGATATGGGATATGCATGGAATGCGATGTCTTTTCAAGAGGAAAAAGCTTCAGGATCCTTAGGGATTATTCTAACATTCTCTTTAATGTTTGTATTTTTAATATTGGCAGCTCAATATGAAAGTTGGTCTTTACCTTTTTCTATATTAATGGGAACACCATTTGCAATTTTTGGTGCCTTGTTTGCGCTTTGGATAGGCAGATTAATAAGTCCAACATATGTAAATAATATTTTTGCTCAAGTTTCTTTTGTAATGTTGATTGGGATGGCTGCCAAAAATGCTATTTTAATTATAGAATATGCAAATGATGAGTTTAAAAACGGATCAAGTCTTTTTGATGCGGCGATGACTGCTGCAAAATCGAGATTTAGACCTATACTAATGACTGCATTTGCTTTTATATTAGGTGTTTTTCCATTGGTTATTGCAACTGGAGCAGGAGCAGAGTCAAGAAAAGTTATGGGATTGGCTTTATTTGGCGGTATGGGATTAGCCACTTTTCTTGGAGTATTTTTATATCCTATGTTATTTGTGTTTATTGGTAAAATAGCAGGATATGAAAAGAAAAGAGATAAAGAAAAATCACAACAATTAGAATCTTCAAATAATTAATGATGAAAATGAAAATTTATACATACCTATTTTTGTTGATTGGAATTGTTTTGGTTCAATCTTGTAAAGTAGGACCCAATTTTTTACAACCTGAGGAGAAGACTTCTGAAGAGTTTAGATTTTCTAATAACACTACAGATAGCATTATCAATTTAAAATGGTGGGAGTTATTTAAAGACCCTGTATTGGATACCTTAATATTCACAGCATTGCGTGAAAATAAAAATGCACAGATTGCAGCTAGTAGAATAGAACAAGCAAGAGCAAATGTTGGTTATACAAAAGCAGACATGGGTCCCAAATTTGCTATTAATGCCAGTGCTAATGGAGGTAATTTTATAAACGGACAAACTACATTAAATAATACATCAAACACATTTAGCACTTCTGCTGGTATAAATTGGGAACTTGATTTTTGGGGAAAATTTAGAAGAGGTAACGAAGCTGCTAAAGCTCAGTTATTAGCAACGTTTTATGGACAAAGAGCCCTAGAAATTTCTCTTATAAGTGAAGTTGCTTACAATTATTTTCAACTTATAGATTATAAAGCTCGTTTGGATATTTCAGAAAGTACATTAGCACTTAGAGATAGTACTTTATTAATTATTCAAGAAAGATTTAACGAAGGTTATACTAATATTATTGATGTTAATCAAGCTCAGATACAAAAAGCAATTGCTCAAGTTTCGATACCACAATTTAAAAGAGCAATTGCTTTTACTGAAAATAATCTAAGTGTTTTATTAGGAAAAACTCCAGACTCAATTTATACCTTAAAAACACTTCAGGATTATAACCTACCAGATACTATTCCAACCGGAATTCCTTCAGGAATATTACAAAGACGTCCAGATATTTTAGAATCTCAAGAATATTACAGAGCATCTAATGCTAATATTGGGGTAGCTCAAGCAATGCGTTTTCCCGCCATAAGTTTAACAGGGGTTTTAGGAGTTGGAAGTACCGAGCTTTCAAGTTTAGTTAGTAATGGTTTAGGTTGGAGTGCTGGTGCTGGATTAGTAGCACCTTTATTTGAATGGGGAAAAAATAAAAAACGAGTTGATATCGAAAGAGAAAATGCCTTACAATCTCTATTGATTTACGAAAACACGGTACTTAATGCTTTACTAGAAGTAGATAATTCTTTAATAGAACTTTCTACTCTAAAAGAAGAATTAAACGCCAATAAAGCGATGTTAGATGCCGCAAATAATGCAAGTTATTTATCGAGAGAAAGATATTATCAAGGGGTCACAAGTTATTTGGAAGTAATTGAAAATCAGGGAGTAGAGTTTAATGTTAAATTGGCTTATTCAGAAAATTATCAACGTTTATTATCTTCATATGTATTTTTGTATAAATCACTTGGTGGTGGATGGATTTCACCTGAGGAATTAGAAAAATATACACAACAATTAGCAGACAAACAAGGAGTAGATGTTTTATCAATTAATAAAGACAATCTTTTTTATGATGGGCAAATTGTTGATCTTCATTTAACACCTGAAGAAAAACAAGAAAGGAAAGCAGTAAAAAAAGCACAGCGAAAAGAAGAAAGAGAAAGACGTAAACAAGAACGTCAAAATAGAAAAAATTAAATTTATTCATAAATAATATTTAAATGCCAACAAATGCTTTTGTTGGCATTTGCTATTTATAACTATTTTACACTTATTTTTGCGGATCATTAACAAATGTTATGCTCGAAAACAAAAACGAATCAAAAACAAATATTTCAGATTTAGGCGAATTTGGTTTAATAGATCATCTTACTAAAAATTTTAAAATTAACCAAAAAAGCACTGTTAAGGGCATAGGAGATGATGCTGCAGTTTTATCATCAGATTCTACCAAAGAAATTGTGGTTACCACAGATTTGTTAGTAGAAGGAGTTCATTTTGATTTAAGCTATATGCCTTTAAAACATTTAGGTTATAAAGCGGTAATTGTAAACTTATCTGATGTCTATGCAATGAATGCAGAAGCAAGTCAAATCACAGTTTCAATAGGTGTTTCAAATCGTTTTCCAGTGGAAGCATTGGAAGAATTATATGATGGAATTCATACTGCTGCTAAATTTTATAATATTGATGTTATTGGAGGTGACACTACTTCTTCAAAAACGGGTTTGATTATTAGTATTACTGCAATTGGCATTATAAAAAAGGGTGCAGCGGTCTATAGAGATACAGCAAAAGAAGATGATTTACTGGTTGTTTCAGGAGATTTAGGAGCTGCTTATTTAGGCCTACAAGTTTTAGAGCGTGAAAAAAAAGTATTTGAAGTAAATCCTCAATCTCAACCAGATTTGGATAATTATTCCTATTTAATAGAAAGACAATTAAAACCTGAAGCACGTAAAGATATTTCTGAATTGTTAAATGAATTAGAAGTTAAACCAACTTCTATGATAGATATAAGCGACGGTTTGTCTTCTGAAATATTACACATCTGTAAGCAATCAAAAGTAGGTTGTAACTTATATGAAGATAAAATACCTCTCGATCAACAAGTTATTTCTACTTGTGAGGAGTTTAAATTAGACAGTACTACGATTGCACTAAGTGGTGGGGAAGATTATGAATTGCTATTTACAGTAGGTATGGGAGACTTTCCAAAAATAAAAGCCAATCCAAACCTTTCTATAATTGGACATATCACTAACGAAAAAGAAGGAGTACATTTAATCACTCGTGGTAACGAAAAAATTCCATTAATCGCTAGAGGTTGGAACTCATTAGATAGTAATCAAGAATAATCAAGACGCTTTTTGAAGCTGTTTCTTTTTGAAAAAAGCCGATAAACACGCATTTATTTTTCTATTCTTAAAATTAAGTACTTCAAACCCTCCAGAAAAAACATTGGTAAATTCCTTGTTACAGGTTTTACATTGGTATTCTCTTATATGATTGGTAATGTTGTTTGTAATTATAAATTTGTGCCCAAATGTTGAGCATAATATACCTGAAAAGTTAAATTCATGGTTTGAGAAATTTTGCTTCATAATTTATATATAAAAGTAGGACTAAACTTACGATTTATATGTAATATATCAGTTAAAAATCATAAAAAATCGATAAATCGCATAATTTTAACAATTTCATTAATGTTTTCATTAATACTCATATGCCCAGTATTTACTTTTAATAATTTTGAATGACTTTTATTTGCTATTTTTCTAGAACTAGAAAAAGGTATTATAGGATCTTTAATACCAGAAATCATAAATTTATTGCCTTTAAAAGATGTTAAAACGGAAGTTCGATCTTTCCTATTTTTCATTCCTTTAATGGCAGCAATAATCCCATCAACTTTAAGGTATTTAGCTTCTTCTGTAAATTTATCTATATGATGTTGAAATTCTTTTTTTTTATCTGCAGGGAATAATGCTAAAATTGCCATTTTCACAAAAACTTCTTGATTATATTTAATAATTTTAATAAAACGATCTCTATTTATTTTTTTTTCTGGAGAATCTTTTTCCGTTGTTGAATTCAATAAAATAAGTGCACTTACTTTAGATTCATATTTCTCAGTAAAAGCCAGGCTAATATAACCTCCCATAGAATGGCCTATAAAACTTGCTTGACCAATATTATTTTTTTCTAATATAAAATTGATGACTTCAGCCATTAATTCCATGCTATGAATCTCAGCCATGCAACCACTTTTACCATGACCCGGTAAATCTATTATAATGACTTTATTTTTCTTTGATAATTTAGGTGCTAATTCATCCCAAATAGAGGAACTTAATAAAAATCCGTGTAAAAGAACTATGCAAGGACCTTTTCCTCTTATGCTATAATGAATAGGTATTTGGTTGAAGTGAGTAATCATTTTTATATATTTAGCGGAACAAATATCTCAGTTTGAAACAAAGTAAACAAACCCTGGTAATTGCTTTTGCATTATTTTCTTTATTTTTTGGAGCAGGAAATTTAATACTCCCTCCTTATTTAGGATATAATGCTGGAGATGGATGGTTTTGGGTGCTTATTGGGTTTTCAATTTCTGCTGTGTTTATACCCATATTGGCTATATACGGACATGCAAAGTTACAAGGAACAATATTAGATTTTGCCAATAAGGTATCTCCAACTTTTGCTGTTCTTTTTTCAATTTTGATTTATCTTATAGCAATTGCATTGCCTTCTCCAAGAACTGCTTCGGTTACCTATGAAATTGCTATAGAACCGTTTTTTCAGATTTCATCCTTAGAATTAAGCAGTATATATTTTGCCCTGGTATTGGTCTTTGTTTTGAACCGTAATAGAATGCTGAGTATTATTGGAAAATTTTTAACTCCATTAATAGTATGTATACTTTTAATAATTATTTGTTTAGGCTTATTTACGGAAGTAGCATCCGTTCGAGACTCCATATTTAATAATTCTTTTGCGGAAGGAATTCTTGAAGGATATCAAACATTTGACGCTATTGGAGGTGTCGTAATAGGAGGTGTTGTCGTTATTTCACTATCTCTTCAAGGAAAATTTAATTACGAAGAAAAGAAAAGAATGATTATAAGATCTGGTTTATTCGCTGGGCTTGGATTGTTTTTAATTTATGGGGGTTTAATTGTCTTAGGCGCTCATAATAGTAACGTATTAGTTATTGATAACCGCACCGAATTATTAAGTGTTTTAAGTATTCAAAACTTAGGAAACATCGGCAATGTATTTTTGTCAGTTTTGTTAGCATTGGCATGTTTTACAACGGCAGTAGGTATTGTAACAGGAACTGCAGACTTTGTAAAAGGATTATTAGGTAATTCCCAAAAAGCCTATATAATTACTGCAATTATAGCTTGTGTTTTAGGAGTACTTATAGGTCAATTTAATGTGTATTATATCATTAACGTAGCCTTACCTGTTTTAATGTTTATTTATCCAATAACTATTGTACTAATAATTTTGAATGTTTTGCCTGAGAAATGGGCTTCAAATTTAGTTTTTAGAGGGGTGGTTTTAGCAACCTTTATTTTTAGTATCCCCGACTTTTTAAAATTTCTTATTGCTGAAGAAAACCTGTTTCCGTTAAAAGAAATGATTCCATTATCACAATATAGTTTGGGATGGGTATTACCAGCTGTAGTTGTTTTTTTATTATTGAACCTTGTTAGTTTTGGAAATAAAAAAACCGATACAATTAATAGTTAACGGTATCGGTTATTATAAAAATTTAATTTTTAAGAATTCATGATAGCTTCAATTTCTTCCGCTTCAATCGGTATGTTTCTCATTAAATTAAATGGCTCTCCATTTTTTTGTATTACAACATCGTCCTCCAACCGTATCCCGAAGCCTTCATCAGGAATATAAATTCCAGGCTCCACAGTAAAAACCATATTCGCTTTCATCGGCTCCCAAAGCAATCCATAATCGTGAGTGTCTAATCCCATATGGTGAGAAGTACCGTGCATAAAATATTTTTTATAAGCTGGCCAATTTGGATCTTCATTTTGTACATCTACTTTATCAATTAATCCTAATCCTAATAATTCAGAGGTCATTAATTTACCAACTTCTATATGATAATCTGCCCAATCAGCTCCAGGAACTAGTAATTTTGTAGCTTCTTTTTTTACTCGATTTACAGCATCATAAACATTGCGTTGTCGCTTGGTGTATTTTCCGTTTACTGGAATGGTTCGAGTCATATCACTACTATAATTAGCGTATTCTGCTCCTACGTCTAATAAAATTAAATCACCATCATTACAAGATTGATTATTCTCAATATAATGAAGAACATTGGCATTATTACCACTGGCGATGATTGGTGTGTATGCAAAACCTTTTGAACGATTTCTTAAAAATTCGTGCATAAATTCTGCTTCAATTTCATATTCCTTAACTCCTGGTTTTACGAAATTTAAAACTCGCCGCATTCCTTTTTCAGTAATATCACATGCTTTTTGTAACAAGTCCAATTCAATGGGATCCTTTACGGATCGAAGTCTTTGCAAAATAGGATTGCTTTTTGCAACACTATGCGCTGGGTATTTATTTAAGAGTTTTTTAGTAAAACGTGCTTCTCTTGTTTCGGTTTCAATAGTAGCTCTATAATGTTCGTTTGTGTT
>Ga0209713_10001297_pt1 | contig 14810 bp, 14 predicted proteins | sample ArcOceMetagenome_3_FD_187444 | JGI IMG/M metagenome (GOLD analysis project Ga0209713, IMG submission 187444) | Marine eukaryotic phytoplankton communities from Arctic Ocean - Arctic Ocean- Svalbard ARC20M Metagenome (SPAdes) (version 2) | ecosystem: Environmental > Aquatic > Marine > Oceanic...
TATGACCCTGATATGTGTGCATATCAGGCTGATATGCCGTTCTTAGTGTGCATATCAGGCTGATATGCACACTAAAACCGGCATATCAGCCTGATATGCAACATATCAGGGCCATATGCTCATATCAGGGTCTTTGGCATATACCCTACGCATATCAGCCTGATATGTATTCGGTGTAGACCGTCGTGGCGCGTCGGTAACCGCGCTTTGAGGCTTTCAATCTCTCTAGTCAGGATCATCTTCGAACAAACGCGTAGTGAAGAGCTACACCTCGATGAGCACGTCACTTGCAGTCATCTATATCACCGTACGGAACAAGCCCAAAGCGCGGAATCGCACTCCTCGGGCCCATAAGCTCGGATTGATGTGATACTTTGACCCATACACTCGTGGCCGAGCCGTACAGCTCGGTACACGTGCAAACTGGAGCTCTAAAGGCCGTCGTCTACTCCGAAGACCGCGTACCGCGTGCTGGCGTGGCTTGCACGAGCGGCACGGTGACGTCACGAAGCATGTCACGAAGAGGCCGCGAGACGCATCGGCACGACTACACGCGCGGCAACCTGCAGCTTTGAGCGATGAACTGGGCGGATTGAGCACCTCGCTGGGGCCCTTTGCAAGTCCCCCACTGATACTCTCGACCGAATCAGTCGTGGTGGTGAAGTTGAAGGGCATGAGCACGGCGATTGCAACGCGGGTGGCCTCTCCCGGTAGACCCCATGACGCAAGGCGCCAGCGCGGAATCGGCACTGCTCGGGCCCATGAGCTCGGATTGATGTGAAACTTTGACCCATGCACTCGTGGCTGAGCCGTACAGCCCGGGGCAGGTGCGAACGGGAGGTCTTCAGGCCGTCTTTTACTCCGAAAGCCGCGTACCGCGTGCTGGCGCGGCTAGCGCCCGGGTCCCGCGGTGTGACGTCACGAAGAGGCCGTGAGACGCATGCGCATGGCTACTGACGCAGTACTACGTGTATGGGCGATGGGCTGGGCGGATTGAGCACCTCGCTGGGACTCTCTGCAAGTCCCCCACTGATACTCTCGACCGAATCAGTCGTGGTGGTAGTGGAAGGGCATGCGCACGTCGATACATTGCAACGTGGGCAGCCTCTGACTCTCGGTAGACCTCAGTAGATGCTGCAGTTCACGTGCTCATGCCCTTCCACACCATGACCACGACCGATTCGGTCGAGAGTATCAGTGGGGGACTTGCAGAGAGCTCCAGCGAGGTGCTCAGTTCGCCCAGTTCATCGCCCAAAGATGCAGGTGGCCGCGTGTAGTCGTGCCGATGCGTCTCACTGCCTCACATCGTGCCGTCCGGCAAGACGCCAGCATGGACGCCAGAGAACACATAATCTTGGCTGATGGCGTGCTGCAATTGACGTGCTCATCGAGGTGTAGTACGCGTTCGTTGGACGGTGACACTCACTAGAGAGGGCGAGAGCCTCAAAGCACGGTACTGACGCGTCACAGCTCATGACATGAGGATCTAGCGCACCGTCGTGATGGTGATGCAAGTGTGCGGGAAGGAGGCATGCTCCCGCATGGTGCGTGGCGGTGCCAATTGACGCGCTTATCGAGGTGCAGCTCTTCACTACGCGTTCGTTGGAAGATGATTATTACTAGAGAGCTTGAAAGCCTTGCGGCGCGATGCCAACGCGCCACAGCTCATGACATGACGCCGTCGCGACGCTCGTACAAGTCTTTTTACAGTGAATTTACCGTTGCAATTATAAATAGAGGAAGCGGCGGAGAAACGGCCCTTTCACGTCGGCCACCTGCTCGCTACGGCTTGTTTCTTTGCTTACATTACGGCGCCTGGATTCGGGCTACCCCGTAGCATGCATACATGCTACGGTCCAGGCCATTGGGATCTGCACCCCCCCTCCTGGGAGTGGCGTCCGCCAGCCGCCAGCCAGCCAGCCCCGGTGGGATATAGATAGGTGGGATGACGGATGAGCAGGTCCCGCCCGGGGCGCTCGTGCGCGCGCAGAGCTGCGTGCGCTATTTTTACCCTAGGTAGGTACGTCTTGAGGCTTCTGTGCCCTAAGATCTGGGCCGCAGACTCTTGGCGGGGTACCACCACCGCACCGCGGACTAACTTGCGTAGACCCAGAACTACACGCGCTCCTCGTGTTCCCGCCGCCGCGGCCGCCGAGCGCATGACCTCGTCTCCATCGGCCGCGTCATCGTCCGGCGGGCATCTGTCGCGGCTGCTGGCCTGCTCGGCGTGCGGCGACGGCTACACGGACCCGCACCGCCTGCCCTGCGGCCACCACTTCTGCCTGAGCTGCCTGGACTACGACATGTGCCACACGTGCGGCCAGCCGTATTACCGGCAGGACGTGGTGCGCGCGACGATGCTCGCCAAGGCGCAGCTCAAGCATCTCGAGTTCCTGCGCGCCGAAGAGGAAGCCGGCGACAGCCCTCCCACGCCGCCGCCGCCCGTCGCCAGCGGCAGCGAGGAAAAGGGCGAGCTCGAGGAGCGTCTCGTCAGCCTCGAGCGGCGGCTGCGCGCTCAGAATGCGCTCATCTTGGCAGGTGCCTGCGGTCCGCTCGCGGGCCAGATCAACCTGAATCTCGCACCGCCGCCGGCCGCGCCCACCGCTGCGCCGATGCCTCGCGCGGCAGCCGGCCGTCCCCGCGAGCCGGCCGAGGCGCCGCCTGGCAAGCGAATCCGTACGGAGGTGCCGGTCGTGGAGCAGGCGCAGCCGCAGGCGCAGGCGCAGGCACATTCCTCTGCCTCGGCACCCGCGCAAGTGCACGCCGGGGCATCAACGGCAGACGGGCCACAGGAGACGGCGCAGCAGCCTCCTCGCCCGCGCGCGACGGAGCCTCAGGCCGAGGCGGCCGAGGTGGCCGAGGCGGCCGAGGCGGCCGAGGCGGCCGGGTCTGCCGCGGCGGCGCCCGACGACGAGCGCGCGCGACGGGTGCGGGAGGCGCTCGCGGCGCAGCGCGCGGCGCAGCGGCCGTTCGTGCTGTGGTGCTCCGGCGTCAACGACGGCGACCCCGAGCACAGGCTGCTGAAGGAGCTCGTCGGCAAGCTCGGCGGCGACGCGAGCCTCAAGAAGGCCAAGGCGCCGACGGAGCAGGCGACGCACCTGCTCGTGCGCGAGAAGCAGTGCGGCGCCAACGCCAACCGCGGCGCGGCGGCGCGCCGGCTGTGCGGCCGCACCGAGAAGTTCAGCCAGGCGGTGCTGACGGGCCAGTGGGTCGTCTCGACCGGCTGGCTGCACGCGTGCGAGCGCGCGGGCGCGTGGGTGGACGAGGCGCCGTTCGAGGTGGAGGGCGACCAGAATACGGCGACCTTCGGCGAGGCGGGCGCGGTGGCGGGCGGGCCGCGCAAGGGGCGCGAGCGCAAGCTGCTCGGCGAGCCGCGGCTCCTGGAGGGGGTGGCGGTGTGGCTGGTGGGCGGCGACGGCAAGAAGCGCGACCAGATCAAGGGGCTCGTCGGCCTCGCGGGCGGCCGGTCGGAGCTCGTCGAGAGGGGCAAGAAGGGGTGGAAGCTGCCCGCCGAGCCCGCCGCCGCGCCGCCGCCCAAGCAGCAGCAGCAGCCACGCAAGCGCGGCAGCCGCGGCAGCAGCGGCGGCGGCGGCGGAGGCAAGAGCAGCGGCGGCGGCGGCGGTGGCGGTGGAGGTGGCGGCGGCAGCAGCAGCAGCGGTGGCGGCCTGGCCCTGGCGCGCCCTGCGGTGCGGATCGTCCACCTCGACGACGAGGAGCCGCCCGCCGAGCTGTGGGAGGCGGCGGCGCGGATGGGCGTCCACGTGCTCCACCTGGACTGGCTGATGGACTCGATCTCCTTCTGCGAGGCGCGCGACGAGGCCGGCGCCACCGTGAGCGGCCGTCCGTACGCGCAGGTGCCAGCGACCGGTGCTGGTGCGGGAGGAGGGCGGCGCAGCTAGGAGCTCTTCGCTTGTGCTCGTGAAGGAACGTGACACATAAAATACAATCAAAAAAGAATCGGAAAGCTAAGGTAGAGGGGGAAGCGAAGCCGGCGACGAGCCAATGGCCGCCTGACAACAACAATAGCCTAACAACAAGACATCGCCCGCGCGCCGCCTCACTTCGCCAGCGGCGCGCCCGTCCACCTGCGCCCGTCGCGCGCGCCGGTCGCGCGGCAGGGCAGCTCGGGCCACGGGCCGAGCGCCCAGTTGGGCACGAGCGCGTCGGGCGCGTGCTTCGACTCGGCGCCGCGCCGCAGCATCGCGACGGTGCGCGGGTGGCTCGACGTGCCCATCCGCGTCGGCGAGCGCGGCGAGCGCGGCGAGTGCGAGGCGAGGCTCGCCATCTCGAACCTGGCGCTCGTCGTGCCGACGAGCAGCTGCTCCAGCCCCGTCGGCGACACCTCGTCGCTGCCCATCGCCGACGACGAGCCCCGCGGCGAGAGGGGCGGCGAGCCCCGCGGCGAGAGGGGCGGCGAGCCCATCGGCGAGAAATGGGCGCGCGGCGACGCCAGAGCGGGCGAGAGCGAGCGCGAGCCGGCGCGCGTCGACGGCGAAGACGAGTGTGGCGAGCGGGGCGTGCTCGGCGACGGCGGCGAGGGCGAACGGAGCTGCAGCGGCGAGAGGGAGCGTGCCGTCGACGCGCGGGAGCTGCGGCGCGAGAAATGGGCACCGTCGAAGCCGGGCTCCGCCGGCTGCGCCACCGTCGGTGGACGCGGGTCGGTCCGTAGCCAGTACCAATCGCCGCCCTTGTCGATGTCGCTAGCCTGCTGGCCCACTGGCCCTCCCCTCCATGGGCTTCGCGGCGAGTTTCGCTGCGACGGCCCGCGCTTGACGTGCTCGTAGAGCGCCTCTCGCATCTCCGGTGTGTAGATTTTCGTCGACGGCTCCGGCTTGGCGCCCCATGTCGAGGCGCGCCGGGCGGCGCTCTCGGGTGCCGGGCAGCGGTCTCCTGGTGCCATACGTTCTTGGGCGCTGCAGAGAGACCACGACGTCGGGCACAAGCGAATCAAAGACTTGGCGCGCTCGCTTGGCGATGACTGGGACGAAGTATGAAGGTGGCCTGCCTCATGGAAATGTGCTGGCTACGCTTGATGGCCACGTTTGATGGAATTCCAGAGCCGTCGCTACGCTCGGAGGCTCCAAGAGCTCATGCCCACGCGTTTCATCTAGTTGGGCAAGGTTCAAGCGCTGGCTCGCCGGGAGGAAACCAACTCCTCAGCTTGACAGCTTCTCCTCACGCAGGGGTCTCGGAAGCAGGACTGAGCTGTTTGCGCTGGTCGCCCACTCCGGACCACCCCAGCGTCCACGGTGCGCAAGCCCTTCTTCGCCATCCTCCTGGCCTGCGCCACCCGACCCCGCCTCCACCGCCACGCACCACTCCCGCGGCCGTCCCAATACGCACGTGGCACCCCATGCCACTCTGCGTGCGGCGCGGTTCTGGCTAACGCAGCCTCCGTGGCGGCGGCGCCCGACCGCCTGTGCCAGACCGCCTGGGCAGCGCGAGCTCTGCAGCCGGTCGTGGCCTCCCCTCCCACGCTGGCCTTGCAGCCGCCACCACGCCACCCGTTCGCCTCGCCGCCACCTCGGGTCGACAATCGGCTCACCTCGCCGTCTCTCCCCTCTGCTCTGCGCTCAGACCATGTTCGCCCACAAGAAGATCATCAAGGAGAAGGGCGCCGAGCCCGAGCCCTTCGAGGTCGACGTCGCCCAGGCGATCTGCGACCTGGAGGCCAACTCGAACGACCTCAAGGCCGAGCTGCGCGAGCTGTACATTGTCTCCGCCAAGGAGGTTGACGTGTCGGGCCGCAAGGCCGTCGTCATCTTTGTGCCGTTCAAGCTGCTCAAGATCGTGCACAAGATCCAGTCCCGCCTCGTCCGCGAGGTGCGCACCCGCTTCTCACCGAACCCCATGGCCCACGCCCCACGAGCCCTGCTACGCCCCCCGCCACTCCCCGTCGAGGGCACGCCGTCCCGCTGCTGCCTCTTCGGTCGCCTCTCGCCGCCGCCGCCGCCGCTGCGCACTCCTCCCTCCGCTGGGGGAGTGCTGTGCAGAGGAGGGACGCGTGGCGGACGATGCCGAACGCAGCAGCCGGGCGCCGTGCCGGGCGCGCGCGACGTGATTTAGGCGCGCCGTTTCCGTCGTGCCGCCTAAATCGCGGCTCGGGCGCCGCCGGCGCGGGGAGCCAACGCGGGGGTTTTGCAGGCCGCCGGCTCTCCAGCCGCGCGCAGCCTCCCCCCGCTCGTGGTCTGAGGGTTTGCCGTCTGTGGATGTTGTTGTTGCGCAGCTCGAGAAGAAGTTCTCGGGCAAGCACGTCGTCATCATCGGCCAGCGGCGCATCATGCGCAAGCCGAGCGCCGGCGCGCGCCAGCCCAAGCAGAAGCGGCCGCGCTCGCGCACGCTGACCGCGGTGCACGAGTCGATCCTCGAGGACCTCGTCTACCCGACGGAGATCGTGGGCAAGCACACGCGCTACCGCCTCGACGGCTCCAAGATCATCAAGGTCTACCTCGACCCGAAGGAGGCGGCCAACGTTGAGTACAAGGTCGACACCTTTGGCACCGTCTACAAGAAGCTGACCGGCAAGGAGGTCAAGTTCGAGTTCCCCGTGCAGGAGAGCCAGCACTAGATTAATAAACTAAACGATTTCTGTTCAGACCACGGGAGCCGGCGGGGACGGCGGCATAAATGCGGCAACTGCGGCCTGGATGGCGGCCAGCTCTTGCTGCGCGCGGGCACTTTTTTGCTCCGCGCGGGCACAGATCGCCGCGGTCACGGCCAGCCGCGCAGCATCGCTGGCAGGGTTGCCACTCAGACAAATATGTCTGAGGTTCGGCAAGGCATCGGCGTTTATTGCGGCGACGAGCGTGGCGCAGATCGTTTCCGTCAGCTCATTATGGTCGAGCTGGAGGAACTGGAGCGCCTTGAAGTCGTCCTTGCCGAGGTTGGCGAACATCGAGGCCACGCCCTCGTCGCCGAGCTTGCAGTTGATGAGGCCCAGCCTATTGAGCGAAGGAAGCTTGCGCAGCGGCGCGGCCAGCGCGGCCATGCCCTGGCTGCCAATGGGGTTGTAGCTGAGATACAGCTTCTCGATGTGGGGCATCGCACCCCTGCGGAGGGCGGCGGCGAGGGCCTCGGCGCCCACCGGCCCGAAGTCGTTGAAGATGCTGAGCCTGAGGGCACTCAGCGAAGGCGCGGCGCCGAGAGCAAGGCCTCCGCACAGCGCCTGCATGCCCGCGTCGCTAATGCCACCGCCATCGAGGTCAAGCGTCTGCAGTCTCGGCAGCCACTTGGACAGGAGAATCCCGAGCGTCGCCAGGTCAACGGCGGTGAGGCCTTTTTGGAACCAGCTCAGCCTGTCCGCATCACGCAGCTCCGCGCAGTTCATCTCCGCCTTGCGGCACAGCGCCACCGCCCTCTCGTGCCGCTCCTTCAGCACCTCGAGCGCCGCCATCAGCGGCGTCCGCAGCCCGAGGCATGTGCTGCTGAGCGCGACGGCAACGGCGGGCTGGAGCGGGTCGGCGAGGCCGTCGAAGATAACGCCCAGCTCGTCGTGGCTCAGCGCGAGCAGCAGGCAGCGCTCCGAGTCCTCGTCGCCGTCCTCGTCCTGGCTGAGCGCGCCGAGCGCGGCCGTGGCGACGGCTGATAACTCCATACTTGCTCCGGCAAGGCTGCTGCGAAGAACCCTTACCCGGCCGCTCGCGCACTCGATGGAGCCGGACGACGCAGCCGGTTCGCAGCCGCAGTGGGCGTCGCTCGGCGAGCCAGGCTCAGGCGCCGCCTTCGACGACAGCGCTCGCTCGGAGCCCGCCTCGGCTCAGCTCAGCCGGAGCGGCGCTGAGCCTCAGAGCTCCGCAGGGCCGGTGCAGAGAGGCTCGGACCCGCAGCACGACCGGCAGCAGCTGCCCGAGCAGCCCACCACCCGCCCAGGCCACTCACGCAGCCGCAGCGGCGGCGTGTCAACTCTGGCAAAGGAGGCCCAGCAGAGCAGGCGCGCCGCACCCTCCCACCCCTTGCTGGGCTCGGCCTGACCCCCGCGTCCGCCTGCGCCGCACGGCTCGCTGGCCGCACCGCTCACCGCTCACCTCTTCTGCTCGCGCAGTCCCGGCGAGCTCATCATGCGCAAGGACAGCGTCACGCTGCCAGACGAGCTGTTTGTCTTTCGGGAGAACAGCGCCGCCGCCGCCGCGCTCACCGCCTCGCCCGGCATGCTCGAGGCGCCGTCGTCGGGGCCACGGCGGCCGCGGCCGAAGGCCAGCCCGGGCGGGAGCTCAGCCGCCGCCGCCGCCGCCGCTCCAGCCACGGCCGACAGCAAGGACGGCATGGGCGGCGGCGCGAGCGAGCTGCTGGCGGCGAGCGCCAACCCGCGCGCCTCGGTCGTGGCGCGCGAGACGCAGGCGGCGCGTGAGCTCTTCTACGGCGACGGCCCGGCGCACATGGCGGGCATCGACGACGACGAAGACGGCGGCGGCGGCGGCGGCGGCGGCGAGGCGACGTCGCCGGCGTCGCGCGACGACAGTCCGGCCGGGCTGCTCGCGAGCTCGCACGCGCGCGGGCAGCAGCTGCAGTCTGACGTTGACGACTCGGACGGCGGCCCGCGCACGGGCGACGACGACGAGGAGGGCGACGACGACGCGGGCGGGCTGCTCAGCCACCAGGGCGTCCCATCACGGCCGAGCACGCGCACATCGGCGCCCAGCATGTTAGGGGGCCACAGGCGGTCGGGCTCGGCGGGTCACTTGCACGTGCGCTCGGGCTCGGGCATGAGCAGCGGGCTCGCGCAGCTCGCAAAGTCCACCACCGCCGCCGCCGCCAGCGCCGCCGAGGCCACCGCGTGCGCGACCAAGGGCGCGCTCGCCGTCGCGGGGGGCGCGGTGGCGGTGGCCGGGGGCACGCTGGCGGCCGTCGCGGGCGTCGCGGGCGTCGGGTGCTCGTCGGCGATGGCGATGGGGATGGCGCCGGCGCCGGCGTCGTCGCCGCCGCCCGCGAGCTTGACGCGCGGCAGGAACGAGTCGGTGCTCGAGGCGGGCGACTGCGTCACGCTGCCCTCCTCGATGGGGTCCTCCTCGATGGGGTCCTCCTCCTCCTCGTGCGAGGGCCTGGGTGGCGGCGGCCGCGGCGGCGTTGGTGGCGGCGGCGGTGGTGGCGTGGGCGGCGCGCTGCCGGGGCTCGCGGAGGAGTCGGGAGGGAGTCCGTCGGGACGGCAGGAGGCGTCGGCGTCCGTCGACGGCGGCGGCGGCGGCGCCAGGGCCGACTCGTCTGGTGGCGCGCTCAACGGTGGCGGCGGCGGCAGCAGCGGCGATGGCGGCGGTGGAGGTGGAGGTGGAGGTGGCGGAGGTGGCGGCGGCGGCGGGGAGCGTCGGGGCGTCGTGGGCGGGCCGTTGCGCGCGGACGACGATCAGGAGATCGCGCTGGCGGTGCACAAGTTCAACGAGAAGCCCAAGGCGGGCGTGCGGCACCTGCTCGACAAGGGCGTCATCCTTAAGGGCGACGCGGCCGCCGTCGCCAAGTTCCTCCGCACCACCAAGGGGCTCTCCAAGCGGCGGATCGGCGACTACCTGGGCGAGCGCTCCGACTTCACCGCCGCCGTCCTCACCGCCTACTCGCACTGCTTCGACTTCACGGTGACGCGCGCCGACCCTGCCTTCCGCCGCCCGCGACACGGACGCGTCTCCGCCCGCGACACGGACGCGTCTCCGCCCTTCCCAGTACCCAGCGCCCGGAACACGCGCCCCTTCCTGAGCTCCTCCTCTGCCCTGCCCGGCGACTCCTCCCATTGACGGCATCTGCCCGGCGACTGCTCCCATTGACTGCAGGGTCTCGCGTTTGTGGCTGCGATCCGCGCCTTCTTGTCGCCGTTTCGGCTGCCGGGGGAGGCGCAGAAGATCGACCGCATCATGTGCGAGTTCGCGGCGCGCTTCTGCGGGCAGGTGCTGATACCCCCCTCTGACCCTCTGGGTGGAACCCCCTCCTCACGGTGGTGTGCCCCCTCCCTCTCTGCGGTGCAGAACGTCGGCGTCTTCGCCGACCCCGACGCGGCGTACGTGCTCGGCTTCTCGGTGATCATGCTCAACACCGACGCGCACTCGTCGCAGATCAAGCACAAGATGACGCAGCAGGAGTTCGTGCGCAACAACCGCGGCATCAACGCCGGCGGCGACCTGCCGCCGGAGCTGCTCGACGCCGTCTACGACGACATCGTCTCGTGCGAGATCAAGACGGTGACGACACCCCTCCCCCCCCACACACACACCCTCTGAATGATAGCCCCTCCACACGGGTCTCCTCACAGTGGTGTGCCCCCTCTCTTGTGCAGGGCACCGAGTTCGACGACCTCGGAGAGAGCGAGCTGATGGACTGGCTGCAGGTGCGTTATCCCTCCCTCCCTCCCCGTGCCTCCGTGTGGGGGCTTCTTCTGCGGTCCCTTTGGGTGCTGACCCACCCCCTCCCACCCTCACCCTCCCGCGCTGCAGAACGGCACCGTCTTTCAGAAGTATTCGTACTCGCGCATCTCGAGCAACCGCGCGCACCCGTGCCGGCTGTGGATCCGGAGCGACCACCTCTGCTACCAGAACAAGGCCGTGCGCGGAAGGCCCGAGAAGGTGGTCCCGCTCACGCAGGTGCTTCTGCCCCTCCCCCCTCTCACCTGGCACTCTCCTCTCCTCCCATCTCTCCCCTCCTCCCATCTCTCCTCTCCTCTCCTCTCTCATCGCATCTCTCCTGCGCCCTCTCGCCGCTCACACGCAGGTGGAGGACGTCATGGAGGGGCCCACCTCCGAGGTCTTCCGGCGCAACGGCATCGCCGCACAGTCGAGCGAGGGCGCCAACTGCTTCTCGCTCGTGCTCGCCTCCGCCGCCGAGGCGGGGGGTGGCGGCGGCGGCAAGCGCACCCTCGACCTGCAGGTGATCATGCCCCTCCCCCTCCTCATGCCCCTCCCCTCATGCGCCTCCCTCTCCACCCACAGCGGCGTCTCCAAGCGTGCCCAGCGCTCCTCCAGCCTGCCGGGCCTGCCTAGCGTGCCCCAGCTCCTCCAGCCTGCCCAGCGTGCCCCGCCTGCTTAGCCTGTCCAGCGTGCCAAAAATGCCCAGCCCCATCCTCATGCCCACCCTCACGGCCCCTCCCTCCCTCCCTCCCTCCCTCTCGACCCTATCTCGACCCTGTCTCGACCCTGTCTCGACCCGCCTCTTGCCACCTTGTCGCCAGGCCAACTCGCACGACGAGGTCTCGGTGTGGACGCGCTACTTTAGGCAGGTCGTCGAGCGCGGCCAGCTCGAGGCGCACGCGCGGCGCGTCGCGATGCGCGCGCAGCCGAGGGAGCGATTCCTCGAGATGGCCTCGCAGGTGCCTCCTCTAGCGTACCCCCCTTCACCTTCCCGCCACCCACGGCGCACACCCGACACGTGCCTTACCCCATTGCTTCTACCGCCTCTCCGCCACCCACCCACCCACGGCGCACGCACGACACGACACGTGACGTGCCTTCACCCTCACGGCCATCCCTCGAGCACATGTCCCACCGCTCACATCGTTCTCGTCTCACTCTCACCACATACGCCTCACCACGCCTCGCCACCTCCCCCCTCCCTCCCGCTCACACCCACCCCCTCCTTTGATCGCAGGTGTGGCGGCAAGAGATCCTTCCGCACTGGGAGACGGAGCGCTGCTCGAAGCGCACGCTGATGCTCTGGTGGGAGGGCGTGCCCTCCGCGCTGCGCGGGCAGCTCTGGCGGCGCGCCATCGGCGACGCGGCCGGCTGCGCCGCCATCGCCGACGCCGCCGTCAGGGCGTACGCGCAGGTGACGGCGGCGACGACGACGGCCGATCTACGCGAGGCGCGCAGCTCGTGCGACAGCCTGCTGCGGCACGGCCACGCGCCCGCCGAGCTAAACCTCTTCACCGCCGAGGCGTCGCCGATGCAGGTGGCGATGCCGATGCCCGCCTCTGCCCCGCCCGCCTCTGCCCAGCGCGCCCCGCCTGTGCCACGCCTGCCCAGCCACCCCAGCCGTGCCCAGCCTTTGCCACGCATCTCGTCTCTCATGGACCCCCCCTCCTCACCCCCCTCCTCACCCCCCCTCCACCGTTGCCGCCGACGCAGGAGAGTCTGCACGCGCTGCTCGCGGCGACGCTTGCGCACGCGCGCTGCTTCGGTGGCCCAAAGCCGTCGCAGCACGCGCCGCTGCTCGGTATGCCGCATGCCGCATGCTTTGGAGCTTTCTCCTCGACTGGCAGATCAGACCAGATCCACCTGACGTGCTCTGCCCGCGAGCCTAGTGATCTTCGACTCCTCGCGACGCCCGCGCCCCACGCCCCACGCCGCGCGCCCCCTCTGTGGAACACACAGGCGCGATGCTGCTGCTGTACATGGAGCCGCCCGACGCCTTTGTCTCGCTGACGTGCCTGCTGGCGTGCCACTTCGTGGGCGTGCGCCCCGCCGAGCAGACGGCGTGGCGTATGTCGTGCGCCGCCGCCGTCGTGGGCCGCGAGCTGCCCGAGCTGGCGAGCCACCTCGCCTCGCTGGGCCTCGAGCTCGTACGCCACGCCACGCCACGCCACGCCGCCAGACGGAGCTCGATCATCCCTCGACTGGCAGATCCGATCTCCGATCCGATCCAGATCCGATCTCGATCCGATCCGCCCGCTGCACAGCTCCGCCTCTGTCCATGATCTGAGCTGCCGCTCACGCGTGCCGCCCCCCCCCCTCACCCTCCCCTCACCCTCCCCACCCACACACCCTCCACGCCCTGCCGTCTGCCGCGGCGCAGGGGCCGGTGTGGTCGGAGTGGTTCGGGACGCTCTTCATGACGACGGTGGCGCTCGACACGGCGGCGCGCGTCTGGGACTGCTACCTGCGCGACGGAGAGATGTTCGTGTGGCGCACCGCCCTCGAGATCCTCCGCCTGCTGCAGGTGCGCCTCCACCCCTCCCTCTCCCTTGCACCCGTGCGGTTGGGTGCCTCTGCCCCTGGGTCGCTTTAGGTGCTCATGCCCCTTTCCCTCCCACTCTCCCTGCAGCCGCTGCTGCTCAAGTGCGAGGATGCGGCGAGCTGCAAGGCGCTGCTCCTCACACGCCCCGCCGAGCCCGCCGCCGCCGCCGCCGCCGCCGCCGCCTCCTCGTCCTCCGCCGCCTCCGCCGCCTCCGCCGCCTCCGCCGCCTCCGCCGCCTCCGCCGCCTCCGCCGCCTCCGCCGCCTCCGCCGCCTCCGCCTCCTCCGAGGGTGATGGTGCAGACGACGGAGGAGAGGAGGGCTCCACGTCGGCAGCCGCCGCCGGCTCCGCCGCCGCCGTCGCCGCGGCCGCCGCGGCCGTGTCGGAGCGAGCGCTCTTCCACTCGCTCACCGGACACGAGGCGGCGCTGCAGGTGCTTCTACCCCCCCCTCCCCACACCTCGCCATGCCTCCCCTTCGGTGCTTCTGCGCCTCCATTCAGGTGCTCATGCTATGCCCCCTCTCCTGCTCGCGCGCTGCAGGAGTGGATCTTCGGAAATGTCGCAGAAGCTGCCGATGCCGACGGCCGAGGAGGGCGTCGCCTACGACCTCTACGCAAACTCGTACCTCGCGAGCGGCGGTGGCGGTGGCGACGGCGGCGGCGCGGGAGGAGACGACGGGTCGTCGCGCGACGGCTCCTTGTACAGCACCGGAGGCGGCGGCGCAGGCGGGAGTGCGGCCGCGAGCTTGAGCGGCGGTGGCGGCGGTGGCGGGGGTGGCACGGCCGACGCGCGAGGCGCGGGCAGAGCCACGCCTGCCAGCTCGGCCGGCTCGGCGCCCGGCGGGCTCGACGACGGGAGGCGCGCCGCCCCCACGGCCGCGCGAGGGAGAGGCCGCACAGCAGCCGACGGAGGCAAGGAGCAGGGCGAGTGCGTCGTCCTGTAACTCACTTTTGGAGGTACGAGAGTAGGTAAAAAACTATATGACGCGAGAGACCGAAAGTCACACCAGAAAGCTCACAGACCGCGCCTCTCATTCCTCAATCACTAGTGCGATGTGCATCCTCAGAATTCCTCGTCATACGTATCAGCCAAAATCTCAGCCTCCGACAGGAGCTCTTGCGCAGCCCGACGACGCTGGATGGCATCGTGCACGGCTTTCACCGCTTCGTCGCTGGCATCGTTCCCATGTCCTGCTTCTAGGCCGGCAAGATTGGGCACCCCGCCACTGTTGATGGCAGAGAGCAGCTTGGCCATGCCCACGTCGGTGATCTCGTTGTGTTCGATGTCGAGATCCTCGAGCGCCTTGAAGTCGTCCTTGCCGAGGTTGGCGAACAGCGAGGCCACGCCCTCGTCGCCGATCTCGCATCCGCACAGGTACAGCGACTCGAGCGCTGCCAGCTTGCGCAGCCCCGGGGCCAGCGCCGCCACGCCCTGGTTGCCAATGGGGTTGAACCCGAGTCCCAGCACTTCGAGCTTGGGCATCGCGCCCCTGCGGAGGGCGGCAGCGAGGGCCTCGGCACCCATCGGCCCGATCTTGTTGTCGCCGAGGCCGAGGCCGGTGAGGGAGGGCGCGGCGCCGCGTTCCAGGCCCTCGCACAGCGCCTGCACGCGCGCGTCGCCCAAGCCGCTGTGGTCGAGGTCGAGGTCCTGCAGCCCCGGCAGCCACTTGGACAGGAGCATCCCAAGCGTCGCCATGTCGTCGGCGTTGAGGCCCTTGCCGTCCCACTCAAGCTCATTTGCAACACGCACCTCCGCGCAGCTCATCTGCACCTTGCGGCACAGCGCCGCCGCCCTCTCGTGCCGCTCCTTCAGCACCTTAAGCGCCGCCCGCAGCGGCGTCCGCAGCCCAAGGCACGTGCTGCTGAGCGCGACGGCGACGACGGGCTGGAGCGGGTCGGCGAGGCCGTCGAAGATCACGCCCAGCTCGTCGTGGCTCAGCGCGCCGA
>Ga0209713_10001298_pt1 | contig 14810 bp, 4 predicted proteins | sample ArcOceMetagenome_3_FD_187444 | JGI IMG/M metagenome (GOLD analysis project Ga0209713, IMG submission 187444) | Marine eukaryotic phytoplankton communities from Arctic Ocean - Arctic Ocean- Svalbard ARC20M Metagenome (SPAdes) (version 2) | ecosystem: Environmental > Aquatic > Marine > Oceanic...
GTCAGGGGGGAGGAGGAGGAGCATCCGAAAAAGGGATGTTGCCTCAGGAGATTTGGCGGAGGGACCTCAGCAAACGGTTCGCCGATGCATGAGGCTCTCTCAACCTCGAGATGGAACTGCGAAGTCGATGAGGGCACTCGTCTTCCACTGCCCATCCGATGGGATTGGGCCAGTGGCAGGAAGATTGTCCCCTGACTTCGGGAGAGGCTTCACGGCACTGACAGAACAAGCGTTGAGCGACTTCGATCCATCCAAGGAAGTCCAAGAGTGCACGCAAGGCGTGGCACTTGCATTCCCCTGTGAAAAGGGGGTGTGTGATGACTTGGAGGATCTCACGTCGAGCGACGAAGAGTTCTTCAGTTAATCGTGACGCTGACAAGGTGCGCGCACAATTGTAGTTGCTCTGTGAGGTATATTAATACTCGTACATTGCCACTACTTATCTATGGCATTGTTACATATTATCATACTCTCATAGTCCAAGTACAACACGTGCGTGTCCATGTCATGACAATGTGCTTTTGTTCATCGTGACAATGCCATGATGACAAGCGAATAAGATCATAATATTACACTGTCAGAATAATAATCTGTGTCGGATGACATGGGTTTGCAATCTAACACAAAGTGAGATATCATGGTCACAGACACGGGAACACATTCTATCATAGAATGTATTACCATGTCTAATATCCGCAACATCAACTCTGATGCAGATTTAATATCCCATCTCACAATCGGTAGTATTGATTATGATGATTTGGTAGGGGCAAGACACACGTGTTGAAAACCATGATGAAGCAAATTCTTGCCGTGATTCAAGCTGCGCTCTTATGGAGCCGCGCTTATCCGGGGAGACAGTCATGGACACGCATCTTAGCCACCGTACAGATCATACAATCATACTTCTCATAACTACACGTGTGGTTATGAGTTAAATGACCGAGAGAACGGGATACAAATTCGATCAAAGGGCGTCTCAATTATGATACAAATTCTGAGTACACATTGCCATTCTTCGTGACATAACAAGTTCTGTTTTCTGGTGTTCCCACACAGATGACCGGCGGGGCCATGACCGGGGTACGAGAGGGACGAGTGTACTTGTATGGATAATGTACATAATGTTTGGTAAACATTGTGTCACGTTACATGCAAGCACTTACTCCTTTCTTCGAACCACGACTCAAACCCGCTTCATTTACATCTCAATTTGATTTAAATATCAATGCAAGTGTGAACGGTCATCGGGACAATGATGTGATCAAGCCAAGCCAAGTCGTGCCCAAACATTGAGACAAGATTGTGTTTTAGTTTAGCTGACTATCTTCCGAAATTGCACGTGTTTCGGGATGGTGGCCATACCTCTAGATAACAATTGCACATGCATCGAGTAGCAAATTCTGTCCATCAATCACGAATTCCCAACCTTAAATGGTTGATGGAAATGGTGAACATGAACCCGTTAACTTGACGTGGTACATGGGCACTCACAACAATATCATCGGTCACCATACCGCTAGCATGATATTGTATGAGCGGACACATATTATTTGCGGATCATGGGAGTTAGCTCCCACGAATCTCAGCGACCATGTCATATTACCATGTGACAATGTGGTCAATGAGAATGATCTAGAGCAAGCAACAAAGGTTGTGGAGCCCTAACTCATAGCATGAATTCCATTGTGATAGTAAACTGGCTTTTAAACCAAGTCATGTCACTTTGGAGTGTGATTGCATTAGGCCAATGAGAGGATACCTCTAATTCGGGAACTGACTACTAAGTGTGACTATTGATGGTCATGCGAAGTCAACCGCAATTTGAGCTTTCTTATTATCATAGAGTTTGTAGGTTTTGAGACCCAACCGAGGGATGACACTTGGGGAAATTCTGAACACTCATGATTGAGAAAATCATGGTTGTGATTTCTGCCAAGGGGATCATATTGTGGACGTGAGACACCCACAATTCTCATAACAATGCCATGTCAAACTTAGCTTTGAATGTATCATAGCTATGGTTTTGGGCATAACTACGAAATCAGAAGAAGGCCCCATTAATCTCGGTGTTCTTTAAACACCTAGGTACATGAGTAATGTGCCTAGAACGAGATCGGGAAGTCTACGTAACTCGAGTGGAGTTGGAGGTCATGAAACACCTTCAAGTTCGCCATCTCAAGGGGAACACTTGCCAAGAGCAATGTCACCCCAAGTGATCGCGGAAATCTCTATGGCAGCTCAAGATGCGGCTGATTTGAGCGCTCGATTTGACCATCTCGCGCGACTGACATCGCCCGAAATGTTCAGCGCTCGAGGGGATGAAGAAGACAGCCGACACGAAGGCACCAATCCACAAGGTGACGACTTCGCGTCGGAGCCACATCAAGTGACGGGACTCAATGAGAGTCCTATTCACTCTTCTTCGTCTCCGGTTCGGACTGATGGACCTCCCCCAATTCCCGTCCCGGAAATGGGGGGTGAGGACGATGATATTGGAAACATTATCGTCCAAGATCCCTCGAATTACTCTTTGGTTAAAGTACTTCGAAAGATCTTTACGGGTTCACAACCAGTTCCGACCTCTCTACCACCGGGTACTCCGTCGGGGAGTGCGTTGCCCGGAGGTACTAAAAACGATGACCGAACGTCACACAATATCATGACTAGCAATCATGACAATGTGAGTGGATCCCGAGCGCGCGAGAGGAGAAACCCTCTTGTCCAATCGGAACACGGGATAAGTATGGAGTCGGGAGAGAAAAGTTCTAACGTCCAAGAAACCGGATCGGGGAACGTGATTGAAGGTCACAAGAGAAATCTACCTGGCCATCACGGGGCCTCGGTACCGGAACCCGAATTTCTACGACGTGCTCTTGGGGCGAGTGCAAGGCCTCGGATCAATGCCCAAGGCATAATTTCGAGTGCTACTCGTCAAGTCCAAGAACAAGAACAGGTACGCTCCAATGATCATGGGAGTTTCTCTCATGATTACTCGTACGCCCATCAAACGGCGCACGATCCTGGCCATGGATCCCCGAAGGAGATCCATGGGGGCGGAGCAAAATCATTTGTTCAAAGGATTGGCAACAATAGGCAATCGTTACATACTTCAATTCGGAACGATGGATCTAGTGGATCTCGCATGGATAGGTATCCTCCCGGGTTCGTTATGCAACACGAAGGGCGATTTGATGCACCGACTAGTCAAGACCGTGGGCATGGAGGAAACATGTTGAACCACGGTCGTGCATCAATGGGCGATGAGGGCATGCGACAATCTCAAGAAGAGATTTTTCACCCCGTACCCGAAAGGGCGAGGGGTGACGTAGGCCCAATAACATCACGGGGAGATGGCGGGGCCGGTGGTAACTTTACTCCTACGCCAATGGGCGCGAGTAGAGTGCCTCCACCGGAGCCCATCAGACCCGAAGGGGCTATGGCAAGACAAATACTTAGGCTCAATGAGTTGTATCTTGGTTTCTTCAAGAATCGACGCATTGAGTCTAAGCTTGCTAAACTTGAAGCCAAACTCATTCATGATTTATATCTTGATGATCAAGATATGGTGAGTTCGGATGATGGATCAGAGATGTCATTCTCTGATTGTCAGCCTCCATCATATGGAACGAAGGCGGCACAACAAGGGGCCGGTTCGCAGCCGGCACGTCCTTGGGTACCCTCCCGGACAACCCTAGAGACAGTGCAAACAAACCTTAAGCAAACACGCAAGATGAAGTCAACTCTACAGATCGAGATGACGCGGTTTATCATCAAGGAATTCAATATGTCTGGCACGGAGAAAGAGTATAAGAAGTCGCTTGCACTCACGAAGTTTACCTGGCCATCTGGAATCGTTGGCGTGGGGAACTTGGAAGCAGCGCATCAACTCCGAGCCGAGCTCCACAAACTCTTCACGGTCTACTGCCAAACACTCGCCACCGTACTACCAATGTACGATGAAATGAGTGGGATCACACGAGGATTTGCTGATGGGCAACCAAGATACGTCCCACCGGACTCAAGCCTTGGAGCGACATATATTGGGTCTTCACGCGTTCCTTACTTTGACAAGGAATTCAAGAAGGCGAACGAAGCGCTATTCGAAGTACTCGAACAAGCCCCTGGGGGTTACAAGATCGTTCGGTCGTACTTCGGAAAGAGGTCCTATGGATCTACGGTTTCCAATAGAACCATGGTTCATGGGAGAGACAAGGATGGTTTGAGCATCCTTTGCTCGATCCTCGTGCATCACGAATCGACGACATTTTCAACCAAGCAAGCTCTACGGACCAAGCTCGGGTACTCGCATGGTCTATTTGCCAAGGGGTCCATTCCGAGGGCAATAGCCACGACGAGACGACTGATCGAGCAAGGTCATCTTCACAAGATCAAGCTGGACTACAATGTCATTGCTACCATAGCCGGGACTCTATGCTCGAGGAATGGTATGTTCATACATTACCTCTCGAAGTGGATGGAGGCTCGGCCTGGTATAAGTGAACACGACGCTTTGGGAGTATTTGACGAATTTCTTTGTGAGATTGACCAAGTCAACCAAAAGATAGCAGTCATTATTCCAAATGCGGTAACGCAAGAGAGCACGCGAGCCATGCACGTCCTCCGGTTGGACCAAGGCTCCGACTCGGATTTCGGTCATTGGGAATCTGATTCATCTAGCGATGAATCAGAACTCTCAACTACGGATCCAATATCGGCCTACTCAACATACCAACCATCCGGATTCAGGGACAAGCGTGGGAGACGTGACGAGGGCAAATTCGCTAAGCGCAATCCTAACAAAGGAGGATCCTCACTACCTCATCGTGGGGGATCTTCGGCGGCCGCATACCCAAAAACAATGACTTCAAAAGGCGTATGCGGGGCCAAGGGATGCACCGCGAAGCACCTCGACAGCATGAAATCAAACGGTAGAAACTGGCTTTGTAAACCATGTTACTGCAAGATGATTGACGCTGGGAAGATTGATTTGAAGAATGGAGAAGTTAGAAGGCCCTACAAAGGGGATTCTTCTTCCTTTCGTCCATCCAATCAATCAAGCAAATTCCACAAAACAAAGGCATATGCCGTCAAGTCAAGACAATCAAGAAAGACAACTTCGACAACCTGCAAGATTGACGACAAGATCAACGAGATCCCCTCAAAGAGTGACTCCATCGTGAATCACGCTAATCTCTTTGTGGGAGGGACTAATCCTGGTAACACCCCTTCGGGGGGTGCTTTTTCCAAGGTTAGGACCAAACCGCGACACATACGATGTGGGAAGGTGTACATCGTGCACAATGGGAGGAAGCCACCAACTTCTCCCAAACACACGAAGGCCGCGCAGTCTCGACGCAAAGCGGATCAACACAACCCTACAAAGGGTTGTGCCGCAAAGGCAAAGAGCAAGCGTTCCACTACCATTGAGAGTGATTGTCACCGTACAATCACTCGTACGGTTACTACGAAATCACGGAGGTGTCACACCGTGACTCGTGAGTATCCGAATGGTATCCAAAGTGCGAGTTTCCAAACTTCGCCCCGTGCTAAGGGACCCAACTTGAAGCCCAATCGTAAGACCATAAAGGCAGTTGGTGGTAACAAGAAATGGCCCAAAGGCGGGAAGCAAAGTACTCGCAGGAATAGTGTCAAACCAAGTCCTATACCTCGGTTACACACCACCTCAGTGCCATATCGGACTTATCACCCGGAGGACAAAGGGGGTGCGAGGCAAAGGGCGAACCAAAAACGGAAAGGCAATGGCGGATCTAAACCTAAGATCTACAACGCCAAGATGGCTAGTGGTTCGCTCGGTGACATTGAGAAAATGACATCGAGGAAATCCACGCCATTGTCTTGTCCAGATTTCCAGCCGAGACACACTGTGCCTCCGCGAAAAGCGCGAGGTCAGTCCTTTCCTATTTCACATAGAAAAGGAGATGTTCGACTTCAAGAAAAAGGGATGGGCATTTCGTTAGAACAACTCTATCGATACTACCACCCTCGTCTTGAGCCCGAGTTACCACTCGGGAGGAAAGAACGATCAAAGAAGGATGCTGAGAGAGAAGCCCAAGGAGAGTACTTTCAACTCGTTCACCGAGCTGAAGTTAATCTGAGAGCTAGACTCAAAGCCATCACGAGTGACATGCCAAGAAGGCATGTCAAGTGCCACAAAGTCTACATCAACCGGAACAAGACCGCTCCTGCTCCTATAGGAGCGGTATTGACACATGGGCATACACGAGCACCACGTCAATATCTGCACTTCAAGGCAGTCGTTGATACTGGTTGTGACTCAACCCTATTTCGCGGTAATGTGGGGGATCTTCTTCACGAGACCAGCAAATCCACCATTACGGTGGGTGGTTTCGAGGGAGACAAGACAGTGGGAGGTGGTATCAGAGGAGTAGCGCATTGTTATGCGATCTCCAATGATCCGAATCGTCCTGGTGCTTACTTCAAGCACGTAGTAGATACTGTGGAGGGACTCAACGATAACCTTTTCTCGATCCACGGATTGACGAATGAACAAGGATATCAATGTATTCTCTCGGCCAGCTCCGACCAACAATCGGGGTTGCACAGGAAAGCTACACCAGACGAACCTGCCCACACAATCCCTATGACATTCAATACACGGAAACAAGGATTCCGTATTGAGTTGGTTGTGGCCAAGACACGTGAGGCGGCAATCCGTTGGGGTCAACACGAGGAAAAGACTAAATTCCAAACATCAAGCAAGACATCGCAAGGATTCGGAGACAAACTCGCTAAAGTTCTTCCAACTCCCAACACTGGGGGAGTTGGTAGCAATTCGGCGTGCTCCGTAAGGCCCATCAAAACCCCACTACTTGTGCAGCCTTCTCGCAGCCAATATCCTCCAGCCTTGGGGAATGTTAGTCTAACTAACAAACCCAGATCAAGGACTGAGTGGACAAATACTGCGAAGGCTGTTGGCAAGAGTGTGGGTGGGCCTATTCTTGCTCACAATTGCAGTCCAGATGGGCATAGGTCAGTTAAGCTCTGTACTCATGCAACTCACTCATATGATGTTAGTAGCCATATACCAAGGCTAACCATCCGAGGGTATTGCACGCAGAGTGAGACTGTCAAACCCAAGGACAGTACGTCCAGTAAGAAGACCGATTGTGAAACCGGTCGGATATACGTGGAATCGACAATTGGTGCGCTTATGAAAGCGCATCGCGTACTTGATAGACGTGATGACACAAATTTGGTGAAATGCCGTGACGTTACATCTATATCATCTGATGTAATGTTGCGAGATGACGAGTTAAGTGTACCTCCTGAGCCAACACTTCCAAGTGAAGTCTCTAGGGGTGTAGACGAAGAAAACGAACCAAATACCTCGCATGAAAACATGATCAGTGGCGCTAAGGCGGGACTAAAGAGTCGTGAAAAACGTCTCACCCAACTTGCACTACACAAACGTCATGGACACTTAGGGCATAGCCCCGGGTGTTTAATTTGCAAGATGGTACGCGGTAGCATGCGGAGAGTATTCACAAAGGTTGACCCTCATGTTGAGACGCGCCCGGGCTACACCTGGGCGTGCGACATGGCCACATGGAGCCATGCTTCTCAACAAGGGAATCAGTATTGCATAGTAATGCGAGATGTAGCCTCAGGCTATTTCGTCGCACTACATGCGCACGCACGGAGTGATGCACTAGAACTGATTCGAGAATGGATTCTCAATGCCCGCAAAGAGCCTATGTTTGCAAGACTCGGTTTTCCTATTGTTCAATCTCTAAGATTGGACAAAGCGGGAGAATGGGGAATTAAGAACAAAGCTTGGATGGCAATGACGAAGGCCCTCTCGATTCGTCCTGAGTGGACATCTCCGGACGACAAGCGCTCTGCAGCACATGCTGAAAATGCAGTAAAGCAAGTGGAAGTGGTGGCCAAGTCTATCCTCCTAGAGAATAACTTGCCATACATCTTCATTGAGCATGCTGTCAACCAAGGAGTGATATTACGCAATCTATACCCATTAGCACGCAACGTGAACTCTCAAGATGGCGATACAATTCGTCCACTCGAGGAGATCTCTGGCGGTCTAATTAGTAGACGAATGTGTGACAACCGTATTCATCACCTTATTCCACTTGGAACACCATGCATTGTGCATGTTCCAAAGATTAAAGGTACAAGGATAGACAAGCTCAAATCTAGATGGGGAATATCCATCGGGATGGAAGGCGATCTACCCGAATTCTTCTGTCCATTCGACAACACGATGTCGATCACTTTCCATTCAAAGAATTACTTTGAATGTGCGATGCCTGATGGTTGGAACTATTACACCTTGCTAGGCATTAAAGGCCTACCCACTGCGGGTGATGCAAAGGGTAATCCAATTTTTCCTATTGAGCATGAAGATGATACAAAACTTCATTGCTTGATTGATATCAGTAAATTTGTAGGACAAAGAGTCCAAAGGATCACATCACCCCACACACCCGAAGATCGGGATGGGGCGGATCCTGACGGACTGCTATCTCCACAAATCACACTGATTGACAAATCAGGTACGATTTATCACCAGATCGACGGGGAATTCAAACCAACTGATAAATCAATTGGTAAGGAGTTCGCTAACGTTCATGGAACGAGCGATCCCGAGAAACGTCGGCAAGTAAAACTCATGAAAGCGATATCCGAACACCCAAAGTCCCTGACGGGTATGGTCTTCTACAAGAACTACCCGGCTTTTGGTTGCTACCAAGGTCGCATTAGGTCTTACAACCGAAAAGACAAACTTTGGCGGATTTCATGGGAAGATGGAATGAAGGATGACATGGACGCAGATGATCTTATCAAATACTTGGTTCATAAGATTGATGATCATCTACGTGAAGACATGGATTCCAATGGGATAGACGTGGAAATGGAAGATGAGGATCTTTCATCTGAGAGGGAAGCTTTGGATGAATCACCAAAACCTCCTGACACCCTCAATATGCCACATCCTATGGTACCCTCCCCTTCAACGCCTCTGGCCAAGAAGAGGAGGAAAACTCAGTCTCAACGCAAGCGTCTTGGTAAATTGCGTAGACAAAACGGACCCCAAGACAACACCACGAGCGCGGAGGGAAGCCCCGCTGCTAAGCCTCGTGGTGGGGGTGCTCGAGTCGAGTCTCGACCTACTCAAGCTAGAGGTAAGTCTATCTTCGATATTGGAATCGAAGATAAGGGTTGCAAGCTTGATAGCCTAATGCACGATAATGATAGCGATGAGTGCGAACAGTCAAGCGACGAAGAGATAGAACCCTCTTTGCCGTCCTGGTTTCAGGATCGAGAATTCCAAGTTGCTTTGGAATGGTTCACGGTAAACCGTGGCACTCGATTGACATACTTCAAACTCTGTGACGCCATGAGGATCGACCCCAAATATAGGCAAGCATACTATAAGTGGCTTGGACCTACATTTGGCCCTCGTGGCACACCTTATGATGGGAAGAATCGTACCGGTTCTCCTCATTTCGGGTGCATATTCTCCGACCCTTGGGGGGTGGGACGCAACTCATTTATCAAGGAGCGAACAAAATTTCCTATCCCTATCGGGGTGACATGGAACAAGTTCAAGCTCAAACGAGATAGAGAAGATGACACCCACAATCCACAACATGTTGGGTCAAGGGCTGTCAATTCGGCTTTTAACCATGAGGTTACAAGAGCATATCTAGTTACCAAAATCACAAGGAATATCATTGATGATCCTCTGATGATTGAAAATAACTATGCATATCTATCGAAACCCGGTACTAGTGAAGCCAAGTTAGCTCCATACGAAACAAGCAAAACAAGACAAGAGCAAATCCAAAGGATTCTCGAAGATGAGAGTATGAACAATGAGGAAAGTGGAATAGTAGATCCCAGAACTGGGAAACTCATTCCACCAAAATCATTCAAGACCATGCTCTCTAGAGCGGATCGTGCGGAGTGGGCCAAAGCCACTCTGCGAGAACTGGACTCCCTAGACTCACTAGGGGTGCTAGACCACGATCATACTCTTGCTGACATCAGGAAGAGAGGTATCAAACACTCTCCGGTTCCGATGATGCTAATCTATGATGCCAAATACAAACCTGATGGGAGTTTTGACAAGTTCAAAGCCCGTGATGTAGTCTGCGGACACAAAGGTTTTATGAGGCAAGGAGAGCACTTCACGACTACGTTCTCAGCTGCTCCCAGTTTGGTAACGACACGACTTCTGCAAGTCCTTCACGTAGCCTTAGGGCTTAAGCGTAAGGCTTGGGATATCGCAACGGCTTACCTATGGGCACCGTGTCGCGAAAACGAGAAGATACCAATACGGTATCCTCTCGGGCTTCGACGATACCACAAGAAGACTGGCGAGGAACTATATGCAATTCTCATGAAGAATTGTTATGGTATGCCTCAAGCTGACCGACGATACTCACAATTGAGAGATGCTTTCATTATGGAAAGGTTCAATCAAGACGGGTGGTCAGTTAAGAAAGCCAGGATGGATCCTTGTCTATTCATCTTCCAGTCTCCTACAAAGAGAACAACGTATGTGTCTATTCACACCGATGATTGTGAGGGCGTCGGAGACAACTTCGAAGACCTCAACTTTATCGCCGATGAATTTCACAAACGATTCAAGATCAAAATTGGAGATCCTCGCTTTATGCTTGGAATCAAACGGGAAGTGTCAGAGTCAAACGGGGTAACCTTCATGACAATGACACAACCAGATTTTGTGATAACAACATTCAACCAACATAAGCACCTCCTCTCAAAGGGGGTGCCCGAAACACCTTTTCCGGCTGGAAGTTTCATGCATCTTGCCCAATCAGAAGATGATCCAAAGGTTCACAAGAAGTTCATTGATATGGGCTATATGAACATCGTTGGATCTCTCCTATGGGGCGCACGAAATTGCTATCCAGAAATGTTGTATGGGGTGACTCAGTGTTGTCGCCTTATGTCCAAACCTGACCCTCAGGCATGGGCGAGTGCTTGTCACATGCTCCAATATATGAATTCACAACTAACACGCGGAATTCGGTTCAGGAGTGATGGGAATGAAAGCCCTATATGCTACTATGATAGTAGCAATAAGGCTGATCCCACCGATGGCAAGTCCCAATGGGGATATTGCATCTATATGTTCAATGGACCAATAGATTGGGGGTGCAAGAAGCACAACCACGTTGGCCTCTCATCACACCACAACGAGTACATGGCCCTAAGTCACGCCACCAAATCGGTGGTATTCTTACGCCAACTACTTGTTGAAATGGGGCTAGGACGCTTCGTCAAGGAAGCTACACCTGTCCTCGGCGATAACGATTGCACAACCAATCTGTCTCGCGAGGACCTGGTATCACCTGGCAACAAGTTCTTTAACATTGACTACCACTTTTGCAAGGAGCAATTGGAGTCGGGTGCAATCTCAACCCGACGAGTGGGGACGAAAGAGAACTTGTCCGACTTGTTCACGAAGGCTTCCTCACGAGAGGAGATTAGAAGGTTGCGAGATGGTCTAACCGGATATGGTAGCCTTCTCCCACTTCCAGCTCCACCTCCTGAGGATTAAAATGGCGCGATCACAAATTACCATGTGATCACCATACCAAGAACTAGAACATCTCCACGACTACGACGTGAAGAAGCAGCGAAAGTACGGATGATATAATCTACCCAAAGTCCTACTATGTTATACAAGATGTATGACATTGGGTAGGGGGTGAGTTATTATACATCCACTACGAGATCCGGCCGCGGAGCTCAAGAACTAAACTCTGGACTGGTGCTAGTCATCAATCAGATTTAGCTGAAGCGGACGGGAGAATATCTGTACACATGATGCTCCGGACTTGGATACACATTCTCCAATGGTATGTCAGAACGATCTGACTTACCAGATTGGAATATTGCGTCTGCAGTCGCGAAAGTTAAGTCTTTCACGGGATCATTGACAGTTCACAAATCCTGGTCTACGGACAAGGATCTGTGCAAAACATCGACAAGAAAGTTTTCTGAAAGTTTCAGAAATATTTCAGAAATATTTTTGAACTGAAATCAGTCTACTGTCGAGGTTTATTATTCTATGATAGATTGATGAATCGGTTCTGCAATCTGCCCTAGATTGTAAATCAATTCTCCAATCTGTCAAACCCACATCGAAGTATTTAAAGGAAGAAATTCTGGAAAATTATTTCTAACAACGACATCTTAATATTGTACTACATCCATCTCTCGTCGACAAGTCCGACCTCGCGAGCTACCAGCTGCAGCTGAACTTCACCCACCTGCAACGGCCTGCGCGGGGACTACGACATTCGTCAACCTGCACACCCACGGCATCCACTCCAAGCTGCACACGCGTACCACTTCTGAGCCCCAATCTTCCTGGCACGCTCTCTCCCCCAGTGGTGGTTTATTTCACTGAGGGGACTCATAGAGAGTCTGCCAAACCCATCCCTCCAGTCACACTACTGCTGACGTGGAGGCGTAGGGCGTCGCCAGAAAGGGACCCATGGGCTCCTCTGCCCATGCCTGGGTCTGAGAGGAGCTGCCCCATGGGTCGCCGCTGGTGGGGGGCAGCTCCGTAGCAGGCTAGAGAACCGTGTCTGTTGACACGGATCCTAGCACTGTGGACTGCCACCCGTTCTGGTGGGAGGGAATTTCCAGGCATGGGCATTGTGGTAACAATGCCCATGTCTCCTGGCCCTCCTTGCACTCTGTGCGGAGCACCAGTACTACACGACACACTACTGTGCATGGTGTATCCCCCATGCGACACGCACATGCTGCCCTCCACTATGGAGGGAGCATCACCCATTGCTATGCAACGTGCGCACCACGCGTGCGCACGGCCCGCATAAGCAGTGGAGTCAAGCCTGATAGGGCACACCCAACCCATGACCCTTGCGCACACACACCACGCCACCACAATCACGGTGGGAGCGTGGGGAGCAAGGGAGGGGTTTAGGGGGGTGTCCTGCAGGTCACACAACTGTTATGGTGCCTGGGATTCTAACGTGATACCACACGTTTGGATAAGGCTCATACGACCCGTCTCATGGACAGCCATGAGACGGTTACGCTTCACTGCACTCTTTCTGCCTGGGTATTATGATCTAGGATCAATGGCAATCGTTTTGTGACACCCTGGCTGACCAAGAACATTGTTTAACAATGCCATGGCAACAATGCCATTGTTACATAGCCACTAGCGTCCTCCTTCATAGGTAATGGTAACACTATGGGGCAGTCTTGACAGATACGTTTTCTTCGTCCAGAGACGCGATATTCCAATCTGACAATGACATTGTCAGATTGCGCATCTTGGACTGGAGACCGCGATTCAATTTCTGACTGATCCCAGACATAATAGTACAATCTGACAATGCCATTGTCAGGTTGCATATTATGGTCTGGAGACAGTGAATTGATTTCTGTTAAAGGCCTCATAATATTATCATTACTAATAATACTATGCTGTTGTTCAGGCGACTAACACGCTCTCTCTATTGATGCGCAGGGCGACAATGCCTGGCTACTTGAACATTGGGCCAACAACTCCTACTTCCACGAACTTTACTGTTACACGTGGTAACCAAGCCCTGGCCCTCAATGACCGCTTTCTTCTGGCTGGTAAGATCCTGCCATATCATGAGCAAACAGGTGTGACAGATAGTCACATTGTGTGTGTTCACGGATGGTATGGGGGAGCACCCGTTAAGAGGATGGCACAGAGGATCAACCCAGTCGGGCCGCCTAACAGGGAGTTAGCCTCGTATGAAGGGCGAGGCCCAGATTACCTGGTTTTCCTTAAGGCGCCTATGACTGATGTCGAAGAATTCAGTAATCATTTGGGGGTTGAATCTCGAGCTGTGTATAACTACGCAGTCTCACAAGGAGAGCCACTCTGGAATGAGACAACTGATTTAAGGAGCAAGCCTAGGGGAGTCTCACTTGAAGAGCTCCACTGGCATGCTCATCCACGCAATGAGCGCAGAGATGATTTCATGCTTGGCCTGTTTGTGGCTGCTTCTCTCCAATGTGAGATTAAAAGCTACAGAAACAGTGTCATAGCGAGGCACGCGACAGAGCTGTGGGGACTGAACAAGGTTATGTTCACAACCAGGGGCACTGGCGTGGCTTATGGGCAGCCAGGACGCCCATTCCCACTGATGATTGCTGATCTGCGCTCTGGCGCAGTTCAACAATTACGATGTGAGGATGGGCAGCCTGTAGTGCACATGAGTCAGCTTTCGGAATCTGAGCGTGCTTCAGTGGGGGAGGAGCACAACCAGGAATTCCTGGCTGCTAATCCCTCACTAATGCAGCGTGGCTTTGACATTGTAGTACCAGGGGGAATTGTGGACTCACCTGAAGGTGGGGACAGGATTGCTCCTGACACTGCAGAGAGGGGCACTGACGAACCTGATTCAGATGGTTCATCCACTGATGAAGGGTGGTCAGGGGGGAGGAGGAGGAGCATCCGAAAAAGGGATGTTGCCTCAGGAGATTTGGCGGAGGGACCTCAGCAAACGGTTCGCCGATGCATGAGGCTCTCTCAACCTCGAGATGGAACTGCGAAGTCAATGAGGGCACTCGTCTTCCACTGCCCATCCGATGGGATTGGGCCAGTGGCAGGAAGATTGTCCCCCGATTTCGGGAGAGGCTTCACGGCACTGACAGAACAAGCGTTGAACGACTTCGATCCATCCAAGGAAGTCCAAGAGTGCACGCAAGGCGTGGCATTTGCATTCCCCTGTGAAAAGGGGGTGTGTGATGACTTGGAG
>Ga0209713_10001299_pt1 | contig 14807 bp, 7 predicted proteins | sample ArcOceMetagenome_3_FD_187444 | JGI IMG/M metagenome (GOLD analysis project Ga0209713, IMG submission 187444) | Marine eukaryotic phytoplankton communities from Arctic Ocean - Arctic Ocean- Svalbard ARC20M Metagenome (SPAdes) (version 2) | ecosystem: Environmental > Aquatic > Marine > Oceanic...
ACCTCGGCCCGCGCCGCCTTCAGCTGCTCCTGCAGCGTCGTCCGCGCCGCCGACGCCTCGGCGCCCATGCCCTCCTGCTGCCGGCGCGCCGCCTCCGCCGCCACCGCCACCGCCACCGCCTCCGCCGCGCCCGCCCGCCGCGCCGCCGCCAGCTCCTCGGTGTGACGCGCGGCCGCCTCGGCGCGTGCCGTCGCCGCGCCCTCGGCCCGCGCCGCCGCCGCGCGCTCCGCCCCCTCGGCACGCGCCACCTCGATCGCCGCACGCATCGCCGCCGCACCGCCACCACTGCCACCACCGTCACCCTCGCCGTCGTCGTCGCCGCCGCCGGGCGAGCGCAGCCCGAACAGCTCGGCGTTCGCCGCCGCCAGCTCCTCGCGCAGCCGCGAGCGCTCGGCCGCCGTCTCGGCCGCCTCCGACGCCGCGTCGGCCGCCTCCCTCGCCGCGGAGGCGCGCGCCTCGTCGAGCTGCAAACGCAGCTCCGCGAGCGACGCGGCGTCCATCTCGTCCCGCTGCCGCGCCGCGTCCTCGCGGGACTGGTACTCGCGCAGCTCGCGCTGCGCCGCCTGCGCCTCCGCCCTCGCCTCCGCCATCTCGCGCGTGATGGTCCGGCCGTCGCGAGCTGGCGCCGGTGCCGAGCCGCCGCCGCGACCACGACCACGACCGGCGGCGCCCATGCTGCGGCTGCGGCCGAGCTGCTGCTGCTGCTGCGGTGGCGGCACGCTGGTCGCCACGCGGGCGCCGCTGCTGCTGCGGCTCAGCTGCTGCGATGGCGCCACGCCAGTTGGCATCTGCGCGCCGCTGCTGCTACGGCTCAGCTGCTGCGATGGCGCCACGCCAGTTGGCATCTGCGCGCCGCTGCTGCTGTGGTTCAGCTGCTGCGATGGCGCCACGCCAGTTGGCATCTGCGCGCCGCTGCTGCTGCGGCTCAGCTGCTGCGATGGCACAACGCCGGTTGGTATCTGCGCGCCGCTGCTGCTACGGCTCAGCTGCTGCGATGGCGCCACGCCAGTTGGCATCTGCGCGCCGCTGCTGCTACGGCTCAGCTGCTGCGATGGCGCCACGCCGGTCGCCACGAGCGGCGCGTCAGGGCTCGGGCTCGGCCGCAGCCCCAGCTCGGCCTCGGCCTCGAGCTTCCTGACCATCTGGCGGAGCTGCTCGTTCTCGTCCGCCAGCTCATCCGGGCCCTCGTCGGTCGGTCGGCGCCTCGCCCGGCTCTCGACCTCCCTGACCTCGTCGAGCTCAGCCTGCGTCGGCTCCTCCTCGATCCACTCGGTGTGCCGTCCTAACGCAGCCTGCCGCTGCCTCATCACGTGCTTGGAGCGGCCGGGCGTCTTGCGCGCGTGGAACTGCGCGCGCGCGTCGGGCGCGAGGTTGCGCATCGTGAGGGCGGACATCTTGGGAGTAGGAAGTAAATCAATCATCTGAACAAAATTGATTCGCGTTTGAGTGGCGTGAACAAACTCGCATGCACTCCTCATGCATAAAACACTGCGACAGTCGCTTACATCTCTTCTAGCTTCTACTCTGTCGTCGCGCGACGGTTCCGATCCTGACTTGGCTTCGCTTCTTGGCCTTCTGTTAGGTAGCTAGTTCAGATAGCCTAGGTCGCGTCCTTGCGTACAGTATATGCATTCAGAAAGGCGGGTGAACATGTGCGCTGCTTTGCGCCGCCCGTGCGAGGGTCGATCAACGAGACACACGCGCCAGATCTGTAGATCTCTGCGTCGCGACGGCCATGCCGACGACTCTCCACTCACCACGCGTCAAATCCAGCCAGCTTGCCAACAACAGCATCATCGTCCATGGCGACCGCGACGAGAAGCTCAGCGTCGTCGCAGTGACCGACAACATAGTCCGCGTGACGCACGCGCCCGACGGGCAGCTGCGGCTGGACCGCACGTGGAGCGTGGTCGGCGACCACGTCGAGATCCCACGCGAGGGCCGTGTGCGCGACGACTACTCGATCGCCTTCCCGAGTGCTCCGTGCGGAGCGGCCAAACCTGCGGCAGACGGCGCGGCCACGCTCGAGACGACCGCTCTGAAGGCCGAGGTGGTGACAAAGCCAGGCGAGCACCTCCGCATCGTCTTCCGCGACGCGCAGGGCCGCCAGTTCGCGGCCGACCGGCCGCACGGCGCCTACCTGCACGACACGCAGCAGCCCGGCGGCGCGGTGCGCCACTACATGACGGCCGTCGACGGCGAGCGGTACTTTGGGTTTGGCGAGACGTCGGGCGAGCTCGACAAGGCGGGGCGGCGGCTGCGCGTCGCGGCGACGGACGCGATGGCGTACAGCGCGAAGACGAGCGACCCGCTGTACAAGCACATGCCGTGCTGCGTCGTGCTGACGCCGTGCGCCGACGCGCCCGGCGGCGTGCTCGCGTACGGGCTGCTGTACGACAACATGGCGCTCGGCGTGATGGACGTCGGGCAGGAGATCAGCGCCTTCCGCGGCAAGTATCGGTACTACGAGGCGCAGGCGGGCGACGTCGACGCGTACGTGGTGCTCGGGCCGTCGGTCCTCGAGGTCGTCGAGCGGCTCAGCTGGCTGATCGGCCGCAACCACCCGCCGCCGCGCTGGGCGCTCGGCTACCTCGGCTCGACGATGTTCTACACGGAGCAGCCCGACGCGCAGAGCCGGCTGCGCCAGTTCGGCGCGCTGTGCGTGAGGCACGGCATCCCGTGCTCGGCGTTCCACCTCTCGTCCGGCTACACCACCGACGAGGCGCGCGACGCGCGCTGCGTCTTCACGTGGAACCGCGGCCGCGTGCCGCAGCCCGAGGCGATGTTCGCCGACTTCCACGGCCGCGGCATGCGCGTGCTGCCCAACATCAAGCCGTGGCTGCTCGTGTGCCACCCGGCGTACGCGGCGCTCGCGGCGGCGGGCGGGCTGCTCAAGACGGCCGACGGCGGGGCGCCGCTCGTCGGCCGCTTCTGGTCGGGCGGCGCCGGCACCTCGCAGGACGGCTCGTACGTCGACTTTGCGTCGACCGCCGGCTACGAGTGGTGGGTCGCGCAGGTCGCCGAGCAGCTCGTCGCCTTTGGCGCCGACGGCGCGTGGAACGACAACAACGAGTTCGAGGTCGACGACGACGCCGCCGGCTGCGGCGACGGCGACGGCGACGGCGACGGCGGCGGCGGCTTGACGCCGCTGCGGCCGCTCGGCGTGGTGGGGCGCGCGCTGCACACGCTGCTGATGGCGCGCGCCTCGCGCGACGCGCTCCTGTCGGCGCGCCCCGAGGAGCGGCCGTTTGTGGTCACGCGCTCGGGCTGCCTCGGCGCGCAGCGGTACGCGCAGCAGACCTGGAGCGGCGACAACTCGACCGGCGGCAGGGACATGTGGGAGGCGCTGCGGTACAACATCCCGATGGGCCTCGGCCTCGGGCTGTGCGGCTGGGCGGGGAGCGGCCACGACGTCGGCGGCTTCGCGGGGCCGCGCCCGCCGCCCGAGCTCTTCGCGCGGTGGGTGCAGCAGGGCGCGATGCAGCCGCGCTTCGTCATCCACTCGGGCATCTCGACCGACGGCGCCGGCGCGTACACGTGCAACGAGCCGTGGATGTACCCCGAGACGGTGCCGCACGTGCGCGCCGCCATCCTGCTGCGCTACCGGCTGCTGCCGCTCCTGCAGTCGCTCCACCTCGAGGCGTTCCTCACGGGGCGCCCCGTCGCGCGCGCGCTCGCGTGCCACTTTGCCGCCGACGCCGCCGCCGCCGCCGAGTCGTTCCTGTACACGCTCGGCGCATCGCTGCTGGTGGCGACCGTCCTCGCGCCGCTCGATGCGCTGCCGCCCGCGCCCAGCGGCGCCGGCGCCGCGGCCGGCGGCGGCGGCGGCGGCGGCGCGGCCGGCGGCGGCCGCGGCGGCGGCGGCCGCGGCGGCGGCGGCGGCGGCGGCGCGGCCGACGGCGCGCGCGCGTGGGCGGTGCGGCTGCCGCGCGGCGAGGCGGCGGTGGGCGGCCAGTGGTGCAACGTCGCGAGCGGCGAGTGGCACGCGGCCGGCAACACGGCCGTCGTCGCCGTCGACCTCTCGTCGGTGCCGCTCTTCGCTGCGGGCGGCGCGTGCGTCCCCGTCGAGCTCGCGCTGCCGCCACACGTCGACGTCGCCCTCACGCTCACCGCCGTCGACGTGCCGCCCGACGCCGACGCCGACGCCGACGCCGCGGCTGCGGCGCGCGGCGCGCGCGCCGAGGCGGTGCCCGCCGCGCCGCCGCGCGGCCCGCGTGGCCTGATGGTCTTCCCGCCGCCCGGCTTCGTCGGCGCCTTCGACGCGACGCTCTACGACGACGACGGCGAGTCGAACGCGTACGCCACCGCGGGCGGCTACGCGACGATCCGCGTGCACGTCGCCGTCGGCGCCGCCGCTGGCGAGTGCGTCACCGTGAGCGCGAGCGCGAGCGGCGCCGAGCTGCCGTACGACGAGCTCCAGCTGCTGCTGCCAAGGAACGACCCGAGGGCCTTCGTCGGCGGCGCAAAGGCGCGGATCGTTCGGGGCTGAGTTGCTGCTGCCTGAGCGGTCGTCCAATTGCGCGCACTGCTGGTTGCTGGTACCTCGCGAGGGGTTCTTGCTCTCGTAGCATCGAGCACCGAGCGCTTGGCCCGCCACTTTTACACAGATGCACTGTCTAGAAAATGCTTGTTCTCACAAATCACCGCACGGACACCGCACCGGTACGACACCGCACGGACAAAATCACCCAGCGATACTTTTGGGGAGGATGTTTCGTTGTTGGGTGTGGCTGGATCGGGGGGAGACGATGCGGTGCGGCTGGCGGGGTGTGAGGGGAGCGTGAGTCTGGCGTGGAGGACCAGCGAGGGCTAGTGGTCGCGTCTCTATCTCCGAGACGCCCTCTGGGCGTCCGGACTCTAGCTAGCTAGGGTCCGCGTTTCTCTGTCTGTCTGTCTTACGTCTCCGGGAGGGGCGGTAATGTGTGTGTGCGATGGACAAGATGCTGCAGCAGGCTCACCTCGCCCAACCCACCACACAGACATGAAGCTCGGCCTATTTCAACAACCTGCCTTATAAAGACGGTTGCCTGCTCTCTTTGCGTCCCTGGTTTCCCCTCTCTTGCCTTATCTCTTCTTCAGGCTCTTCTGACGTAACTTGGAAACAGGTTTTATAATTTATTAAAACGAGATTGTCGCACCGCATCATGGTGCACACCACCGACCCGCAGTGCCATACGTGGAGCTGCTTGCTCAGCCCAACTCCGACCTCTCTCCCCGCCCACCTCAACCCTGACCTCAGCCGAACTGGGCCATTAGGCTGCGCCGCACTGCCACGCCGACCACGGTACTGCTAGGGGGCTACGCGCCCCGCCAGCCGTCGCGATGCAGGCGCCTCATCGCGCTTGCTCAGCCCCACCCCCACCCTTGACCTCAGAACCCGCTCAAGATCTCCGCGTACGTCGGCCTCACGTTCATTCTGCTGCTGTCGGCGATAGTCACCAACGGGCAGAACAACTCGTGGAACCCGTGCCACGCCACGCGCTTCCCCGACGTGGCCGAGCTCCCCAATCCTATCACGATCGCCGAGTGCCCGAGCCTCGTGAAGGGCGCCCTTGACAGGGCGCCGCGAGACAAGAAGGAGGGCCTGGCCAACCTGCTCTTCGTGTGGTCGTTTGCGTCCCGGATCGAGGCGTGTTACTTCCTCTCGATGATCGGCGGTTCGGCGTACACGCTGGCCATGGTCAAGTACGAGAACATGCACCCGGTGCTCTTCCTGATGTTCGTCTTCGGCTTCTTCGCGATGTGCGTGGACGCCAACCACGCCGACTGGCTCGGCTACGGCAAGAACGATATGGTGACGGATGCGGCGAAGGCGGGCGGGGCGGCCTTCACCATCTTCTGGATCATCACCCTGCCCCTCCTGGGGGGCGGCTTCGTCGGCTCGTACCTGGAGAGCGGCAAGGTCAAGAAGGCGTGAGCGTCCATGGAGAGCCCGACGACACACCCAGCCATGTCCGCACCGGCCGGGCAGTTGTTGGCTTGTTGCTTGTTTGTCGCGAGCGGGTGTGTCGTGTGCGCACCCCGAGCGAACCGCACCAGCCGCCACCGAACCCGTCGAGCAAAACGATCATAATACCTATATCGAAAGGATACTCTCTCACTCACACGCCATTCTTGGCTGCGTCCTTTCTTGTGTCGTGGCTCTTCTGCTCGCCGTCGCTGGACCCGCTGTGCCGCCCCGCCGCCGCCTCCTGCCGCAGCGCCTTTGCGCCGTAGGTGCTGAGCGGTACACCGAGCGCGTTTGCCATGAGCGTCCGTACGTTCGCCGCCATCAGCTCCGGGTCGTCCCTCTCCTCGGGCGAGGGCGAGTACGTGGGCAGGTAGGTCACGCGCATCACCACCCACGGCGCGAGCAGCAGCCGACACACGTGCGCGGGCAGCGTCGTCAGATAGCACGCCGAGTTGAGGTGGCGGAACGGGTACTGCAGCAGCACCGGCTGGATTGCGCTGCCACCCGCGAAGCCACCGCTGAAATATGTGAGCAGCGCGCGGCCGTTGTGCGTCGTCCCCTCGGGGAAGAGCACGATCGGCCTGTCGCCAGCCGAGGCGTCGAACTGACGTTTGTGCTCTAGTATCAAGGTGCGCACGCCGTGCGTCGCCGATGGCTTCTGCGCCGCCGCACCGTCGTCCTCCGATGCCGCAGATCCGTTGGCCTCGGACGCGGCATGGCCGTTCCTCGCCTCCGTGAGCAGCGGCGGTGACGCTGCCACCTTGGCGGAACGGCAGGCTGCCGGGATCGCGGGCGCAGCCGAAAGCGGGACGGCGATCCCGCGGGCGGCGCGGAACAGCATGCCGACCAAAGGCAGCCTCGCATAGGGCGCCAGCGCTACCGGTCGTGCCATGCCCACCATGAGAAATAAGAAGGCGTCGAGGCTGCCGCAATGCGGCGCTGCGATCAGCACGGGCGCGCTCTCCTGTCGCCCCTTCACCGTCAGCAGACCGGGCCACACACCAAGTGCGAGCAGACCCAGCCGTCCGATGACGCAGTGGAAGGCGACGAGCGGTGCAGGAGCGGCGCGTGTGTCGGCACGGCTGCACAGGCTGCAGGCGATCAGCGAGCACAGCGCAAGGAGGAGCAGCAGCAGCAGCCGCAGTGGCAGCAGCACGACAGCGATGACCATGGTCACAAGCATGTGCGCCACACGGCCGCAGGCGCTGAACGGCTGCTCGGCTGGGTCGAACGGGTGCGGTGGCGCGGCGTCAGTGACCATTCTGGTTAGCTTGCGTTTAGGTTAGCTTGCGCGCGTCACAACGGCCGTTTTCAAATGCGTGCCAACTGAGCGCGTCCTATATGTGCGGTGGTTCACAGTGCCGTCGTTGTCGCCGCAAACGCATCATCCTGAGGCCGCCGCCATGCTAGGCTGCTCGCCAAGCAAGACGAACGCCAAATTCGCGGTGCTCGATGGCGAGCCATCGCCAGCACGCCGTCGATCGCTTTCCTTTGGCCGTCGCTCGTCTCCATCCACGTCGTCCACCAGCCCGTTGTGGTCAGAGGCCTATGCCTACGTCGACCGGCTGCAAGCAAACGAGCGATACGCCGATCGGCAGCGCACTGCGCACAAGCTCGCCAAGTCGCTCGCCGGCCTCCACGCGAGTGCGCCGGACGATGCCCTGGAGTTGCTGAGACACATCGATGCGATTGGATCGCAGATGAATGCGCCGCTCGTGGCATCGTTGCTGGACCTCGTCGCGGATGCTCAGGAGGCTCAGCCGCCCGACGCCTTCACTGTACAGCTCGTGCTCACCTGCCTCACCAACATGAGCGTCGGTAGCGGCATCAAGGCAATCCTTTCCGAGGGCGACGCCATCCAGGTCCTTGTCAGCTGTCTCGTGGCCAATGCGGAGCGCACCCGCGATTTCACGCTGGCATGCGTCTACAATCTGGCGAGCACAACTGAGCGTCGACTGCAGCCATTACGTGCCCTGCTTCTCGACGCGCTCATCTCTGGAGGTGTCCGGTCGACACTGCGGCGCGCGGTCCGGCTGGGTACCGAACAGAATGCAGAGTTCGCCCAGACGACGCTTAACTACATGCTGAGCCGGCGCAACGAGCTCTCACGGAGCAGGTCAAACTCTTCATCGGCTCGCACTGCAGCCGCCAGTCCGCTCGCCGGGCCCGCCTTACACCGCTCCGCAAGCTTTGATCGGGCGACCAGCGGCGAGCATGTTTCGGCTGACAGCATGCTAGTGGAGGCGGACGGCGACATTGCAGACTCAATGGGCTCACTGAGCTTGGGCAGCCGACTGAGCAGGCGGACAAACGGCGGTTACAATCTTGTAATGGCTGTGATCACTCCGGAATGGGCTAGCGACGTGGCTTGCGTCGATGACGACGACGACGACGAGGTTGTGGTCACGGCTGTCGCCACCGTCGCAACGCCACGCAGCAGCCCCGCTCGTCCCGTGGCCTCGGCTACGTTCGCCTCTGATCGTGCGAGCCCTGTCACGCCGGTGCGAACACCCTCGGTGAGCTCAGCACCAGTGACGCCCACGCAGGCCGGCAGTTGTGGTGGACTGGCCGTCAGCGCTGCCTCGCTTGAACGCCGTCGCCAGCGGCGGGCGGTCGCAGCGCAAGCGCAGGCCGCAGCAGCAGCAGCGGATCCAGCACCCTCTCCCGCGAACGACGAGCCTTCCGGTGCAACGGCCCCGTTTCCCGGATCGACGACACCACCACGTGAGCGGCGCCGCCGCCGGGTGGTGCAGACACAGGCGTACGAACAGGCGGCTGCCGTGGACCCAGCTCCCTTCGCCGTGGACAACGAGCCCACCTCCGGCTCAACGACGCCGCCGCGCGAGCGGCGACGGCGGCGGGCTGCGCAGGCGCCGGCGTACGAGCGGGTGGTAGCAGCGGACCCAGCTGACGATGACGATGAGCCTCCCAAGGCAGGGCGGAATTCACTCCCTTCCGGATCGACGACTCCGCCACGCGAGCGAAGGCGGCGGATGCGAGCGGAAGCGGCTGCCCTTGCAGAGGCAAACGCGGCTGAGGGAGGTGAGGACACCCCGCTCCTCAGCAGATCAGCTGCTTCCGCTGCGGCGGACTCGCGAGCTGCCGCTGGCCCACCGGTCTTTGCGCCGCCGCCGCTGCCGGTGCGTGCGAGCAGCAATCTTCTGGCTGCCTCATCGTCATCTGTGGAGCCACCCCACGCCCAATCCCTTTGCTTCTCGGTCTCGCCGTCCGCGGCGACCTCCTTTCTGGCGTCCACGATGCCGCTGCCAGTGGCAGTGCGCAGCTTCGGCATGTACAATACAGTCAACACCTCGGAGCCGTTCGACTAGTAAAAAGCCCTAGCCGTATGAACAATTCAATTTAGTCGGACAGCCCTTTGTTGAGCACCGACACAAACCCGCCCTGGTGCGTCTTCGACGGGCAGAAGAGCACGCCGAACGACGTTCGATGCGCCACGGCTCCGGACGGCGGCGTGATGCGCGTGACAGCAGCGTCGCGAGTTGTTCGCAAAAAGTCGCCGACGGCATCGTCATTCTCGGAGCGCAGCAGCGAGCAGCTCATGTAGAGCAGCGTCCCACCGGGGCGCAGCAGCGGCCACAGCGCATGCAGCATGCGCCGCTGCGTCGCGCATAGAGCCACGACGCTCTGCGGGTCCTGGTGGTGCTTGACCTCCGGCTTGGCGCGCAGCACGCCCGTGCCGGAGCACGGCACGTCGAGCACGATCGCGTCGTACAGCTCGCCGTCCCACCAGCCGCGTGGCTCCGTCGCGTCGCCACAGTCGATGCGCACGCGATCCGAGTCGGGCGGCAGGCCGGCGCGCTTGAGCTCGTCCACCTTGCGCGGGTTCCGGTCGATGGCGGTGAGGCGCGCGTGCGGCGCGTGGTGCAGCAGCGCGCGGCTCTTGCCTCCGGGCGCCGCACACGCGTCGAGCACGCGGCTGGCGGCGCCGAGCGGAGGCAGCTGAGCAACGCCCCACTGCTGCACGCTGTCCTGCACGAAGACGGGGCGCGACGCCTCGGCGAGACCGGGCAGCAGCTTCGGGTCGCGAGGCCGCTCGTGCAGCACGACGCCGTGAGGTGCAAAGCCGCACAGGCTAAAGGGCCACTCGCCCGCCTTGAGCAGCCGGCCGTACTCCTGCGGGCTCCAGCGCGTCGGGCTGACGTTGAGGCACAGCGAGTCGGGCCGTTGGAGCAGCAGCGGCGCGTACGCCTCGAAGGCGCCGCGCGGCGCGCTCGCCCGCAGCGCGTCGTGCAGCCAGGCGGGCAGGCTGAGCCGGCTAGCAGCCGAGAGCCTTGCGGCACTTCGGCCCTGCGCAGCGTCGTCCATGCGACCGAGCACCATGCTCACGAGGTTTGCAGCCGTCGGCTTCCGCAGCTCGTGCGAGCAGCACTCGATCGCGTGCGCTCGCAGCTGTTCCGAGCTGGCCTCGCCCTCCATGTGCCGACTCTGGTACAGCGCGAGCACCATCAGGGAGCGCAGTCGCGGGTCGGCGGCGGCACTCGCCGCCTCGCGGCCCTCCAGGAAGACCTCCCGCTCGATGAGCGGCGCCAGCTCGGCGTCCAGCCGATGGTAGTGCCGCAGCGCGCCCGAGCACAGCTCGCGGAGCCTGCTGCGCTCCCACTGCGGCAGCTTGCTGGCCTCGGCGCTCCACGCAGACTCGAGGCTGCGCTTCTTGCCCATGACGCTGTTGAGCACGCGGACCGCACCGTGGTAGGGCGTCGGGCGGCGGCGGCGCATATTCACAAACAGGTTAGACTGCATGCAAGTCTGGCATTACAACAAAAAATATTTTTTAGAGTTATCGGAATACTGCGTGACGACGCCTTGACGCGCAGCCTAGGCTCCCAAATGGTGCCACCGCATCGAGTCCTCCTCCTCTCCTACGAGTTCACACACTCGCCGTTCTCTGGCAACGGCGTGCTCGCACGCTCGATCGCGACCGCGCTGCTCAAGTGCGGCCTCGCCGTGCGCTGCGTCTGCAGCCGCCCGACCTGCGCGGGCATCTCGCCCGACGCGCCGATAGCGCCGCCCGAGGTGACGGACGAGCAGGCCGGTGCGCTCGCCGTGTGGGCGGTGACGCTATCGCCCGAGGACGGCTGGAAGCGCGTCGACCGCGAGTGCGCGTGGGAGAAGTTCGCCGAGGGCGCGGCCGGCTTCTCCGCCGACGTGGCCGCCTTCTCGCCGCAGGCGTGCATCGCGGTCGACTGGCACGGCGCGGGCGCGTGGCGAGCCCTGAGCGCCGCTGGCGCTGCCCTGCCGCGGCCGCTCTACATCAACTTCAGAGTCTACTCGTCCGGCGCGCCCGAGGAGAGCGCCTGGTACACGCCGCAGGAGGTGCACGCGCTCGAGACCGCCGCTGCCGTGCTGGCGCTCTCCGCGCGCGACCAGGCGTCGCTGCGCGCGCTGAGCGAGACGGCGCCCGCGCCTGGCCTGCTGCTACCGCCGCTGCGAGGCGACGTGCACGCGCTCGCCCTGAGCGACGCGCCGGCCCTCGTGATGCCCGAGGCGGCGGCCGTCGTGGCGGCCGCCGCGGGCGCCGGGCGGCGCTGCTTCCTGAGCTGCGTGGTGCGGCTCTCGCCCGAGAAGGACCCGCTGCTCTTTGCGAAGCTGTGCGCGGCGCTCGGCGCCGAGCGGCTCGGCGCGCTCGGCATCACGCCGCTGCTGTGCGGCGCCGCGTCGGACGCGTCCTACGCGCAGACGGTGCGAGAGACGCTGCTCGCGGCGGTGCCGACGGCCGTCGTCGTCGACAGCTTCCTCGGCCCGGCGGCGCTCGGCGCCATCTTCTCGCGCACGGCGCTCAACGTGCACCCGTGCGGCTACGACGCCTACGGGATGACGCTCGTCGAGGCCGCCGCCTTCGGCAGCCCGTCGCTCGTCAACGGCGGCGGCGCCGTCGGCGCCACGTCGCTCCTCGGCGCCGACGGCGCGCTGCAGGTGAGCCTCGAGACGCTGAGCACGACCGAGCTCGCCGAGACGGTGCTGGCGGCGCTCGCGGAGCCGCAGCGGCTCACGGCGGTGGCGGCCGTCGCGCGAGAACGCGCCCTCGGCTACGACGAGGAGGCGTGCGGCCGCCAGATCCTCGAGCACCTGGGAGCCGTGGGTGCATGAATTCGTGACCCCGCCGGGAGCCGAGAGGCAGAGCTGGCCAGAGCGCAGAGGCAGAGCGTAGGCGGAGCGAGAATTCGTAGTTTAGTCGTATACCTGGTAGTTTCAGAGCGGCACACTTCACAACACTCAATGTACTTTTCAGCCTCGCGCCGTGCGCGCCGTGCCTCGCCTGCTCGGCGGCTCGTCGTCGTCGGCGCTGGCTTTTCGCGCCGCCGCCTTGTTGCGCAGCGCCGCCCGGCGGAGCGCCTCCTCCTGCACCGACACCGACTGGCCTTTCATGGCGGTGCGCGTCAGCACGCCGCTGCGCAGCGACGCCTCCTCCTCCTCGGCCTGGCGCGCTGCCGCCGCCGCCGCCTGCCGCGCCGACGCAGCGGCCGCGGCCGCCCGCGCCGCGTCGGCGGCCGCCACGGCCTCGTCGGCGGCCGCCGCGGCGCCGTCGGCCGCCGGCGCGCCGACACCGTCGGCCGGGGATGGCTGTGGCGACTCGTCGAGGCCGTCGAGCGGCAGCGGCGCCTCGGCCGACGGCGCCGCCTCAAACTCGACGGCGAAGGCGTCGCTGAAGGTGGGCTCGGCGGCGGCGGGCGGCGCCGCGTCGGGCGACGGCGGACGGACGCGGATGTTGAGCTGCACGAGCTGCTCGTGCTGCTCCTTCTGCTTGTGCAGGCTCTTGGCCGCCGCCGCCGCCTTGGTCGTCTCGGCGAGGTCGCGCGGGGTGCCGCCGAGCGCCGCGGCCGTCGATGCGGCGGCGCTCTGCGCCGAGAGCGACAGCTGCCTTGAGGCGGCCATCGCCTTGCCCACGCGCACCTCGACGTCGCGGAGCATCGAGAGGAGGGTCTCCTCGCTCACCTTGGGCGCACTGCCGCCGCCACCGCCCGCGCCGCCACCGCCCGCGCCGCCTCCGCTGCCGCCGCCCTCGCCCTCGTCGGCCGTGGCGGTCGCCGCCTCGGCCGCAGGGTCGGCCTGGTGTGTGTCGGCAGCGGCGGCGGGGTTGGTGGTGGTGGTGGTGGTGGTGGTGGTGGTGGTGGTGGTGGTGGTGGTGGTGGCGGCGGCGGCGGCGGCGGCGGAGAGCAGGTGCTGGAGGTGGGCGGTGCCGGTGAAGACGGAGAGCTGCAGCCGCCGCGAGAGGCGCGCCGTCCCCTGCTCGAGCTGCTCGAGACGGCCCAGCGCCGCCGTCAGCTTGGGCTCGACCTGCCTGAGCGCGCCGTCGGCCTCGGCGGGGTGGACCATCGAGTACTGCAGCTCGCCCATCTTGGCCGTCTGGTTGCGCAGCTCCGCCTCGAGCTTCGTGAGGCGCTGCCGCATGCCCTGCCGCTCGTCGAGGAGCCGCGCGCGCACGTCGTTCCGCCGCGCAAACTTGGCGATGATCGCGTCGGGGTCGGCCGAGCCGGCGAGGCGCGCCATCTTGAGGAAGGCCGCCTCGTACCGCGAGACCTGCTCGACGTGCGAGTCGCGCTCCTGCATCAGCACGAGCGACGACATGCGCGTCGCGATCAGCATCCGCTTCAGCCGCTCCTCCTCGCCCGCTTCACCGTCGTCGCCGCCACCCGCCAGCGACGGCCGCGCGCCGTCGGCGGCGGCGCCACCGCCGCCGCCCAGCTCGCGCAGCGCGCCGCCGCCCTTGCCCTTGCCGCCGCCCTTGCCCTTGCCGCCCTTGCCCTTGCCGCCGCCCTTGGCGCCGTCCTCGCCCTGCGTGTCGATCCGCTGCTTGCGCAGCGCCGCGGCGTACAGCATCTGGTTCGACTTGTACGCCTTCTTCGACGCGACGAGCGCCTGCAGCGCCGACGCCTTGTCCTTGCGCGCCTCGCCCTCGGCCGCGCGCAGCTGGCCCAGCTCGCGATCCGCCTCGCGCGCCTCCGCCTGGAAGTCCTCGAGCTCGGCGCGGATCAGCGCGTGCTCGTACTGCTGGCGCTTGTCCATGTGCTCGAGCGTCGTCGAGTACTCCGACGCCGCGTCGAGCGCGCGCGTCGTCCGCGCCAGCGACGCCTCGAGCTCCTTTTGCTTGAGCACTAGCGCCACCGCCGGCTCGACCGTCAGCTCCGACTCGGCCGCCGCCCTGGCGGCGGCGAGCTCCTGCGACGCGGCGCGGTCGGTCGCGGCCTTGAGCGCCACGTTCGACCTGCCCTCTGCGAGGACCTTCGCCAGCTGCTCGAGCGCGAGCTGCCGCTCCTCGGCCGTCGTGAGCAGCGAGTTGTACCGCCCCTGCTGCGACTTCGAGTGCGTGCTCGCCTCGCGGCGACGGCGCGAAATGAGCGACGCCTCGTCGGGCGCCGCGGGCTTCCGTCTGTGCGCGGGAATCGCCGTCAGCGACGCCGGCACCGGTCGGTCGGCCTGCTGCGTCTCGTCGCCCCACGCCGGCGTCAGCCCGGCCGTCTTGCGCCTCGTCGCGTCGTTGATGCCGATGGGCACGTACGGCGACACCTCCGCCGCCGACGATGATGCGCGCGCCGACGCTGGGCGCGACGAAGACGTCGCGCGCGCCGACGCTGGGCGCGACGACGGCTGCGAGGAGCCGGGCGTGGCCGTCGACCGCTGGGTTCGCGCTCCTCCGGCGCTGGACGTCGGGCGAGTATCGGAGGTGGCTCGCGCGGTGCAGGCGGAGCGCGCACGCGGCCCACTGTTGGCGGCGGCGCCGCGTGGTGTGGGCGGTGGGCGCGGCGTCGGAGGCATTCGCGCGGCCTTTCCACTCAATGCGTTAGCCGAGAGCAATTTCGCAAACGATAATAAAGTTTGCGGGCTCAGGGTGCAAACC
>Ga0209713_10001300_pt1 | contig 14806 bp, 11 predicted proteins | sample ArcOceMetagenome_3_FD_187444 | JGI IMG/M metagenome (GOLD analysis project Ga0209713, IMG submission 187444) | Marine eukaryotic phytoplankton communities from Arctic Ocean - Arctic Ocean- Svalbard ARC20M Metagenome (SPAdes) (version 2) | ecosystem: Environmental > Aquatic > Marine > Oceanic...
GTGCACGGGGGCGGTGCGCCCGAGCGGCTGCCTGACGGTGGCCTGCGCCTTGGCGAGCTGCGCGTGGAAGCGCCGCGCCGCCTGCGACGCCGTGTGCCTGCGCAGCCGCTCGCGCTGCGCCGCGACCGCCTCGGGCGTCTCGGCGTCGCGCACGGCCTTCTTGAACTTGCGGTGCCACGCGCCGTGCCTCTCCTCCTTCTGCACGAGGTACCGCTGCGCGTGCGCCATGCCGGCGCGGTTGAGCTCGGTGAACTCGCGCGTGTGCTTGCGCACCGCCTCGGTCGGGTCCCAGCCGGGCGTCGCGCGCCCCGGCTTCTGCTCCGCGCGCCCGTCGTCGTAGGCGCCGTACGACGCCGACAGCCGCTCGGCGGCCGACGACAGCAGCGGCGCGCCACCGCCGACGGCGGAGCCGCTGTGGAAGGCCTCCATCAGGCCGTCGTCGCCGCCGCCTGGGCCCTGCGGGCGCGCCACGCCGTCCGACGCCACGCCGCGCTCGCGCGCGTCCGGCTCGAGGATGCCCGGCATCTCGAAGGCGTGGCCGGGCCGCAGCGCCGCGTAGGTGATGCTGCCGCGCGAGGAGTGCTGCTGCTGCTGCTGCTGCTGGTGCTGCGACGCGGCGTCGCCGTCGTGGTGCTCGTCGCGGCGCTCGGCCGCGAAGGCGCTCATGCCCGGCAGGAGCTGCGACCGCGCGTCAAAGCCGGGCGTCGACGCCGACTGCAGCTGCGAGAGCGCGTGGTCTGACATGGCGTCGAGGCCGGTCGCCTCGTGCCGAGCACGCTGCGCGTCGGTACGGCGGCCACCGGTGCGCGCGAGGATCTCCTCGGTCGCCTGCGGCGTGCGGAGGCGCGGGTGGGCTGTCTGGGGCGGTGCGTTACGGCGTGTGTGGGCTGGGGTGCGGCGCGGCGCACCTCCTTGACGCGAAACATGCGCTCGACGCCAGCGAGCGCCTTGTCCGACTCCTCGCGGAGGTAGGCGCGCGTCGCGTCCTGGTCCTCCGCGAGGCCGACGAGCGGCGCCAGCAGATGCGGGAGGAGGAGCATCTGCGGGAGCTGGCGTCTGCCTCGACAGCCGACCGCGCAGGACCCGGACTAGTTTTCAGCACCGCGTTCAGCTTTGGCAACTGCGAGTTTCGCTTTGCATGCTTTTCTATAGCCAGTCCAAGATACTTACAGGCCGGTACAGGTCGCAGCCGCCACCACACACAACATGCGGCGCCAGTGGCTGGCGCTGCTGCTGGCCAGCAGCTGTTCACCTCGCCTCTGCATCGCGAAGGCCGGCGCGGAATCCAAGTGCCTCAATACCCTGCGCGTGGTCTCTGCAATCCGCGACGTTGTATCCAGCACCGCTGTTGCTGCTGAGCTAGCACATGTCTTCGCCACGTCGTGCCCGTGGAGCACACGCGTGACAGAAAACATCAGCCGCATCGTGGATCAATTGGTGCAGCAAAGTGGGCACGACGTTCAGGCCTGGCGAACGGTGCGTCCGGTGCAGAAAGCCGAGGCTGCCCTCGGAGCCTTTGTCACAATGCCACAGTGCAATGGTGTGCGCGTTGGCCTAGGCGGTGAGCAGAGCAAGATGTTGTGCAGACCGAATTCGGCGCTGAGAGCATTGAACTGCCAGGTAATGTCTGTCGGCAGCAACGGTGATGCCGCCTTTGAGAGGCAGATGCATGCCCTCGCGCCCGACTGCTCGATCCAAACATGGGACGGCACCCTTGTTGGTCGACGCCAGCACCTCGCTGCGCTCCTGCCCAACTTCACGACCTTCGTGCCGCATAATTTCGGACCGGACTCTTGGAGGCTGATCAACGGCTCTGCCGTCTCCGTCCTCAAAATTGACTGCGAGGGCTGCGAACTGACCGCGCTCAGCCCGTGGATCAGCAACGTCTGCACCGACCGGATCCTCATTGAGGTGCACGCCGCCGATCCAAATCGAACCGCTGTGATGCTGGAGCATTTGCACCTTCACGGATATCACCTTGGTTATGGGGAGAACAATCCGCTATGCGGGCCTTGGACGGGCCTACGATGCGTGGAGCTTTCCTACCTGCGCCATGAGCCGTGCGTCAGACAGGAAGGTGCGAAGCTGGAAGGTGCCGACAACTCTCAGCGAGCGCGACGTAACTTGAGAGAGGTAGAGCAGACGTTGTCGTCGAAGCCACCGCTAGAACGCCGTATCGAATCGGTCGCGGTGGTGCAGCACTCGCACACAGCGGCTGCAAGGCCCATCTTGCTTCGTGGTCGACAACAGTTGGAGCGGTGGCGCGCCTCTGATACTGATGCATCTTTGGAGCTGAGCCATTTCATCGTGTTCTGGGCTGACGAACCCAGTGGCTGCCCCGCACTGCAAGCTTCGCTGCCGTTTGACGAGAACGTCTCGTGCGTCAGCTCGAGAGGGGCGGGCTCAGAATTTCCGGGCCTTGACTCGGTGGCCTCGATGCGAAATGCCGGCAAACACACCAACACCCTCCAAAAGGGGCAGTACAACATGCAGTGGGCCTACAACAACTGCGACGCGCCCATGCTGTCCTGGGCGTGGCACACGCGCAGCACATACGATTTTGTATGGTTCTTGGAATGGGATACCGCCTGGTCAGGTGACCTTGCACACATGCTGGCAGGCTACCACGGGCTGTCCTACACTCTGAACGGAAGCCTACTGCCTGAGCACGACCTCCTGTGCGACAGGAAGGGTGCAGGTCACTCTGGTGTCGTGACTGCAGGCTCACCTCACCATATGAAGCGCAACAAGACACACTTCAGTTTCGGGGCGCTTCGGAGCTGTCTGCCGGGCGTGACGAGGTTGAGCGCGCGATTGCTGCAGCGCGTTGTCCGCTGGACACGGCAAGAACCCGGTTCGTACATTTACTGTGAGATGCGAGCCGCCACCATGTGCAATACGCCCCAGACACCGGGCGAGGGCGTCGATGACAATTGGAGCAACTGTTCCTGGTCGGACTTGCGCTGGAGTGATGGCCATTCGGAGCTGTTCAGCACGAGCTCATACAGCTATACCGCCCGTGTGGATCAACAGATGCCACCCAATATCTTATTCAACGACTCGAGGCCGCCGCAGTTCTACCATCGCTACAAGTGGACGAGCGTACCTTCGCTTGCCTGGAACGGAAGCGTTGAGTGAATCACATAGGTATGGGCTATGGATACACCATGTGCGGCTGCAAAGCAAGAGTAAAGTACAGTACGAGTTCTTAAACGTATAAAGTGCCGACGCTTTGAGTAAGTGGCAGTGTCAGTAAGACTACGGAACCTTGCCGGCACTAATCAAGTAGGTGTCTAGATTAGAGTGACTGTGCGGGCCACGTCCTCGGCTGGTACTGACCCAGTGCTGGTGTCCCGGGGGCTTAGACGCCGGATAGGTGGTGGCGGTGTGCGTTCTAAAAAACTTCAGTCAGTCAGTCGGTGTTACGAGTGTGGTAAAGCAAGCACGCAAGTAAGACTACTGCCCCTTACTTTGAGTGTTGAGACTTGAACTTGAGAGTCTCGGCTGAGGGCTTCAGCGGAAAAAAACGGTCTGTAGATAAGACGGGAAAACCTATGGCTATACACGCCTCGACACGCCAAACCTACAGACCTACATGTACAATCGAGAGTGAGTGAGAAAGTGTTCTCGCCCCTTCAGCGGCGCACACGACTCCACACATCCAGTTGCGTGTGTGGAGCTTTCCACTTTCCTGCCCGTTCCTCTAAGGGCCAAACGGCCGTCTGAGATCCAAGTGCGTCCGCGGGTGACCACCAGCGCAAAACGCACTGCCCGATCTGCGCAGCGACGAAGCAAGATCATGTCGTCGGCTAATGGCCACGCCGCGACGGGCGTGTGGTCGGTCATCCGAGGGCGCAGTGCGGCCTCGCTGCTCAAGCTGATCAAGGAGGGCGCGGATATCAACCTCGTCGGCGGGGTGCGTGCCCACTCCCCATCCGCTGCGGACCGCCGGCCACCCGCAGTCCCAGGCTCTGACGACCGTGGCCCACCACGCATGCGCAGGGCGACCAGTCGCCGCTCCACCTCGCGTGCGAGCTCGACGCCGGCGAGTGCGTCAAGGTGCTCCTCGCCAACGGCGCCGACCTGCGCGCGGAGGACGGCCAGCTGCGCACGCCGCTGCTGCTGGCGTGCGAGAGCTCGGCCACGCTCGCGGCGGAGCTGCTCATGGACGCGGGCGCGTCGCTTACCGCGACCGACAAGAACGAGATGACGCCGCTCCACTGGCTCGCGCGCCTCGGCTGCACGCAGGCGCTCACGCTCGCGCTGCGGAAGGGCGCCGACCTGAACGCGTGCGACCAGGCGATGAGCCCGCCGCTGCACCACGCGATCGTCAAGGGCGAGCTCGCGTGCGCGATGCTGCTGCTCGACGCGGGCGCGGACGTGACGAAGCTCGACGCCGAGAACCGCTCGGCCCTCCACCTCGCGATGCAGCGCTGCGGCGGGCCGACCGAGTCGGCGGCGACCGTGCCGCTGCTCAAGCGGCTGCTCGAGCTGAAGGTCGACGTGAGCGGCGTCGACCGCGAGAAGCGGACGGCGCTGCACTGGGCGTGCACGAACAACGCGCTGCCGTGCGTCGACGTGCTGCTCGGCGCGAGCCCCAAGCCCGACGCCAACGCGCGCGACTTCACCGGCCTCGCGCCGATCCACTGCGCGTGCGCCGTCGACGCCGCCGACTCGGTGCGCGCGCTGCTCGCGGCGGGCGCGCACGCCGAGGCGGCCGACCGCGACAACCGGACGCCGCTGCACTGGGCGGCCGACCGCGCGGCGGAGGAGTGCCTCAAGCGCGTGCTCGAGGCCGGCGTGCGCGTCGACACCACCGACTACCACGGCTTCTCGGCGCTGCACTACGCGGCGCGGCGCGACGCCGCCGGCTGCGTGCGCGCGCTGCTCGAGCGCGGCGCCGACCGCGCGCTCGTCGCGGCGCGCGGCGAGACGGCGGCCGAGATGACGAGCGACGACGAGCTGCGCCGCGCGCTCCACCCGGCCGGCCTCAAGCGCAAGCGCTCGCTCTCGTCCGACTCGCTGCGCCTCGAGCAGGAGATCCCGTCGCTCGCCGAGAAGGTCTTCGCCGCGTGCCAGGACGGCGCCGACCCGTCGCAGCTGCAGAGCCTGTGCGACGCGGCGCTCTGGCCGAGCGTGCAGGCCGAGGTCGCCAAGCCCCTGCTCAGCAAGGGCAAGGGCAAGGGCGGCCTCTCGCTCGGCCAGATCCACGCCTGCCCGCGCACGCTGACGGCGTGCGTCGAGCTCAAGGCGAGCGGCGCCGACTCGCTGATGCTGCTCACCTTCAACCAGGACGGGCTGATCACCGGCTTCAAGCACTACACGCACGCCTGATGTGCGATGCGCGCGCGCGACGCCGTGGCCATGCGCCCCGCGCGGGCCAGCATGCTGCTGCACAAGCAGAGCGGCCGCGCCTCCTTTTGAGTTTGCTCAGAGGCCCGGTCGGGCATCGAGAGCCGTCCAGCATGCTGGTGGCGAATTGGCGGCACCACCGATGCAACACGTTGGTGCCGAGTGAACGGTTTGTGTGAGGGTGGGTGTGTGAGCGAGAGCGCGAAACCGCTCCGCTGCGAGTGAGCGAGTCTAGAATTTTTATTCGGCAATAAAAGGCCTCTGTTCGCATCGTTCTGCATTCATGTCGTTAGCCAGTGCGCAGCGCTCAAGTTCCCTGGAGCGACTCTTTCATGGCGCGGGTCAGGCTCGACACTGGCCCTGAGGCGCTGAGCCCGGCTCAGCAGATCTCGCAAATCCTGTCCAAGAATGCGATCCGCGTGATGGATCTCTTCCGGCAGTGGGATGCCGACGAGAGCGGATCGGTCGGAAAGGCCGAATTCCGCAAGGCGATGGGCGTCCTGGGCTTCGACGTGCCACGCGCCGAGATCGACGGCCTGTTCGACGCCTGGGACACGTCCGGCGATGGAGCGATCGACTTCCGCGAGCTGAACAAGCATCTCCGCCGCCGTGATGTGCACATTGACGCTCACGACGAGTCGCCGCGCCACGAGCAGCGCGGCACGCGTGCTCGTGGCTCCATCCCGCCGCCCGGCAGCGTGCCACAGTCTCCCTTCGAGCTGGTACCCATCGCACCCGCCAACACCACCGCGTCGATGGCGCGGGCGAGGCACCAGTTCGACACGCACAAAGGCGAAGCCTCCAAGCTGGTGCGCCCGCCCGTCACCAACGGGCCGCTCGCCAACGGGCCGCCTCCGCCCACGCCGGCGATGCTGCAGCTCGAGCGTGGCGAGACGCCAAAGCCCGTGATGCTCTGCCCACGACCGGCCGCCGCGATGCGCGGCCCGGTTGGGTCCGCGGCGCCGCGTGCCGGCCGCTCAGCGGCGCGGCCGGGCAGTGCGCCGCCGAGCGCCAGCCGGAGGCACGCGGCGCCGTCGACACCGAGGCACGCGGCGCCGATGCCGCCGTCGCCGCGCGACCGCGCGCTCGCGGCGGGCTGCTGCTACTACTACGCCGCCCAGGGACCGCAGCAGCCGCTGCCGCAGTGGCGGCCGTGCTGCTGCAGCTCGCCGCGCAGCGCAGCGAGCGGTGCCGCCTCGCCCAGAGCCTTCGCCGACGCCGCCGAGCTGCAGCTTGCCAAGGCGGTGCTCACATCGCCGCGTCGACCGACGCCTCGCCCAGCACAGAATAAGCCGAGCCCGCGCCGCCGTGGCGGTGGCGGTGGCGGGGGGCTGCTGAGGTCCCGCGACATCGATGGCAGCAGACGCCAGCCGCCCCGCACTCAGAGAGCACCGACGCTCACCGTCGGTCCGGGCGACGTGATGGCGTGGTTTTGATCATTCTTGCAAATCAGTATACGGGGGACCTTGTGCACTAGCACTCGTCATCAGGCTCACCGGGACATACCGGCCGGCGTCAGGCGTCACACACGTCCGGAACTTCGCTCTTCGCGCCGCCCGCGGTCCAGGTTGGCTCATCGGCCTGCGCCTGCCGCGATGGCAGCGGCCAGCATCGCAAACGAAGCCGAGCCTGCGATCAGCGGCAAGACCGCCCCGGTAGGGTCCAGGATCATGTCCACGATGCATGTGTTTTCCGCGAGGGCGGCCAGAGGCGTGGTGAACCGCGCGTCCGCCAGCAGCTCGCCGATCGCGACGGTGTCGTCCAGTGGCAGCTTGAGGAGGTTGCAGTAGAACTGATCGTCTGCGGCCGCGATCGCGAGTGTGTGTGACGCCACGAGTACAAGGCGATGGGAGGGGCATGCGAAAAGGGGGGTTGGAGTTTGCAGGCAAGCCGCAAGCGCACAGGCCAAGAGGACGCCCGCCTGATCGCAGGCGCACGGACTGTCCTCTTCCAGCACGGTCATGGCGAGGTACGTGAGGATCGGCTCGAGGACGAGGTCGTCGCTGGAGAAGGCCTCAGACTGCGCGCACGTCTCGCCGGCGCAGCAGCTCAAGGAGCCACGGCCACAGGTCGAGTCCGTAGTCGAGTCGCCGAGCGCTTCGTCGCTCACCTTCGCTAGGCTGCCGAAGGCCGCCGCCCCCCCAACGAGGATCGCTGCGAGCAAGAGGAGCTTCATAGACGCCCTAAGCAAACTCGCAAAGGAGCAGCAAACAAGCTCAATGGCCTATTAGCTCAATCAAAGAAACACGAAACACACCTGCTTGCAATGAATCGTAAAATCGTAAAAAAAGAAAGGTGCGTTGATGCTACTTCATCGGCCCTGCAATGCGGTAAGGGCTCCGACAATCAGCAGAAGCGCGTCAGGATATCCCGCTAGCAATTGGATGGCATCTCCAGTTTGGATCATGTCCAAGAGACACTGGTTCGCCGCGATGGCGTAAACGACCGTGAGGAACGACTCCTCCGCCAGCAGCACTGAGATCGCGGCGGTGTCGGCGAGCGGCAGCTTTCGGAGTTGGCACATGAATTGGTCATCTGCGCGCTCACGATCTCGAGTGTGAGACGCGAGTCCCCAAAAGGGGTGGGGGAGGGGGAGGCGAAAGGACGAGGGCGGTGGAGGGGTGGGAGGGGGAGGGGGGCATTGGCAGGCAAGCGCACGAGCCAAGAGGACACCCGCCTGATCGCAGGCGCACGGACTGTCCTCCGCCGGCACGGTCATGGCGAGGTAAGTGAGGATCGGCTCGAGGACGAGGTCGTCGCTGGTGAAGGACTCAGATTGGGCGCACGTCTCGCCCACATGCGCCTCCATGGAGCCACGGCCGCAGGTCGAGTCGCCCGTGTTGCCGAAGCCGCCAAAGGCCTCCGCACCAGCGAGGGCCGTCGCGAGCAGCAGGAGCTTCATGTGATGCTTGGAGACGCCGAAGTAGGCGCTGGCTGAGGCGTGCACACGAAGCCCGTCAATATTTGCGTGCGGTGCTTTGCACGATTCCGCGTCCGCAAGTTTTATCGACTTGATCGCTTTTACCTAGGGCGGTAAAGTACGGATGGGAAAGCTCGTCAGAATTCTAGGCATTCCTAAGATAAACTTGGTAGAAAAAGCTGGATTTACGGCTCTACGACCCCCGCGAATTCCTACCTACTGAATCAGGGTTCTCCTCGGACCGTCCGCGGTGGCGGTCGAGCGCTCTCCCATCCAGGATGGCTTCGCAGTCGGTGTCGCTGCACTCGCTCGCGGCGTCCCGGCGCACCTCGGCGCTCAACGTGCTGGCGGTCGTCGGCAGCGTGAGCCTCAAGATCTATATCCGACCTCGGCCTGAGCGTCCAGATCGTCTCCAATTGCTACGTCTCCCAGGTCCCAGGGCGGCTCGCTGGCAAACGATCCAAATTTCAATCGCCCAGCACTGCAGCAGGCGTGCGTTCCGGAGCAAGAGGTCTCGGGAGGTCCTCGTCTCACGCACGAGGACAGCGATTCGTGCACCGAGGCCGACGACCAAGCCTACTACCAGTACGCGCTGACCGCCAACGAGTGGGGTCTCTACTCAGAGTCGATTGGCTATTCGTGCGGTCTCGCCTCCGTGACAACTGATTGTGGATCTCGCATATCTCACCTGTTTTATCGGTTGGCGGCGCCGCGCGCCATATCGAAGGCGATGCTCTCCTTGCGCGAGATGCGCATCGCCGGCGCGGCGCTCGCCGAGCCCGGCCGGTCGCCGCCGCCGCCGCCGCCGCCGCCGCTGCTCGCGCGGCGCGTCGCGGTCGGCTCGGCGCCGTGGCCGGCGAAGTCGCGCAGCTCGCGCTTGACGGTGCGGACCATCAGACACGCGAGGTGCTCGACGCACCGCGCCACCGGCTGGCCGAGCTCGCCTGGCTTGAGCGCCGTGTCCCAGCGGCGCACGTTGGCGGCGACGAAGGCCCTGTACGCGTGCCCCTGCCCGTCGACGGCGCCGCCCTGCATGCTCAGCACGAGCTCGCCGGCGTCGGCGCAGCCCGCCGCCTCGACCATCGCGTCCGTCGGCAGCGCCTTGAGCGTGGCGACGCGCACGAAGGCCTCGAGGAAGTCCTCGAACGCCAGGTTGGTCGTGCGCTTCCAGCCGCGCTCGTTCTGCTCGTCGTGCGACCAGGGGAGGGGCATACGCATAAGCATCTACGGGGAGGGGCAGAAGCACCTGCGGAGGCGGGGGTGGGAGGGAGGGAAGGGGGGGCAGGGGGAGGGGGCAGAAGCACCTGCTCGTCGTGCGACCGCATCCGACTCCACAGGAAGGCCAGCGTCACCTCGCGCTGCGTGAAGGCGTCGTCGAGCAGCTCGAGGTGAGAGGAGGAGGGGGAGGGGGCATAACCACCTACAGGGAGGGGGGCATAACCACCTGCGTGAAGGCGTCGTCGAGCAGCGCGAGGTCGACGATGAACTCGCGCCACTCATCGATGCCCATCAGCGCCGCGTCGGCCGACGACGCGTTGTGCCGGCTGTCGCCGCCCGCGTACCTGCAGGCGAGAGGGAGAGGGGGGAGGGGAGGGGCATACGCACCTACAGGGAGGGGCATGACCACCTGGAGGGGCGCTGGTGGGCGTACCGCTCGAACATGTTGCGGAGGCTCTCCTCGTGTCGGCGCAGGACGCCGTCGACCTCCGCCGTGTAGCAGCAGTGCGAGCGGAAGGCGTTGGAGTCCTGCAGCGCCGCCGAGTCGACGTGTTTCGCCACGTCGTCGTCGAGCAGCCGCCGCACCGCCTCGCTCACGTCGCGGACGGTGCGCGGCAGCACGTAGCGCGCGATCGCCGTGCGCACGAGGATCTCGAGCCACTCGTGCCGGTTGAGCGCGTGGTCCTTGCCGCCGCCCCCATGGACCTTCTTGGCGGGAGAGGAGGTGGCGCCGCTGCCGCTGCCGGGGCGCGCCTGGGCGCCGCCCTTTTGCGGCGAGGGCGCCCCCTTTGCGTTGGCGCGCGCGTGGTCGCCGCCGCCCGCCTGCGGGTTGCCGCCGCCGGCGTTGACGATGACGAAGAGCGTCGAGAGCGCCGAGGCGTTGCAGTCCTTGCTCCCGGGCGTCACGAGGCCGCAGTCGCGGCTGAAGTCCTTCCACCCGTTGGGCGTGACCGAGAAGCACGCCTGCAGCGTGGAGGAGGAGGGAGGAGAGGAGCGATGGGAGGAGAGACGGAAGGAGAGGAGAGCGGAGATGAGAGAGGAGATCAGAGAGAAGAGGAGAGGAAAAAGGAGAGGAGAGAGGAGAGGGGAGAGGGGAGCAATGGTGGGAGGGGCATAACCACCTGCAGCGAGCCCTGCGCGCAGTAGTAGTCGTACAGCGAGTAGAGCAGCCCGCCGCCGCCGTGCGACGCCAGCACGTCGTAGACCTCGCCCACCTCGTCGACGACGCCGTCGCCGTCGGCGTCCTCGGCGCCGTCGTCGTCGCGCTTTGCAATGTAGCGGTCGAGCCCACGCTCCTCGACGGCGCGTCCCCAGTCGCGCCTGAGCGCCTTGCGCAGGCTGTCGTCGGTGTCGAGGAAGGCGCGCGCGTCGGCCCACACGCGGCGCGGCGCCCAGATCGACGCGTCGAGCTTCCACGGCCTGGCCTTCTTGGCCTTGCCCTTGCTGTAGCGGCGCACCTCGCGGTCGCCTCCCTGCTGCTCCGGCGCGACGAAGCGGTTCCACCGGACCTCCTGCACGAGCCGCTCGAAGGTCTCCGACGCCGCGGCGCTCTCGAGGTCGACGCGGCAGACCTACTCGTAGAGGAGATGGGAGGAGAGGAGAGAGAATAGATGGGAGGAGAGGCGGCAGACCTAGAGGAGATGGGAGGAGAGGAGAGAGAATAGATGGGAGGAGAGCGCAGAGAGGAGCGAGGAGCGAGGAGCGAGGAGAGGAACGAGAGATGGAAGCACGGGTGGGAGCGGTGAGAGAGGGGGAGGGGGATGATCACCTCGAGCAGCGCCTCGCCCGACGTCGCGCGCGCGTGGTGCCGCTGGTCGAACGCGGCCGCCGCGTCGGCCACGTCCCTCGGCGCGCGGTGGTCGAGGAAGCCGTCGGGCAGCGTCTGCCGCAGCGCCGGCGGGCGGCCGCGCACCTTCGGGCTCGATGGGATGGTGAGCTGCGGCGCCGACTCCGACGCCCCGAGCAGCGCGCGCGTCTTGGGTCTGGGCGACGACGTCGACGGCGACGGCGAACGATGGAGCGCCGCCGCCGACGACGACGGCCGAGGCAGCGGCGACGGCGGCGACAAAAGTGCGGCGGCGGCGGCGGCCGCCGCCGCAGCGCCGGCGTCGTCGTCGGCCGCGAGGTCGATTAGGGGTCGTCGGCCGCCTCGTTTGCCGTCGCTCTTCTCGCGAGGGCCCCGCGCGGCCTTTGCGGCGCCGTCCGCGAGGTTCGGGTCGAGGGCGCGGGCCGCCTGCAGCGCCGCGGAGCCCTCCGTCGGCGGCGCCTTGTCCGTCGGCTTCTCGGGAGACTTTGGCGGCGAAGAAGACGAAGACGCCGCGTTGACGCCGTCGGCGCCCTCGGCGGCGCGCGAGAGAGGCGCCGACGTACCTGTACCTCCGCGGTGGTTGCCGCCGCCGCCGCCGTAGCCGCCGTCGCCGCCCAGCTGCGCGTTTGCGCGGAGCCGCACCGAGCGCGCGCGCGCGAGCGCGAGGTCCTCGACCGGCTTGGGGCGGCTCCACCGCTCGTCGTGGCCCGGGTCGCTCGGCCGCTGCGCCGGCTTGCCGTCCGCAGCCGTCAGCAGAGGCCCGTCCCCTTCCGACGGCTGCGGCGGCAGCAGCCGCACAATGTCGTCGACGAGCGCCTCGCGCGCCGCGTGCGCCTTGGCGTGCCACGGCGCCGTCGACCACGCGGCCGCCGCCATCTCCTCCTGCGCGCGCGCCGCGCGGTCGCCCGCCTTCCTCCCCTTGGCCGCCTGCTCGCCGTCGCGTGCGTCCGCCGCCTGCTGCGCCCGCGAGCACGCCCGCCCCGCCGACTGGTGCGCGCGCGCGTGGCCCGTCGCGCGCGCCTCGAGCGCCTCGCGTGCGGCCGCGGCGGCGGCGCGCTTCTTGCGCTCGGCCGTGTCCCGCTCGAGCTCCTCGCGCGCCGCGGCCGCGGCCGCGGCGCGCGAGCGCGCGAGAGCTTCCTTCTCCTTCTTCGTCGGGCCCATGTTGTTGACTGCCGCCGTCGCCTGCCGCGTCGCCGCCGCCTTGACCTGCATGGCCTTGAGCTTGTTCTTCACCTTGAGGACCATCGCGAGGTTGGTGATCGTGTTGGCCGCCTGGTCCTCGGGACGCCGTGGCGTCGCCGGCTTGCTCCCCAGGCTACCAGCGCGCAGCAGGATCACGTCGTACGCGTCGGTCAGCGGCCGGTCCAGCAGCTCCGCCACCGCGTGCAGTGCGGCCAGCGGCACCCAGTCGTCGTCGTCGTTGCCCAGCTGGCGCTGTGCCACCACGATCACGGCGCGAAGCAGCTCATCCGGGTCCATCTCCGCCTCCTGGAGCGCACGGATAGCGTCCTTCGAGACGCTGTCGAACGCAAAGGGCGTCGCCGCGGCGATCAGCGAGTCGCGGTGCTTGACGCGCGGCAGCAGAGGCCCGTCCCGCTCGAGCGGCGACGCTTCCGGCTCCGGCTCATGGTCCTGCTGCGCCCGCAGCGCCGCCGCCCAGGAGCGGCCGCGCGGCAGCATGGAGACGGTATGGATTTTTCTTGAGCTGTTACAAACGACCGCGCGTGCGTGCATGCCTATGCAGAGGGGGGTGCTTACCACCTAACGGTACAACAGAGCAGCTGGACCTGTACCGGTAAAGCTAAAGAAAAGGCCTCAGTCATACCAGCTCTCGCACCCCCGCGCCGACCCCAGCCGCCTTGCGAGCCTCGTGCCGTCCCATTGCGGCCTGCACGGCCTCGGTGTTGCGGGCGGCCTTGCGTGCCGCCACCACGCTCCTCACCTCCGCGTCGTCCTCGTAGGCCGTGTAGTCCACCGCGCACGCGTCGTCGTCGCCCAGAGTGGCCTCGGTGTACAGCACCGTCTGCACGTAGCCATGGCGCGCGACGAGCAGCGCGCACGAGAGGTAGAGGCAGGCCTGCAACGCGTACACGAGCACAAAGGGCACGGCCACCAGCAGGGACCTCGGTGCGAGCACCGCCCCGACCACGCGCGTCGTCGCCTCCGAGCAAAGGCCGAGGTCGAGCGAGGTGGCGAAGAGGGAGGCGCCGATGCTCGTCAGCAGCGCGCGCGGCGGCGAGGCGGGCCACGAGCGCGAGGCGACGGTGGGCACGCCCAGCAGGCACCAGAACGGCAGGAAGCACAGCAGCGCGCTGCCGCACAGCGAGACGAGCAGCGCAGACAGCGCGTCGCCGCTGCCCGGCGCCGGCGCCACCATCTGCAGCAGCGCACGCAGCCAGCCGGCCCACAGCGCGCTGCCCGCAAGGAAGGAGTACGCAAACTGCACGCTCGGCCCGGCGGCCGCCGCCACCTGCTGCTGCTGCTGCTGCTGCTGCTGCTGCTGCGGCTGTGGCGGCTGCTGCCGCCGGCCCAGGGCGCCACGCACGGCGTTCGCCGCCGCCTCCACCTCGCCCTCGCTCTGCACGCGCACCCACGCGTCGGGCCGCCAGCTCTCGACGCGCAGCAGCGAGCGCAGCAGCCGCGCGACCACCGCGGCCTTGTCGCGCAGCAGCCGAGGCTCCGCGAGCGTCGACCAGGCCGCGGCGCCGAAGAGGGCGGCGTGCTGGCCCAGGCTGTCCAGCACGTCCATCGGCACCGCGGAGAGGGCCGGGCGCGACTGCAGGCCGGCCTGCGCCGCCAGGTCGGCCTGAGGCGGAACCTCGAAGGCATCGTCGCCGCCGTCCGTCTCATCCCGGTCGCTGGGAGCCTGAATTGAATGCCGAACGCTGCTTCGGCCCGGCTCAGCGTACCCGCCATTCTTCTCCACGTAGGACGCGTCGAAGGTGCTCGCGACGCCGACGCTCTGCAGCGCCGCCACCCACTCGAGCGTCTCGGCCAGCGTCGCCCCGCTCAGCACCCACTTGCCCTTGCGGTGGACCAGCTTGAACGCGAACTTGCCCGAACGCGTGCTCTTGGTGTTGGTCACGCGCGCGCCGGCGAGCTCGGCCGTGCCTCGTGCAGTCTGCGTGTGCGAGGTAGCTGGTGCGGTGAAGGCGAACGCGCCGCTGTCGTGGTAGTAGAGCTCGCGCGGAGTGAGGACGAAGTAGCGCTGGTTCCAGAAGAGGCCCGACGACGACTGCTTGAGCAGCGTGCCGGAGGCGACCTTGAAGGTGGTGGTCATGGCCTCGAGTAGCCTCGGCCGCGCGGGTGTTGTCGGCAGAAGCCGCGAATACGGTAAGCCAGGCAGCTTTGCAATTGCGGTGGTTGCAACCTGAGAGGTAGGCCGCCAGACGGGCAAAGAAATACAAGTATATTTGAAGTCGACCTCCCGCCCAACGCTGGTGCAGCCCGGCTGGAAGATGAGGTGCCCCACATTCTCGTCCGTGTAGGCGTCTCTGCCCACGTTGAGT